>Ga0209642_10000758_pt1 | contig 21110 bp, 14 predicted proteins | sample RifCSP19_2_FD_184025 | JGI IMG/M metagenome (GOLD analysis project Ga0209642, IMG submission 184025) | Soil microbial communities from Rifle, Colorado - Rifle CSP2_sed 19_2 (SPAdes) (version 2) | ecosystem: Environmental > Terrestrial > Deep subsurface > Rock core/Sediment | place: Rifle... | reverse complement strand
GTCCGGAAAATGGTGGTCAACCGCGAATCGGTCAATCGCGCCTTCGAAGGCGTCATCCTGACCCCCGGCCTGCTCGACCGCCTGGGCCCGGCGATCAATTCCGGACGCTCGATTTTCCTTTACGGTCCCTCCGGAAACGGCAAAACGTTCATCGCGGAGCGCTTGGTAAGGGTCCTGAGCGGGAACATTTTCATCCCTCACGCGATGTACATGGACAACCAGGTCATCCGCGTGTTCGACCCGATCAACCACAAGCGTGTCGATATCGGAACGCGGCCCGACCCGACCAATCCCTTTCCGGACGAACGGAACGGGTTCGACCGCCGCTGGGTGCCCTGCGAGCGACCTGTGGTCGTGTCGGGCGGCGAGCTGACGCTGGCGATGCTCGATCTGAGCTTCAATCCGGTTTCCAGTTTCTACGAGGCTCCCCTCCAGATGAAAGCCAACGGCGGTGTCTTCCTGATCGACGACCTCGGCCGCCAGCTGGTCCGTCCCCACGACCTGCTCAACCGCTGGATCGTACCCCTCGAAAAGTCGCGCGACTACCTGACGCTCAAGAACGGGAAGAAGTTCGAGATTCCCTTCGACCAGATCATCCTCTTCTCGACGAACATCGAGCCGCGCCAGCTGGCCGACGAGGCGTTTCTCCGCAGGATCGGGTACAAGATCAAGATCGATGATCTGGAGGAGGAGGAGTACGCCGGGATCTTCCGCCAGGAGTGCGAGCGTCTCGGCGTCGCCTGCCGGCCCGAGATCATCCGGTACATGGTGGACGAGGTGCACGGCCTGCGAGGAATAAGGTTGAGCGCGTGCCATCCCAACGATGTGCTGAGCCGGGTCGCAGAGATCTGTCAATACGAAGGAACCACCCTGCGCCTGGATAAAGAGATCGTAGCGAGGGCATGCAGGGACTACTTCATGGAGCTGTGAGGGGACGATGAGCCACTTCCCCGCGATCGAGGGGCTGGAACAGAACCAGGAGCGGATGATCCGGAAGATGATGGCCCTGTCCGTCGTCGTACACGCCGCGGCGTTCCTCCTGGGATCGGCCCTATCGCCTTTATTTCCGACGAGGCAGGCTTCCCCACCGGTGATCATCGAGCTGACCGATGCGCCGATGCCGGAGTTGCCGGAGGAGCCGCCGGTGCCCCCTTCAAGGGTCTTGACGGCGGTAAGCCCCGAATCCGCAAGCCCGTCCCCCAGGATCGTGATCGCTTCCCGTCCCGTCGTAAAGGAGAATCCCGCCGCCCGTCGGTGGCTCGAGAAACTCGACGCGGGCATCCGGAAATTTCCCGACGCTCCCGTTGCGCGCAAGGAGGGGAGGGCCGGAGGCATCCCGGTGCGGAACTGGACCAACGAGGGGCCTGCGAAGCCTGGAGATTTCACACCTTCCGTCACCTCCGAGAGGGACGCGGCCGCGGGAAAGCAGCTGGCGGAGCTGGAGGCACGCGTGCGCCTGTCCGGCCGGCCGGCCGTGGGGTCCGGCAGTGATACCGAGGCTTCGATGATGTTCGGCGGGGTCGGCACATCCGCGAACGAACAGATACCCCCCTGGCTCCGCGACATGATCCGGAAGAAAGTCCGCGGGTACCTCCCGGAGCTGGAAGCGGCCTATTCGGCCGCGATCCGGCGGAACCCGACGTTGAAGGGGAAATTGATCGTCCGGTTCCGGATCGACCCCTCCGGGAAAGTACCGCGCGCCGTACCGGTGGAGTCCTCCTTAGAGGACGAGGACTTTATCGCGACTGTGTTGAAAAAGATCCGGAATTGGACGTTCGACCCGCCTGCAGGCCAGACAGTAGAGGTCCTGTACCCCTTCGTGTTCTTTGCTCCTTCGTAGTACAGAAAAGATTCAAGAATCCGGTGGAATCTGCCGAAATAGAATGATAGCGGCAGGAGTTCTCGAAAATTCGCTCCGGGATCGGGAAAGGAGGTGAGGTCGCAGATGCCATACGACACCCTTTTGTTGCTGGTCATTGTGATCGAACTGGGTATGATTTACTTGAAAATGGAAAGGAAGAAGTAAAGGAGCAGGCGGTACCGCGGTTTTCGGCAAGAATGAAAACATTCCATGACGGATGGCACCCGTGTGCGCGCTGAATACTTGCGCCTGGTGCGGCCCCAGCGTCTGATGTTCTCCTCTTCGCTGGAATCGCTTCGGCAGAGGGCGCAACGCGACGGCGGTTTTGCGAACCTGGCGGGTGGGGAATATCGTGCCGACGCCACCGCCTGGGCGATCCTTGCTCTTTCCACGGCGGGGGTCGCGAAAGATTTGATCGGACGCGCTCGGGCATCGTTGGCCAACCGCCAGCAGGGCGACGGGCGCGTCTGCATCTCAGTCGACCATCCCGAGACCTACTGGCCGACTCCGCTCGCGGTTCTCGCCTGGCAAGGATCGCCCGCGTATCGCGAGCCGCTATCGCGTGCTGTACGGTTCCTTCTTGCCACCGCGGGAACGCACTGGGCAAGAAAGGCCGATTCCGCCATCACCCACGACACCTCCATCCGGGGCTGGCCCTGGATCGCGGATACCCATTCCATGGTGGAGCCGACATCCCTGTCTCTGCTTGCCCTCCGGGTGACGGGGCAGGGCGGGCACGAGCGCGCTCGGGAGGCGGTCCGCATGCTGATGGACCGCCGGCTTCCGAAGGGGGGGTGGAACTACGGGAACACCTCGGTGTACGGGCAGGAGCTGTATCCCCAGGTCGAGAACACGGGGCTTGCGCTGACCGCCCTGGCAGGCGATGTTCCGCCGGAGGAAGTGCGGTCAAGTCTGAATTATCTGGACGCATCGATCCAAAGTCTGAGGACACCGCTTTCCCTCGGTTGGGGCATCATGGGACTGGGCGCCTGGGGAAGGCGCCCGGTCCGCGCGAGGGACTGGATCATGGAGAGCTTTAAGCGGCAGGAAAAATACGGACCCTACGACACGATGCTGCTTTCCCTGCTGGTCCTCGCGTTCCACGCGCGCCCCGGACCGACTGGGGTGTTCGGGAAAATGGAAGGGCGAACCGATGGGCCTTGATCCTCGGAACCGGAAGCGCGCATGGACACGGCGGGAGTTCCTCCGGGGCGCCATGGCGGGAGGAGTCCTTGCTTCCTCGGGGATGCTCCTGCAGGCGTGCCGCGGATGGCCCTGGGGGACCGAGACCTTCATCGCGAAAACCGCGGGCTACGAGGGGGACATCGCTTCCGTCATCCTGGCGGGATTCCGTGAACTGCGGGTGGATCCCGCGGAAATCCGCGGAAAGACGGTCCTGCTGAAACCCAACCTCGTCGAACCCCATTACGGTGCGGGTCCCATCAATACCCATCCTCTAGTCGTCCGGGGAGCTGCGGAGGCATTTCTCCGGTTCGGCGCCTCCTGCGTCCTCGTTGCCGAGGGGCCCGGCCACAACCGGGACACGCAGTTGGTCCTGGAAGAGTCCGGCCTGGGGGAAGTGCTCATCGAGGACCGGATTCCATTCGTGGATCTAAATTACGATGAGGGATATACAATTCCGAATGCCGGCCGCTGGACGGACCTTGCGGCGCTCACATTGCCCGCCACTCTCCGCCGAGCGGACTGGATCGTCTCGCTGCCCAAGATGAAGACCCACCACTGGGCCGGCGTCACGCTTTCCATGAAGAACCTCTTCGGCGTGATGCCGGGGATCTACTACGGCTGGCCGAAGAACTTCCTGCACTGGAAAGGGATCGAACGGTGCATCCTCGACATCAACGCGACGGTCCGGCCGCATTTCGCCATCGTCGACGGGATCGTCGGGATGGAAGGGGACGGGCCGATCATGGGGACTCCCCGCAAGGCGGGGGTTCTGGTGATGGGGCGCAACCTTCCCGCCGTAGACGCCACCAGCGCTCGCATCATGGAGGTCGACCCCCACAAGGTGGCATATCTTGCCGCCGCCGGGGGACAGGGACCGATCAGCGAATTTCGCATCCGGCAGAGGGGGGAGTCCATCGCTTCGGTGAGAACCGACTTCGCACTGATGGAAAATATCCCCGCGCAGCGCGGGTTGCGGTTGTCTTAGCGGGCGACAGGATCCCACTCTTTTGTGGTATCCACCGGACTTCGACACCTCTCTGTGATCCGACGTGTTCAACCGGCCGATATCAGTGGACAAAGTTAACTGGCGATGCCGCCGATCGTAGTGTATTACATATACAAGGTATAGCTTGACATGCAGGAGATAGCGCTATATATTGTAGCCTATGTTCGTCCGCCTTCACCGCCAGCGGCACGAAGGAAGGGAATACACCTCCGTCCACCTGTGCGAGAGCTACCGGGACCCGGGAAAGGGTGGAAAACCCCGCAATCGAGTCGTTTACAACCTGGGTCCTCTCGACAAACTCGGCATGGACAACGTCCGGAAGTTGGCCAGCGGGTTCCGCAAGATTGCAGGCGGAGAGACGACCGACGGGACGGTGATCTCCTTCCCGGAGGGAGAGGACTTCGGCCACATCTATGCGTTGGACCGTACGTGGAAGAGCATCGGATTCTCCGAAGCGCTCCTGGAAGCCGGAATCGCCGGTGACGCCGAATACCCCGTCACGGAACTGGTGCGGCTGATGGTGATCAACCGGATCTGCGACCCCTGCAGCAAACTGGCCCTGCTCGACTGGATGGAGGATGTCCACGTCCCGGGGTTCGTGGAGAAGAAGCCGTCGTACCACCATTTCCTTCGGGCGATGGACCGGCTGATCGCCGTCAAGAAGAAGGCCGAGCCGCTGGTTGCGAAGCGCCTCCTGGAATCTTCCGGCTCCTCCTCCGTGGACATGGTCTTCTATGACATCACCTCGACGTACTTCGAGGGGGACCGCTCCATCGAAGAGGACGACATCCGGGCATACGGCTACAGCCGGGACGGTCGATTCGACCGCCGGCAGATCACGATTGGCGTCGTGATGACGGGCAACGGGATTCCGCTGTGCCACCACGTCTTTCCCGGGAACACCGTCGACAAGACCACGGTGGTCGAGGTGATCCGGGATTTTAAAGAGCGGTTCGATCTTCGCCGAGTGGTCTTCGTGGGGGATCGCGGGATGCTCTCCGACGAGAACCTCGAAAAGATCCTTGACGAGGAGCTCGGGTTCATCGTCGCCCACCCGCTGCGCCGCAACAGCGTGGCTACCGAGGTAATCGAGGCGCTTTGGAACAAGTTCGACCGGGCCAGCGAGAAGGAGCAGTTCCTTTCCGACGAGCGCACCTCTCTTCGTTTTGCCCTTGCGTATTCTCTGGTCATCGCCCGTGATGCGCGGCGTAAACGGGAGGAACGCCTCTTGGCCGCCGACGCGTTCATCCGTCAGGTTCTGCATCGGCTCGCCAATCCCCCGGTGCGAGGAAGACGAATGACGCCGCAGGGAGCGTACGACCGGATCCGGGACCATCTTCGCGACCGCCGTCTTCTCTCCCTCTACGACGTGTCGATCAACGACGGAGAAGTGAGAGTCCTCCCCAACAAAAAGACCCGCGCGTGGGAAGAGAAGATCGACGGGATGCTCCTCGTCGAGACGACGGATCTTACAAGCAAACCCGAAGAGGTGATCCGCCGGTACAAGGAGTTGGCCGAGATCGAGCGCGGGTTCCGGGCGCTCAAGAGCACTCTCGAGCTTCGGCCGCTCAATCACTGGACGGAGAAACGGATCCGGGCGCATGTGTTCCTCTGCCTCCTTGCCCTGCAGATGGAACGATGGATGAGGAAGAAACTTGGGGACATCTCGGTCCCGAGGGCGATCCGAATCCTGCGGCGGATCAAGGCGGTCATGGTGTCGTCTCCGGACAAGGCTACCCTGGTGGTGACAAGGGCGAAGAAGGAACAGAAGGAGATCCTCCGGCGGCTGGGGATTCCTTCTCCGTCCGATCTGTTCCCTGAGTCCTGTAGCGTATAAATCCGGGGTTTGCAGAAATTGACTCCTTATAAATCAACAACTTGCCCTGATCAAGTGTCAAACTCCGGTATCCAAGGAATCGCCGGCATCGGTGACCTGCCCCCCGGATTTTTATCCAAATGCAAAGCGATTCCTCTCTGGATGTGCGGACTCTCACTGCAGTTGGTATAAAAACGGGGGGCAGGTCATCGGAAACGACTATCTTGGGACGCTATATAAGACCGGTCTGGTCGCCAGGATCGCATTATCGATGTCTAGAACGATAAAATTATCGGTTTGAAAAATGGAACTGGAAGGGAAATTCTTAATTGTAGAGGATGGTAGTATTGCGTGGGTTACCCCTTCGGATTTTAAACGCAACAATGCGGGATGGATGTTTTCCAGGAACTCCTTTGTTACTGCATCTCTATTCCAGTAAATTCCTGGAGTGTAGCTGATTCCCAACACCCGCAATCGCCTGATGAATTCGACCTCGAATCCTTTTTTCCATAAATAGGCCCCTCCATCGTGCATTGAGACGTAAACCCCACGATGCAGGTGAGACCGGATGTGGTTTGGCGGGGGAATCACGAAAAGCGCGTCTCGGGGTGCGATCTCCGAGACTGACCGGGCGACCCGCTCTATTTCAGCGATGCTATTGTCTAATTGTTTCCAATCGATATCGTGTTGCTTCTTGAAATTCACAAAGGAAATCCCCATGTATGAAATCAGTAATAATATGGATATTAAAGATAGAATGAAATATGGCAATGAATGTGTCACTGGTTTAAACTTGTCGGGGTGACGTTCTTTAATGTATTTGACTGTTGCTAACGAGAATATTATTGCGAGCGATACGGCAATGTAATGATTCAGAGACGACACAAAAGCCGCAGCATAAATTGGGAGTAAATGTTTATCATTTATTGCGTTGTTGATCAAAATGGCCAGCAAGAGAGAAATGACGATTGGGAATGCAATGGCATCGCTCCTGAAAAAGTGCAAACCCAGAATAAATCTTGACGGGAAGTAAAACGAGAAAAAGATTTCGGCAATGATGTACCCGGAAAACATAATAGAGGCTATCAATAATTCTTTCTCGCCAGCAATGCGAAACCTATTGCCCCCGAGAAATTTATTGGAAACCGTGATAAGCAAGGGTATGGCGGGGATGGCGATACCATTGACTATTTGTGAAGGCGTTTTAACGGATAAAAAATAATGAAACGGGAAGTAATATTTTGCATAGTCATACAAAGCCCACCTGGACAGCAAGTCTCCGGCAGGTGGTTCCAGAATGACTGCGATAATCCAGAGTAATGTAGGAGAAGCGAGGATTGCAAAGATCATAAAGTACTGCAAGAAACGGAAGAAGTTCTTTCTGCCTTCTGCGCGACAAGCAAAGATCCATATAACGAGCAATATTCCCAGCATGAAATTTGTCTGCATGGCATTGATATTGAATGCAACGCCGAGAACCGCCGCAGACCAACCGTAATGTTTCTCAAGCGTTAGGGAAAAAGAAAGCAGACACAGGCCGACAGATACAAACGTCTGGGAAAGGTATGGCATGATCACCGGATCCCAGCCAAGTGGAAGATTCATAATGAAGCCGGCGGAAAGGATTGCAAATGAACCGAGAACCCAATGGAGTATCCAATCTTTTTTCATCGTCAGGGCAGCAATCAAGGAAGATACCCCGACATTGAGCAGGACCCAAGCTAGGATATAGAATGTCAGGAAAACAATCGGCGCCGGGACTATTTTCGAGCATTGAGCGACAACATGCCAGAACGGAGAAGGGAAATTTCCCATCGATGCAGCCATGGCATCGCCGGGGAAACGAATCCCCATGGCAATCTTATCAACGATAATTGTATGGAATTCATTGTTGAATATCCCGTATTTAAAACCCCATAAATGGCATGCGAGAATCGACGAGGAAAGACAGAGAAACCCTTGCAGGAGAAACCTGCCGAAAGATTTTTCCTTGATTTCCCCTGCGTCGGTTGAAATCATCATCGGGCCATCATCATGATACCCCAGAAGGGGCGGGGGTACAGCAGGCGGTTTTGACCCAAACCTCGTTTCCTGGGCATTCCTTCGAGACGAGGGCTCTTCCCTTTTTTTTTAAATAGCATAATCTTTTAAGGATAATGTCCAGAGAATCTGGATCTTCCAGGATCCCGAATGATGTTGTGTGGAACTGCTGGAAGGGGCACGCGGAGACGAATCCTGACCGGGAGGCAATCATACATTGGAACGCAAAATTACCGCCGTTCCGCTGGACGTGGGGAAAATTGTTTGAGAGGGCTTATTCCTACGCGAATAAGTTGAAAGAATTGGGTATTGCCAAGGGCGATGTCTGCGCAATCATGTTCAGACATCACAAGGAATTTTACCCCCTCTACCTGGCTGTAATCACTCTGGGAGCTCTTCCGTCGGTCCTCCATTACCCGAACCCCAAACTCCATCCCGATAAGTTCCGACAGGGGCTCCAGGGAATGGCGCGTCATTCGGGACTCGATTGGATAATCACGGAACAAGAGTTAAAAAGTATCCTGCACCCCCTTCTGGACGATCAAGAAAACACGATCCGGGGCTTTTTATTTCCGCTGACTGGAGGAAACAATCTTCCGACGGATGGTACATTCCATATAATTCACCCTCCAACCACTCCCGATTCCCCGTGTTTCTTGCAGCATTCTTCCGGCACTACAGGCTTACAGAAAGCCGTGGTTATCTCCAACCGTGCAATCCTGCAGAATGTATATCATATATGCGAATCGATCCTCCTCACGAATGAGGACAGGGTCGTAAGTTGGCTCCCTTTGTACCATGACATGGGATTAATTTGTGCTCTCTATCTTTCCCTGACATGCGGTGTTCCCATCGTCCAGATCGACCCTTTCGAATGGGTGACCATTCCATCGCTGTTCATGGAAGCGATATCCCGCGAGAAGGGCACCCTGGCGTTTCTCCCGAACTTCGCTTATAACTTCATGGCTGACCGGATCCAGGAAGAGGATTTGAAATCGATACGGCTGGACAGCGTCCGGATTCTAATCAGCGGCGGCGAACAAGTCCGTGCAGATAGCCTCGATAAGTTCTACCGTCGATTTTCCCGATACGGATTGAAGCGTGAGGCCTTGGCTGCATTATATGGGTTAGCGGAAGCGACCGCTGCTGTTACCATGACTCCCCCGGGTGTGGAGGCACGAAGAGTCGCGGTAAAACGGGAGGAACTGGCGAGGGGATTCGTCGTCCCTGCCGAAGTTGGAGACAACGCTCGGATTTGCGTCTCCTCGGGGTTCCCCATTTCCGGGTGTGAGCTTCGAATCGTGGACGAGAATGGAGAGGATCTTCCCGAGGGAAGAGTGGGGGAGGTGGTGATCCGTTCCGTATCGTTGTTTGACGGTTACCGGAACGACCCCGAAAAGACAGCCGAGGTTCTCAGGGATGGCTGGTTGTTCAGTGGGGATTATGGTTTTTCGATCGGCGGCGAATATTACATTATCAGCAGGAAAAAAGACATCATCATAGTTGCAGGAAGGAATCTATACCCGGAGGACATCGAGAACGCTGTTGGCCAACTAGAAGGTGTAATCCCGGGGCGAGTTATTGCTTTCGGCATCGGGGATGATGAGTTGGGGACGGAAAAGGTCTGTTTAGTTGCCGAAACCAACGTGGAACTGGAGGAAGAAAAGCGGAATATCCGGATGAAAATCCGGGAAGCAGGTGTAGGGATTGAGGTCACGATCAGCCGGATCTACTTGGCTCCGCCCCGATGGTTGATCAAAAGTTCGTCCGGGAAACATTCCCGTAAAGTGAACTGCGACCGTGCCGTTGCATCACTGGAATGGGGTTGAGAATGATCGACCCCCGAATTATCGATATCATCCGACGGGTGACTAAGAATCCCGACATCACCATCGAAACCATTAAAGATCCATTCATGATCCTTGGTTGGGATTCCTTAATGAGCGTCGAAATCCTGTTGGAAGTTCAGAAAGTTTTCGGTATCGTGGTCGAGCCCAATGAAATCCTGCGCATAAAGGAACTTGGGGACATCCAGAAATTGATTCACGACAAGCAGAAAAACGGAATTTTGGTTTTTTAAAGGGGAAAGATGCGGCTACCCGTCCTGGATACGTTCAGCACCATATGTCTCTTTTACGTTATTTGTGTGCATTCAGCCTTCCAAACAAACAGTGGTTTCTCGGATTGGATGGTCTTGGATGTAGAAGGGGTAAGCTTTATTATTGGTCAAGGGGGTCGGTTCGCGGTCCCCTTTTTTTTTCTTACTGTCGGTTTTTACTACGGGAAAGCACTTCAGCGAGGAGCGAATCCCTTTACTTTTCTAATCCTGTACGGCAGAAAACTTTTATATATTTTCTTTGCATGGAGTCTGATCTATGCGTTTATTCCACCAAACTTTATTTCTGAATTTAAACAATTTGGAATATTGAGTTCCATATACGTACAACTAAAAACCACTTATTATTGGGCGATTAATAATAAATTGGATTTTATTCTTAATGGGACGAAAACTCATCTTTGGTTCATAATCGCGTGTCTAATGGGGCTTGCCATTTCGAGTTTTTTCTGTAAGTACCGCATCGATAGATTCTTGCTCCCATTTGGAGTTGGGCTCTATTTGATTGGTTTGCTGGGGGGACCGTACTCAAAATCACCGATTGGACTGTCGTTGCCCTTGAATCCCTTATCCGAGAACCCGCTTTTTTCAACAATATTTATTGCTGTTGGACGGTGGGTATCAATGTACCACGAGGAAAACAAGAGATTAGCATTGTCCTTGTTCTTCGGCGGCGCTCTGATGCATTTCGCAGAGATTTTCTATCTTAAAAAATCGTTTAATATTGATGCATTGGATCCTGATTTCCTTCTCGGGACAATGTTCTGGGGCATAGGAGCATTCCTTCTTTGTTTGGAATATCCAAACGCCGGCAGGAATTCAATTTTAGAAAGAATAGGCAAGCTTACATTGGGCATCTATGTTTCCCATGTTTTAATAATATATGCACTCATGCCTATTGGCGCTCTTGTTAAAAGTCTTGTTTTGGAAAGACTTGTTTGGGAGATATTCAAACCTGTTTCCGTGCTGTTCCTTTCCTATGGCCTTTGTCATGGGTTGACACGAAATAGGATATTCGCGAAGTTATTGACCTGACGGATCTGGAGTGATCCCCATCGGTTGCGGACATTTTCCTGCATCCTGTTAACAGAGTCAAAGGACAGATCACCATATAGGAGTGGGGGATATCGTTGAAAAATCCCCGGCAATCTTCAGGATCACCGAGATATTATTATAGACAAGAAAAAGAATCATACCCGTGTAAGCTATTTTTACCCACCGACGTGACTTCGAAATATGAAAAATCATAGCAATAATTAATGGTAATATGATAAGCATAAGGTGTTTTGTCTGCCTCCAGTCAGTAATTGAAAATAGTACCGCCCCTGCCACGAACCAAAGTCCGAAAAAACTTTCTCTACGTTTGATATGGAATAAAGTGTAAACCGTTAATGGTAACGCTACGAATAAGAATGGGAAACCAAGGTGTCCGTTAAACTCCTTCCACAGGTCGACAATCGAAGGGTACCAGATCTTGTTGGAAAAGGTGAAGCGCACATCATCCAGACGGAATCGGTAGACCATATGCTGTTTCAGATAGTCTTCAATGAATACCTTTGAATCTACGAGGAATCCATATCCCCAAAACAAGATCGTCCCAAGAATTACACCTTGTACGATCCTGTTCTTTAATGAGGCTCTTATTTTCTCCCAGAAGTTCCCATCATGACAATTAAAATCCAAAATACCCATTGCAAAAACTGCAATCAGCACCTTCTGGCTTGCGAGTCCTCCAAATATACCGCACATTAAGAACAACGTATTATTATATTTTTTATTAAATTCAAGTCTGTCCTTGAAGAAAAACAAATAAGCAATCATCAGGAAAGAAAAATTTTCAATGGCCATGTAACTGCCATAAGATGACCTGACAAATACTTCAGGAAATGTAAAATACAAAACAGGCCCGGAAAGACTGAGAAGGTACGATTCGGTGGATGAATATAGAAACAAAAAAAGAACATAGAAAATCAAAACACAGAAAAACAGGTTTGACATTCTCGTCGCAAGCAGATGCGGGTTCGCAACGAAATTCTGAAAATCTCTTTTCCAAATTTTATCTAATAGTTCCCTTTCATTAGTTTTATCGACAGTTTTTTCTCCCTCCAGAGCAGAATCGTAATAATATGACACTTCATCAAGTTCATCCAGAAGAAGGAAACTGTTGCCGATATAAAAGTGAAGGAGCAACGGGTGGGCGAAAAAATATACTGCATACCGGTTTGTAACCATGTACGGTTCGAGCTTATGCATAAGACCGTAAGCAGTACCTTGGGTTTCCGAATCATGGTCCTCAAGGGGCGGGACGATACGCAAAGCGCTACCAGAAAGAACGGTATATAAGAGTATTGATAATAGAAGAAGTTCGACCAGGCGCATTTTATTGACCAGGCGTATTTTATTGAATGTTACCTGAGGGACCTCAAGGAAAGGCTTTGATAAAAATATTCCAACATTACTTAATAACAACAGGAAAACCAGCATATTTACGGAACAAAGAGTAATTTTTGTAATATAAAAGACCATACATCCAGAAATCATTGTTGCTAAGGATATGCAAATAACAAGGAATAAATAAGAAACGATATCTACTATTTTATTATTGAAAAAGGATATCCAACAGATCCCTGGCAGAAAGAACATCATAAGATTGATTATCATGGAAAGGAACAGTTTCGGAACGGGTACAAAGTAATGGAGAGAATAAAGTAAAAAAACCAGATTGCATGTGATGAAAAGTCTTAACCTAGTTATCCGCATCATTTTCGAGAGATAAATCCGAAAAACAGCTTTATCTGCCAATATAGATACTTTAACTGGCCAAGGCGGAACACCGAAAGGATATAACTTGGTCTTAAATAATACTTTATGTATGAATTTCTTATAACCTTTTTAATGTCATAAAGCGTCATATTTCCAACGAATGCCTCAGGAAACAAATTGTCATCGGAAAATAAACCCCCGGCGCACAATACTTCCGAATAAAATTTTGTACCAGGATACGGTATGGCTACATGAAAAAGAGCATAGGTAGGATTTAGCTTCATGGCGAATTTTGTAATTTCCTTCACGTCCTCCTTTGTCGAGCCAAATGCACCCATCAGGAAAAAACATGCCGACCTTATTTTAAGACGCTTTACCATTTTCATCCCTGTTGTTATCTTTTCCACCGTCATGCCTTTACCAAGAGCTTTCAACGCCCTGTCGTTGGCTGCCTCGACCCCGAAGTGTATCAGGTCGCACCCGGCACGCTTCATCTTCTCCAACAACACTTCATCCACCAAATCAAGCCTGGTCTGACAGGTCCATTTGAAATCATGCTTCTTCCTGATCAGGTAATTACACACTTCCTCTACAAGATCCCTGTTGATTGTGAACTCGAGGTCCATGAAATATGCGTTTTTTACACCGAACTTATTAATCACAATCTCAAGCTCGTTGATGAATTGCCGTGCTGGTTTGACTCTTAATTTTTTCCCGTACATATCGAGGAGGCAGAAAGAGCACCTGTAGGTGCAACCCCTTGAGGCTTCAAGCAGGGTAAAATTTCTCCCTAACACTTCATAGAAATACTTTCCCATGGGAAGAAGGTGGAATGAGGGAACGGGAAGTGTTCCAAGGTCAAGATGGTCTTGGGGCTCGTTGCTTACAAACTCTCCATCGGCTTTATAGGTAATCCCTTTGACGCTCGAAAGGTCATTGTTTCTGCAAAGCTCCAACACGGTAAGCTCCGGTTCTCCACGGATTACCGCTTTCGCATCCGTTAGCCTTAGCATCTCCTCAGGTCTTACCGTGCCATGGGCCCCGGTTATATACACTTCTTCATTTACTTCCTTGAGAACCTTCACATAGCTCAATAAAGGGCGCAGATCAATTACTGGACATTGCCATCTGTCGATGGTGGATGAAGTGATGAAGATTTTGTCAAACCCGACGGAACGCCGTGCAACCTCGGCCGCATCGAGTCTTTCTGCGTTGGCATCGACTATCACGACCTCATGCCCTTCTTCCTCAAGAAGGGCGGCACAATTCGCCTCGCTCAAAGGGGGCCAAATCCTGTTATAGATCTTCCCCCTGCTGTTGATTATATGCACCTGAAGGGGGTTTACGATTAAAATCTTCATTTTGTCATGCTATTGAACCTTGTGATGGAAGGCAATCCTTTCCCTCCTGCCGTTGTCGATCGCGGGAACGTCCACTTATTGCAGCGCGCGGTTGCAGGCCGCATCCTGATGCTGGACGCCAATGCGGTGCTGCCGGAAATCCGCGACACTTGTCACCTGATGGAAAACTCTTTATGCTCAGGCCAAGGATCGATCAATAGCCGGAGGACTTACTCTGGATCATAAAACTTTATTGCCTCTTTGCGTCGAACTTGATGGAACCCTGTTGAAAACGGACCTGTTGTCCGAAGCAGCTATAAACGCTTTCCGGAAAAGTTGGACCTGCATTTTCCGTTTGCCATTCTGGTTTTTATCGTGCAAAGCAGGCGTGAGGAGTCTGCCGGCGAATATTGCTCCCCCGGGTCCAGAATCCCTCCCTTACGACGAAGAACTGATCGCATACCTGTTAAAAGAACGAAGGAACGGAAGGACAATCTTGTTGTCGACGGCCGGCAATCGCTCCATCGCCGATCGGATTTCCCGACATCTCAACATTTTCGATGAAGTCATCGCTTCGGATGGAGACAGCCCCCTCGAAGGAGAGGCAAAAGCAAAGGTCCTTGTCGACCGTTTTGGCGAGCGCGGTTTTATTTACGCGGGAAACCGGATACGCGATCTTCCCGTATGGAAAAAGGCGAAAGCTGCCGTTCTCGTAAACACATCGAACGCCGTCCACCGGGCCGTTTGCGGATCCATTCCCGTCGAACGGGAATTATGCAAGCGGAAACTTGTTGTAACGGAACTTCTCCGGGCGATACGTCCGTATCAATGGGTGAAAAATATCCTCGTTTTCATCCCCCTGATTGCGGCTCACCGGCTTTCGGAAAAAGCCGCACTTTTCCCGACGTTCATTACATTCGTTGCCTTCTGCGTTGCCGCTTCGGGAACCTACCTCATCAACGATCTTCTCGATCTGGTAGCCGACCGGTTGCATCCGCGAAAACGCCATAGGCCGTTCGCCAGCGGGGAATTGCCGCTTCATATGGGCCTCTTCGGTCCGTTGCTCATCGTGATCGCACTGGGGATTGCCTTGTGTGTTTCTCGGGGGGTCTTCATGATCCTCCTCTTATATGTCGCCTTGTCGCTCGTGTATTCGAAACACATTAAAAAAATACCGTTGGTCGATGTCTTTTGCCTTGCCGCGCTGTATATAATCCGGGTCATCGCTGGCGGTATATCGTCCGGCAGCTATGCCTCGGTGTGGTTGTTGAATTTTTCAGGTTTCATATTCCTTTCGCTGGGGTTCCTCAAGCGGTACACGGAATTCACGCAATCGGAAGCGGACCATCTTTCGGGAATAAACCACCGGGGATACACGAAATCCGATACGTTGCTCCTGAATATTATGGGAGTCGGAAGCAGCTTTATCTCCTCGATGGTGCTTGGGCTATACATCAACAGCACGCAAGCCTATTCCGCCTACCACACCCCAACCCTATTGTGGGGTATCGTGCCGCTGGTCCTGTTCTGGCAATGTAGGATGTGGCTCGCGGCAATCCGGGGACACATGACGGACGACCCGATCATTTATGCCGCCCAGGACAGGTTTTCGCATCTCGTAGCAGTCGTTATCTTATTGATTTACCTGCTGGCAAGCTTCAATTTTGGGTTCTCTTCCGTTTTGAGTGGGTTGAAGGGGTAAGGCACCTGATCCTCGCGGGAGACTCTCCGTGGCAGATCGCCGTGGAGGATTCCCATGGACGAATATACTAATCTCGGTCAGCTCGTGGCCATTCCAGATCACCGCAAGGGGTGAAGCACCCCCGTGGATGGGAGTTGCCAGCAAAAGGATAACGTGCGGGGCAAGGGTGGAATGGACCGGAGCGATACACAAGCATCAGGCAGATCCGGCAGTCGGTCAGGGGGAGGTCTTTGGTTTGTTGTGGGGACCTTTCTCGTCTACCTGACTGCCGCTTCCGTGTTGGCGCTCATCACCGGACAGGCCGTAACCGATGTGCCTGTCTGGAGCCATGGGATTACATACCCGCTCTGGTCCCTCCCGATCGTTTTCGTCTTCGGGATCACGGGCGTGAGCGTCGCGTTGCTTATCCCGACGATCGCCTGGGCCCAGGTACTTTCCCACGGGAGCCTTCGCCCTGCCATCCTGTTCCATAGAGCCTTCACGGTGAACCTGATCCAGGCCATCGTGTTCGTGGGTTTCTGGAAAGCATCTGCCGGAGCCGCCCCCAACCGAATGATATTCGTGGCGTGGCAGGCACTTGTAGCGGCATCCGGTTTTCTCGTGTTAATAATCACACACCATGCAAGGAACCACCCGGGCGAAGACCTGAAACCTTTTCTCGCCGGCTGTTTCGTGCTGCTTGTTCTGCTGCCGGTATTTTTCTGGGGTAAAATATTCGTCGAAAATTTTTCCGGAGACGGAGTCGAATGCTTCGAGTTCGCACGCAGCCTGTCAACGCACCAATTGCCCTATTGGGACCTCGAGAACGGGCATTATGGATTTTACCCGGAATTCATGCTTTTCTCTTATCCTCTCCACCTTTGTATGCTCACGATCGGCAAGACGGAAGCTGCGGTACGGCTCCCGACATTCTTTTTCCTCCTCGGAATCTATCTTGTTCTTGTCGAGATTGTACGCGGGAGTCGTAGACCGCTTTCGCGGACAGAGATCCTTATTTTGCTTTTGGCTGCGGTATTCTTCCTCGTGTTCCACGCCCATCACTCGACTTACGAGGTCGTCACCGATCTGGCTGAACCAACAGGGGTGGACACCTTCTTCACCTTCCTGGCATCGTCGGCCCTCTATGCTCTCCTGGCGAAGCAACGGTTCTGGTGGGGGCTGTTCGCTCTCCTGGGAACGATGGCGTTACCAGCGGGCGCGCCCTTTGCGCTTGCATTTCTCATCGGACGCCTGATCAGTCCTGGGACGCGTCCTCGTTGGCCGGTGCTGCGTCCCTTCGCGCGTGATGCGGCCGCTTTTCTGATTCCTCTAGCCGTCTACAAACTTCTTGTGCACCTCTACTCCCTGGGGTACCCCCTCGGGACCACCAAATGGGTGCTGCAGAACATCTTCGAGTTATATCCCTTCAACCTGCATCCCAAAGTCGCCCTATTACTGATTCTCAAGCTGACGCTTCTGACCGCCGTCATTCCACTTCTCGCTCTCGGCTTCATCCCTCGCCGCGACCGCGTTGTGCGTACGCTCGGGATTGCGTTGCTTGCCTATCTAATCGTACTTGCGTTTTTCGGGCGGTCCCACTTCCATTACCTGATTCCGCTCTGCCTGTTCCCCGTCGCGATCCTTCTCCGGTGCCTGACACACAAGCGTGTCGAAGCACGGACAAGGAAAATCGTCCACGGGGTTTATGGCGCGGCACTCGTTGTGCTGACGCTTCTTGTCCTGCCGCAGGACCGAACGCCTCACACCGCATTCCGTGAGTTCGGCGCACGGACGCTCATGCTCTACGAATCCTACCCGGAAGCAGTAAGGGTCGCCGCTCGACTCGTCGAGCGGCTCAGCATCAGGCTTCCGGAAGGGAAACCACCGTTACCCGGACAGCAGCCCGACTTCTATTTTACGGATTGGTCCGTTCCGGCCGAAGTGATACCTGCTCGAAGCATCTCCGACGTCTTGCATGGCCGGAGATTCCAGCTTGGCGGCATCGATGTCCCCTGGGGCATTTCGTTCCACACCTGGGTACGCTATTCCGACAAAGCACCAATCGATGGCCGCGACTATGATCAGGTCCTCGCTGCTCCGAACCTCTTGCCAAGCCATCTGGGAGGGTATGTCCGGCGCGACCTTTCCGGGGGCTGGGTCCTTCATTACCGCCCGCAGCGGTCGGTCTTTGCCTGGCTGGATCCTATGGTGCACTGAAAGGATGTTGTGTATCTCGGCCTGCTATCGGGAAAAATTATTAGAATTTTCCCCATGCAATTTCCCCCGGTTCAGCAAGACCTATAGACCGAACCATTACAACCCTGGCAACTGCATAAAAAATGCCGGCGCATAGTGCAATATAAGCCAGTAATTTCCATTTTTTTTCGAGACTTGCGACGCAGCCTCCGGTCAACAGCGCAGCAGGCAGCATCGTCAGGTCGATCCACAGCCAGCCAATGTTGTCCTCCAACCGGTGCGACAGTTTCTTCGAGGGATGAATCAGCATGAAAAACAACAGGATTGACCAAAATGTGAGCAACATCAAATCCCGGGTGAAATCCTCCCTTTTACGCCGCAATGTCATCGTGACGACACATCCGATGAATATTGTTCCGAACACAAAGTTCATCGACGGGAATTCTTTATAGTCATCGATGTATTCCCAACCAAATATTTGGAAAATGCCTCGTGTGTAAAACAGGAGGTAGTTGGGAGTAAACCCGATTCCTCCAATACGAGAGAGTTGATCAGAAAACCGCACTTGATGGTTCTCTATTGCGTTAACATTCCAGTAGAGATCAGGAGCGATAATCAGTAAGAATAGGAAAAAGGCTAAATAGGGTTCTTTTCTCTTTAACCAGAAGCGGTACCTGGAAGACAATAGATATGCAACAAACACTGGTATGAATAGAACAATAATTTCCCTGCACAAAAACCCCAATCCTATCATTGCCGATGAAGCAAATAAATATCTGGGTGCCTCCTTTTGTAGAAAGAGATAAAAATAATACAAGGCAAGCATGGCAAATGCATAATAATAAATAATATCGCCGGCCATTACAGATGCTCCAATGTGATACTCATTGAATGCCAACAGAGCAGTTGTCCAGCATGCCGCAACCGGCCCTCCCCACATATTGGCAAACCGTGAAGCCACGACAATCATGAAAATGCCCGTGATGATTCCGAAAAATCGAAAGCCTACCGGATGTTTTCCTAAGAGTAAGCTGCCCGCTTCGATTAGATAAGCAGGCAAAGCGGGATGATGCCAACCACGAATAGGAAGATTGAGTCTGTCCCCGCGCAGTGAAATGCTTTCCGCCAATGGAATGTACTCCTTCTCCTCAACCTCAATATATGGGAGAGTGGCCGCAAGGTAGATTCGCATGAGGAATGCGATAGAAACGATCAATATCAAAATGCAATTGTTGTCATACCAGTAGAGGATGGATTTAAATGTGTCCTTCATCATTTTCCTATAAATCCATTGGGAATTTCTTTACTATCTCCTGTTCCTACAAACGTTGGAATGTTCTCCCGTTGCTGGTTTGGACCCTGCGAATGAGCTGATTCTGCGGCGGAGGGGAGCGAAAGTCAAGGCACGGGACGCATCGGAAGAGTTAGCCCGCATATCTCAGTGCGCCCCAACGGCGCAGAACACCAGTGAGGGGAGGACCCACCCGGGTAATTGTCGGTAGGACCCGGTAGCTTGCGAGCGGCCCGGTCGGATAACCGGCCGAGCCGAAGCCTCGCGATAAAGCCCACGGATGGTGGGTGAGCAATCCTGCAGGCCGTAACGCGAGTGAAGCTTGAGCAGGCCTCGAAAGTGAAGTTGTGGATGCCGACCCGCCTGAGAAACGGGGAAGGCCCGAGCGGACAGGGAAGCAACCGACGCGCACCTGTTCCGATCCGCCGGGGTAGTGAGCACGGCATGCAGGAAAGGCGATCTGGCGTAATTGGGGGAGACCCAGAACCGGTGGAGGTCGCGCCTCCAACGTTGCCTGCAAGAGCGGCGGTCGGTTCGGGAGTCGGAGAGGGTCATACGACCGAGGATGCCGGGTAACGCCGGCGGAGGGAAGGACCCTTGCTTCTGGGTGCTTTGGACGAAGAAAAGGATCGGTGATTGGCGATGAGCCTGCAAACACCGGAAAAGATCCGGACGCTTCAGAAAAAGCTCTATCTGAAGGCGAAGGAAGAGCCGGGATGCCGCTTCTACCTGCTCTACGACAAGATCTATCGCGAGGACATTCTTGCCCATGCCTACGAACGGGTGAAGGCCAATAAAGGCGCACCGGGAGTGGATGGGCAGAGCATCGAGGTGATCGAGTCGCAGGGCCTGGAGGAATGGCTGACCGGCATCCGGAAAGACCTTCGCAGCAAGACGTATCGACCACAACCGGTGCGACGGGTTATGATCCCGAAGCCCGGAGGCGGCGAACGCCCGCTCGGAATCCCGACGATCCGGGACCGGGTGGTGCAAACCGCCGCCAAGCTGGTGATCGAACCGATCTTCGAGGCGGACCTGGAACCCAATGCCTATGGTTACCGGCCGAAGCGAAGCGCGAAGGACGCGATCCAGCGGGTCCATCGGCTTCTCTGCCAAGGCTACACCGATGTGGTGGACGCCGATCTGTCGAGGTACTTCGACACCATCCCGCACCGGGAGCTGATGCAATCGGTGGCCCGGAGAATCGTCGATCGGGACGTGCTGCGTCTGATCAAGATGTGGCTCAAGGTCCCGGTGGAGGAACGGGATGACAAAGGGAACCGGCGAATGACCGGAGGCCGGAAGAATAACTGCGGGACTCCGCAAGGCGGGGTCATCAGCCCTCTTCTGGCCAACGTGTACATGAACCGCTTCCTGAAGTACTGGCGGATCACCAAGCAGGGCAAGACCCTTGACGCCGACGTCATCACCTATGCGGACGATTTTGTGATCTTGAGCCGCGGACACGCGGGACAGGCACTGGATTGGACGCGCCGGGCGATGATGCGGTTGGGACTTTCCCTGAACGAGGCGAAGACCGGCATCAAGCAAGCGCGCAGAGAGCGGTTTGACTTCCTGGGGTACACGTTCGGACCGCATCGCTTCCGGAAGGATGGACACTGGTATCTGGGGGCCAGTCCGTCGAAGAAGAGCGTGGCGCGTCTCCGGCAGAAGGTGGGAGACCTCTTAAGGCCCAGCAATGTGGGGACGTGGACCGAGGTAAGAGACCGACTCAACAGTATCCTGCGGGGTTGGTCGGCATACTTCAGCTACGGGACCCGCTTGATGGCCTATCGGACGGTCGAGAACTACGTT
>Ga0209642_10000757_pt1 | contig 21112 bp, 16 predicted proteins | sample RifCSP19_2_FD_184025 | JGI IMG/M metagenome (GOLD analysis project Ga0209642, IMG submission 184025) | Soil microbial communities from Rifle, Colorado - Rifle CSP2_sed 19_2 (SPAdes) (version 2) | ecosystem: Environmental > Terrestrial > Deep subsurface > Rock core/Sediment | place: Rifle... | reverse complement strand
ACAACGCCACCGCAGCCCGGTTTTCACCGGTGACGGGATAACCCACCTTAATCCGGTCCGTTAGCTTTAGATTCTTTTCCCGGCGAAGATTTTGGATGGCACGGATCAACTCCCGCGCGGCCCGCTCCGATTTTAGTTCCGGGGTGAGAACGGTATCAAACTCAACCTTCAATTCCTTCCCCGGACAGAATTCAACCCCTTTGACATTGAGTTCATCGGCCAAAACCAAGATCATGTCTTTGCTCCAATCTCCTTTCGAACCCAGCACGCTCAGCTTCGCCAGGGGCTGGCGAAGGGGAATTCCGGCGGTTTTTCGGAAGGAATGTCCCAGCTCGACGATCCCCCGCAACCCCCCCATCGCCTCCTCAAGTTTTTTATCAATCTTTCCCATCGCCGGCCAATCGGAGAGGTGAACGGATACATCTCCGGTCAGATTGCGGTAAACCTCCTCGCCGACGAAGGGTGTAAAGGGAGCCAAGAGTTGGGAAACTGAAACCAAAATCTTCCCCATCACGTGGTAGAAAACCGATTTGTCCCCATCATCCGGGGCGGTCGGGCCGACTCGAGAACGGCACCGCCGGAGATACCACTGAGAGAGATCGTCCACGATAAAACGCTCAATCGCATTGGCAGCGGTGGCCGGATCGTAACGGTCCAGAGATTCCGTCACCAACTTGATGAGTGAATTTAGCTTTGACAACACCCACCGGTCCAGAACCGTTAATTTCGAATTTCTAATTTCGAATTTCGAATTTTGCTTCAAATTATCCACCAGCGCGTAATCCCCAAAAAACTTATAAACATTCCAGAAAATCAAGAAAAACCGGCGGCGGATCTTCTCGGCAGGACCGTAGCCAAAATTGATGTTGATCGCCGGATCGTGAGTACAGTAAAGCCAGCGCATTACGTCCACCCCCATCTTTTCCGCCCCATCGTTGAATTCGATCGCGTTTCCCCAGGATTTGTGCATCGGCCGCCCATCCTCGCCGAAAAGGGTGGCAAACCCCAGAACCGTTCGAAAAGGCTCCCGCCCCTCCAGAACCGTGCTCATCGCCAGCAGAGAATAGAACCAGTTTTTAAACTGTCCCGGAAAACTCTCGGTAATGAAGTCGGCCGGGTACCATTTTTCAAACTCCTTTCGATCGGTTAGATAAAGAGGAGCACTTTGGTTTTCTTTTGAAACGGTTGAAAAAGAAACGATCCCGGCATCCAACCAAGGGTTTCCCACGTCCGAAATCCTCTCCATCACTCCGGCACACTTCCCGCATTCAATCTTCAGCTCATCCACCCAAGGCCGGTGGGGACTGTGCCCATCAAATTTGTCCCATCCCCCGATCGATTTTTGTTGGAGCTCTTCCTTGCTGCCGATCACCTCGAAATTTCCGCACTTGGTGCAGACCCAAATCGGGAGGGCCAACCCCCAGTAACGGCTCTTGGAGATCAGCCAATCCTGCATATTGGAGAGCCAATCCAATTCCCGCTTAAGGCCGAACTCTGGGATCCAAGTTATTTTCTTGGCCGCCGCCTTCATCTTTTCCCGAAGCGGGCCCATTGCGATGTACCACTCATCCACCACTCGCCAGACCAACTCGGTCTTGCACCGCCAGCAAGCCGGGTAGCGGTGGGTGTAGGGGGCGATCTTGAAAAGATACTTTCCGTCCTCAGCCATCCTCACAAAATCCAGAATGACTTCGGGATGATTTTTCGCATTTTCTCCAGAAAATTCCCCCAAATCTGGAATGTAAACGGCCTCTTCATCGATCAACTCCACTACGGGAAGGTTTAATTTCTTACCCAACTGAAAGTCTTCGGTCCCGGCGCCCGGAGCCACATGCACCAGCCCGGTTCCTTCTTCCTCGCTGATCGGAAGGATTTTTTCATCGGTCGCCACCACCCGGTGGGAATAATCGGCAAAAGATTTCTTGATTCTGGGAAGATTATCAAAAGGGGAAGAGTAGTTTAATCCAGCTAAATCTTTCCCCGAAATCTTCTTATCGATTTTTAATCCCAGTCTTTTTGCTGCCATCTCCGCCAGGTAGTAAACGCTTTCCCCATCCGTGGCCGACACGTAATCCTTCTTAGCATCCACGGCGACGGCCACGTTGCCCGGTAGAGTCCAGGGAGTGGTCGTCCAAACCAGCAGAAATTCATTTTTCTTCCCCTTGATCGGGTACCGAATATAGATCGAATCGTGAGTGGTTTCCTTGTAGTCTTCGGTCAGCATCTCATGCTGGGAAATGGCGGTTCCGCAGCGCGGGCACCAGGGAACCGAATCATGGCCCTTGTAGATCAACTCCATCTCATGGCACTTTTTCAGAAAATGCCAGATCATATAGTTGTTCTCGTCGGAGAGAGTGTAGTAGGAATGGTCCCAATCCATAAAATAACCCAGCCGCTTAGACTGCTCGGTTTGGATATCGGCATATTTTTGGACTCTCTTCTTGCAAAGATCCACAAAGCGGGCGATTGAGGCTTTCCGGTCTCCCGGAACCAGGTTTTCGATGTCTTTTTTGCTTTTCAACCCCAGCTCTTTCTCCACTTCGACCTCTACCCAAAGGCCTTGGGCGTCGAAACCGTTCTGGAAGCGCTGGCGAAACCCCCGCATGTTCTTGTAACGCTGGAATAGGTCTTTGTAGGTCCGTCCCCAGGCATGGTGCACTCCCATCGGATTATTGGCGGTGATCGGACCGTCCAGGAAACTAAATCTCTTAGGGGAACGCTGGTTCTTCTTTAAATATTTTTTGACCAAACCGGAGGAATACCATCCCTTCAGGATTTTTCGCTCCAAATCCGGAAAATCCGGCATTGCTTCTACCTTCTTGAACGCCATATCAGGAAAAGTTTATCAGACTAAGTACCCGCCCGTGTTGTCCTCCCGTAGCTTCAGCGAAGGAGGATCAGAACTCGATTCCCCTTTTTGCAGAAACTCCTTTTGAAAAGGGGTGCTTTAGGTCCTTTACTTCCGAAACGAGATCGGCAATTTCAATAAATTCTTTGGGAGCATCCCGTCCCGTGAGAATCACATCGAGATCTTTGGGCTTGTTCTTGAGGAACGCCAACATCTCTTCGACATCCACTAATCCGAGGTGAACCGCCACATTGATTTCGTCCAAAATCAAAAGGCGGTAATCACCATTTCTGATCTTGTCTTCGGCAAACTTCAATGCTTTTGAGGCGGCTTGAACATGGACCTCCCGCGGCTTACGGTCTCCCATAATTCCCACAAACCCTTCTCCCATCGGATAAATCTCGACCCCCAACTTTCGCAATGTTTCAACCTCTCCGGAGACAACTTGCTTAATGAATTGGACCATCAGAACATGACAACCCTGCCCAACTGCCCGCACCGCCTGGCCAATGGCGGCGGTGGTTTTTCCTTTGCCATCGCCGGTAAAAACGTAGATCAAACCTTTTTCTTCCACAAGTGAAGTTTAACTTTTTTAGGAGGTATCAATCGAGAGATTGACATGACCATTGAGATTACAGCGAGATGGTCTTATAATTGAACAACTCGGAACGGAAGGGAGAGATATGAACATCCGTCAGATCGAGGGGGCGGTGAAAGCGTTTTTCTACCTGCGTTCCCCGATGGTTCAGCACATCATCACCGCAGTTGTCCGGGAGATCAGGGACGGGATGTGGCTTTATCCTGAGAAACGGGTCCTGGTGGTGATGGTGGGGATGAGCCTCTCCGGCAAGACCACTCTGGTGGACCGCCATCCCCAGCTGAGGTGGTGCTGGCAGATCCGAACCCGCGACATCCACAACCTGCTCAACCGCTACCTGGATTTCCTCCGAGACGACAACTCCGTCCGCGGCCGGGCCTACTGGGTCCGCCAGTTCCTGACGGAGAGGGTCCGCGAGGAGGTTCTCCGGCGAGCTCTCCAGCGGGGAATACCCATCGTGCTGGATTCCTGCCACCTCACGCGGAAAAAGAGGCTGGCCCGCTACCGGCTGGCCAAGCGCTACGGCTACCATGTGGTGATCGTCTTCGTCGAGTGTCCTTGGATGACTCTGCTATCTCGGGCAACAGAGGCAGACCACCTCTCCATCGCTCGAGGTGGAAAGAGGGTTTGGAAGGATCTGATCAGACAACAGGTGAAGGTGTTCGAACCACCGATCCCAAACCCAGATGAAGCGGACCAGTTGATTCTCGGAAAGTACGGGAGGATGCCGATTCGGTTCCTTTAGGCTAAGCAACCAGCTTAGCCTTTTTTGTTAACACTCCGAATACCCGCAGGAATAGCACTTCCGGCAGCCTTCTTCATTAACGAGGGTCGCCTGGCCGCAGGTCGGGCAGATATCCCCCACTTTCTGGAGCTTCCCGACCGGAAGCTGGGGCTGGATCTCCTCAATTTTCTCCTCTTCCTTCTTCCAACCAAGGTATTCTTTGAGAATTTTGGCGATCCCGTCGGCCAAAGAACGGACCTTCTGGGCCCCAAATCCCACCGCCCGTGATCCCCCGATTCCCGTTAGCTGATCAATAATTGCCGCCACCCGCTCCTTCGGACTCATCGTCGGATCGATCCGCAAGACAAGAGAGGAAAGCCGCCCGATCGCTTCGGCGTCGGCGGCGATATCCGAACCGGCCTTTCCCACGTTGACAAAGACTTCCAGCGGATTGCTGTTCCCATTCTCATTAACCGTTACAAAGGCGCTCCCGACCGGCGTGTCCACCCGATAGGTTGAGCCGACCGTCCGCGCCGGCCGAGGCTTCACCGCCAGCTCCCCTTCTCTTTTTTGCTTGGTTTCCTCGGTCTCCAGCACCACTTCCTTGCGCGTTCCGGTAACGTAAACGGTCAATCCCTTGCAGCCCAGCTTCCACGCCTCCAGATAGGCCTTCCGGACGTCCTCGACGGTGGCGTTCGGGGGGAAGTTGCATGTCTTGGAGATGGAGTTGTCGACAAAGCGCTGCAGCACCGCCTGCATCTTGATGTGCTGTTCGGGAGTGATATCCTGGGAAACCACAAAAACGCGGCGGATCTCTTCCGGAACCTTTTTGATTCCCTGGACGGTTCCCTTCCGCCGCACCTCTTCATAGACGCTGTCTCGATGGGTGTGGTCCAGGCCCGATTTCTCCAACACCTGGTCAAACATCGGGCTGGTGTAGGAGAGTTCCCGCTTCCCTTGATCCTCCCCCGCCGCTTGGAAGAGCTTTCTCACATAGGAGAGGGCGAACACCGGTTCGCAGCCGTACCCTTCCGCCCCGGCAACGGTGGAAATCGTTCCGGTGGGGGCGACCGTTGTCTGCGCCCCGTTCCGAATACCGTACTTTTTGATTCCGGCCACCACAGTTTGCCAATCGATCTTCGGCCGCCCGAAATCCCGTTCGTAGGGATAGAGGGGAGAAGGCGGTTGCCAAACCAGCTTCTTTGGATCATAGATCGAACCCTTGATCGCCAAGAAGGGTTTGCGCTCCCGAGCGAGTTCGATCGAGGTGCGCATCGCATGGTAGCGGACGAATTCCATGATCTGCGCCGCCAGCTCCAACCCATCCTCCCCGCCATAGGAAACTCCGAGAGCGTACATCGCATCGGCCAGTCCCATGATCCCTAGTCCGATCCGCCGCACCGCCAGCGCCGCCTCCCTGAGCTCGGGAACTTCCGGAACGTAGGCGTTCGCCTCCACCACATCGTCCAAAAAGATGGTCGAGAGCCGAATGGTTTCGGCCAACTTTTCCCAATCGATCTTGCCGCGCGGAGTGAGATGTCGGGCCAGGTTGATCGAACCCAGGCAGCAGTTTTCATACGGGCCAAGCCACTGCTCCCCGCAGGGGTTGGTGGCCTCCAGCTCATAGAGATGGGGAACGGGGTTGTCGCGGTTGGCCGTATCCAAAAACAGGATCCCCGGCTCACCGTTGTGGTGAGCGGCAGTAATAATTTCGTTGAACAGTTCCGGCGCATCCACTTCTTGCCAAACCTTATCACCGTGAGGGTTTATCAATTCAAATTTCCCGTCATCATCCACCGCCCGCATGAACTCATCCGTTGCTCCAACCGAGATGTTGAAGTTGGAGATATCTCCCTCCTTCTCTTTGCAGTGGATGAAAAGCCGCACATCGGGATGGGAAACCTTGAGAACGGCCATGTTGGCCCCACGGCGGACGCCTCCCTGGGCGATCACTCCAAAAGAGGAATCATACGCTTTCAAAAAGCCAACCGGGCCGGTGGAACGCCCCCCGGAGCGCTTCACAAAATCGCCCCGCGGCCGGAGGCTGGAAAAAGAAAAACCATTTCCGCCGCCGGTTTGTTGGATCAGGGCCGCCACCCGAAGAGTCGAGAAAATTCCCCCCGACTCCCGCCCCAGGTCATCCTTGATGGGCAGGACGAAACAGGCCGCCAGCTGTCCCAAGGGAGTTCCCGCTCCCGTCCAGGTTGGAGAATTGGGTACGAAGAGGAAATCGGCCAGAAGTTTGAAGAAAACTTTAGAAACTTTTCTCGGATCATTCCCGAACTTCTTCTCGGGCACTGCGATCCCGGACGCGACCCTCTCGAAAGTCTGTCGGGGAGTTTCGATCGGGTTGCCATCCTCGCCTTTCCGCACATAACGGCGGACAAAGACCTCGGCGGCGTTTTCCGACATTCCAAAATCCCGCTGCGCCAGAGAAATAGCAGATTTTAGGTCTAACGATTCTTGTGAAGGCATAACGAAAAAACGGCCGGCAGTGTGTATATATCGTTTAACAAAAATCAAAAAGAAAAAACAATAGGAAAATTAAAGAGAGGTGTTCCAGAAAGAATCAGCCGCGCTTGCGGCGCAAAAATGCGGGGGCGTCGTACTCGTCTCCCTCCTCCTGCAGCTGCTTGATCTCCTCTTTGTCCTTGTCTCCCGTCATCGTTTCAGGCGAGGACAGGGAAAATCCGGTGGCGATCACGGTAATCCGAATCTCATCCTTCATCTCGTCACTAATCGAAGCGCCAAAGATGATATTGGCGTTGGGATCAGCCTCCTGCGAGATAACCCGCGCCGCTTCGTCGACTTCATGCATCGACAGATCCGGTCCCCCGACAATGTTCATCAGAATGCCGGTCGCTCCCCGCACCGAGAACTCTAGCAACGGTGAGGTCACGGCCGATTTGGCGGCGGTCGGAGCCTTCTCCTGGCCGCTGGCTTCGCCAATCCCCATCAGCGCCGAGCCGGCGTTGGTCATCACGGCCCGGACATCGGCAAAATCAACATTCACCAATCCCGGAATCACGATCAGATCCGAGATGCCCTGAACAGCTCTTCCCAGGATCGAATCCGCCAGCCGAAAAGCCTCCAGGATCGATGTCTCCCGCTCCACAATCTCTAAAAGCTTCTGGTTGGGAACAACAATCAGGGCATCCACCTTATCGTGAAGGGCCTGAATCCCCCGCACCGCATTCTCCATCCGCTTGGCTCCCTCGAAACCGAAGGGTTTGGTCACCACCCCGACGGTGAGGGCTCCGATCGATTTGGAAATTTCCGCGATAATCGGTGCGGCTCCGGTCCCGGTTCCCCCGCCCATTCCGCAGGTTACGAAAACCATGTCCGCTCCATCCAAGCGGGTCCGAATCAGGTCGACAGATTCCTCTGCCGCTTTTTGGCCAATTTCGGGGTCACCGCCGGAACCCAACCCTCGAGTTAGTTTTTCTCCGATCTGAATTTTGTTGGGAACTTCCAGGGTGGAGAGGGCTTGGGAATCGGTGTTGACCGCGAGAAATTCAACTCCGACAATTTTCTGGGAGCGCACCATTGAATTGAGGGCGTTGCCTCCGGCACCGCCCAAACCAACCACTTTGATATCGGCAACTTTCTCTATTTCCGGTTTGACTCTCATTTTTTGGCTTTTCTAAAAAATGCTAGGTCGTTTCTTCGGCCGTTATTCGGCTCGTGCGCCGAATCTAGGTCGTTTCTCCGGCCGTCCATCTTAAGGTAGGAACGATTTCCCCCATTCTATCACCCGACCAAATAGCTGGGAGATTTTTTTGGTGTTGATCACTGGAAAGCTGATCCCTTCCCGAGGCTCGAATTCCGATCCGTAAATTACCAACCCGATCGTGGTCGCATGGGCGGGAGTGGAAACCTCCTCGATTAACCCGGACACGCCGGTGGGAGTTCCCACCCGTATCGGCAGGCGCAAAACTTTCTTCGCCAAGTCCTTTAGCCCAACTGTTTGGACCGCCCCTCCCGTCACCACCAACCCTGCCGGCAGGTTCCCTTGCTGGCCGGAGTTCTTGATTTCGAGCCCGACCATACTGAAAATTTCGGATAATCGGGCTTCGACAATATTGGTCACCAACGCAAGAGGGACCGACTGGACCTCCAGGCCCAGCTCCGAAATATCTGCTTCTTCGTGATCGCCCTCACTGGGCTTTAGCGACCCCTCCGATAGCTTGACCTTAATCCGCTCGGCGTCCTCTAGAGAAACCCGCAGACCGACCGCCAGGTCATTGGTGATGTTCTGACCGCCGATGGGAAGAACCGAAGAGTAGACCGGGCTGCCGCTGGTAAAAACAACCACCTGGGTCGTTTCTCCCCCGATATCAACCAAGGTACAGCCGAGCTCTTTCTCGGTATCGGAAAGAACTGCTTCGGCCGAAGCTAGTCCGCAAAACACCAGGTCTTCCACCTCCACCCCCACCTGCGAAACGCATTTCACAAGGTTGCGCATCACCGTGGTTGCTCCGGAAATGATGTTGGTTTCAACCTCCATCCGCACTCCGCTCATTCCCATCGGATCCTTAACTCCCTCCTGGGAATCCACGGTAAAACCGCGCGGCAAAACGTGAACGATTTCTCGGGAAGAAGGTAGAGAAACCGCCCGGGCTGCTTCGGTTACCCGCTCCACATCCTCCTCGGTAATCTCGGATCCCTCCCCGCCGACGGCGACCACCCCGTGCGAATTCAGAGAAGAAATGTGCTTGCCATCCACGGAGACAAAAGCCGATCGGACGGGATATCCCGCCATCCGCTCCGCTCCCTCCAGACTTTCGGAAATGGCCGCCACCGCTTCATCAATATCCACCACCACTCCCTTTTTGATGCCGCGGGAGGGAATAGTAGAAACACCGATCACCGAAATTTTCTTTTCGGGTGAGATCGAAGCGATTACGGTCGAAACCTTTGAAGAACCGACATCAATGCCGGTAACAATGTGCTCTTTAGCCATACAATCACTGTGATGATATCACAGTTTAACTACGGGCCGCGAAAAGCGTAGGTCGACACTTTTCGGGGTCCGACCTCCCAATTTGAGGCGCTGCAGAATTTGGGTCAGCAGTTCCAACTGCTCGTCAATCGCCCGATCGGCGCTCAGCCAAACGACGGTCCTTTTTAATCGCAGTTCGATCGTTTCCGAACGCAGATAGATGGCTTTCGTTTCTAATCCCTTCTGTGATACCAGATCCAAGGTCTGCAAATAACCGGATATTCCTTGCCCATCGATCACTGTTCCCACCGCCCCCTCGAAATCTTCCGAAATTGTGATCACCGGAAGCGTCTCTCCGGCCGCCGGCCGGAAAAGCAGGCCCTCGTGATCAACCAGAAATTGATTTTTGTTCTTGTCCGCCACAATCGCCAGTGGTTTCCTCACGGAAACTTTGATCAGGAGGCGGTCCGGAAGCTTTTTTTCGATCGAGACTGCATTGACCGTCAAAAAGTTTTCTTTTATTTCCTGTTCTACCTTCCCGGTGTTGAGAAAAAAGATACTGCGGGCGATAACTTCTTCCGAAATTCTCTGCCGAACCAGGGCCTCGTCGGCCAGCTGCTCAAATTCGAATTCCAGCGCTTTCACCTGAAAGGTATCCGTCCTCAGAAAAAGGAAAAGGGAAAGAAGCGACAGGAATATGATCAGAATCGTCGAGATCGGCCGGTAAGGAATCACCAACTGCCGGGGACCGAAAGGAACGGAAACCCGGGGCGAGCGGCGCAGCACCTGCAAACGCCGGCGAGGAAAAAAATTAATCATCGAATCAGTCGAATAATCTCGGAAGCTATTTGAGAGGCCGCCCGGGGATTAATGAGTTGGCGGGCTTTCTCCGCGGCTTTCTGGTACTTTCGCAGATTGGCGAAAATATCATCCAAATTCTGTTTGAGTGACCGGGAGGAGAGCTGTTCCTCCTCCAAAACCACGGCCGCGCCGATCTCCTCCAAAATCCGGGCGTTCAGAAACTGTTCCCGCCGCGACACCCAGGAAATTGGAATAAGAATCGCCGGTTTGCCCAAAGCGGCGAGTTCCGTAACGGTATTGGCACCCGCTCTCCCGATCACCACCCCCGCCGCCCGATAGACGGCGCCGATCTCATCCAACCCGAAGTACTCCTGCAGAATGTAGCGATTCTGAAGCTTTCTCGGCAACTGACTCCTAAGAATGGAAAGCTTCTGATAGTCCTGAAATCTGGCTGACGAGCCAGTTTGATGGATCAGGTTGTAGTTTTCCAAAAACTGCGAGAGCACCCCTCGCACTGCCTCGTTGATGACGTGCGATCCCTGTTTTCCTCCGGTGACATAGACCACCGGCAGGTCATTTTCAAAACGGAAGCGCTTGGTGCGCTCTTCAAAAACCTCCGGCCGGACCGGATTGCCGGTAAGAACGGTTTTTCCCGATGGGAAGTATTTTAAGGAACTTCTCCAAGAAACGAAAATTCGCTTCGCAAAAAGGGAAATAAATCGGTTCGCCCAACCGAAAACCACCGTTTGCTCGTGAGTCACCGCCGGGATCCGCAAGAGGTAAGCCGCCAAAACCACTGGAGCTGCCAAATATCCCCCGAAAGAGATCACCAGCTTAGGACGGGTCCGAATCAAGAGGTAAAGGGCGTGGAGGAAACCCAAAGGAACTCTCACTAAATTCTGCCAAGAAGCCCGGTAGAACTTCCCGGTCTGCAAATGGAAAAACGGAATCCCCAAGCGCGTAATGGTTTTGAACTCGGCCGACTCCGTCTGTTCCCCGCTCAAGGAGTAACGATGGCCAACCCAGAAGAACTGGAAATTTCCGCGCTCTTGGAGAGCCTCAATTACTGCCACAGCCGGATCATGATGGCCACCGGTAATAAGGATCGGGATCCGTTTTTCTTGACTCTTGTTCATCGTGCAGAACGCAGCACCACCGCGTGCCGGTTTATTGCGGAACGCAACGAGATCGTCTTTCGGCTCACACTTAGAAGGATACCAACTGCCAACAACAACGCCAACAACGATGACCCCCCGTAGGATACGAAGGGAAGAGTAACACCGGTCAAGGGAAGCAGCCCGACCATCCCTCCTAAGATCAGAGTGGTCTGAACCGCAACCCAAGCCGTAATTCCCGCAACCAGGATCCGACCAAACTCATCAGGAGAGCGCTCGGCAATCCGGAAACCTCGGTAAACCAAAAACGCAAAGACGGCGACAACCAGCGAGGCCCCCAAGAAACCGAACTCCTCGCCGACGATCGCAAAGATGGCATCCGTCTGCACATCCGGAATGTAGCCGTACTTCTGTAGCGAACGGCCGATCCCTACACCCCACAGCCCTCCCGACCCCAGTGTGATCCTTATTTGCCGTGTCTGGTACCCCGCTCCTTGCGGATCACTGTCCGGATGCAAAAAGGTCTCCCAGCGCTCCAGAAAAGTTGAACTCTGGAGTGCCAGCGCCAATCCTCCCACTCCAAAAATAAGCAGGGCAATGAAAATCTGGCGCAGGTTTGCTCGAGCGAAGAAGAAACAAGCCAGACCAATGGCAATAATCACACTGGCAGATCCCAAGTCTTTCTCGGCAATAACCAGACCTGCAACTAACCCTGTCGGAATAAAAAAGGACCGGAAAGGCGGGTTCGTCTGACGCCGATCGGACCGCGAACTGACCAAAAGGGTTGCGAGATAGATTACCAACGCCAGCTTTGAAAGCTCCGATGGCTGAAATCTGATTTCATCTAACACCGGGAAAGAGTTAGGCAACGGGATGGCGAACCAGCTCCGCGATCCGCGGACCTCCAAACTGACGGGGGTTGGCAGGAGAACAAGAGTCAAAAGCAAAATAGATAAAGCAAAAAACGGCAACGCCAATCCCTTGAGCCGGCGATAACCCACCAGATAAAGAACTGATCCCCCCGCGGTCCCCAAAGCGACCCAAATCAACTGATTAATCAGAAAGTGAAACTGGTTGCCGTAGATCTCCAAGGCCTTCACGGAGGAGGAGTCATAGACCGCCAGCAGCCCCAGAAGGACCAGGAAAATCACCCCGCCAAAGAAATACCAATCGAGGCTGTGTTGGGCAGAGTGTTTGATTTTTTTCAGCATCTCTTAAAGCGAAGCGAGGAAGAGACCAAGGAAAGCGAGGAAAACTCCGACCAGCCAAAACCGCATGGTCACCTTAGTCTCGGCCCAACCCTTTATCTCAAAGTGGTGATGGATCGGCGCCATCAAGAAAGGCTTCCTTCTTCCCAGTTTGACGGCCCCCACCTGCAAAACCACGGAAAGGCCTTCCGCAATAAACACTCCTCCAATCACCAGAATCAGAAAAGAGCGCTCCAACAGCATCGCCAGCGTCACAAACGCGGCCGCCCACCCCAGCGCTCCCACATTACCGGCAAAAAACCGCGCCGGAAAAACATTGAAATAGAGAAAAGGCAGGAGTCCACCCAGGAGGATGCCGGTCGCAATCGCCAGGTCGTTCTTGCCGAACATCAAAGCCAAAGAGAGAACCGCCGCAAAAGAGACCATGAGAAGCCCTCCCGCCAGCCCGTCCAATCCATCCGTGATGCTGATGCTGTTCACCAGGAAGAGGAAAATTATGATTATCATCGGGAAATAAGCCAGGCCAAACTCGACGGTGCCAATAATTGGCAGCCACACCTGCGTTCCGCCGACGGTTGACAGCCAAAGCGCCAGCAGCGCCGCGACCGCCGTTTGGTAAAGAATTTTTTGATAGGTCATAATTCCACCCACGTTTTGGGACCCTAGCGCTCGGAAAACCTCCCGAAAGGCGTTCCAAGGGAAGAGCAGGATCTTGTACAGATCCCAAGAGAGATCGGACATGGTCACGATTGGGACAATTTTTTCCCGAATCGTTTTCTGCAAGCGGGAGCTTCGATAGACCTTAAGAAGATCCTCCGCCAAACCCAGCGCCGCCATTGCCCCTACTATTCCCACCAGCACCCAGATTTGGGGAGTGAGGTTAAAAAGGAGGTTCAAAATCAGAAAAATCCCGATCGGCAGAAGCCCCGCCGCCGTCGGCGTCCCCTGCTTGGCAAAATGGGTCCGCGGCACATCCGGGTTGATCGCCTCTTTCATCTGAAAACGGTAGAGAAAATTAATAAATGGCGGATAGAGAAGAAAGGTAGCGACGGCAGAAATAAGCAAAAATCCTAAGGCAGGCATTGTCTGTTTAATACTATCAGCTTCCTCACCGACAAATTTTAACAAACCGCTTAAAAAAATCGCCACATTGTACAATTAAGAGAGCTATGCTCAAAAAACCCCTCCGCCGAATTCTCCGGGTAGTCCTCTTCTTCCTCGCTCGGGCCGCTCTCCAAAAACACCGACCGACGGTGATTGCGATCGTCGGGGAAGGAAAAACCGGCATCGTGCGGGAAGCGATTTACACCGTCCTCAAGAGGCACTTCCCGACCCGCCGCAACTTGGAGGCGCCGAACGCCGAATTCGTTCTACCCCTCGCCGTCCTGGGAGCCCAGGAGTACCCGCTCACCGGCGCCGGTTGGCTCCGCATCCTCGTCCGAAGCCTGGGAAGGCTGCTGCTCCGCCCGCCCTACCGCCACACCCTGGTCCTGGAGATCGAGTACACCCGCAAAGAGACTTTCGATTACTTTTGGAACATCACCGAACCGAGGGTACTGGTGGTCTGCGGAGAAACTCCTTTCCTCTCCCGCGGACAGACCGCCGGAAAGGTGTTCCGCACCAAAGAAACGGACGACCTTTCCGGATACCTGGAGGTCGCTCTCAAAGTCGCCCAAAGCTTTGGCATTTCCAAGAAAGAGGTACAGGAAGATTTGAGAGATTTCCGTCTGCCCAAAGCCCGGATCAACATTCTTCCGGCTAAGGACGGCGGCATGATCGTGGACGCCACCTACCACTATCTTCCTCCCAGCGACATCGCTTTGGAAGAAGTTTTGGAAGCCCTTCCGGGACGGAAAATAATTCTCTCCCCCCAGAAAGACATGCCCGAAAACATCAAGGTCCGGCGGGGTGAGATTGCGGTGATAACCGGGCCGCACCGCAAGATGTGGACCTATCCCGCCAAGCTCGCCAAATCGCCATGGACTTAAAAGAGGAGGAAAAGCTCGTCCGCGCCGCCCAACGGGTTAAAAGCGGACCAAACGCTCCCTTCGGTGAACTCTACCAAAACTACGCGCTCAGAGTCAGAAAATTTTTTCTCAAACGAATGGCGGACGAAGATCTCGCCGATGATCTCTCCTCCAAAACCTTTGAGAAAGCCCTTCACGGACTGGAGAAATTCCAATGGCAGGGCGTTCCCTTTTCGGCCTGGCTCTTTCGGATTGCCCGAAATGTTCTCTTCGATCATCTCCGCGCCGGGAGAGACAAAAAGATGGTTTCTCTGGAGAAAGCCCCCACCCTCAAAGGAGATCTGCCGACTCAATTCGAGGAATTGGAACAGCTGCAGGAAAACGAACTTCTTTGGCAAGCTCTGGCAAAACTGCCGGGCCGGGAAAAAGAAATTGTTTATCTCAAATTCTATGAAGGTCACACCAATCGAGTTATTGCCGAGATTACCAAACTTTCCGAAACCAACGTCGGCACAATTCTCTACCGTACTCTGCGGAAATTGAGAGAGGACCTAAAAAACATCTAAAGAGGTAACGTAGGAATCGGCGAAAGAGAAGCCGATTACTGTTCGAGCCCGCTGGCGGAGGAACGGGAAGAAGCAGGGCAAGGAAACCCTTCGCTCCCGTTCTGAAGTCCGAAGGACGAGCGAGTTTCTCGGCGATCGTCACCGATTCCAAGTAGGTACTTGAAGAACCTATAGTTAAGGTGTAGAATCAATCTAATAGCATTCCCGGGAGGTCATCATGGAAGGTCAGCTGGTGGTCACTCAAAAAGACCACCCTTGCGGCCGATGTCGGGAAGTCATGCCGGCCGGGTCACAGGTCTGGGAAGTGCCCGTTTCAACCTCATCGCCAAACCAATGGGGAAACGACCGCTGGATCATTGTGAGGGTTCGCTACCATCCCGAGTGTTTTGAAGTCAGGCAGGGTTAGGAAGCAATTCCTAGCCCTTTTATTTTTGCGCCAGTTCAATCCGGGCTCCCAACGCTCTCAACTTTTGCTCAAAATTCTCATACCCCCGCTCAATGTGTTCCACCCCGGAAACTTCACTCTTTCCTTGGGCCGCTAGGGCGGCAAGAACCAGGGCGGCACCGGCCCGCAGGTCCGTGATTTGGACACTGGCTCCCTTGAGAGAAACTGGACCAGAAACCTGGGCGAAAGTTTTCGGCTCCCCGTTTCCCTTCCAATTGAATTCATAATCACCCGGCGCAAATTCCCGGCCCAGTTGGGTAGGGGTAAAAAGTTCGATCTGCGCCCCAAACTTTTTTAACTCGCTCAGATACCTCCAACGGTCTTCATAGACAGTCTCATGAACCAGGGATTTGCCCTTTGCTTGAGTTAAAAGAACAGTCAGCGGCTGCTGCCAATCGGTCATAAAGCCGGGGTGGGGAGAGGTTTCAACCTCAACTGGCTCAAAATTAGCCGATTCCTTCACGTAAACGCGAAGATCCTTGCCAACGATCTCCCAGGAAACACCGATTCTCCGGAGTTTGGCCAGAAAAGAAGTGAGATCCGCCGGATTGAGATTGGTGAGAAGAACATCTCCCCGCGTCACCGCTGCCGCCACGGCGAATGTCACCGCTTCGTTTCGATCCGACAGAACGCGGTGTTTTGTTCCCTTAAGAGATTGGACACCCTGGATGCGCAGGATCCGGGGATCGCGGGAATCGCGCTCGATCTGCGCTCCCATTTTGTTGAGAAGCAGGATCAGGTCATCTACTTCGGGCTCCTGGGCCGCCCCCAGAATCTCGGTTTCGCCTTCGGCCAGCACCGCCGCCAGGACAATGTTCTCCGTGCCCATCACGGTATTTTTCTTAAAGACCACTCGCCCACCCCGTAGTTTTTTGGCGGTGCCGACGATCTTTTCTTTTTTCACCTCAAACTTCGCCCCCAGAGATTCCAAACCGGCCAGGTGCCGATCGAGCGGCCGCTCCCCGATCGCACAGCCGCCGGGAGCCGGCAAGACCACCCGGCCCGCCCGGGCCAAGAGCGGTCCCATCACAATAATGGAACCCCGGCTCCGGCCGGAAAGGTCGGCCGGGACCTCGGTTTTAAGGGTGATGCGGGGGTGAAGGACCAGAGTTTCTGAAGAACGGGATACCTCCACTCCCAGAGCTTTAACGATCTCCAAGTCCACTTCGACATCCGAAATATCCGGAACGTTTTCCAGCACGAGTTTGTCGAGGGTTAGCAAAGCCGCCGCGGTTTCTTTGGTCACGGCATTCTTGGCTCCGGAAATTTTTGCCTCGCCTTTGAGGGGAATGCCGCCCTCAATAAGATAAGTTTTGGACAATGTAAAGAGAATTCTAACAGCTCGTCAACTACTTTTCGCGAAGCGAAAATTGCAACCGAGCGTAGCGAGGACAGCACTGTCTACTGCCTTGTGGCTAATGGCTACCTATCAGGGCTGATATTGAAAGGACGGGCGAAGAAACTCCCTAGCTTTTCGGCATCAACGATCCGGACTGATGCCGAAAAGTGGTGCGATTTCTCTAAATACCTCGGCCCAGAGGGGAACGGCGGTAAGTCCCGCATAGGGAGATGAGGAGGGCTCCTCCAGCCGAATCAGCATCACGAAGGAGCGATCCTTGAAGGGGAAGCCGACGAAGGTGGCATTAGTTTTGTTGGAGTACTTCACCCCGGCCGCGATCTCCGCCGTTCCGGTCTTCCCCGCCACTTGATATTTGAGATTTTGGAGTGAGGAGGACTCTCCCCCCTCGACTGCCAACCGCAAAAGCTGCGCCACCCGTTCCGAAGTTTCCAAGGAGATTACCCGCCGGATCGGCTCCGCCGGAAAAGAAACCTGCCGGCCATTCCGATCCACCAACCGCTCGACCACCTTTGGTTTCATTAAGATTCCGCCATTGGCGATCGCTGCATAAGCGGAGGTCATCTGAAGGGCGGTCACCCCGATCCCCTGCCCAAACCCGGCGTTAGCGAGATCAATCTGCCGCCAATCCTTAATTTTCTTCACCAATCCGATTTCTTCCCCGTCCAAGTCGATTCCCAACCTCGATCCAAAACCGAAATTCAAAAAATAGCTTCGAAGCGTATCCCGCCCGATTTTCAGGGCTAATTTCGCCGCTCCTACGTTGTCAGATTTCTGTAACAGTTGAGCAAGATTCATAGTCCCCCAGTGCCGATTATCCCAAGTATTAATCTTGTAAATCCCAATTCTAAGTACACCATCATCATCAAACTTCCAAGAAGGAGTAATCTTCCCCGAATCGAGGCCGGCCGAAATCGTAACCGGCTTCATAATCGAACCCGGTTCGTAGGTCGTCGCCAACCCCAAATTGCGGGTTTCCTTTTTCAAGGATTTGCGATTTTGGGGCGCCACCCAGGCATTGAAATTTCCAGGATCAAAGCTGGGATAATTTCCCATCGCCAGCACATAACCGCTCTTTGGTTCCAGCACAACAAAGGACCCGCTCTTGGCTCCGTAGCGCTTTACTCCTTCAGCAACCTTGCGTTCCAGGATCGCCTGCACACCGCGATTGATGGTGAGATACAGATCAGCCCCGTCTTGGGGCTCAACCTCGGTCGATTCCCCCACCAAGATCGGTTCGGTTTTTTGCTCATTGTATTCCTGCTGCATGCTTCCGGATTTTCCTTTTAGATCCCCATCGTAGTATCCCTCCAAACCGTTGTAGCCGCTTTCCCCATCCTCACCAAAAGCGACAAATCCCAATAGAGAAGCGGCCATTTTTCCCTCCGGATAGAAACGGCGGTTATCGGGTAAAAAACTTAACCCGGGTACCGCTAAAGCTTTAAGTTTTACGATCTGGGCAATCGGGACCTTGCGAGCCAGATCCACTCCCAATCGTTCTTTAAGGGAGAGAAACTCCACGATCTTGGCGGTATAATCGGCCCGAGGGTCTTTTGAATTTGAGGGGACTGGGTTATAGCTTAAAAAACGGGGGTCCTCAAAAAAAATCTCTCCAATCTTTTCAGCAGTTTTCTTAGAGTCCTCGATCAACCTCGGATCAGCGACAACGCGGTAAGCTTCTTCACTCGTAACTAGCAACCCCCCCGACGCAAAAATGCGGCCGCGTTCGGCGGGAATCGTGAACGTAATGTTCCGCTGGGCCTCGGCCTTGATCCGATAACTCTCTCCCTGAATGACCTGCAGATAAAATAACCTCCCGATCAGCGCCATAAACCCTGTTAAAGCTAAAAGGAAAGCAAACCGCAACCGAAACATTCCCTTAGGGGAACTACTAGGTCCACTCCGCGAGCCGTTCTTTCGAGCACTAGTGAGAAATCTAGGTTTGCGAAGCAAACCGTCCATCAACGTTGGGGAGCTAGAGCCACCGGAACAGGGGGGAGAAAATAAATCTTTCCGACGACCATTCCCATTTGGAGTGCCTCTTCTCGAATTGTGTTAATTGAAGAAGCTTGGGAGATCTCGTTTTCGAGCTCTCGCAGCCGTGATTCCAAAGAAACTTTTTCAACCCGGAGGCCCTCCAAATCTCGACCTTTATTGACAACGGAATTATTCAAAAATACATTGGCACCGATAAGAAGCAAGAGTATTAAGGCAGATAGTATTTTTCCAATCATTTTCATTTCTTAAAAAATGCTAGGTCGTTTCTTCGGCCGTCCTTTCAATAGCTCGCAATTTCGCCGAACGCGATTGAGGATTTTGGTCCAGTTCGGCCGAGGCGGGGGTTTGGGGCTTTTCAGTCAACACCACCCCTCGCCCCTGCTCCTCCATCTGTTGGAAAAACCGTTTTACCTCCCGGTCCTCCAACGAATGGAAGGAAACAACCACCAAACGACCTCCCGCGCCCAAGACCTCAAACGCTCGGGGCAGTACGGATCGCAGGTTTTCGACCTCGTCGTTAACCGCGATCCGGAGCGCTTGAAAGATCTTCGTTGCCGGATGGATCCGATCCCGTCTTACGTCCTTCGTTCTTCCGACCTTTTCCGCCACCCCGACCAAGTCGGCCGTGGTTCGAAAAGGTTTTAAGGAACGGGCGCGAACAACAGCCGCAGCAAGCTGCGGAGCTCGCTCTTCTTCACCATATTTTTGAAAAAGTTCTTTAAGTTCATCTTTATTTAATCCGTTCAAAAGATCTGCTGCCGTCACGGTGAGATTGGGATCCGCTCTCATGTCCAGGGGCTCGTCCTTTTGGAAGGAAAACCCTCGGCCGGATTCCTTCAAGTGCCAGGAAGAAATCCCCAAATCCAACAAAATCCCATCAACCTCGGTGAATCTGTTCTCGCGCGCGATTCGCTCGATCTCCCTAAAATTTCCCTGGACCAAAACGGTCTTGTCTCCTAAGAGCTCTTTGGCCTGCTTTAGGATTTCGGGGTCCTGGTCAATTCCCAGAACGATCCCCCCGCGCTGGGCAATCGCCACCGCATGCCCGCCCTCTCCAACCGTGGCATCGATAAAGCGCTTTCCCTTTTCAACTTTCAGAAACTCCAGCGCTTCTTTGAGAAGCACCGGCTTGTGAATTACCATGTCTTAACTGTTAGCTGACAACAATCAATTTATAGATGGATTGCTAGGTTCGCCGTAGGCGAGCCGTCCTGTTAACTAATAACTTTCTTAAGGCGGCTGTCCCAGCGGTCCGACGACCAGAGTTCCACCCAGCGCCCCAGACCGACAAAAACAACCTCTTTTCCGGCAGCCGTCCCGGCGTGTTCCACCAGGGATGGCGGCAGGACGAATCGGCCCTGCGCGTCAAACTCGACTTCGTGGGCGCTGCCCATCAGAAACCTTGCCGTATCTCGTACCTTCGGGTCGGTCAGCGGTCCGCCGATGGCCTCCTCCACCAATTTAGACCAGTTTTTGCGGGAGACAACCATGATCGAACCCTCATAACCGCGCATCGCCACTACCTGTTCCCCCAGGTCATCCCGGAATTTTTTGGGTAGGGCCACCCGGTTCTTTAAACCAACGTGATAACGGTATTCACCGATCAGCATGATCTTTTTAAAGGGCAAGTATCTGGCGCGTTCCCCCACTTATTGGGACTATACGCCACTAATCACCACTCTAGAGCATTTAAAAATAGGATGTCAATAGGACGCCCGCCAAAGGCGGGCTATCTATTGTTAGCGATCTCCGATCTCGTCCAATAGGCACCCGAGTAAAACGAGGCGCCTATTTGTTCACGCAGCCACGTGAAACAATTGTGTTAAGGGGATGCGAGCTTGCAGCGAGCACATCTAATCAGGAAAGCTTCTGGAGAAATAAAGAGGAGAGGTCGGCAACCTTAACCCGGTCCTGCTTCGTCGTATCCCGGTCGCGGACAGTGACGGTTTGATCTTCCAGCGTTTGATAATCCACCGTCACGCACCACGGAGTTCCGATCTCGTCCTGAGAATAGTACCTTTTCCCAATGTTTCCTCTCTCGTCCCAAGCGACAGGGCCTAATTGATAGTTCTTAGTTAATAATTCATAGATAGAACGTGCTTTATTCACTAGCTCCGGCTTGTTCGCCACCAGCGGAAAAACCGCCACTTTGTAAGGAGCAAGCTTCGGATGAAGCTTGAGAACAACCCGCTTCTTGTCCCCTTCTCCCTCCTCATAGTAGGCGTCCAGGAGGAACGCGAACGCCGAACGCTCGATCCCTACCGACGGCTCCACCACAAACGGCACCAGCTCTTCACCCGCCTCCTCGTCCTTGTATTTGAGGCCATGCGCTTTCAGGTCGTAATCGGACCGATTGGCGATCCCCTCCAGCTCTCCCCAGCCCCAGGGGAACTGATACTCGATATCAAAAGCGGTCACGGCGTAGTGCGCCCGTTCCTTGTCCTCGTGCTCGCGGAACTTGAGATTTTCCTTCTTCATTCCCAACTCGCCGTACCACTCTACCCGCTCCTTCTGCCAGTACTTGAACCACTTATCAGCCTCCT
>Ga0209642_10000755_pt1 | contig 21148 bp, 18 predicted proteins | sample RifCSP19_2_FD_184025 | JGI IMG/M metagenome (GOLD analysis project Ga0209642, IMG submission 184025) | Soil microbial communities from Rifle, Colorado - Rifle CSP2_sed 19_2 (SPAdes) (version 2) | ecosystem: Environmental > Terrestrial > Deep subsurface > Rock core/Sediment | place: Rifle... | reverse complement strand
CACCGAAGCGAGCATTATAGATAGGCGCCTGCTTGCACTCATACGCGAGACGGTCTGGAGCGCCTTGAAGGAGAAGCCCGACTCCATCAAGTGCCACGTGAAACTTTGATTTGGTGGCGACAAAACTCATAGGTTATGGAGTCCCACCACCTTCCTTACGCGGTGGAATAATACGCGCTGGTTTTCCTGGCTTGAGCTTTGCCTTCTCTGTCTCATAAAGGCGGTCAAATCGGTCAGAGAGCATAATCAGCTCTTGAAGAGGAGTACGAGACGACTCCTGGGTCATCTTTGAGACCAACTCAATCACACTCTTGTAGCGCCAGCGCCAGTAACGTGCGATGCAACCGTACTCAACTATAGTTAGGAACTTATCTTGCACATCTATTGTGTCAGAGGTTGCCGTGCCGAGAGTGTACGTCTTCAATCCGCGAATACGGAGCAATTCTCCAGTTAAGGTGAAGGCATCTCGAATTCCAATATAGATGATATTATTGTCGCGGTCGTAGCGCCAATTTGTACTTTCTACAACCGTCGTCCAGTCGTCTGACGTTGAGACCCTACGAGAGAACTCATAAACTGCTATGGCATTCGCCTGCAATGAAACCAAAGATAGCGATAGCATATTCGCCGTGGCGGTGTGTGCGGTATCCACAAACTCCTTCCAAAAATCATCGCCGAGAGACTTGATAGTATCGTTGATGACCTGGAGCCAGTTTGCGTCAGTGAGATACACGGCACTCGCGTCGAAAGTAATTGCCTGCCCGCTCGTCGGTGCGGTGGTTACGAAAACAATTGTGCCAGCATCTTTGTCAAGGGTGAAGTTGGTAGTTTCTGTTTGAGTGACAGTGGCGACCTTGAGGATATAAGTACCAGAACCATCGTATACAGGGAAAGTATCGGTTGGTAATTGAAAGATTGTGGTTGAACCATCGCCTGTGAAGTCAACGTGCACCCGTCTGCGGGTATCCCCTACCTGATTTCGCAACTGTGAGATGAGAGCAGAGTAAAGCATATGTCAAGTATTATACCTTATTTTGTAGGGCGCAAGCGTATACCGTACTGCACAAGGGTGTTGGTATTCCTACCGAGGATAATCCCCACCGCAGCAGAGGGAGAAGGCGAAGTCGAAGGAGAGCTTGAGATTGATGACGACGGAGAGGTTGAAATAGAGGACGAGATTGAGCTTGATGGCGACGAACTGATAGAAATTGAGGGCGACGAACTGATACTGCTCGATATGGAGGTCGAGGGTGAATCACTGATACTGCTGGAGATTGAGGTAGAAGGCGAGACCGAACTGGAGATACTGGTTGAAGGCGAAGAGGATATGGACGAAGAGATTGAAGTAGAAGGCGAAGACGAGATTGACGAAGATGGGGAGCTGGAGATTGAGGTGGAAGTGGACGCAGAAGGTGATGGCGAGGTAGAAATTGATGAGGAAATCGAGGTCGAAACTGACGAAGAAATCGAGCTAGAGATTGATGTCGAGGTTGAAAGCGATGGGGATGGGGAGCTAGAGATTGAGGTGGACGCGGAAATTGAAGGCGACGGGGATGGACTGGTGGAAATAGAACTAGAGATTGATGATGAAATACTGGAGCTGATTGAAGTGGAGGTGCTCGCTGATGGCGACGGGCTTGTTGAAATCGAAGACGAAATTGAGGTAGATATAGAAGAACTTATTGAAGACGAAATGCTGGTACTCGTAGATGCGGATGGTGAAGGGCTGGTTGAAATACTCGAACTTATCGAGGTGGATGGTGATGTCGAAATCGAAGAGGATATTGAGCTAGAGATACTTGAACTAATAGAGGTTGAAGTAGATGCCGAAGGTGATGGTGATGTTGAGATTGAGGAAGAAATCGAAGAAGACGGTGAGGTTGAGATTGATGAGGAAATTGAAGACACTGGAGCGGCAGGAGCAAACGAAGCCATCACTCCTGCATAAAGGGCGGTCGTAAAGCTAACCACGAGAGACTGACTTCCTGCTGGGGTACGAGCACCATTTGAGTCATATAATCCAACGGTCAAATTCCCATTTCTGAACACCGTACCTGCCCCTGCGACACCATCTTGATACGCAGGGTCAAACATCATCACCAACCAAGCATTATCATCTACAGTCGTAACTGTTACGGTAACAGATGTCCCCGTATTTCCACTGACGGTCGTAGAAGCATCAGGAACCCCTGACTGTTTTGCTCCTGTGTAAGACGCAGCACTACTGTCTGCAATGACACCGTCCCCATTAGCAGATATTACGATATTATTAGAACCAGTTGCAGGTGCAATCAAATACCAAAGAGATTGCCACCTATTTGATGGCACTCGTGATTCGTTGACTAAAGTCATCGCGACACCAGCATAGGTGACTCCTGTGATATTTTGAGAAGCGGCGACTGTTCCACTAACACCAACAAAGAGTATCCGATTGGAACCAGTACAGGTGTATGCTACTGTTAGAGTAGTCGTTCCACTTCCGAGGTTTGCCGAAGTATCAAGTGCTATTGCCATACTATTTCAACGCAATCACGAACAGTAGCACCGTCCATACGACCATAAATGGAAGGGCAATCCACACTTCTTTGTGCCAGTATTCAGAAAATCTCATACGTGCCTCTACTATACCACTCCTTGCTCTGATTGTTTTAGTTTGTCAAGCGCTTCTTGTGTCCAACCGAAAGTTATCCACTTGCCCTTTTTTAGTGGACTTGGTATGCTTATGGTATGAATAAACAATTTAAAGTCTCTGGAATAAGCCCTAATAAAGCTGCTCAAATCTTTTCTCATATAAATTTAGATAGGGTTACTGGGTGCTGGCTCTGGACTGGTAGTATAAGCGCCGATGGCTACGGTTTCACTTCCCTTCGCCATAAGACCGTCTACATCCACCGTTTTATGTATGCGTGGCTCATCAGTCCTATCCCCAGCGGACGAGGGTCGGACATCCAAGTTCTCGACCACCTTTGCAATACTCCCCATTGTTGCAACCCCTCCCATCTCATTCTGACTCTTCCCAGAAACAATGTGATGAGAACTAATGCCCCTCCCGCTCTCAATTCCAGGAAGACCCTCTGTAGTAGAGGGCACGAGCTTACCAGTCCCCACCCCATTACTGGACGTAGGCGTTGTTACGAATGTGCCAGACTGCGCAGGCAGGTCAAATCTCTTAATCCGCGCCAATTCTTCTTTTCCCCACCCAGGGATGGGGGCAAACCTCTTGATAAGCCAAGAGAGTGAGCGCGTTTGATTAGGAAACTTATTCTCAAAGAATAATTCTCCAGCATACTTCTTTGCATTGTCAACCTGTCTACCAGATTGAGGATATGGAAAGCCAAAGCCATTTGCTTGTTTTGTGCGAAACATATGCGAATACCAACTTTTATGATTGACCATAACACGACCCCCAGTAAGCCAGAAAGAACAAGCGATTTGTATTCCTTGAGACCCCCACGAGCCAAACTTTTCGTCTCCGATATTTAATTCCCAATACTTTTCACGTGTCATCATAAAGAACGAACCTTGAAGAGACATTGTTTCGGTTAAGCCAATCTTTGCCCCCTCCTTAAACTCTTTTCTGTTTCGATAGTTTGACATATATTGGAAATGTGGTTCTGCGTCAAAACAATAAGCGTAATTCCGTGTGCCTCTGCGCGGTTGCCAAATCATTTTCTTCGTCATCTCCTGTTTGCATTCGGGACACATTGAACCCTTGTCTTGGTAGTGAGTGAATCCACATTTACAAACCCAGTCGAAACAATGAAGGTTCCTCATAACGGGAACCATCACCACATTGTCTCCAGTTTCTTTAAAAGCATCTAACATCTTTCTATCAAACCCCTTATCGAAACTGCAATGCGCGTCCACTTTTGCAACGTACTTCGCCTTCGAGAGTTTGCACGCGAGATTCGTTGATGCTCTCTGCCCGATTGATTCGGGAAGGTAGACCACGACCACGCGCGGATGTTGTGAAATTGCAGGGTCAGCCCACGCGCCGTCGAGTACCGCAATAACTTCTGTGTCTGCTTCGATGTTGCTCAAAATATCCTCGATTGTCTTCGATAGGAATTCCTCATTGCGTGCGGGAATAAGAATTGAAAGGTCTTTTGCGCTCATAATTTTGTTACATCAATCGTGTTAGAGACCATACTCGTCCACGGCTTTGCATCCCTGTAGTGTTGTACATACTTGAAATGCTCCCACACCCCGTTGTAGTTGTACTTTTCTGGGCGCTCGGTGTCGTGCATCACAATGATGTCGGCAGAATCTTTGAAACGGATTGCGTCTAACCCTCGGCGAAACTCTGGGTGGTGGTCAATAAAGACGACTCCTCGTTTGCTTCTGAAATCCATCGCATCCCAATCTTCGATGAGACGCACACTGTGCTTCTCGCTCTGAAATTCTTTTGAGAAAGCCATAAATTGCGCTTCATTCTCGTAGGTGATGAGCCGACGCCCCTGCATCTTACAGAGCCAGTGGAGTAGAGGAGTGCTGAACACTCCACCGCCAACTTCTACGACAGTCCCCTGCGTCGCTTGCACTGCCTTGATTAGTAGCGGCATATGTGTTGACCAGTGCTTCGGATTTTTGAAAGTAATGTGGTGCATATTTATTTGAAATTTTGTACTAAATCTGATGCCTTCCCCCAGTACGGCACGTCGTAAGCCCGCACGAGACCACCGCGCTTCCTCTGATTGCGCTGCATCTCATCAGAACCGAACGGATGTTGAAAGTTTACCACGGCAACAATAGTCTCAAATTCTTCAACCTCACGAACAGTGATATTAAGATTGTGCTCGACCATCGGTCTGCCAATCTCTCCCGTCATACGGTCTGGGGTACCGTCTTTCCACTTGGCGAATCGTTCTTCGAGCGCCTCAATCACATACAATCGGTCAGAGAGCATCGAGTAATTGCCCCTCCGATTTCTCCACATATATATTGGCTCTCCCCACGTGAAGATATGCCAAAAGTTCATATTGTATCCGACCTTCCCTTTCTTCGGTCTCTGCATAAAGTGTTCAGGCGGATACAGAGTGTCTGCTTCAACAACCGCGATGTAGTCTGTGGTCGCCATCTTTGCACCTCGAAGGAGCTGGCGGTAGATATTCGAGAAGCTCCTCGGAGCGTCCTGTAAGACGTGAGTGACGTTCCCGCCCCACGGCTCCATTGGCTTCTGTGACATCACAATCAGCGGAGCACCATTAAGTGACTTCAAGAGTTGTTCCTTGTGGTACTGCTCCCACGCGGGCGGGAGGTCGTTGCAGGTTAGGAAGATGGCGGTGAGGTCGCTCATATAAAATGTTTGACAAGCTCCTCCGAGCGCCCCCAGTGAGGAATGTCGTAAGCTCGCTTCATTCCCATCCGTTTGCGGGTCTGTCTCTTGATAGGGTCGGTAGTGTCGTTTGCATTAAAGACAGTCTTCGAGGCGAGCGGCGTCCCATAGATGTGGTGAATCTGCACGATAGGGGTGCTCGAATACAAGACCTCCGAGTTTCGGACGGTGACGCCGAGATTCTTATCCACGATAGGGTAGCCGACCTCTCCGTTCAAGTGGTGTGGTATCGTGCCCCACTTGGCGAAGCGCTCCTCAAGAGCTTCGATGAGATAGAGGCGCGGGAGAATACTCCCACCCTGACAGAAGCGACGTTTGAAAGAGTACGTCGGCTCACCGAACGTGAAGAGCGACCAGCGATTCCAGTTGTAGCCGAATGCATTAAGCGCGGGGCGCAGGTCGAAGTGGTCGCGCGAGTATAAGGTGTCATCTTCCGCTAGTGCGACATACGGAGTCGTAGCCTCTTTTGCCCCTCGCAAAAGTTGTCTAAACAAGTTGTCGTGTGATTGTTCTGTGCCCGCCTGCGAAAGTTGAATGCCTGGTAGCCCATCTATATGTTCCCTAGAAATTGTGATTAGTGGATACTCTCCAATAGCATCAAGTAAAACCTCATTATGAAATTTCATCCAGGGAACCTTATTGACAGTCAAAAAAATTACAGTCAAATCCTTCATATGAATTGTTTTTCTGCCTTCTTTCGCGCAGATATAGCTTCCTTTTTTGAATCAAAATAACCAAGAAAAAATCTCTTACCGCGAACATCAGAGACATTTATATAGGCAGTCCACTTCCCGTGCCTCTTATAGAAATGAACTCCACGACAACCTGATGTATTTGTTACGTAGGTCTTGCTATTCAAGAGATTCCGTCCGCTTGTCACCGTCCTCAAATTCTTTTTTCTGTTGTCCAATTTATCGCGGTTGATATGGTCAGTGTGGAATCCTTTAGATGTCTTGTTCACAAGAGCGTGCATATACACATTCCTGCTGACAACGTATCCACCAACATTACGATGCCAGTTACGCTTACTTAAAAGAGCAAAGTCCACATCATCAACCGTGGAAAATCCTCCGTTTGTGAGAGGTATCTTCTTCATATCAAGAAATCCACTCGGGATGTTCGAGTTGCCAAGTAATTACATTTTTTAGACTCTCTTCAAACGGTACGGGGAGAACCCATCCGAGTGCCTTCAACTTTGAATTATCCAGTCGGTAGTGCAGGTCGTGACCTGGACGAGTGGAGTGAAACTTCACAATCTTGTATTTCAATTCTTTGCCCATCAGCTTTGCAATCAGTTGCGCCAACTCAAGATTGTCGAGAGCCTTGTCCCCTACGATATTGTATCTGTCTGGTTTATCTACTCCTTCTGCCTTGTGTGCGTATGGCGGACATTTATTTATGATAAAGATAAGAGCGTTCGCAAAACTTTGTGAGTGAATATACACGCGAGAACCAATCTCCCCGCTCTCACTCGAATGAATGGTTACTTCTTCGTCCTTCATCAATGCTTTCTGAATCATCACAGGAAACTTGGAGGAACTCTGCATCTCTGCAAAGTTGTTTGCGGTATTCGTAATAATAAGTGGTACTCCATACGACCTCCAGTACGAAATGGCAATCGCTTCCTGACACGCCTTCGATGCACTATAGGGATTTGATGGCACAATGGCGTCCCACTCCTTGTGACCAGTCGAATCTTTTTCAGAGGCTCCCGTTACCTCATCAGTCGAAATCTGAATGAAAACCTCTGGTTTCACCTCGCGGGCATACTCCAACATATTGATGACCAAAGCAACATTGTTCTTGATGAACTCGACGGGGTTGTCTATGCTTCCCTGAACATCCGAAAGCGACGCCATATTGATGATATAGTCCACTTTCCCGATTTTCTTCTTGGTTAACTCGGAGAAGGGGGCTGTCAAATCGTGGGTGATTATCGTAACCCTCTTCTGGTCTTCTGGGTGCACCTTAAAGTGCTGTACCAGCCTGTCCGAAAATCCACGATGATTAAAAGAGTCAGTTCCAACCACCTCCCAATCCGTGTTCTTCATTATTTGGGAAAGAGTGTGAACCCCGATGCTTCCCGAAATCCCTGTCAGCAAAAGTCTTTTCATATGTTCCATTTTGGTTTTATTTCGTTGATGTAATAATCGCGCCACGTATCGAGTGCATACTTATACCCATCCTCGCAGTGAGCGGGATTCTCTGGTGCCCCATTGTTATGGGTACGCGGGAAACTGCGCTCTTTGTGAGAGTGCCACGTCCCCTTGTTCAGCATCATCTTCCCGCCTGCCTTCCACGTCTTGAAAATCATCTCGTGGGAATCTTGGATGAGATTGCCGTAGCCTTCGGTCTGCAATTCGCCGATGACTTTATCCCACCACGAGTGAGCCATAAACCAGCAGCTCCCCTGCATCCCCATCGTCTCGGCAATCATCACATCCTTAAACTCTTCATCGCGCTCCTTCCACGGCGCGGCGCTGAACTTCTTGTCGCTCCCATCAGGATTCTTCTGAATGACGAGCTTGGCGAAATCCATTGGTGGCTTATTCATCCGTTGCCAACGCACTGGGTCGAGAAAGTATCGGCGTGGGGTGACTATTTGATTGTCCTCAATACTGTCGAGAATCACCTTGTCGAACCCTTTGGCAAACGAGCAGTGGCAGTCTGCTCGCATAAGATAGTCACCCTTCGCAATAGCGACTCCAGCATTGATAGCCCCGCGCATACCGCGATTCTCCCCCAGATGGAGCGCCTTCACTCGAGGGTCATCAATAGGCGTGTCCCAATATCCGTCATATACATTGATGACTTCAGCCTTTCCTACAGCATTGTCGAGGATAGACTGCGTTGTTTTGTGAATCAATGGGTCGTGATAACCAGGTAGGATACAGCTCAACATATTACTTTCGCTTTAGTGCCTTCTTCTTCGGACTATAGAGTTTGAACTGAATCTTTTTAACTGGGAATGGTTCGCCAGACTTCTTGCAATCACGAACGAACTCTCTCTCGAGATAATTCGGATGCCCGATTGTTAAGAGTATCTCTATCCGTGAACGTCCTGTGATTTTTATATCACCATAGTTCTTTCTCGTTGCACGAACAATTTGATTTGGTGCAAGATACTTTGTCGCCCTGACCGCATTTATACGCAAGAGACCCTCAATAACCCCCGTGATGCTATTTAATGGTATTTTCATTCCTTAATGATAAATCATCGGCTATTGATGGTCAATTATGAATCTGTGGATAACAAACAAGAATCGCCCTTATGGGCGATTCAAGAAGTCTATCTACACTTGGTAGAAGACTATTCGTAAATGAGATGACCTTTAGCAGAAGCACCACTGATACGAGCGCTGATGCCTTGGGTGGTGAGAATGCCGTTGCCAATAACAAGTGGAGGAGCTGATTCATTAGCGACACACTGGAGCTTTGCTACAGAATTCGTCGTAGAAGGGTCACTGATAGTATCCACCTTGATAGTGGCACTGATACCAGAACCGCTTGAGGTAGTCGCATACGTGTTGCCAGCAGTGTATCCACCACCTGCGCTGATGAGTTCGATAGCGGTGATTTCACCCGCTCCCGCAGAAGGAGAAGCAGAGCTTGAGCGTGACGATGATACCGAGGTAGAGATTGAAGACGATGGCGAAGTAGAGACCGAGGTTGAGGCAGACGAAGACGGCGAAGTTGAGATTGAACTAGACGGTGAGGACGAAATTGAGGTTGAGGTTGACGCCGATGGTGAAGGCGAAGAAGAGATAGAAGTTGAAGCAGATTCAGAAGGTGACGGGGATGATGAAATAGAAGTTGAGGCTGACGATGAAGGGGACGGAGAAGAGGAAATTGAGGAAGACACGGACGAAGATACCGATGTGGAAACAGATGAAGATGGTGATGAAGAAATTGAAGACGATACCGATGATGATACGGAGCTAAACGAAGGCGATGGCGAGAGTGAGGACGAAGCCGAAGTAGAAATAGATGACGACGCAGAAAGGTTGTCAATTTGAGTAACGCGGAATGTCGCACGAGATTCGCTTGAACCAGTCTCGCCTGCAACAAGAGTCACAATGTCACCGACTGCGTAGCCAGTGCCGTTGTTCATCAGAGTCCACGTAGCAATGGCATCAATCGCACCATCAAAGATTTCAAGAACCGATGTCGCAGCAGCGCCAGCAAGACCAACACCTTTTATCAAAGTATTCCTTACAGGAAGAAAGAAACTTGTCGTCGCTGAAATGGGTTTTGATGTTGCCATAGGTTTATTGGTTAAATAGTACCATACTTTTCAATGCAAGTATTGGGGTGTTGATAACTCAACACCCCTGAAATTAGTCGTTATCTGGAGCAACTACCGTGACAGTGGTTGCTGCGATTGAAACTACTCTCCAGCCAGTTGCAGTAGTCTGGATACACATTTGTACCGTACTTGCTGCACAATCGAGCTGATTTGTTCCATCAGCGTCAACCGCATTGATGGTATCGCCAGAAGCGTCTGGGGTAACGAGTTCGTACCCCGTCGCACCATTGGCGATATAGATGACTCGCCCAATCAGTTCGGCAGTTGCCTTTGGAAGCACGAGGTAATCCGTCGCGTCGGTTGTGACCGTGACCGTGACCACCTTAACGGGAGTCGCATCCTGGGAAATCTGTGCAGTGTACACAGCGTTCGCCGCCGTTGCGATGGTCTCCGTTACTCCCAATTCGGGCAATACTGACCGTCCTTGTCCTTTTAATGAAGCCATAGGGAGAAAGATAAGTGAATAATCTTCTAGGCTCATCGCTCTCCTCCAAAATGAAGAAGAGAGTGAGCCTGGAAGTAACGAACTTACGGACTAGGTAAGGGCGTTATGGTAGGAGAATGCCTGCTTCGCGTTACGGAACTCTGCGGTGTACTCACCGTAGATTTGACCTTTGTAAGAAGCGCCAGTCTTCGCAAGGTCTTCTGCACGCATTGCAGAACCTCGGAGAGGCATAACGCGAATCTTATTCAAGTCGCCGACGATTACTGTATCATCTGGCATCCACGGGTCGACAATGACATCGAGCACGAAGCCGAGGTCGGTCATCACGCGGTCTACAACGTAGCCTGCTACCGTGCTGTCATAGACAGAACGACGAGCCGACTGGTCGAAGGTGCTGACAACCTTCTTCTGCTTACCTGGAACGAGGATGAAGTTCGGGGTACCTCCATCGTCCCAAATCTGCTTCGCCATCGTGTTCACGACAGAAAGAGTAAGGGCTTCGGAAGTGCTGCTGGTGTTACCACCAGACTGTGACGAGAACTCAACGATGCCACCCATTGAACGATACACCGTATCGGAACCCTGGGAGACGGAGCTGATACCAAGAATAAGCGACGAATCGAGTTCGCGCATAATCTCCATCAGCCGACGAGCAACCTGGAAGGTGTACTCATCTGCAACACCAGCCTGGAGAACAGAACGCATCGTGTACGACACGTTGATTCCCTTTTGGAAAATCTGTGTGTAGTTCGATACCTTTGTGCGAGTCTTGGACTCGTCCGCAGGAGCATCCTGACCTTCCTGGGCAGGGTTTGCAATAATGCGCCAGGTTGAACCTGTGGTATGAGCCTCACCAGTGGTGGAACCGTAACCACGGACAATCGTCAGAAGGGTCGCACTGTCAACCGTCGTAACCTGTACGACTTCGGTCTTACCTGCTTCTGATACGTTACGGAGAAGAGCACCGACGCGAACGCCTGTACTCGAAACCACAGTCATATCAGTTTCGGAACTGTCGAACCCTGATTCATTCAATTCGACGCTATTTGCGTTGAGCGAATCTTCCATCCACGAGTGGAGGGTTTCAGTCGCTTCACCGCTGATACCTACGCGAGAAAGGAACGATGTATTATCCCGACGGATAATTTCAGCTAACTCATTACTCAAATCGAGAAATTCGCCTGCTGCTTGGTCATAACTCGCCAAGGGAGTTGTTGCTGCTAAAGCCATAGGGGTTAAAAATTAAAGGACGAATAAAGCTATTTCTTGCGCATTCCAAGTTTAGCTCCAATCATTCCTGCAAGGGCATTCTCCGTATTAGGGACTTTGCGTGCCGCTTCATATGCTTCATTCACTGCTGTATCCGAAGGATTGATAGCACCAGCAGGAGGAGCAGGAGGAGGCGTTACAGGGGCGGGAGGTGTGGCAGGAGTCTTTCGCTTTTCGAGAGCTTCCTTCACCAATGCTACAGCGTCCACTGCATCAAGTGCATCTGGCGCGAGCACTGGAAGAACCGCCAACGGATTCTTGGTCAATAGGTCTCGAAGAGTAGGGTCAGAATCAAGAACCTGACGATATGCTGGGTCGAGGGCGAGTCCCATCAAACCTTTTTCAGCCTTACGGTCTTCGGCTTCTGCTGCGTCCCTCTGCTCATCAGGAGTAGGAGGAGTAACTGGAGCCTGGGGCTTGAAATGATTACCTTTAGAACCTACTGTCCTGTCGTAGAGGTCAGCTTTGCGTTGGTTTCCCGTCGCGCGACCAACCAATCTGTCGTGTTCCTCTTTTGTCAGCGTAACAGTCGCTGGGTTTACGGTAGGGGGGGCTGCTGGTACGACGGGAGGTGTTCCGTCAGGTTGTGCCGCAGGGGGGGCTACTTCGGTCATATGTATTTCAAATTATTGGTACGAGATTACTATACCATATTCTTGACACACAAGGAGGGGTGTGGACAACTTCAAAACGTCCACTTCATATCAAGAAGCATAATGCCAAGTATTGCGAGAAGGATGACAGGTTCAGGCATATTTAGAATCGTGTGTCTCCATACTTGACACGCATAAAGTCTCGCTCAAGCATCTGCTTCCCGCGCTTCGGGTCTTCACCTTGTAGAGTCGCGCGAGACCAGCCCCATCCGCTCTCAATAGCATCCTCTACGACCTTCCTATAGCTCGCCTTGATGACTCCACCTGTCACTGTATAGAGTGGCAGTCCAGGAATCATCATAAAGACGAATTCTTCAAGCGCCACTAGGAATGCAGCGTCAGACACCAGCTCTCTCGGTACCTCTTTGAATCGGAAGAGCCGACCTGTCGCTGGGTCAACCTGCTCTGGGTCGTCTGGAATGATTGCAAGCTCTTGAGCGGCATTGTAGATGGCTCCGAAAGGCACACCGCCAATGAGACCAGTTGCTCCACCGAACAGTCTCCCGCGTGCGACTGAATTGACAGAATCTCCCATCTGCTCCCACGCAGTCGTGTAAGCGAGAATCGAATACAGAAGATTCTTATGAGTCTTACGCCATTCGATTCCCTCATCAGTGCCAGCCCAGTTAGCGAAGTGAACCCAATTGTTTATCACAACCGCACGAGAAGTCGGAGAGATTGTACCGAGCCACTTCGCAGTGACCTCGACAGTCTTCGCTTGGAAGCGGAATGGGAAGAATACGATGTTGAGGGTCTTGGCGAGTGGCGAGGTTTGAAATCCAACTTTGTAGTGGAGCGTCTGTTGTACTGCGTCCTGCATCGTGCGCACCAATTGAGGATGGTTGTAGACTTTGTTTCCATCTTTCATTGTAAATGCCGTCGCCTCTTCGAGTGACATCCCAAACTTTTCAGAGATTGCCTTGCCGACTTTCGCAGCAATTCCTTGTGACCACCCGCCCATCATCTGCATCCAAAATGCCTCAACCTTTGAACGTGACAAAACATCCGCTCCCGTTTCAACCTTCTTTGCGACTCCGACGCCACTGCGTATGCCCGCAAACTCTGGAGTCCCCATAGTGTCTTCAAGCGCCCTACGCACGTTCGGCAAGAGTTCGTCACGAGCGATGACCAGCTCATTCAGCTCTGGCTCCTTATTCATCTTCTGGAGATATGTCTTTGCTCTACCGAGAATTCCACCGACTTTAGAAGGAATCATTCTCTCCCCGAATCCAGCAAGACCCTGTGCTCCAGGAAGCATCCGAGCGTCTTTTGTGAGCATCGCTGACATCATCTTCGTCTCTATGAACTGTTGAGCCTGGAACATAACGCTCAATCCGCTTTGGTAGCGCATATAAAATGCTGTCTTCAAGAATGTGTCATAGAAAGCACCGAACTTTGCGAAACCGACATCTGCTGTTCGCAAGAGGTTGACGAGCTTCTCTCCGACACCGATGACCGATGTAGGAATCGAACGTAGGGAGCTTCTCGAAACATCTTGAATCGCATCAGCGACTTTTGCATCAAATCCGTACCGAACTAAATCATCTGCGGTAATATCAAACACGCTTATTGGTCGATACGCTTTGAATGTTCCGACACCAACTCTGTTCGCAAAGATTTCACTGCGATTGGTGCGAAGCCACTCGTAGAGCTTCTCGACTGGGATGGATAGTTTCTGCACTCCCTTCGTCACTCCCGTGGTCGTCTTGACTGAAACTGGCTTATTGATTTTGATTACCCCACCAAACTTCGCACCGATTTCAGTAAGAGCATTCTGAATCCAACTCTGTCTGAATACAAATTCGTTTGTTCCTTCTACGACTCCTCTAGTAGAGAAGCCGAAATTGTCTAGGACTTTGCCTAAATAGTTCCTCTGTGTATCGAAAAGAGATTCCGTTATTTCGGAGACGGCTTGTCCACGTCCTGCGGCAGTTTCACCAAGACTTCCCACTCCCCTTCCTCTTGTTGCGGCTGCGGATTCGTATTCTGCTTTTTCGATGAATCGGACTGTTCCATATGTTTTAGTTGGGTTAATTGACAATGCTTTAGATAATTTCTTAATTTGAGAAGCCAAACTTCCATCTACATCATACACGATGAGACCTTTTTTGTCAAGTGCCGTTGCTCCCTTTATTCCAGCTTTAGTCGTTTCCCTAATAGCCAAATTAGTGTCCTCCACACCTTCAAAAACATACTTCACACCAGACCCTTCCCCTGCTTTGAAAGCAACAAAAGCATCTTGTTTGCCACGCATATTCTCTTGTGTCTTTCCCAAATAAGCAATGACATCATTTATGTTTCCTTTTACTTTAACCAAAAAACTTGGCTCAAGGTTTCCTTCCCACACTCCGCCAGTTCTTTCTACACTTTGAACACTCACATTATTCTGTTCACCTAATTCAGTCAAAGATTTTTCAAATCCCTTCGCGCGGGAACTGTTGTAATAAGGTCGAGTTTCTTCAATGGTGGAAACCGTCCTTCCTCTAAATGAGGTGACACCTAATTCAAATCCAGAAACTTCGCCACTTTCTTTAAGCGTATCCGCCGCAAATGAAATCTTCTTCCCCTCTGGTGCTCGACCAATTTGATACCCAAACCCTTCCAAGTCCTTCACGATAGCCTGTGCTTCTGGAGACCAACCTGCAAAAGAAAGAGACGGTTTGGTTGATGAGAGTGCGAGAATCGCTCTCTCCAGATTCTCAACAGAACCACCTGCACCAAACGCCTCCCGCAATCGTGGAGCGTACTTTACAAAGTCTCGTCCGAAGTTCTGTTCAAGAAACTCCGACAGCTTATCAAAAATCATACTCACCTTCCCCTCTGGGGTAGCACCAGCAATCTGTCCAACCTCCTCGACGATACGGTCTATATTTTCTTTTGCTGTCGTCGCCATCGATTCTGCGGTCTCGCGCGAGAGCGCCTTCACACCGACGAAGCTCTCACCAGAGAGTTCGCGCAACTGTCTCAACTTCACATCGTGTTGGACGTAATTATCAAAATCCCTGAACAACTGTTCGGTTGTCAGGTTTGCAAAATCAGATTGTTTTTTCCACTCCAACAACATACGGAGTCTACTCTCCATCGTATTCTCAAAACCCCTCTCCAAGACATTCGCTTCGAGCCAACGCTCAAGTCCAATCGCCGACTTCTTATTAGCATTCACCACGTCACTACCGAACAAGACCCCAACAGCAGTCTGTTCTTGTGTACCAAACGCTTTTCCTGCTATCACTCCAGCGAGAGGTCTATCAGCTCTGAAAGCAGCTCCGACTGGGTGAGTGATTGCATCCAGGGTCTTGAGACGTGACGATTGTTTCACTACCGACTCTGCGACACTCTTCGCGGTATCCTCTGCTATGCGCAAAGCAGCCCCCTCTGCGACCCCGCCCTTTATCAAAGAATCTCGAACTACTGTGACCACCCCAGAGACCTTCCCTGTTCTCACTGCGGCTGTGATTGCGTCCATAAAAGATGTTGATACACGAGTCTCACTCATTCCGACGACCCTCTTTGGGTTAAGCGCCGAACGTGTCGTCTGCATCGCCGCACGTATCGCTGTTTCCTCGACGCCCTCTTTTACTCCAATGCGAATGGCGGATTCAATCGCACTCCGAGCTGTGCCAGTAAGGGCACTCTTCAAGACGGCTCCTGTTCCAAGAGAGGGAACACCAAAGGCGTCAAGAAGACCGAAAACTGGATGGGCTTTGTAGTAGTCTACGCTCTCTTTCTGTTGTTCTTCTCCAAGAAATCCAGTCACTCCGACAATATCTGTCGCTGTTTGCTTCACCGCTCCACCAAGAAACTTTGCAGTTCCTATCGGGTCAGTGAATATCCCTGTGCCAATCTTGGCGAGAGCTGTCGGCACTCCGTATGCGAGGAGGGCGGTATCTTGCAACACCTTCTGACCGAAGTTTTTTTCTTCTGAATCAGGAGTAATCTCCACGCCAAAAAGCCTTTGGTTTGTATTGGGCGGTGTGTAGCCAAGAGGTTTGTACCCGCCTGCTGCGCGTTGTGATGCCCGCTCTGCCCTCAATGCTTCTATTGCAGGACTTGCCATAGTTTATTTCGGCGTGAAGAACCCTGCCGCGCGACGAAAGAACGACTTACCTTGTTCAATGAGGTCTGGAGTTGACGAGCTAACCGATGGAGTCTCTGGCTTCTTCGGCACATTCGTCCTATTGAAGAATGAAGTCGGCTTCTCTTCCACTGAAGCCTCTGCTTGAGGTGCTGGTTGAGCAGCACTCTCCTGCGCCATCTGTTGCTGCCTTGATGCAGTCACGGGTGTAAACCGCATCGGCTCGATGCCTTCGGTATGTAGAAGACTCTTCGCAAAAGAGGAATTAATGTTCGTCGCTCGCTCAATATCTTTCGCTAACATAGTATCCCCTTTGAGAGTATTCCTTGCCTCCTCATCAAGCGTATAAATCTTGCCATCTTGAGCCGCGAAAAAGGTCGTCTGTGTAGGATTCCCTTCTGCATCAAATCCTGTGTATCCCTTCGAGAAGGTTCCTTTCCTCATCGCCGTGCCCTTGTCTACGACATCAGTGAGACTGAAATCCCCAACATCATTTTTGAAGGTTGGTTCGTTACTCAACTTTTTACTGAATGCCAGTTCCATTGCTCCAACACCATTCCACGTTTTATTTCCGATTTTCACTGTCTGCATTCCAGTCCCATCAACAGAGACCTTACCCATCACTGGGAGATACGCCGTACCAAAAGTCGCAGATGAATCCACTCTGTGATAATCCTCCTTCTGAATCCCTGGAGGAAGGTCGTTCAGCGGGGCAATAGCGACACCAAGAAGCTCTCCATCGTTCGGGTCTGAATCAACATACACGCCATATCCATTGAGAACCTCTCCGTCTGAAAGTTCATCATTCAAAAGGTCGTTATTCAACTCCGACATCATTCGCGCTCGCTTCTGAACATCGAAGAGATAGTTCTCTAGTTCATCAGCAGACTCACCAGAAATCTTGGCTTCTTCAATCGCGTTCTCGACAGAGAAGACGTGGAGACTCAATTCATCTGATATTTGAGCTGCCATTGACGGCACGTCGCGCATAATATCGGTACGAGTACCACTTGTCGGAGTGACGAAAAATATCTCACGCTCGTCAATTTTGAATTGTCCGACAGTTCGGTTCGTTTTATTCTGCTTGGTCTTGAGTTTTGTAAAAGCGTTCTCATACCCAGCGATAAGGTTCTCCGCATCTATTCCCTCGTTCTTTCTTCCAGACGTAAGATACGGCTGAATGTACTGAATTGCCTGCTCATACCCTATTGCCATCGTGTTGCCTTTCCCATCAACATTCTTTTTGAGAGCGAGTGCAGCGAGTTTCTTCGCACGAGCGAAGCCCGTGTCCGAGATGTTTTGAAGTCTGCTTTTTGCAAATGATGATATAGCCATAGGTTTATTGGTTATACTTGATGGTAGCACCCACCTTAATCTTGTTCGGGTCTACGATACCATTTTCAGTCGCAAGCTCTTTGAATCTTTTTGCATCACCGTACAACTTCAATGCGATACCAGAGAGCGTGTCTCCAGATTTTACGACATACGTCTTTGAAGAAGTCGGTGGTGTTTCAATTGTTGTCGGCGCTGGCGTACTTACTGGGGGTGTCGTTGTGGCGGCAGGTACCGCAGTGGTTGGAGTCGTTGTTGCGGCTGGGGTCTCTGGCTTGGCTGGCGTCGGTGTTGGGGTCGGCGTCGGTGTCTCCGCTGGCTTATTTGGGAGCTTCACTACCTGCCCAGTTTGAATCAAATTTGGATTATCTTTGAACTGTGGATTCAATTCAAGAAGCTGTGCGAGTCCAATACCCGACTCGCTTGCGATTTTAGAGAGAGTGTCTCCAGCTCGAACAGTCATACTCCCTGTGGTTGGGAGAGGGGTTGGTGTCGGCGCAGCACCAGGAGTTTCTGGCTTCTTGACTCCAGGCAAACTCAAATTCAATTCTGGTACCGCTGACTCTGGAATGTTCTCATTACTCAACGAGAGATTTTGGAGCTGTACCCTACGCGCAGTGAGGTCAACCCCATACTTGAGTGTTGCGTTCTGCATATTCAAATCTGCTTCCTTGAATGAGAAGTCTGTCGTTCCCTGGCTTACTGTCACCAATTGTTCGGCATACTTATCTACCGCCGCACCCATCACCGTAGTCTGTGCGCTATCAAGACGATTTAGAAACGGAGTCATTTCTGGTTTGGTACGCAGACCATTAAATGTAGCAAACGTGCTATCGAGAACCGCCCCTGTTGGATAACCGAATCTCGTCGTGTCTGCATCAACAGCATCTTTCGTATACTTGCTCAATTCATCGAAGAAGTTACCGAAGACATCACTGCTCCCAGCAAGGAAATTGTCGCGCTCAAGAGACCAGAACTGTTGCACCGAGGTATACGTTCTGTCCCCAATCTTCACCGCGATATTTGAATCGGCATCCTTAATCTGTGAGTTGATGTAATCAAGTTTCTCAACTGGATTGGTTCCGCGAGTCGAACTCCTCACTTGAAAATCAGTGATTGAGTCCTGTATCTTGACACCCGACAATTGTGAGTTAAGAGCAGAGAGAGTCTCGTCATAGGTCGTGACCTCATCTTCGTTATCGTTAATCAGAGCCTCGGCGCGTGCGGTATTCACTCGTGAGATGGCGTCAGTGAGTGTCGCCCTCGTGCCATCATATTTCGCCTTTTTCACTTGATTGGCGAGAATCGTATCCTTGTATGTTTTCACCTTCGCTTGTGCAGCAGTAATATCACCCTGAATTTCAAGACGCAATTCTGGGTAGTCAATACCATTCAACTGACTGGTCAGAGCTGAAAGATATTCCTCTTCATTTATTTTCCCAGAACTCAACTCACCAAGAGACTCGGCATAGCGCGTGCGATATTTATTGAAACGATTGAGCTTGTTTGTATCAGAGATAGATTTCTCCAGACTCAACATATAGTCAGGGTCATTGAAAGAAGACACCTTCTCTTCTTCAAGCTGTTCCTTGCGAAGCCTGACTTGTTCGTCATATGAAAGACCATTCGCAATTGCGCGTTGGAACTCTGCTTCTTTGCGAGCCTGTTCGGTTTTACGAACAGCTTTTACAGAAGAAATCGCTCCGTCAACAACAGACGTGAGATTGATTGATAGTTTCAATGGTTGAAGTGTAATAGCCATATGTTATTTTTTACCCTTCACTAAAGCTGCTGCTCCCGCGCGGGACGCCTGTTGGCGAATCGCGCCTTGTGGTGAGACGGGAGATGGGGCACCTCCTCCCGCCGCAGGAGTCGCTCCAGGAACATTGTCATCTTCACTTGCAATCGGTGATGGGGCACCATTTATTCCACCCATTCCAGCAGCAGTCATTCCTCCACCTGTTGCTTGATTCATCTGCGCGACACGCTCTGCAAGAATCTGATGCAGAAGACCAGGCTGCTTGGCGATTTCGGTTGCCAGAATTTCATCCTGCAATTCCTCCTTCATCAGCTTCTGCTCCTCGCTTGGATTATCAATACCTACATTATGCTGGGTCGTGGTGAGCGACTGCACCTTTGACTGGAACTTATTGATTTCGTCAGAGACCGAACGCAGGAGCACCGAAGAGATGAACACATCAGTCCTATACTTCCCGCCGATAATCTGCTTTGCATTCGGTATATAATTCTCCGCAAGATAGAGAATGGTTTTATTCAAATCCTTGAACGCCTTAATCCACCACTCCTTACGAAGCGACACTTTGTTGTTCACTCCCTGCATCACCACCGAAAGTGCGCGACCCGTAGCTTGGAGAACTTGTGAACCAGGGTATAGAACCTGATTCAAACCAGAGAGAGCAATGATGTCATTCTTTCGGTCTGAAAGATACGTCTCAATAGGCACCGTCTGCCCACTTTTCGGCATCGCCTGAATGTCACCGTCGTCACCAACTTGATAGATGACGATTTGACCCGAACGAACTTCGGAGAGGTTGTCAAGATTCTTGCCCCAGTACGCAGGCTTCGCCATCTCTTTGATAATGTCAGCGAGGTCAGAGGAGCGCTCGTTGTATTCCTGCTGTGGGTCAAGCTCGTGCTCGATGTCCGAAGTTCCTTTCGGCTCACCAGGAAGGTGAATGTTCGGGACGTAATGAAGCGGAATGAAACCCCAATTGTGCTTCACATAATGTACTGGCTTGTTGTCGTTGTTGAAACACAATAGATACTCTTCATCATCCCAGTATTCTTTAATCGTCATCATCGGAACTTCCGTCGGTTCAAAATCTGGATTTTCAACATCGTGGTCTGCTTGCACCACAAACTTTTTGTCCTTGAGTTCCTCGGCAAAGAGCTTCTTCGCTTGAGCAACCGAAATACGGTAGTGCTTAATGAACGCCCCAATATCATTGAAATTATTATCCTTCCAAATCACCCGAATGTTCTCTGGCTTTTCAACATTCCAATAACGGATTGATTCAAACTCCTTCGTCCCGTCTTCATTCGAGCGGAATGTAGGGATGGCACCAAAGATGAAACAATCACCAGTAATTGAGCCTGTACGTACAGCTCTTTGAAAGACGAGCGACACCGAGTTCTCTTCGTGCACCGCCGAGAGAACTTTTGTGCGGGCTTCGCCAAGAGCGCGTTCCAACGGGTCATCAACCCTCGTTGGCGGGCACGACATTTGAGGCGGTTCGTTCGTAAGGAACGCCGTCATATTCTCAACCACCGTGAACACATAATTATATGTGCGCATCGTGCCACCACCATCTTTGCGATATGACCACTGCTTGCCCTTATAGAAATCTCGAAGAGTCTTGTATCCAGAATAAACCCCATCACCATACACACGACGTGTCCAGTCGAGTCTCGTCTGCGCTTCTGTCTCATTGATATATTTCACCAATTCAATAGCGCGAGGATTCTGCTCCCCGACTGACATTCCTGATTTTATGTAAGTGAGTAATCCCATAGGTTAGTGTTTATGTAAAGGATAGCGCATAGAAGAGCTGTTGTCGTGGTGTACCTGTGTATTGTACCCCGCAAGATGGTTCATCTCGACCTTATTCGTGGAGTGCTTCGGCATCTTTTTGGAGATATACGACACCCCCATCACTACCGTCATCACAAAGTCAGTCTCCAGCTTTTTGTCCTCGATATGGTAGCTCCCCAT
>Ga0209642_10000752_pt1 | contig 21167 bp, 18 predicted proteins | sample RifCSP19_2_FD_184025 | JGI IMG/M metagenome (GOLD analysis project Ga0209642, IMG submission 184025) | Soil microbial communities from Rifle, Colorado - Rifle CSP2_sed 19_2 (SPAdes) (version 2) | ecosystem: Environmental > Terrestrial > Deep subsurface > Rock core/Sediment | place: Rifle... | reverse complement strand
TTAGACTGAGCCGGGTAAGCGCCGATTGTGGAGGGTATAATCGAGGTAAGGAAAAGTTCTAAGCATGACAAACTGGCATCTAATTTTCGCTGCTTGCTTTTTTCGTACCGATCATGATCCCCCAAAGCTATCTCCATAAACTATTACTTTTCTTTATTTATCGGTAATCATACAATACAAACCAGTGATTGAATTTAGGAGATAACTACATGGCGAACACACCTTTCTCTTCCAGGCGAGCTCCGATCTATGCTGACGTGCCCGACGAGTCGTGGAATAACTGGCGTTGGCAGCTTAGTAACCGGATTAACACGCCGCATGAATTTGAAAAAGTGATCCCTCTCACCGAGAGCGAACGCAAAGCGCTCTCTGCGGCGCATCTTTTTCGGGTAGATATTACCCCCTATTTCATCTCACTAATCGATCCGGATGACCCGGACGACCCAATCCGGAAACAGGTTGTACCTACCGCGTCCGAGATGGTGCCTTTTACGGCGATGATGGAAGATTCTCTGGCCGAAGACCGCCACTCACCTGTTCCTGGGCTTGTGCACCGCTACCCAGACCGCGTTTTGATGCTGGTCACCACCCAGTGCGCTACATACTGCCGTTACTGCACCCGTTCACGCATTGTCGGGGACCCCTCGGCGACCTTTTCACGCGCCGAATTCGAGATGCAGATCGAGTACCTTAAACGAACACCCCAGGTACGCGATGTACTGCTTTCGGGCGGCGATCCTCTCGTCTTGGCACCAAAAATCCTTGAAGAGATCCTCAGCCGTCTTCGAGAAATCCCGCATATCGAGATCGTGCGCATCGGTTCACGTGTGCCCGTATTTTTGCCCATGCGCATTACCGAGGAATTGTGTGATATGTTGCAGAAATATCACCCCCTCTGGCTCAATATCCACGTCAATCACCCCAATGAGATCACTACCGAGCTGGCGGCGGCCTGTGATCTCATGACCCGCGCCGGTATCCCGCTCGGCAACCAATCGGTGCTCCTGGCTGGGGTGAACGATAACGTGCATATCCAGCGCCAGCTGGTGCATGACCTGGTGCGCATCCGGGTGCGTCCGTACTACCTCTATCAATGCGATCTGGTAGAGGGCGCCGGGCACTTCCGCACCCCGGTGGCTAAAGGGGTCGAAATCCTTGAAGGCCTACGCGGGCATACCTCTGGTTATGCAGTTCCCACATTCATCGTTGACGCCCCGGGTGGGGGTGGCAAAATACCCGTCGCGCCGAACTACCTGCTTAGCATGTCCGACCATAAGATCGTGCTACGCAATTTCGAAGGGTTTATCACAACCTACGAAGAACCAGTTGATTACAAACCAAGTGACGCAGCCAAATACCACCTTAAGCGTCCTGAACCTGGTCAAGCCGGTATCACCGGTCTTTTAGATGGGGAACACATGTATATCAAGCCTGAAGGCTTCGATGAAATTCACGACCGGGGTGGAATCCAGCACCGCCTGAAAGATGAGAAGAAGTGGATCCCGCTGGGGATCGGGCCCGGCGAGCAAGAATAATTCATGCGCTGCGTGGTAGAATTCAGGTGTGTAAATTTCTTCGCATAATTCTTGGAGGTTGAGAAAGTATGGAACAGCAAGTTGCCACTTTTGCAGTTAAGAAGGGTCTGGCCCAGATGTTAAAGGGTGGTGTGATAATGGATGTTGTCACCGCCCAACATGCCCAAATCGCAGAAGAGGCCGGCGCGGTGGCTGTCATGGCTTTGGAGCGCGTGCCGGCGGATATACGCACCCAAGGTGGGGTGGCTCGCATGAGTGATCCTGAGTTGATCTTGCAGATCATGGATGCGGTTACTATCCCTGTGATGGCTAAAGTGAGGATCGGCCATTTCGTCGAAGCCCAAATCCTTGAAGCCATCGGGGTGGACTACATCGATGAATCCGAAGTGCTAACTCCCGCCGATGAGGCCCACCACGTCTATAAGCACGATTTCAAGGTGCCTTTCGTGTGTGGCTGCCGTAATTTGGGCGAGGCCTTGCGCCGGATTGGAGAAGGAGCGGCGATGATCAGGACCAAGGGCGAGGCAGGCACAGGGGATGTAGTCGAGGCCGTGCGGCATGCGCGCGCTGTCCTGGGCGAGATCCGCCGCCTACAGAATATGCCCGAAGAGGAGTTGATGAGCTACGCCAAGGAAATCGGTGCACCCTATGAGCTGGTAGTTGAGACACGCTCTCTTGGCCACTTGCCGGTAGTTAATTTCGCGGCTGGCGGCATCGCTACCCCGGCGGATGCGGCGCTCATGATGCAACTGGGAGTAGATGGCGTCTTCGTCGGGTCTGGTATTTTCAAATCCGGTGACCCTGCCCGGCGGGGAGCGGCGATCGTCAAAGCAGTGACGCACTTCAACGATCCCTACATCCTGGCGGAAGTCAGCCGAAACCTGGGTGAGCCGATGGTCGGGCGCCAAGTCTCCGCCATCCCCGAAGCAGAATTGATCGCCGGGAGAGGCTGGTAAGAAGTGTCCGACCGACAGTTCTCAGTGATCAGTTATTGGTAAGTAGCTGTCATATGAAGATCGGGGTGCTTGCGCTTCAAGGAGATTTCGCCGAACATATCACGATGCTCGATCGCATGGGTATAGAGGCGGTAGAAGTGCGTTTACCTGAGCAGCTGAAAGGGCTGGACGGGTTAATTATCCCAGGTGGCGAATCTACAACAATTGGGAAGCTCGCTCGAGATTTTGGCTTGCTCGAGCCGCTACAACGCTTCGGGAAAGACCATGCCCTGTGGGGCACCTGCGCGGGGGCTATCTTCCTTTCAAAAGATGCCCGTCGACAGCAACCTTTACTTGGCTTGATGGATATCATTGTGGAACGCAATGCCTTCGGGCGTCAGGTAGCCAGCTTTGAGATCGATCTCGACATGCCTGCATTGCAGACGGTTGATCCCGAGAATCGGCCGTTTCATGCGGTCTTCATTCGCGCCCCCTTGATTGAGTCAGTGCAAGGAGAAGCGCGAGTGTTGGCAACTCTTCCAGACGGGCGCATCGTTGCTGCCCAACAAGGACAGCTCCTGGCGACATCCTTTCACCCCGAATTGACTGGTGATGACCGCCTTCACCGATACTTTCTCTCTTTAGCGGCTTGAAGGGTTAGGTTATTATTGTTCGATAGCCCTGGCGAAATATCTTTTGGCCTTAAGATCCGATGACCATTCGACCTTTTGATTGGCGCGACCTGCCTATACTGCTTCGCTACCGTCATCATGCCTTGTTTTTCGATAACGCTTTGGTATTAACGCGCGGACAAACCTGGATACCCGCTGGGGCTATCCTATCGTACTTTGCACCGGCAACCGGCGTCTTCACATATTTGCTCTCACACGATCGCGATAGTGATCTTCCACTGATGGGGCAGGTGATCCACACGGCAGGTTCACAAATCGCCCGGCTTTCGTTTTTAGCACCTGAAGCGGCAATTGAGTCGCAAGCTTTACCTCAACTCATCGACCACATGATTACCCAAATCGGCTGGCGAGGGGCATTTCACCTGCTGGCTGAAGTCGATGAGCGGACGGTCGCCTTCGAGATGTTACGCCAGGCCAGCTTCGCTATATATGTCCGCCAACGTGTCTGGCAGTTGAGCGGCGAATCTGTTGCAGAATCCAATTCAACCCTCTGGCGGGCAAGTACGGATAATGATCTGATCGCTGTACGATCTTTATACAATAACCTGGTGCCTGGACTTGTCCAGCAGGTAGAGCCACCTCCTGCAGACCATCTTCACAGCATGGTTTATTGCAAGGGGGATGACCTGCTGGCTTATGTTGAGCTTAGATACGGCTTGCGCGGAATTTGGGTACACCCGTTCATCCACCCAGATGCCGAAGATGTGATTATCCAATTGGTGGACCGGATGCGCAATCTACGTAATCGCCGCTCCCGCCCAATCTATCTTTGCGTTCGTTCTTACCAATCCTGGTTGGAGAACGCTCTCGAGGAGCTGGGCGCTGCGGCTGGGCCTCTCCAGGCTGTGATGGTCAAGCATCTGGCGATTGCAAAGAGAGTGGGTCGTACTTTTGCCCTACCGGCATTGGAAGGCGGGCAGCCTGAGGTCACCGCACCATTTGCACGATCGGAGAGCAAGAAATAAACCATGTCACAACGTCGGATAACAGATGATTTGCATGTTCTGCTCGGTGTCCTTCCCCCGCATATCGCAAAGGCTGTGACAGATGCCAATGACAGCGACAACCTTTTAGAGGAGATACTAGACCTGGGGCGGGTTCCTACCGCCCGTTTCGTCGATCGCGAGGTTGCGCTGAGCGAGAGAGAAACCAGTCATGCTGACATTGACTATGTTGTTGAGCGGATAGGCGAGTTCGACAGCGACAACCGCGCTGGCCTGGAGCGCACGCTACACCGGATTTCTGCTATCCGCAACCGCCGCGGGCACATTGTGGGCTTAACCTGCCGGGTGGGACGCGCGGTTTATGGCACCACCGACATCATTCAGGATTTGATCGAAAGCGGCAAAAACCTGTTGCTCCTGGGTCGCCCTGGGATTGGCAAAACCACCCAATTACGTGAAGCCGCCCGCATCCTGGCAGAGAGCAAGCGGGTGGTGATCGTGGATACGTCCAATGAGATCGGTGGAGACGGCGATGTTCCCCACCCGGCTGTCGGGCGTGCCAGACGTATGCAGGTAGCCACACCTTCCTTACAACATGAAGTAATGATCGAAGCCGTCGAGAATCACAATCCCGAGGTGATCGTAATTGACGAGATCGGGCGTGAATTGGAAGCCGAAGCGGCTCGCACTATCGCCGAACGCGGCGTGCAATTGATTGGCACTGCCCATGGGAACACCCTGGAGAACTTGCTGCTCAATCCAACGCTCTCCGATCTGGTCGGGGGGATTGAATCAGTCACGCTTTCCGATGAAGAAGCCCGGCGGCGCGGGACGCAAAAGACCGTCCTCGAACGGCGTTCGCCCCCAACATTCGATGTGTTAGTCGAAATCCAGACCCGCGACCGATTAGCAGTTCATTTGGACGTCGCCGAAGCAGTAGATGCGCTATTGCGCGGTTTCCCTCTGCCTCCCGAAATCCGCTCACGCAGCCTGGAGGGTGAAATTCATATTGAGAAGGCTCCTCAGGTTGCAGCGGCGCATGCATCTTCCTACACCCAAGGCTATCGCCGTCAAGGTAATGGAGGTCCGAAACGCCAACGTCCTCAGGCAGATGAAACGGGGGTTCTCTCTAACGAATCAGCGAAGAGCCAGGAGACTCCCCTGCAAACGATGCGTATATATGCTTATGGCGTTGCCCGTAACCGCTTGCTGCAAGCGGCAAAACGCCTAGGAGTACCGATCCTAGTGGTGAATGATTTCGGTGAGGCCAACATCGTCGTTACCCTGCGTTCTTATTATCGAAACCGCCAACGTCCCATTGTGGATGCTGAACGCCGCGGTACGCCAATTTACGTGTTACGTTCGAACACGGTCAACCAAATGCAGCAGTTCCTCGGTGATGTGTTCAATCTCACTCGTGAGACCGGTGAAGAACAAATCGTGGAGCGCGCTTTGCAGGAGACGGAGGGCGCCATCAGTGCGGTATTAAACGGCGAGCGTTGGGTCGAATTGCCACCTGCCTCGGCTTATATCCGGCGCCTGCAGCACGAAATGGCCCGCCAGGCAGACTTGACTTCCCACTCGTACGGGAAAGAGCCCTATCGCCGAGTGCGCATCTTCCGGGAATAGCCCTCTTTATTAAGGAACATCCTGATCCATGTTCATCACATTTGAGGGTCCTGATGGTAGCGGGAAATCCTCCCAGGTTGTAGCGCTTGCCGAATTTCTAAACCAGGCAGGTTATTCTGTCCTGGTCACGCGCGAGCCAGGAGGCACCGCAATCGGAGACCAGGTACGCGTCATTCTCTCCAACCTGGAAAATACCGGTATGCACCCGCGCACCGAAACCCTACTCTTCCTGGCAGCGCGTGCTCAGTTAGTTGAACAGGTGATCTGCGCTCATCTTGAGAAAGGTGATGTTGTGTTATGCGATCGCTACGCTGACTCCACCCTTGCTTACCAGGGCTTTGGTCACGGCAACGACCTGACACAAATCCGGAATCTAATCTCCTTCGCTACCGGTGGCCTGAAGCCGGACCTAACCATCTTATTAGACATCGATGTGGAGATCGGATTACGACGTCGCGCCCGCGGCGGTGAATGGAATCGGCTCGACGCGTACAATTTGGAATTTCACCAGCGTGTACGCCAGGGATATCACCAACTGGCCCAGGCCGAGCCTGAACGTTGGGTAGTGATCGACGCCGGACAACCCCCCGAGCGTGTACAGGCAGATGTGCGGCAAGTTGTTATGGAAAGATTGAGAGTAATAAGTAAAACGGGAAGTTGAATTTCCCCTTCATACTTCAGGTTCTACCCTTCACTATTCGAAATCCTCTCCCCCCATTCCAGCGCCAGCCGCTCCCATATCTGGTAACGCTTCTTCAATCTCATCAGGGCTCTGACCAGATTCCAGGCGATCCATAACCTCATCGAATTCAGGGCCGAGGTCTTCGCCCGTTTCGGAACTCATCTGACGCATCATGCGTGCCATGGCTTTGGGATCATCTTCCAGGCCTGCCAGGCTGGAAGGATCAGATAGGCTTTCCAGGCGACTTTCCTCAGAACGAGCAAACCTGATACGGCCAATCCGCCGTTGTACATGTTCGCTGTTACAATGGGGACATCTTAAACTCTGCTTGCCATATTCGCTGTAAGAAAGGTATACTTCAAAGCGGCGTTTACAATTTAAACACCGATATTCGTAGTTTGGCATAATAACAACTCCCATCCAGATTTTTAGCGCATCAGATTATACCCTCAAGTGAGGTCAGTGGCGATGTCTAGCGAGATGGATTCATTTGCTCCCCCCCGATATGAGCCTCTATTGATCGTGATCTCCGGGCCTTCCGGTGCCGGGAAAGACAGCGTCATTCAGCGCATGAAGGAAATGAACCTGCCGTTCCACTTCGTGATCACCGCCACAACCCGCCCAGCTCGACCGGAGGAGCTGCACGGCGTCGATTATTTCTTTCTCTCCCCTGACGAGTTTGCAGGGATGATCGAAAAAGATGAGCTGTTAGAGTACGCCATCGTCTATGACGAATATAAGGGTATCCCGAAGGAGCAGGTGCGCCAGGCTTTGGCAAGCAGGAAGGATGTAGTCATGCGCATCGACGTTCAGGGGGCAGCTACGATCCGGGATATCTGCCCTGACGCCCTTTCGATCTTCTTGACTATACAAGATGAAGATGAAATGGTTCGGCGACTTGAACAGCGCAAGACTGAAACCTCCGAGGGTGTCGAGCTGCGGATTGCTACAGCCCGCCAGGAATTTAAACGCGTAGAGGAATTCGATTATGTCGTTGTCAACCGGGAATGTCACCTAGATGAAGCCGTCCAAACGATCCTGGCGATCATCCAGGCGGAACATCACCGCGTAAAGCAAAGAAAGGTAACCTTGTGACGCAAACTCCTCAACCCCCTGAATACGACCGAACCGGTGCTTACCCCGAATTTGACCGAGAGGTTATCCCTCCCGCTCCCCCCTCACCAGGAACGGTATTGGTGAGCCTCCCCAAGACGCGTCCGATCGTAACCTATACCCTGCTGGTTGTTACTATATTGACCTTCCTTTTGCAGCAGGGGAGCAGTGCACTATATGGGTTCGATCTGGTTGCAGCGCTGGGGATGAAAGTCAATGAGTCGATCGCAAAGGGGGAATTCTGGCGATTAATCACACCGATGTTCTTGCACGGCTCTTTCCTCCACATCGCTTTCAATATGTATGCGTTGAATGTGTTCGGCCCCGGACTGGAACGCCATTTCGGACACACACGGTTCCTGGTTTTATATTTCTTAAGTGGATTTGCCGGTAATGTCGCCTCGTTTATGTTTTCTACCGCCCCTTCGCTTGGTTCATCCACGGCGATATTTGGATTGCTGGGAGCAGAAGGTGTCTTCCTATATCGCAACCAGCGTCTGTTAGGTGGTTCTGCCCGGCGTGCGTTGAACAACATCGTCATGATTGCCATCATCAACCTGCTGATTGGCCTTTCGCCTGGTATCGACAACTGGGGACACCTGGGTGGGCTAATCGGAGGCACGCTTTTTACCTGGTTCGGCGGGCCGGTTCTGAGCCTGGATGGCATTTATCCAACTTTGAGCCTGGTCGACACGCGCGAAACCAGAGAAGTAGTGCTGGCTGGGCTGGCAGACGTGCTGCTCTTCGCACTTCTGGCGGTCGGAATTATCTATTTGAGGGGAAATTAGCCAACGTCCCTTGCTATCTGCAGCTGATCAAAGCGTGGCGGACGTTTCTCCAGGAAAGCCTCGATCCCTACTTTGAATTCCACCTCGCGCCCGGCGATTTCTTGAATGTGGGCTTCATAATCCAGCACCTGCTCCAAGTTAGCCAGCATAGCCTTGTTAAAGTCGCGCTTGGCAAGCCCTATGGCGTGCATCGGGCCGCGTGCTAATTCGGTCGCTAAAGCGGTTGCCTGAGCAGAAAGTTCCTCGGGCGGTGCCAGGCGGTTGACCAGGCCCCAGGCCAGGGCTTGTTGAGCGCTGATCGGGGCATTGGTGAAGGCATACTCGCTCGCCCGGCCCAGGCCGATCAGAGCTGGTAAGAGCCGGGAAACCCCTGAGTCAAGACTTAAACCGATCCCAAGGAAACCGACGACGAATCGAGCTTCTTCGGAAGCAATGCGCAAATCACACGCCAGGGCTAATCCCAAAGCCGCACCAGCAACTGTGCCATTGATCACGGCGATTACAGGTTTTTCCAGGTTACGGATTTGCAGGATGAGGGGGTTAAACGTGCGCAGCAGGTGTTCACGGAAGGATTCGTCGGCTCCAAGGCGAACGTCGTTCAGATCTCTCCCCGTGCTAAAGAATTTACCAGTGCCGGTGAGCATGATACAGCGCACCTGAACATCCCGTGCCGTCTGCTTTAAGGCTGCCTGCAAATTAGCGATCATCTCATCGTTAAAGGCGTTGGCTTTTGGGTGATCCAGAGTTATGGAAAGCACGTTCTCTTTCAAATCAATCCGCACAAATTCTGAAATGGACATTTGGCCTCCACAATAGATTTATAGCGAGTTTAGCATGAAATCAGATTGGTGGAAAGAAAAGGGACAGAGAAAACTATAAAAAAACCCCGCTTTTTCCGAAATGGAAAAAGCGGGGGGGTGGAGGCAGTCAGGGATCTAAGGTCAGATTATGCGTCAGTTGCTACGGGTTGGACGGTTTCTGCTGGTACAGAAGCACCAAGCGGGCTGAAGATCAGGCCTTTACCCTCTGGATCCACATCGACAAGGACTGTATCGCCAGCGGAGAATTCGCCACCGAGCAGGCTGACCGAGAGCGGGCTTTCAACATGTTTCTGCAGGGCGCGCCGCAAGGGACGGGCACCGAAGGTCGGATCATAGCCTTCATTAGCAAGCCAATCGCGAGCTGCAGGGGTCAGCTCCACACTCAGATTTCGTTCACTCAAGCGCTCTTGGACTTCCTTCATTTGCAAGTCAACGATCAGGCGCATCTCGTCCAGGGAAAGGGCAGAGAAGGTGATGATCTCGTCAATGCGGTTGAGAAACTCGGGGCGGAAGGTGCTTTTCAGCGCCTTTTCGATCTTTTCATGTGATTGCCGTTCTTCCTCGTCGTCTGAGCGCTGCAAGAAGCCCAGGGTACCTGACTTGCGTACGAACTCAGTCCCCAGGTTGCTGGTCATAATCAGAACGGTGTTGCGGAAGTCCACGACGCGACCCTGCCCATCGGTCAGGCGACCATCGTCCAGGATCTGTAACAGGGCATTCCACACTTCAGGGTGCGCTTTCTCGATCTCGTCGAAAAGGATCACCCGGTAAGGCCGGCGGCGGACTGCTTCGGTAAGCTGGCCGCCTTCTTCATAGCCCACGTAGCCGGGCGGAGCACCGAACAGGCGCGAAACGGTATGCTGTTCGCGATATTCGCTCATGTCGATGCGCACCAGAGCTTCTGGATCATCGAACATGAATCCCGCGAGCGCTTTGGCCAGCTCGGTCTTGCCAACACCGGAAGGTCCGATGAAGATGAACGAACCGATCGGACGGCGGGGGTCCTTCAGACCAGAGCGAGCTCGACGGATGGCATCGGAGATAGCGTGGATGGCTTCATCTTGCCCGATGATGTGTTCATGCACGCGTGCTTCCATCTGCAGCAATTTCTCGGATTCGGTTTCCATCATCTGGCTGACAGGGATGCCAGTCCATTGGGCGATGACTTCGGCAATATCGTTGTAGTCCACGACCTCGTCTAATTCGTGTTCGCTTTCCCACCTATCACGCCGTTCATTGAAATCAGTTTCCAGGCGTAGGCGTTCGGCCTTCTTTTGGGCGGCGCGCTCGTAATCGCGTTCCAGGCCAGCCTGCTCTTCCTCCGCTGAAAGACGGTCCAGCTCGCTCTTCATGTCTTTAAGATCAGGTGGCAGGGAGTAAAGCGCCACACGCAGTTTGGCTGCCGATTCGTCCATCAGGTCGATGGCTTTGTCCGGCAAGTGGCGATCGGTGACATAGCGCGCCGACAGGCGCGCCGCGGCTACCAGGGCTTCGTCAGAGAAACGTACTTTATGGTGGGCCTCGTAGCGATCTCTCAACCCCTGGAGCATCTTGATCGTGTCTTCGATGTTGGGTTCTTCAACATAGACTGGCGCGAAACGGCGTTCCAGGGCAGCGTCTTTCTCGATATGTTTGTGGTATTCGTCCAGGGTGGTCGCGCCGATGGCGTGCAATTCACCGCGCGCTAGGGCTGGCTTGAGCATGTTGGAAGCGTCCATCGCTCCCTGGGCTGCGCCGGCCCCGACCACGGTGTGCAGCTCATCGATGAATAAAATCACCTCGCCTTCAGCACGCTGGATCTCTTCGATGGCGGCTTTCAGGCGTTCTTCGAATTCGCCGCGAAAGCGCGATCCGGCGATCATCGCTCCCAGATCCAGGGCAACCACACGCTTTCCGCTCAGGATCTCTGGGACATCGTTGGTGGCGATCTTCTGAGCCAGGCCCTCGACGATGGCCGTCTTGCCCACCCCGGCTTCCCCAATCAGCACCGGGTTGTTCTTTGTGCGCCGGGAGAGGATCTGGATCACGCGCAAGATCTCGGAGTCGCGCCCGATCACCGGGTCTAATTTTCCTTCGCGAGCCATTTGGGTCAAGTCGCGGGAGAAGCGTTCCAGGGTGCGGTAGCGTGTCTCAGCCTGGGGGTCGGTGACGCGTTGGCCCCCCCGGATCTGCTGGATGGCTTCATAGACTCTCTCCCGGGTGACTCCAGCGCCTTCCAGTAGACGGGCAGCTGGCGTGCTGCGTTCACTCAGAATTGCCAGGAAGATGTGTTCAGTGGAAATATATTCGTCTTTCAGACGATTGGCTTCTTCGTTAGCCAGGTCGATAATCCGCTTGACGCGCGGAGTGATGAAGATCTGGCCAGTGCCGCCTCCGAAAATGTTTGCCTTCGGGCTGGTGCGCAAGATGTAATCCAAACGTTCATTGAGCGCATTCGCTTCAATCTTTAAGTATTCTAATATTTGTGAGATGACTCCCTCTGGCTGCTCGATCAACGCCAGCAGGATGTGCTCTGTGTCAATTTGGTTGTGCCCATAGCGCTGGATGATCTCTGCGGATCGTTGCGCAGCCTCCTGGGCACGTTCGGTAAAACGATCAAATCTCATCATAAGGGTATTTTCCTTCCTTGGGCAGACCATGTCGTGCCTAAGGGGATTATATCATTGGACAAATTAATAGGATGATTGTGCGATGTAAGAAATATATATGAATCTGAAAGCGAAAACGGAGGTTAGCAGCACCTTTAAGGCATTGCTGAAGCTGAAGGCGTTCCGCTGGGGGTTGGTGAGGGAATGACGATAGCGATGTACATTTCCGGAACCCAGCCGAAGCGACCTTCAGCATCTTGGACTTCCACCCACACGATCCCGCCCATGACCTCATAACCATACATGACAATCAGCTTATCGCCTTCACGCAATGTTCCAATAATTGGCCCTTCCGGAAATTGGCGCAAGCGCAGCCCACGCCCCAGTGTATGAGCGACACGTGCAATAGAAGGGGTTGGGGTTGCAGTTGGAGTGTTGGTCGGGGTGGGAGTCATTGTTTCTGTCGCGGTTTGGGTTGGGGTGACGGTCGCTGTACTGGTAGGTGTGGTAGTACTGGTTGGGGTGATAGAGGGTCCAGAAGTCGGGGTAGAAGTTAAGGTAGGCGGGATTTTCGGATCCAGCCGGGCAGCGATCACCTGGTTGATTACCAGATCCACTGGTTGCTGCAATCTTCCAGCGATAGACTCTTGGATCTCTACGCTATCCTGGTGATTTAGAAGCTGGGTAGAGCGGATTGTAATATTCATGTTCAAAATACCGCTAATACGCTGGACCCTCATTTCGACCAGTTCAGAATTCTTGGCCTGCTCGATTTCTTCCTTGACGATGTTCTCGATTTGGCGCGTTTGCGCGGCCTGCTGTACGAAGTTTACACTCAGGTATGTCAATGGAACCAGCAGACCAATGGTCAACAGTGCGGAAATGAGGAGGCTGTGCGGCAAACGGTTTGAATTATTAAGCGGGCGCGGGCCAAAACCCAATGAAAAAAATACCAACGTGGCAGCAAAGGCGATTGCAACTGCATTGGTGACGAAAAGCAAAAGCGCGCCACCAGCGACATCCCAACGTTCCAGGGCGACGCCAATTCCAATCGTGCATAAAGGCGGCATCAAAGCCGTAGCAATGGCGACGCCAGGTAGTGCAGCAGAGAGAGTGGGTTGGGCAAGAGCGTATGCCGCGGCTAAACCGCCTGCCAAGGCAACAGTCAGATCGATCGGACTGGGATGGGTACGTGCTAGGATTTCATTAGGCAGTTCTTGTAGCAAGATAAATGGCAACTGACGGTTAAACCAACTTAAAATAAAAGAGACAAGGACAGCAAGAAATGCCCCTTGCACCAAGCCAGCTCCGGCAAATCTAAGCAATCGTTGGTCCCCGGTGATGGATGCCAACCCGAGGCCAATGATCGGTGACATGAGCGGAGCGACTAGCATTGCTCCGATGATGATCGCTGCAGAGTTGGTCAACAGACCCATGGTGGCGATTGTGCAGGAAAGAATGACAAGGAGAAAAAAGTCGAATCCTGGACGGGAGGCTTCCCGCAACTTAATCTGTACCTCACCCCGGCGCTCTTTGTCGATCGACCGAGTCACCCGACGCCAGAAGTGCAAGAGTCGGACGCGAAAAGATCGAGGTGGTTGACTATATTGAGTGCCCATTTTCCATGTTCATCTTGTTGTTATGAGGTCAACTGTGACCCAAAACTGGATGGGGTTGGTAAGGTTTATCCAGGTATAGCTGCTCTTCTCCGCTCAGTTTGATCTCTAAGGCAGCGATCGCTTCTTCCAGGTGTTGCATTTTGCTTGCCCCGATGATCGGCGCAGCTATGCCAGGCTGGTGCAATAACCAAGCCAGGGCAATTTGAGCAGGCACCACCCCGCGCTTCTTAGCCAGTTCTATCACCCGGTCGACCACTTCGAAGTCGGTTTCTTGGTAGTACATATTGTGGGCAAAGTCATCGACTTGAGCGCGGGTCGTCGTCCCCCATCCTTCCTGGGATCGGTTGCCGGTGAGAAAGCCGCGCGCCAGCGGACTCCAGGGGATCACGCCGATCCCCTCTGCTCGGCATAGCGGCAGCATCTCGCGTTCTTCTTCGCGGTAGACCAGGTTGTAATGGTTCTGCATGGAGATGAAGCGCGTCCAGCCGTGCAGGTCAGCCAGGTAAAGAGACTTGGCAAACTGCCAGGCATACATGCTGGAGGCGCCAATATGGCGCGCTTTCCCGGATTTGACTACCTCCTGCAGGGTCTCCAGAGTCTCCTCGATGGGCGTCTCCGGGTCCCAGCGATGGATCTGGTATAAGTCAACATAATCCGTTCGCAGGCGGCGCAAGGAATTATCGATGGAGTGAAGGATATGAACGCGGGAAAGACCGCGTTGGTTCGGCCCGTCGCCCATCGGAAAAAAGACTTTCGTGGCAATGATAACTTCATCTCGCCGAGCGAACTCTGTGAGGGCGCGCCCTAAGATCTCTTCGCTTTGGCCGCTCGAATATATATCAGCCGTGTCGAAGAAGTTGACGCCCAGCTCCAGAGAGCGCTGGATAAACGGGCGAGAATCATCCTCGTCCAGCACCCAGCTCCGCCATTTTGAGGAGCCATAAGTCATTGTGCCTAAACATATGCGAGAGACTTTGAGGCCACTTCGACCAAGATTTACATATTGCATTTTTCGTCCTTTGTCATAATGAAGCTTCCAAATCGGTAATCGTCTTTTGCATCAAATCCACAGACATGCTCAGAGTGCCCGCGTCGAAGGTGAACCTGGCGCCAGCTGTCGAGAATAAATGCGGGAGCGGTGCTGATCCCCCAAGGGAAAGCGCCATCCGATATGCAGCAATCGCGCTTGCCCGATCATTCAGAGAGTTGCGCCAGACCTGGACCGCGCCTAGCTGGGCCAAGCCGTATTCAACGTAATAAAACGGGCTATCATGAATGTGTGGTTTGCGTTGCCACCCGGTCATCCTCTCTTGTTCGAGGCCGCTCCAGTCCACGCCTGGCATGAAGCGTTCCCAAATCTCAACCCACTTAGCGTCACAGTTGGTGGGATCGGAAGCGGCATCGTGATTCTCGTAGATCCAGTGTTGGAAGGCGTCCACGACGGCCATGTAAGGCCAGAATAGCAGGCTGCGTTCCAGGTGTTCCACACGGGCGCGGGCAGCGTCTTCTGGGTTGTAAAAACCGCCCCCATCCTTCGCAAGATAAGGTGCCGCCAGTAGCTCCATGCTCATCGAAGCTACCTCAGCAAATTCAAGGGGGATTTCCAGGTGATGGAAGAGCAGGTGGCTGCGTTCAAAGTCATGGAAGGCATGCCCACCCTCGTGGAGCAGGGTTTGGACATCGTCGTGGATACCTACAGCATTCATGAAGATAAAGGGTCTTTGTGTCGCAGCGAAGATTGTGCAGTACCCCCCCGGCGCCTTCCCCATGTGATTATCCAAGTCGAGCAAGCCTTCCCGGCGCATGGTCTCAAAGTATTCTCCAAAGTGAGGATCGACGCTTTGGAACATGGTAGCCACCTTGCTTTCAAGCTCTTCAATGGTGCTAAAAGGACGGAGAGGAGGCTTTCCAAGAGGATCCACCTCCAGATCCCAAGGGCGTAAGGTCTTAACACCTAGCCTCCGGCGGCGCTTCTCGTAGATTATTTTGGCAACTGGAACGACGACCTCTTCGATCGCTTGATGGAATTGGAAGCAGTCCTCCGGCGTGTAATCGAAACGAAGCAGTTCAATCCAACGAAAGGCACGGTAATCAAGCAATTCTGTGTTGATGGCGAGCTGGCGGCGCACAGACAAAAAATTCGCCCACAAGCCATTAATCACCTCCCGGTCAGCCAGCTGCCGTTCAGCTGCCAGGTGCCAGGCGCGCTCACGTCGGTCTCGATCGATTTCCTGGTATACGGGCTGGAGCTGTAAAAGGGTTACTTCCTGTCCTTCCCACTGCACGGTTTGCGCGCCAATGATCTTGTCGTATTCGGAGGAAAGTTTCAGTTCCTGACTCAGCAATGGCTGGTTTGCCTCGCGGAACATGTTGGCTTGAGCGCGCATATTTCGCAGGGGCACATCAAAGTCAGGTGGCGAAAACCCGCTGGCGAGGAATTTTTCTTTAAGTTTTTGCTCCTTTGACTTGGCGCGTGGACGGATTTCGTCCAGAAAAACAGTATAACGTCGTTCGGCGTCCTGGTCTGTGGTGTCGATCGTGTGAGCCACGTATAATCGCCAGTAGGCTTCGTCCAGGAGCTTGCCTAATTGAGACCAATCCAACAACCAATCGTTGAGGTTCGCCTCGGTCATCGGTCGTTTGAGTAGGTCTGCAAAGTAGGGGTCGATTTGTGACCAGGACCAATCTTTAAATTCTTGTGCAGTCTGGGGAAGCGAAGAAAGCATAAATACCTCTCGTCTCTCTTGATACTGCAAATCATCAGGGTGTAGTGCAGGGCATTGTGCTTGGCATACGCAAGGCTAGCCGAGGGTCTAGTGCCTGTCAATACCAGGCAGTTGAGTGGTGTCAGGTTTCAACGGAGGTCGTTGTAAGTGCCAATCCGTGACTTGCTGAAAGGCATGGGCGACCTGGAAGAGAATATCTTCCCGGAAATGGGAGCTCATCAATTGCATGCCAACCGGCAAGCCGTGGCTGTCGAAGCCTACGGGGAAAGCCAGCCCGGGAACCCCAGCCAGGTTGGCCGGCAGGGTGAAAACATCCTCCAGATACATCGATAGCGGATCATCACCATGCTCGCCAATCCGGAAAGCAGTTGTGGGGGCGACCGGCGCAGCGACCACGTCTACATATTGGAAGACAGACTCAAAATCGCGCTTGATCAGCGTACGTACCTTCTGAGCCTGACCATAGTAGGCATCGTAATAACCTGCCGAGAGGGCGTAGGTACCCAGCATGATCCGCCGCTTGACCTCCGGGCCAAATTTATCTCCACGTGTGCGCCTGAAGACATCCCATATTTCGGCGGCAGGTTGGCGCGGCCCGTAGCGGATGCCATCATAACGCGCCAGATTGGCGGAGGCCTCTGCTGGAGCGATCAAGTAATAAACAGGCAAGGCGTATTCAGTATGGGGAAGACTGACCTGTCTGACCTCGGCTCCCAGCGATTCTAGGACAGAAATTGCCTGACGGACAGCGGCATCGACCTCGGGTTGGATGCCAGAGATGAAATACTCCTGAGGAACCCCTATGCGCAAACCCTGCATTGCTCTCTCTGGAGCTTCATGTCCAGCCTGTTGTGAGAGACGGATCTCCGGGACAGGCAGGTCGACTGTGGTGGCGTCAAGCGGGTCGTGGCCCGCCATCAAGGTGAAAAGCAAAACCACTTCGGCGGCCGAACGTGCAATCACCCCGATCACATCTAGGGAAGAGCCGTACGCGACCAGACCATAACGGGAAACCCGACCATAGGTTGGCTTGATTCCGGTTACGCCGCAGAATGAGGCGGGCTGGCGTACGCTTCCGCCGGTGTCGGTGCCCAGGGCGGCTGGCACCAAGCAGCTGGCTACGGCTGCTGCGCTGCCGCCGCTTGATCCACCAGGCACACGATCGAAATCCCAAGGGTTACGCGTCACGCCATAGGCCGAGTTCTCGGTTGAGGAACCCATGGCGAACTCATCAGTGTTGGTTTTACCCAATATGACCACTCCTGCTGCTAGCAATCGCTCTACAACAGTAGCGTTATAGGGTGGGACGAAATTATCCAGGATGCGTGAGCCGCAGGTGCAGCGTATGTCAGCAACGCACAACACGTCTTTTACAGCGATCGGGATCCCAAGCAAGGCTTGCAAAGGTCGATCGGGTTCTTTTCGCCAAGCATTCAAGGAGCCGTCAGCTGCGTCAGCCCGGGCCAGGGCTTTTTCAGGGTTCAGCGTCAGGAAAGCGTGCAGCAGAGGTTCCAGGCGTTCGATTTGTTCCAGGCAGGCCAGCGTAAGTTCCCGGCTGGAAATTTCGCCGGCGCGCAAGGCAGCGCTCATTTCGAGGAGTGAGAGGTCAACTAGACTGGTCATGTCCCCATATTTTCTAGTCCAGTACAAGGGGAACGCGGAACTGGGCGTCCTTGGCTTCAGGGGCGTTCAGGAGAAGTTTCTCAAGGCTCAAGCCAGGACGGGGTTCGTCGGGACGGAGAACGCTGTGAGCCGGCAGTACACTGGAGGTGGGCGGGATGCCGGCGGTATCCAGAGTTTGCAGACGGGTGGCGTAGTCCAGGATGGCGGAAAGCTGCTCGCGGTAGCGCTCTTTTTCAGCCTCCATCAGTCTCAAGCAGGCCAGTTCGGCGATGTGTTCGACTTCTTCCAAAGTCAGTAGCATGGCAGGGATTATATCATGCGAGATAATTTCGACTTTTAAGGTTTATCGTTCCAACTCTCTCCGTACCAGCGCAAATATTCCTCGAGATGTGCCTGCCAGTACGCTTCTTCGTGGTACCCTGGATACAGGTGCCATTCATGTGGGATATTCTTCTGGGTGAGCAGCTCTTCAAACCATTTCGCTGAACGCGTAAGTTGAAGCCGGTCTTTGTCGCCCAGATCAAGGTAAATGCGAGGGAGTGAGTCTGGAGGAATAGAATCCAGCCATTGCTTGATAAAGGGTAAATCTGAGTAGAAAACGGGCAAGCTGTGGGCGCCGATCGCCCCAAAGGATTCCCACTGCGAAAGCCCAAGGTGCACAGCCCAGCCGGCACCGCGCGATAACCCGCCGACGGCGCGATAGCGGCGATCTGCTAGAGTGCGATAGTTCGAATCGATCAAGGGCAGCAGGGCCTCAATCACCGCTTGACCGAACCCGTCCTCGGTGGGTTGGCTCCACACCCGATCGCGCGGCATAACGACAATGAAGGGCGGCACCTCTCCCGCGGCGATCAGCTCGTCGGCGATTTCGTCAACGCCCAGCCGGTCCCACTGATCGTCGTTATAGTTCTGCCCGTGGATCAAGTATAGAACAGGGTAGCGGTGCGACGTGAGCTGGTTGTAGCACGGGGGGAGATAGACACGGAACTCAAGTGGAAGGCGTAGCAACCCGGTGCGGATTTGGTCTGTTTCGATGCGCCCCCCTTGATGCCAGCAAATTTCTTGAGTAGGGGATGGTGTTAGGGTGAGTGTAAGGGGGGGCCGGGGAGAGGGTGTGATGGAAGGAGTCGAAGTAGGGAAGGAGAAGGTAGTGGTCGAAGGAGACGATGGAATAGGGAAGTCTTTTGGGGAAGAGGATATATCCGGCATCGCCGAGTTGGTAACCATCGGGCTCTGAGAGACTCTAGCGGTGCATGCGCTCAGAATCAGGACAGCAGGGAGGATTAAACAGACCCTACAGAACACTCGTAAAGAAATGTTCTGGCAATTATGTAGAAATAAGCTCAAGGTCTTAGGCAGATATCTCACGGGGAAAAAAGATAAAAAATGCTAATAAAACCATTCGCGCCAAGTTTCTGGCGCGAATAACAGGTCTCAGAAATACATTTATCACCACCAAGACGGACAATTGTAGAACAGAACAATTGGCCGAGATCGTAGGTCAGCGCGGCTCGACAACGAACTTGATCGCGGTGCGTATCTTCTCGTCGATTACAACATCCACGAACTCGGGGATGAAGACGACGTAGATGCCATCCTGGGACAAATAGCTTTTGGCGAGCGCCATGGCCTTGACAGCCTGATTGACGGCGCTAGCGCCGATGGCCTGGACTTCAGCTCGTCGATACTCCCGGACAACGCCCGCAATCGCGCCCGCTACGGCAGAAGTTCGGGAGGTGCCCTTGACTTTGATCACACCCACTTTCGGCTTCCTCTCATTGCTCGCATCCATGTTCTGACCTCCTTTGGTGAGGGCGGCTACGTACGACTGGGCGCAGAAACGTCCAGCTATGATTCTACAGGATTTTCTGAGGCGGAGCAAGCGGAAATTCCCCCTTTCGGTTTTATTGGTAAACCTTAACAGGCTGGCTGGTTTGTTGTAAACTATTGATAGACATTCAACCTTACCTGACTTACAGGAGATCAACATGGACGCTTCTCAATTCCTGGACTTGGATCTATCACCGCGGATTCTTTTAGGACCCGGACCAAGCATGGTTTCACCGCGGGTGTTGCGTGCACTGGCAACACCCCTGGTGGGCCATCTTGACCCCGAGTTTTTATCGTTAATGCAGGAAGTTCAAAAATTGCTCCGCTACGTTTTCCAGACTGATAACGAATTAACGGTGCCGATATCCGGCACGGGTAGCGCTGGGATGGAGGCCGCGCTATGTAACTTTATTGAGCCAGGGGATCGCGTCTTGATCGCCATCCAGGGCTACTTTGGAGAGCGCCTGTTTGATATGGCCGGTCGTTATGGCGCCCAGGTAGATCGTCTGGATAAACCCTGGGGGCAGGTGTTTGACCCCGCTGAGATCAAAGCCGCTCTAAATAAAGCCAAATACAAGCTGTTAGCAATCGTGCATGCGGAGACCTCCACGGGAGCTTGCCAGCCAGGGATCGGCGAAATCGCTGCCGCCGCACACCAATCCGGAGCGCTTCTGGTTCTGGATACGGTCACCTCCTTGGGTGGATTGCCAGTCGAGATCGATGCCTGGGAGGTGGACGTAGCTTACAGCGGTACTCAGAAAAGCATCTCTGCCCCCCCGGGTCTGGCTCCATTGACGGTTTCGCCGCGCGCGCGGGAAGTGCTACGTAAGCGACACATCCCGGTCCAAAACTGGTATTTAGACCTAAGCATGCTGGAAAAATATTGGGGAAAAGAGCGCACGTACCATCACACCGCGCCGGTCAGTATGAATTACGCCCTGCGGGAAGCGCTGCGTATGGTTGCCGAGGAGGGTCTGGAGGCGCGCTTTGCTCGCCACCGGGCCAACGTCGAATCCTTGTGGGCTGGACTGGAAGAGATGGATCTCTCGCTCCTGGTGCCGATCGAGTACCGACTGCCGACCCTGAGCACGCCGTTGGTACCGCCGGGGGTCGACGAAGTCGAAGTCCGCCAGCGTTTATTGAATGATTACAATATCGAGATCGCTGGTGGATTCGGCCCACTCAAAGGCCAAGTGTGGCGCATTGGTCTGATGGGCTTTAGCAGCCGCCGAGAAAACGTGACGCTGTTCCTGGCTGCTTTGCGGGAGATATTGGCTAACAGTCATTGATGAGACGCTGGATAGGGTTTATTCTCGCGGTGCTGGTCGGAATCGCAGCTGGCCTGTTCTATGGGTGGATGGTCAACCCGGTCAAGTATGTTGACATAACACCAGCTACTCTGCGCGTCGATTACCAATCCAATTACGTCTTGATGGTCGCCGAATCTTACCAGGCTGAAGGCGACCTGGCGTTGGCTGCCCGGCGCCTGGCTGTGTTGGGTGACAGGCCGCCGGTCGAGATCGTGCGGCAGGCGATGATTTTCGCCGCCCAGGCTCCATATGCCGATTCTGACCAGGAATTGTTGAGCCGGCTGGCGATCGCCTTGCAGACCTGGAATCCCGCCCTGGAAGCGCCCGTACCA
>Ga0209642_10000744_pt1 | contig 21323 bp, 19 predicted proteins | sample RifCSP19_2_FD_184025 | JGI IMG/M metagenome (GOLD analysis project Ga0209642, IMG submission 184025) | Soil microbial communities from Rifle, Colorado - Rifle CSP2_sed 19_2 (SPAdes) (version 2) | ecosystem: Environmental > Terrestrial > Deep subsurface > Rock core/Sediment | place: Rifle... | reverse complement strand
ACACGACCAGGGCATGCACGGCCCTGGTCGCGAGTGTTCAAACGGCGTCGTGCTACCCCTGACCCAGTCTCCCCGGCCATCGCTCCCTCCCGCGTGTCTTTCTCATGCCGGTCGTAAGGCTTGCTTTCCCCCCGCCTCCGCGCCGGTGTGCGGATACCGCTAGTACTGCGGTACCACGATACAACGGAAGGTTGTTGGGCGCAAGAGGCAGTTTGGTGGGAGGACCGCGGACGAGGGACGACGGAGAGAGGACGATGGACGGAGGACGATGGACGGTTGGCAGAGGATGGTGGACGGCTTACCGTCAACCGTCCACCGTCCCTTGCGAAGCAAGGACCGCCCCAGGCGCCCAAGTGCCCCAGCGCCCAAGTGCCCCGCTGCCCAAGCGGCCAATGCCAGGAAGATGGGATACCTAGGACTCTCCCGCATGGAATCCCCCAATCCGCATTGACCGCTTTTCCCCGACCGACTAGAATGCCTTCGGAGGTCACTATGCAACCTGTTCACGCCTTCGAGACCTTAGCCATCCACGCCGGGCAGACCCCTGACGCGGCAACGGGAGCCGTGATGACTCCGATCTACCAGACCTCCACATTCCACCAACGCAAGATCGGGGAGCACCTGGGTTTCGAATACTCGCGCACGGGTAACCCCACGCGAAAGGCGTTGGAGAGCTGCCTGGCAGCTCTTGAGGGCGGCGGGCACGGACTGGCCTTTGCCTCCGGCATGGCGGCCACGGATGCCGTCCTCCACCTGCTGCATCCTGGCGATCACGTCGTGGCCGTGAACGACCTCTACGGAGGCACCTACCGCCTGTTTGAACATGGCTATGCGCAGTATGGCGTGGAATTCGAATACGTCGACGCGACCGATGCCGGACAAATCCTGGCCCGCGTAACGCCCAAGACGCGCCTGGTCTGGCTCGAGTCGCCGACCAATCCCATGCTTCGTCTGACCGACATCCAAGCCGTGTGCGCTGGCCTCCACGCCATGCAGCCGAAGCCTTGGGCTTGCGTGGACAATACCTTCGCCACGCCCTACCTACAGCAGCCGCTGGCGATGGGGGCCGATCTCGCGCTCCACTCCACGACCAAATACCTGGGGGGGCATTCCGACTTGGTCGGCGGGGCCATCGTAACCTCGGATCCGGCTCTCGCCGAACGACTAACTTTCCTTCAGAACGCCGTCGGCGCAGTCCCCGGGCCTATGGATTGCTTCTTGGTCCTGCGCGGGATCAAGACGCTGGCGCTGCGCATGGACCGCCACGCCGAAAACGCCGCGCGGGTCGCGGCGTTTCTCGAAGGACGGCCAGAGGTCGCCCAGGTACACTACCCAGGCTTACCCTCCCACCCACAGTGCGATCTTGCACGGCAGCAGATGAGGAATGCCGGCGGGATGGTCTCGCTGACGCTCAAGGCCGGCGATCGAGCCGCCCGCCGCATGGTGGAGACGACGCGCCTCTTCACCCTGGCTGAATCCCTGGGGGGAGTCGAGTCGTTGATCGAACTGCCGGCCGCCATGACCCATCTCTCAACGGCCGATTCTCCCCTGGCCGTCGATCCTGCTCTCGTCCGGCTCTCCGTGGGGATCGAAGCCGCCGAGGATTTGATCAGAGATCTTGATCAAGCGCTCGACGCGACGCACGCGGTTTGAAGCGGTACGCGCTTAAGGATGTCTAGCGCTGTGTTCCCTTGGGAGCAGGGGGGCGGGATGGACGGGCGTTCAATTGAACGCCCCTACCGTTCACTCCTGCCCCCAAACCCCTCGCGGAGTCAATGGGGCCGATCTCAGATCGGCCCCTACTCATCGAAGAGGAAGGTCTCTTCCTCGTAGCGCCGAACCCGCCGCTCCTGGAGACAGCGCAGTACCCACGCTTCCGCTTGACGCTGCTTCTCCTCCTTCGACGCGCTGGACGCTAGCCATTCCAGTGGATAATTCACCCTCAGCGCCCGAGGGGAGACCAGGAAGCGCGTCAGACCGCTCGGGAAGAGGATGCCATCCGCAGCCAGGCGCGTGACCTCTTCCACTTCGAATCGGTCAAACACAACCAGGCAACAGAACTCGGGGAAGAGCTCCGGCAAACTCCGGATGTCGTTTGTCTTCACTCGCTCGATTCGACACTCTCCCTGGTAGAGCGCTACGATATCGCTCAGCCTTGCAACTCTCTCCTGCAAAGGACAACCGTCGCAACGCACCTCCCATGCCTGTCCGTCAGGCAGCTGCAGGCAGAGCAGAGCACCACCCAAACGCATCTGGGTCGATGCGCGAGTGGGTTCCGACGGGATCAGCTCATGACCGAGCGCCTCTCGCAGGGATTCCTGCAGTCGTTGCGCATCGCAACCCATCACAACATGGTTCCATGTCTCTACTCTGACTTGAGCGGCGCCGGCGTGAACAACCTGAGCGAGGATGTGAGGAATACCCATCTCCCGAAACGCGGTTGTACGATTTGCTCCATCCAGGACTACGTACTTCTCCGCGTGGTCGCTGATCGGAAGCACAACGGGCGGATTCTTCAGCAGCTTCTCCGTCCTCAGCGCATCGATGAGGGGCGTCAAGCGTTGGCGATCCACGTGCTCGTGGGGGTAGAGCGCATCCGTGGGGACGATCCGCAGATCGGGTAGTTCGGGAGGAGCGTTCATCTCTCCTTCGGCGAGGCGAGGAACTCGAGGGCGTCGATGACGGTGAGAATACCGACGGGCTGCAGCGGGCCATCGACCAGGATCACCACCTTGCTGGCCATCAGATCCGGAAGGACTTCCTCCAGTGGCGCTTGCGCCGGCGCCGTGTGAACGGATCGATCGATCGCGGCCTCGATCGACTGCCGCGGATCCGGCTCGCCTTCCATCCTCAGCATTCGGTCGAGCAGCTCCACCTCGGACACAATGCCGAGCAACGTTCCATCCTCGGCCAGGACAGGCAACTGCGACACGCCGTGGCGGCGCATGCGCAGGATGACTTCACCCACCTCATCCAGCGCCTTGGCCGTGATCAGCACCGGAAGACCGCGCGTGCGAGCCACATGTTCGACTTTGACACGCCTGCGATCCCGTTCGAGGAAGCCATGCTCGCGCATCCAATCATCATTGAAGACCTTCGAAAGATAGCGCGAGCCCGAATCCGGGAACACCGTCACCACGAGGCGCTCAGGACCCAGCGCCTGAGCGTACTTGAGTGCGCCGGCCAGCGCCGCGCCCGAGGAGCCGCCACAGAAGATGCCTTCTTCCCGCACCAATCGGCGGGTCCACAGGAACGCTTCGGCGTCATCCACCTTGACCACCTCGTGGATCAGACTGAGATCGAGTGTCGAAGGGACAAAATCCTCCCCGATGCCCTCAACCTTATAGGGGAACGCCTCAAGCCCTTCCGCCGATCCACCTTGCTTCCAGGCGTCGTATAGCAAGGAGCCCGCCGGATCGACGCCCACGATGCAGACCTGCGGATTCTTCTCTCGCATATAGCGCGCGACACCGGTGATGGTGCCGCCGGTACCCATGGTAATCACAATGTCGGTGACCGCTCCCCCGGTCTGGCTCCAGATCTCGGGGGCAGTCGTGAGGTAGTGTGATTCTGGATTCTCAGGGTTGTGATACTGGTTGGCAAGGACTGCGTTGGGCGTTTCCTGCACAAGTCGCCTTGCGACAGAATAGTAGGAACGCGCATCTTCCGGGGCGACCGCGGTCGGGCAGATGACAACCCGCGCGCCGTAGGCCCGCAGAAGCTGCACTTTCTCTTGGCTCATCTTGTCCGGCATGACGAAAATCGCCGAATAACCCTTCAAAGCGCAGGCGATGGCCAGGCCGACCCCCGTATTTCCCGAGGTGGCCTCCACGACCGTGCCGCCCGGACGCAGCTGACCTGATTGCTCGTAGGCCTCGAGGATGCGCAGCGCGATGCGATCCTTCACCGATCCTCCCGGGTTGAACATTTCCAGCTTCCCATACATGGCGCAGGAGATACCCCGGCTGACGCGGTTCAGTCTCACCAAGGGTGTCCAGCCAATCACCCCCGCGATATCGTCATGGACTCTCAGCTCTGCGGAAGGTGTGAGAGCGAGCGCGCACATGGATGCCTCCTAGGCCTACCGAAGCGGAGGTAGCGTACCATGATTCCTAGGGACCGCCAAGCAAAGGGGACTTCTGCGGTCGTACACTACCGAATTGGACTGACTCCAGATTCATGGATTCGGCCACAGATTGCACTGATTTGTGCGGATTCATGAACGAAGGGGCCTGGAACGGGCAAGGAAATCAGACCAACGCCCATAGGGAGTCGACCCATTCCTGGTCAATCTGTGGAATCTGTGGCTAAGAAGCCGGAAGACTGAATTCGGGAAGAGTCGTGGGCCCTGTCGCGTGCCAGGATCGCCGACCTCCGTCGGATGCGCTCAAGGCGCGGAGAGAGAAGGCCGACCGTAGGGCAGTTATAATACGGCGCGGGATGCGCGTTCTCGGTGGACCCCGGAGAACGCTTCGCCCCTCTACTCGCGGAGGCCAAGTCATGCCATCACTGCCTGTCGCCCTAGCCTATGCCCAAGAGAACAAGGACCGATTCCTGCACGAGTTCAAGGAGTTCCTGCGCCTGCCGTCGATCTCGACGTTGCCCGAACACAAGCCAGACATGACGCGCGCCGCCGAATGGCTGGCCGCCCAACTGCGCGGCATGGGCTTCGATGCTGTACGCATCGTGCCTACTCGGGGTCATCCCGTCGTGGTTGCGGAGCACATGCGCGCCGGACCGGGCGTGCCGACTGTCCTATTCTATGGTCACTACGACGTGCAGCCTGTCGACCCGGTTGACCTTTGGGAGAGCGCCCCCTTCGAACCCACGCTGCGGGGGGACGACCTCTTCGCTCGCGGAGCCTCGGACATGAAGGGCCAGGTCGTGGCGCACCTGAAGGCCGTCGAGGCGATGGTCCGAACCGAAGGCTTGCCTGTCAACCTCAAGTACATGGTCGAGGGCGAGGAAGAGATCGGCTCGCCGAACCTTGCAGACTTCATACGGGAAAACCAAGAGCTGCTCGACGCCGATCTTTGCCTCAACGCCGACTCGGGCATCCTGTCCCCGGACATACCATCCATCACGTACGCCTTGCGCGGCCTGGCGTATTTCGAAATCCGATTGCAGGGCGCCGCCGGAGATCTGCACTCCGGGACCTATGGCGGCGCGATCGACAACCCCGCCCGCGTCCTGTGCCAGTTGATTGCCGGCATGAAAGACAGCGATGGACGCATCACTCTGCCGAAGTTCTACGACCACGTCCGCCCGTTGAGCGAGCAGGAGCGAAGCGATTTCGCCGCGCTGCCGCAGTCAGACGAATGGTGGAAAGACCGGAGCGGCGCCAAGGTCCTCTTCGGAGAGGCAGGGTACACGACGACTGAGCGAGCGACCGCACGGCCGACTTTGGAAGTGAACGGCCTGCTCAGCGGTTTCACCGGGGAAGGGTCCAAGACCGTTCTTCCAGCGAAGGCGATGGCCAAGATCTCGATGCGCTTGGTGCCGGACCAGCGGCCCGAGGAGATCCAGGAGTCCTTGGAAGCCTATCTCAAAGGAAACGCCCCGGCGACGGTCACCTGGGAGGTCCTGCAACACGCGTCGGGCGCCCCGGCGATCGTCGAGCGCGACTCAGATGCCGTCCGCGCGGCGAGTCTCGCCTTAGAGGAAGTGTGGGGCCGGAAGCCGCTGTTCAAGAGGGAAGGCGGTTCCGTTCCGGTGGTCGGGATGGTTGAAGAGATCCTGCGCATTCCTACGCTCATGTTGGGATTCGGCCTGCCTGACGACAACCTTCACGCGCCGAATGAGAAACAGCATCTCCCGAATTTCTGGCGCGGGATCGAGACTTTCATTCGCTTCACCCATCATCTTGCCGCCTCATCAGCAACGTCGAGCCTCAAGGCCGGCAAACGCCGAGGGCACAGGGAATGACCGACCAGGCGCCCGAGGCCTCGGCGCCCGCCAAGGCTCCCCGCAAGCCGCTCTACGGTGGGCAGGCCGTGCTGGAGGGGGTCATGATGCGCGGGCCGCTAGCTTGCGCCGTCGCCGTGCGCGCCCCCGACCAGACCATCATCGTCGAGTATCCGCGCGGGCGAGGGCTGTCGCGGCGCCGGAGCGCACAGATTCCCTTCCTGCGCGGCCTGTTCGTGCTCGTGGATTCGCTCGACCTGGGCATGCGCGCCCTCGCCATTTCGGCCAATGTCCAAGCGGGTGAGGACGAGCCCATCGAGGGCGCGCCGCTCGCGCTGGCGTTTGCCTTCTCTCTGCTGTTCGCCGTCGGGCTCTTCTTTCTTCTGCCGGCGGGCCTCGCCTATCTGGGCGAGCGTCTCTTCCACTGGAGCCCGTGGGCCATGAACCTCGGCGAAGGCGTGATTCGGCTTACGATCTTCACCGCTTATCTGGCGGCTCTGGGATTCGTCCCCTCCTTGCGGCGTGTCTACGGCTATCACGGCGCCGAGCACATGACCATCCATGCTTTCGAAGCCGGGGCGCCGCTTGACGTTCCATCGGTCTCCCGCTTTCCCCGCGAGCACCCTCGCTGCGGGACGGCTTTTCTTCTCACCGTCGTCATCCTTTCCGTCGTCGTATTCAGCCTCCTCGGTCCAATGCCCCTCGGCGTCCGACTCCTCAGTCGGGTGCTCATGGTGCCTGTGCTGGCCATGTTTGGCTACGAGTACATCCGGCTCACAGCCCGTCTCGCCCATTGGCGCCTCGCTCGGCTGATCGCGCTGCCGAACCTCGCCTTGCAGAAGCTCACTACACGCGAGCCGGAGGAGAAGATGGTCGAAGTGGCGATCGCCGCCTTCCAGGCGATGCGCAGCGCGGAAACTGCACCCTCGCCGAGCCCATGAGGCGCGTGCAAGCTCCGGCAAGAGCATGCCCTTGTAGCACCACGCCGTATGGCAGTCGGACACTACGAGGCGAGATCGAGTTAATCGCTTGAGGCTGGTGAAAGCTGGGCCTGTGCCTCGGCGAGGTACTTTGCGCGATGAGCAAGGCGCGCGGGCTTCCCGCTGCTGGTCTTCTCGATCGAGCGCGGTCCAACGACTTGCACCTGGCGAACGGCGACCTCGGACTGGTGCGTGACGTGATCGCGGATTTCCCGTGCGATGCGTCGTCTAGCCTCCGAGGATCGAGTGTCCGCTTCGGCGACGATCACTACGTCCTCGGTTCCTAGTTCTTCATTCCATATGCCGAAGGCCACCACGCGTCCGGGGTGCACACCCGGGACCTCAGCCGCGATCTCCTCGAGGTCCTGCGGGTAGATGTTCTTTCCGCCGACGATGATCAGCTCTTTCTTTCTGCCGCAGACGTAGAGCTCGCCACCCGCCAGATACCCCAGATCCCCCGTCAAGTACCAGTCTTCGTGGAAGGCCTCTTGGGTGAGGTCGCCGCGGTTGTAGTAGCCAGCAAGAATGCAATCGCCTTGGATCGCAATCTCGCCCACCGAGCGCTCTGCCAGGTCGTGGTGTTCATCGTCCAGGATCCTGAGCCGGGTGCCTTCGATCGGGCGCCCAGCCGAGAGCACCTTCACGGTCGAGCTGGGATTTGGGGAGCGGACCGCGCTTCGCCGGACGAGTCGCTGCTCAAAGAGAGAAGTACGGTCAACAGTCTCCACAGTGACTGGCTCGCTGACCCCGCCTTGAGTCACGGCGAACACGTTCTCCGCCATCCCATAGCAAGTCGCCAGCGCCGAGGGTTGTAAGCCGTAGGCCTGAAATCGGTCGAGAAATACCCGATGGCTGTTCCAGCGCATGGGTTCCGAGCAATTCGACACAAGTCGCCAGGAGGAGAGATCCACCCCGTCCAAATGCCGGCCGAGGATCTTCTTTGCCATGAAGTTGAACGCGAAGTTTGGCAGCCAGGAGAGCGTGCCGCGGTAATCGGAGACGGCCCTGAGCAGGCGGTGCGGCGAGCGGACCCAATCGAACGGCGACATGAGAACGAGCGTCGCCCTGAGCAAGATCGGCATGAGAAAGCCGGCGATCAAGCCCATGTCATGATAGAGCGGGAGCCAACTGACAACTCGATCATCTCTCGTCATTTGAATTGCGCGGCCGTAGTGCTCCAATTGGTTGAGCACGGCTCGGTGGGAGAGCGCGACCCCCTTCTGCAAGCCCGTTGTTCCCGAGGAGTGTTGCAGGAGGGCGATCGACTCGGGAGGGGAGGACCAGCCGGGAAGCTCCTCCATCGGAGGCTCAACCGTGCCCTCGAGTTGGTCCGTGAGAAGCACGCAGCGAACGGAGTCGCCCTGCTTAAGGGCTCGATGCACTTCGGGAGCGAACTCTCTGTAGGTGATGATCGCTGTAGGTCGCGTGACGCCGATCAACGCTTCCAGCGACTTGCGATAGCGCTCGGGGGTGAGCTTGTCGCTAAGGAAGGGCAGTATGGAGGGGATCGCTCCGAGCAGCATCGCGCCGAAGAAGGCTTCGATCAGATCGAGACCGTGCTGCAGGATGATCACGACGGGTTGACCTGCCCGTATGCCGCGCGCGGCAAGGGCATGCGCGTAGCGCGAGGAGCCGTAGAGCAACTGATCATAGGTCACGGCCTGGGACGAGTCGGCCTCAAGTAGCTGCACGGCGACATGCTGCGGCGCCTCGCGCAGGGCCTGAAGAAGAAGCGTCGGGACGGTAGCGCTCATCGGACTCCCTGTCCCTGGCGACCGGCGATCAGATCGGCCAGCTCATTGACGTTGTTGAAGACCTCCGGCCGAAGCTCGAAGTCCTCGATCCTCACTCCGAAAGCGCCTTCGACATACAGCGCCAGATCAAGAAGACTGAACGAGTCGATCAGGCCGCTGGTCAGCAGGGGTTCGTCAAAGCTCAACTCCCGGCTTCGATCGCGCAGGATTTCGCTGACAATGAAGCTCGCAAGCCGCTCTTTCATCGCTCAACCCATCGGATCCATGCTTCAAGGGGTACCGGCCGGCGCCTGGGCCAGCCCCGTCTGAGCCACAAACCGCCACACGACATCCAATGACTGGAGCGCGGTCAGATTGCGCATGGTCCACGCCGACTTCATCGCTGAGGCATCATCAAATCGCAGCGGGCCCCAGGTGAGGTGCACGCCATCGGCTTCCAGACCTCGTCCGGGGAGATCCTGGATGGAACGCCAGTAATTCCACAGCGGAATGTGGTATTCCCGCGCGAGCGCTGCGATCTTCTGATTGATCGTCTCGTCGCCTTCGAAGTTGTCGCCCTTGGTGCCAATGATCGGAACGATCCCCATCCCTATGGAGTACTCGAGGATCTGGCGCAGCTGTTCCTCGAAATCCTCCAGATGCCACCGATCGTTGGTGCCGAGCATGATCAGAGCATAGCTGGGATTGTGCAATCGATACTCGCAAGCGAGCGGCGTCTCATCCGCAAGGCATTGATTCAGATCGGACCATACGGGCGAGAGCACAGACGCAGCGCTGAAACCCGCGCGTGCGGCCATGCTCTGTCGGCCAAACGAGCCGCTGAATTGGTCAATGACTGGCTGGAGGTATTCGTGCAGACCCAGGGCGTAGTGCTGAGCGCCCAAGTCGACGGGACCGAGGAACCAGGAGATGCTCGCGCCGCAATCGCCCACCTTCGAGAATGCCCGCGGATTGCGGCCGAGCTGCAGACCCAAGCGGTAGATTTCGCCGGCGTGCTCTTCTACCTCTGGGATCACCGGAAGCGTCTTCCAAGAGTCCGGCGCATGCGTTGGCGACGGCGCGAACGTCGGAGCTTCCGGCGCGACGGAAGGTGTGGACGTCGTGCCCGCGCTTGCGGAAGGATGTTGCACGTTGCCATTCGACTCCGCAGTCGGTGATGCGAGCTCGACTACCGCCGCGGAAAGCGCGGAAGGGGTTGGGAGCGTCCCCTGTTCGGCAGGAAATGGCGAGGAGGCGGAACAGCCGGCCAAGGTCGACGCCACCAGAAGCACGAGGAAGGCAGGCCTCATGGCTGGGACAATTCCTGGCGCAAGGAATCCAGCACCTGCAAGGCAGTCAGGTTGCGCCACGGCCAAGCCGCCTTCATGCGCGCCGGATCGTCAAAACGGTTCCCGGCGTACGTGAGGTGGAATCCGTCCTCGCTGAGCCCATGAGCCGGGAGCGGCTGCGCAGCCAGCCAGAAGTTCCACAGGGGCATGCTGTACTCATCGGCGAGCGCGGCAATCGCGGCGTTGATGCGGTGGCCTCCCTCGATATCGTCGGCCTTGGTGGCCAGGATTGGCACGACGTCATGCGCCAGGGCCGTGTCAACGATGCGGCGGAGATAGGCCGCGTACTTCTCAGTATCTCCCGCCCACCACGTCTCCAGGCTGACGATCATAGCGCTAGGCCGGTGTAGCCGCAACTCACAGTCGAGGGGTGTCTCTGACCCGATGCATTGCTGTGGATCGGCCCAGCGCGGCGAGAGGATCGAGGCGGCATTGAAACCGCTCCGTGCGGCAACACTGTTCCTTGAGAAGGACCCAGCATACCACTCGATCGTCCCCCGCAGGTATTCGTAGTTCACTCCAAGGGTATAGTCAGCAGGCCTGTCAAACACTGCCAGGAAATAGGAGGGGATGTTCTGGCAATCGCCGATCTTGGAGAAACGCCGCGGGTCATTGCCGCGTTCGATCCCGCGCTGGTACGTGGCGCGCGCGACTTGGCTGATCTGCGGAACCACCGGCCTTGACTTCCACAGCTCAGGGTCCCCGGTCAATGTCGCGCTCGGCGGAGTTGTCGGGGAGGCCTGGACAGTCGGCGTGGAAGTCGGTCTCGCCGTCGTGCGGGTTGGGGTTAGGGCGTTGTGACGAAGGGTTGTGACTTGGGAACTTGTCTGAGCCGGGCCGCGAGTGCTGGCTTCAAGGCGCTCGACCGGATTGGAATCAGCGATCCATCCTTGGCCATATCCGAGCAGGATGAGTACAATGAGAGCGCAGCCCGGCCCGCCCAACCAACTCCTTTGAATCATTGGAGGTCACCTCTTGCCCGGTGAGCCACGTCTGGAGTATCGCAATCACAGGCTCATCGGTCAGTCGGTCCCATCCTAATCCGGGCCGGTTACCGAAAGGTCACCGAGGAGTTACCTCTGGGTGGCAGGCCCAGGTTCGCAGCCGGAGATGGTCAGTACTCGTGGATCGTCACTCGGCGTAGACAGCTTAGACCCACCTGAGGCCGGTGTGTCCACGATTCACGGTGAGCCTGCGGGGCGATCGAGCGCCGCTGCACGGTCGACTTCTCGGAGAATGCTTGGACCCAAGCGAAGAGCGACTTGCCGCGCCGATGGAGCGTCATAGTGAATGGCGGTATTGGTAAACGCTTCAGGCCGCAGCAAGTCCCACATGTCGAGGAAGGCCCAACCTTTGTTCGCAGCCAGCTCTGCAAATAGGACGCGGTATTCGTCATAGGCCCAGCGAGGGTAGTAGAAGTTGTAGCGAAGGTCGCTGTTGCGGCCGCGGCTGATGAGGATCGGATCGTTCACGAAGATCATGGGCACGTCTGGCGCACTGGCGATGGCCGCCGCCAGCAGCTCGAAGGCGAGGTCCCCCTCGGCTAGCTGACCGGGGGCGTAATCATGGAAGGAGACTTCGGCCGCGAGATCCATCTGGGCCGGTTCGTACGCCTGGTTGAGATCGTGGTCGATGGCCGCCGCGGCCCACATTACCCCGTAGAGTTGCAGGCGGAACAGATCGGCGAGAGCCTTGCGCCTGCCAATGATCGTGCGCTGAGCCCAGGCTGGCTCGACGAAGCGCGGATCAGCCGGGTCGATCGGCAGCCGATAGCGGGCGATCCACTCGCGGGCGATTTCCGGGTTCTGTTGCACAACCGGCGAGTCAAGTTGTCTCGAATAGAGGAAGGACTCTAGGGTGACGAACCACACAATCAAGTCGGGCTCGTGGCGCTCCGCCTCACCCAGGATCATGAGGTCCTTCAGGAGCGAGAGGGTCGGGTATCCCAGATTGTAGAAACGCAGAGGGCTGCCAGTTTTCGTCTGGTAGCCCTGCGCGTTGAGTTGGGCCGTCACGGTCTGAGACGAATCGAGAAGGAAACCCCAGATCGAAGAGTCGCCCAGGACAAGCACACGGAACTCATCGTCAGGCTTTGGCCCAGCGCTGAGCAAGTGCGACGCCATCAATGGCGCCAAAAAAGGTATGCTCACACTGTAGGACTTCTGCGGATCGTCCCCGTAGGGCAAGCGCAGTCGACCAGGAAGAACATGGTTGTAGAGGGTCACCCGCCCGATGGCTGGCAATGGATCGGCCATGGCGAACAGCAGGTTGAGAATTAGAAAGAACAGCGCGGCCCTGCCGAGCACACGGAGGGCGAAGCGCTGATCGATGCGGTCTGAGGATGGATCGGATGCCATTTCGGTACAAGCCTTAGAGCCCGACCAGCCGAAGGAATACTCTCACACCAAGGCGGACATCGGGCAATGCAAACCAGATCCACCCCAGGGTGACGAAATGGAACGTCAGCAGGACGCCCACGGTCTGGACGACCTGCGAATGGCCGCTCGCGAGACGGCCTACCCACCTCCGACCGCGCAACAGAACGTTGACACGGTTGACGATGAACAAGCCGAGCCCATGCCAGATGCCCCAGACGACGAAATTCCAGGCCACGGCATGCCAGAGGCCGATCAAGACCATGGTGCTCACCTGACCCACCAGCACGACGAAGGTGTCGGGCAGGCGAAGGCGGCTCTGCCGGAGGGCGCGGGTGAGTGGATTGAAGTAGTAGGATCGAAACCACTGCGCCAACGTGATATGCCAGCTGTTCCAGAAGGCTACGGGGGTCGGCTTGAGATAAGGTCGGTCGAAGTTCTCCGGCAGATGCACGCCCACAAGGCGCGCCACGCCCACGGCGATGTCCGTGTAACCGCTGAAGTCAAGGTAGAGGCGAAACGAGTAAGCATAGAGCAGGATCATGGTCCAGCCCGCGCTGTGCACTTGGGAGACGTTGCTCGGTCCAAGGGAGATCAGCGCCAAGCTGTCAGCCAGGACGATTTTCTTGAATAGCCCCGCCATGATCCGCCTCACGCCATCGCTCAGGTCCCGCGCCCCACGCTTCGGCTCCCGGAGGTCTCTAACAAAGCGCTCGATGCGATCGATCGGACCGGCGAGCAGCGAGGGAAAGAAAAGGGTGTAGGTTACGAACTCCTGCAGTGAGACCTGCGGCAACGCGCCTCGGGCGTGGTCTCTCAAGACATGCAAAAGGCGAAAGGCAATATAGGAGAAACCCAACCACGTCAGGTCGGAGGCGCTGGCCAGGCCGACTTCCTGTCCGCTGAGTGAGCGCAGCCAACGGCTGGCGCCGAGCGCGAGGGGGCTCGTCTTCAAAATCACGAACAGGAACAAGATGAGGCCAGCCGCCAAGAGCGCAATTCCCGCGTGGGAACCTCCGACGCGGAGAAGAACGACAGCCAGAAAGAGGATCAGCGCGAGACCCACCAGGATGGGGAGGATGGCCGGAGGCCGCGCAGCGATGAGCCATGTCCCATCGCCGAGGTAGCGGGAGAGGCCTATCGCCAGGACAACCGAGGCCATGATCGAAGCTGTCTTGCGGGTCCCCGGACCATCGATGGGCGACTTGCTTCGTGTCGCCGCCCAGGCGAGCACGGTCAAGGAGAGACTGGCCACTGGAAGCCAGAAGCTGAGGTGGCGGATCGTCGTGGCGGGTTGAAGGAGAAAGACCGAGACGAGGCTGATGAGAAGGAGGGCGTCAGGGCGGAGACGAGAGAGGGCTTCTCTCCTCCCTGCAGGGGCGGGGGGCGGTTCGGTAAGGGCGGGGCTTGCCCCGCCCCTACTCCCGCCCCCCATCCCCTGCCCCCCTCCCTCGACCCTCGCTATGGCGTCCCCATCCTTGCTCCTGCCGGCGGCGGCCAATGCTTCTCCCGAGGACCAAAGGGCCATTTCACCTCCGCTGTGCGGGTCCTTGCCCTGGCGTAAGATGCGAGGCGTTTCTCCATAGGAGTACTCCAAAGAAGCAAGCAATGATGTGCGATTGCGCGGGGAGTGGGAGGTTGCGGGTCTGTGAGCGGGAGAATGGCGGTCCGAGGAGCCTGACCGGGTCGACCGAGTGCGCAGTGCCGCCGAATCGGCCCCTCGGGCTTGCCCACCAGGTTCGGCGACTGCCGAACGAATTAAGCGTTCAGGCGCCATTGCGGGGGTGGAAGGTGCCACTGCCGGGATGCTGCGCGCGGGTGCAGGGCAGGTGGGCAAAGGAATTGGATGCGGCCCAAGGCAGTCCCTGCATGCCGCGGTTCCCCCGCGTTTGCCTCTCGCGGCCCTAGAAGCCCTGATAGATCCACTGGGGCGATTCATCCGCCGTCAGGACGATCAGCGCCAAGATCAGCAGGCACAAGATGAGAGCGTACAGGCTCTCGCGTTGCAGGAGCCAACGGAGCAAGACGGCGCCCCGGCTACTGGTAGCCGCACATCTTCCACTGCCCGTCTTCGAAGGCCGTGACGAAGATGCGCTTGGAGAGATCGATCTCGAGGACCTCCTCGCCGTAGTTGGCGACAATCTTGCCCGAGCAGGACACGACCTGCCGGTCGCCCCCGCCCTCGGTCCCGCTACAGGTGACGCCCTCCAGGCGTGCAATCACCGCATTGAAGGAGTCGGCCTCCACGCGTGCCTCCGCCTCCCACGCGGCGCAGGAAAGCCCAACCGCCCCCTCTAGGTCGCCCTCGATGGTTGCCTCCAAATAGCCCAGGATGCTATCGACGGCCGCTGGACCTGTGGCCTGACAAGCACTGAGAAGGCCGAGGAGGCTGAGAAGAATGGCCCTAGTGGCTATGCGCAGCGTGTCCATCGTCGCTCCCCTCTTGCCAATCGCCGCCCAGATCAACCTGCCGATCAACGGGCTACACTCGGCGGAGTATACCAAAGGCGGCGCAGCGGGGCGAGCCGGAGTGGGAGCCGATCGACAACGAGGAATCCGTCAGCTTGACTTGCGAGCCTTTCGCCGGATAATGGGAACAGGCGCCGGGGGAGAGAGAGTGGCCGGCACTACTGCTCTATCGTGACTCCGTCGGCCGAATCTGCAGGGAACTGGCCCGGGCCGGACATAAGCAGTTCCATGGAAAAGAACAATACAACACCAAATAGGCGCCCGCGCACTGTCACCAGGAGTCGTCAGCGATGAATGATCAGACCAAGCCCGTCCCGACGAAGAGCTCCAATAGTATTCGCACCTTGGCGCCCAGCCTCCTGCTTGGGGCCATAGTCGCAGGCCTGGCCGTGTACGCATGGCAGCGTTCGATCAGCGAGCCAGTTCAAGAGGAGGCCAACCGGCTTCGCGTTGAACTCTCCGAGGCACAGTCCGCATCAGCACAACAGCAATTGCGGATCAGAACGCTCGAGGTCGAGGCAGAAGCCCTTCGTGCTCAAGTCGAGCAAGCGAACGAGGATCTCTCGGCGGTTCAGTCTTTGAACAACCAGGGATCCCAGCCTACGCAGTTGCCCTACTGTGTGAGCTACGGCACGGAAGCGCAGCTTCGGTCTGCGTTTCACCTGAACTCACGCGTCGATGGCCAATTCGTCGACCGTTTCTTCACCGACTCCAACGTCACAACTACCTGGGAGAACGGTACCCTTTATCAAGTCTGCTACCCTGATAGGGGTGAGATTGCTTTCGTCGTGTATGGAGAGTTCGATGGATTCGAGGGGAAGAACAACCTTATCGGCGTCTACACTGAAGAGAGGATAATCGCAGACCGGTTGTTCAATCCTTCGAGTGGTGACATCGGCCTATGCGTTATCGAAGGCTTCATCGAGCGCAATGTCATCTACTCGTGCGGAGGCGGCGACGGACCAGGCGGCTGGAACTCGGTTTTTGTCCTAGACTATGAGACTGGCCGAAGCAAGCTCATTAAGGACTGCACCTTCTCGCAAGAAACCGCTGAATGCAGTGTCAACCTGCTTGATCTGAGACCTTAGCCGTTCTAGCCCCAATAACCTCTTTCGCGCAGATGCGATGCCGTTCCATGCAACCAACTTGCATCATCGACGTGATGTCTCGTCCGCCTGCCCAAGCCCTCGCCAGGCTGTGTGAAAAGTCCCCGAAGAGACTGATGGTGGGAGGACAAAGCCAGGAATTGCACTCATTAGGGGTTCGCTCCCAAGTCAGGGCCCGAAATGGGATATGGGGTGTGGCGTGGTCCCAGCGGAACGCAGGATTTCGGACTTTTCACACAGGCTCTCGCTCGAGCGGGCGCAGCCACGGCGCGATTTCATACTCGGAGTAGTTCAGCGGTGCCGCTCCCTACACAGAACGTAGGACTTCGCAGCTCGCGGCCGTGGGGCGGCTTCCGCTGCTATCACAAGGCATTGTCCACCGGAGAGACGGAAGCTGCCATGCAATTCATCACTCTGCCAATGCAGAGTAGAATCAGCGTCAAGGAGAAGTAGCCATGCAAACGGTAACTGTTGCTGAAATAACCGAGCGCCTTCGCAAATTGCCCGTTGAGAAACTCGTCGTCGTCTATGATTTCGTCACCTACCTTTCAGAGCGAGAGCTAGGCGGGATTTTGCGCGATGCCGCGACGAAAGCCATCGAGTTCATGTTCGCTTCCGAGGCCGCGCTTGGCCGTGATTGGAACAGCCCCGAGGAGGACGCGGCGTGGGCAAGTTTGTGAAAGGTGATGTCGTTGTCGTTCCCTTTCCCTTCTCGGACTTGAGCGCCAGCAAGAGACGCCCGGCTCTGGTAGTTGCGACCCTCACGGGCGACGACGTAATTCTGTGCCAGATTACCAGCCAAACCATCGGCGACAGCTATGCCGTTCCCCTCGCCACTGCGGATTTCAAGACAGGAACCCTGCATCAAGACAGTAACATTCGCCCCAATCGCCTGTTCACTGCCGACATCAACATCATCCTGTATCGTGCGGGCGAGTTGACGCCAAGTAAAATCAAGGAAGTCGCGGCGAAGATTGTAGAGATTGTAAGCGCGTAGGCCTGGGGTGGCATGAACGCCACTCAATAATCCAAGCGCCGCCCAACCCGGCATGCAGTCGACCCGCCTAGCTGCCATTCAAGAGCATCGTGCCTTGCCAAGCAAAGTGCGCAAGAATGGGTCGACCATCGCGGCCGCCAGCGGGCGGCTGATGCGCTTTCCAGCCTCGCCCTGCAGAAGCTCACGACACGCGAGCCAGACGGGAAGATGGTCGAAGTGGCGATTGCCGCCTTTGAGGCCATGCGCGCTGCGGAGCTTCCCCGTTCGCCTGTGGGATGAGATGCGGGCAGGTCGATTGTGCCCCGATGCCGAATTGACGATTTCTGGCTGAAACGACGCGCAGCCGGGCGAGCGCCTCCCATAGTGGCTATGCGCATGAAACGTAGGTCTCGCTCCCCTTCTGCCACACTTGGCCCCGATCATCCGATGGATCCGCGGACTACGCGCGGCGGGGCGAGAAGGAGTGGGAGCCGATCGACGACGAGGAATCCATTTCAGAACGGCACTTGTCAGGTTGGTTGACAAGATACCCCCGGCGGAGTATATTCGTGGTATGAAAGTCAAGACGTCTATTTCCCTCTCTGAGGAGTTGCTCAAGGACATTGACCGATATGGCAAGGCCTTCAGGAACCGCTCCGACTTCATTGAAGCGGCCATTTCGGCGTTCATCCGCCAGATCGTCCGCGATCGACAAAACGCTCGAGATATTGAGATTATCAATCGCAACGCCGAGCGGCTGAATGCAGAAGCCCAGGACGTGTTGGCGTATCAGGTTCAAATGTGAAACGAGGCGAACTGTATCGTGTCGCCCACCCCAGCCACGACCCCAAGAGATTTCGTGTATTTGTGATCGTCAGCCGGGGAGCACTCATTGACTCGCGGTTCTCAACCGTCATCTGTGCGCCGGTCTACACAACGCATGACGGATTGGCCTCGCAGGTCGCCGTTGGGTCCGATGAAGGCTTGAAACACGACAGCAGTATTCACTGCGATGGGTTGGTCAGCCTGCCCAAGTCTGTCCTCACCCACTTCATCGGCACGCTTTCGCCGTCCAAAGTGCAAGCGATGAATCACGCCCTGCGTGTCGCCCTGGATCTGCCGGATTAGCGAACCCGATTCGCGGCCGCGACGCCGCCGAACAAGCGCATGCGTCCCACCCGCCAGCATCTGCTCCGTTCGAGCTTGACTTGCCAGCCTTTGGCCGGATAATGGGAACATGTGCCGCGGTAGAGAGAGTGGCAGGGATTACAGCTCAATCGTGGCCCCTGAAAGCCGGTTCCGCGGGGAAGTGGCACAGGCCGGACCTAGGCAGTTCCATGGCATAGAGCAAAGCGACACTCGTTGGGCCGCCGCTGCGCCATGAGCGGAAAGGAGATACGCGTAGAGATCCCGGTTGTGGGCGCGGGTGTCATCGGCGCGATCTATGGATGGGCCTTTTCATAGGCCGGGCATGATATGACCCACCTTGTGCGTCGCGGCAAGGCCGCGCGGTTGGTGGCGGGTATTCCAATCGATATGCTTGACAATCGCAAGGGACATAGAAAACATTCGGCTGGTCGCTATGAGCTCAAAGTGACCGAAACGCTCACCTCGTCTGATGGCTCTGACATGGTCACTGTCCTAACCAAGCCCTATCAACCGGAAGAAGCCTTGCGACAGATAATCCCCCAGATTGGTCAAGCGGACTACCTGCTCCTGACTCAAGACTGGCATGGCACAACAGCGATCGACGCCATCCTGCCACAGTCGCGCTACCTGTACGGCGACGCAGAGGCTGGCGGCACGTCGAAGGGCCATACCTTGATTTCAGCCATGTTCCCCAGTATTGACCTCGGCCAAGTTGACGGCAAGCAGGCTAGCAATCTCAAGAAGGCGGCGACCCTATTCGAAAGCGTTGGGGCAACGCCGACCTTGCACCAGGACATCCTGCACTACATCTGGATACAACATGCCATCCATGCTGGGCAGTGGCCGGCGGTGGTGCGTGCTGGCGGCCTTGATGCGTTGCTGCGCGATCCTCGCACTCGCGACATGAGCAAGGCTGATGTTCTCGGGCCTTCGGTTTGAGTGGGAGAATAGGATTTGCCTGCATTATCTAAGAATTGCTCTTGGATACCCTGGTTGCTTCGGAGGATTGGCCCCTGTAAGACGTATTACACGAACGAGTGACACCGGGACGAGGGCAATTCCTGGATGCGGCCCCCATGCGAAGGCATTGGATCGCCCAAGGTCATCCAGGATGATCCAATCGACTTGAAGGGAAGGGAGGTGACAATGAGATTCCCTGAGACAAGAGCACTCCTTATCTTCATGGTGCTTGCCGCATGCTCTACTCCGCCGAGTCTCACACCGCCCGTATCGCCAGCGAGCTTGCCGCCCGCCTGGACCCACACACCAGCAGCGAGCCAGGTATCTGGGACCGCACCAGGACAGCCGACCGCCACGTTGCCTTTCCCCGAATCCGCAGATTCCACGGCGACAATGGTCGTTGCGACAACGACGGCTCCGGCTTTTGGAGGCGCCGATCAATGGTGGCTACGCCTGCCGGATGCCTCCCTGGTGTATGCCTCCGGGACAAGTGACGGAGGTGCGGTTCTTCTTACCCGTCTTAGGCAGGCCGAGGCACTCGGTCCGTATACAGCTATCCGTCTGCTCCCGGATGGCACGCCAGCGTGGGAAGTGACGCTCGATGGACTAGAGATTCCTACCGGCATCCTGGAAACAGGCGATGGTGGTGTGCTTGTGGTTGAGGGTGACCAGCTTACCAAACTCGATTCGTACGGAACGCTCCTGTGGACCCGGAGCTACCCATTCGGCGACAGCGATTCCTTCACTTATACCGAGGAGCTATTCGGGCCGATCCAGGATGTGCGCAGCAATGGGGATGGGACCCAGGTCATCGGCCGGTTCGGGAGTATTGTTACGCTAGATCAAGAGGGCGCACCGGTTGAGTATCATATGGCCGCTTCCCTTGACAACGTGATTACCGATGACGAGTGGGTCAGTGCAGCAGCTCCCGACAGCGTCTACTTCGGTGAGTGGGAAAGCGACTCTGTCTTCAGGTTTGGGCGCCGCAGCACCGTTGGCCCTTCCTGGGAGAGTCGTTTCGATTTCATCAATTTTGATATCACTCTGCTTGCTCCTCCCGAGTTCATTCGGCCCACGCTGGATGGTGGGGCATTGTTTATTGGGCTTGCGCCTAACCTCATTGCGGATGGAGGGTCTGCGATATGGATTGCGCGCCTGGGCCGTAGCGGTAATGTGATGTGGCAGCGCATCTATGATGGGGTGTATGAGGATGATTTCTACGCAATCGAAACATCGGATGGTGGTTTCCTGATTGCGGACACGGACACCTTCTTCGGCCGGGTGTACCAGGGATCGTTCCTTCGTCTGACGCGTTTCAATAGCTCTGGATACATCCTGTGGGATCGCACATACGGCGATGGCGAGACACAAATCCAGATCCAACAAATCATTGAGCGTAGTGACGGAGGATTCCTATTTGTCGGGCAACACAGTTTCGAAGGCGAAGACGATTATGCTCATGGGGTTGCGGTCCTTTCGGTGGATCGACAAGGACGGATCCCTGGCTGCAGATTCCTGACCGATGTCTCGAAGGTGGATATGCTAGGAAAATCACCGGCGGTGTCAGTGATTTCCACGAGCTCGGACGGACCGATCGTGAGAGATGTCTTCCCCCCCGCTTATGAACCGTATCGAATGGTCAAACTCCTTAAGGCTAACGTAATCTTCGACGTCATGTGTAGCTACCCGGCGGTGGAGTTTCAATCGAAAGAGGGCGTGGAGGATCGTGCTGAGCGAATTCACCCATTTGCTGTGTCAGATGGCCTTCTCCTTGGAGCAGTGCAGGGGAAGGATTGGTACTCAGCTGAGGAAGCTGTTTCACACATCACTCGTGATGCAAACTACCGGCTTTACAACCTGACCAGCCACACCGGCGATGCACATGTCGAGATCATGAACCCCCCGGCCGACTCTCCTTGCGCGGAAAAGGTCTACCTCGATTTCATGACCGACGAGAGCACACCATTCCGGGTCGCTCTGGATGCCAGTTGGAATGCAATTCCACACATCTCGACGACGCTCTCGAACGATATCGCACTATATGTCGATGTCGTACGCAGGTGGCTCAGGGATCATGGCATCTCAGATCCCGAGGTATCGATCGATCAGGTATTGGCGGTTGATCTCCAAGGAGATGGGGCGGATGAGGTGCTGATCGATGCGAACAGAAACGCAAGTGGACTGCGCGAGCGGGGGGTATCCGGTGGGGACTACAGCCTGCTCTTGCTGCGGCGAATCGGGGCTGGAGGTGTTGAAACGATACCGCTCTTCGAACGCTATGAACGTGTTGCGAACGCGCAAAGGCTGGCCGGAGAGATTGAG
>Ga0209642_10000741_pt1 | contig 21338 bp, 15 predicted proteins | sample RifCSP19_2_FD_184025 | JGI IMG/M metagenome (GOLD analysis project Ga0209642, IMG submission 184025) | Soil microbial communities from Rifle, Colorado - Rifle CSP2_sed 19_2 (SPAdes) (version 2) | ecosystem: Environmental > Terrestrial > Deep subsurface > Rock core/Sediment | place: Rifle... | reverse complement strand
AAACTGGACACTCCGTCCGCGACCGGGCCGCCCGGTGCGCCGCCGTGGGCGGATGCCGTACTTTTTTAGCAGGCCGTACAGGGTGGTGCGGCTGATCCCCACCTCTTCAGCCACGCGGCTGAGATTACCGTGGTGGAAGGTGAGGGCCTGGGCGATGAGATCCGCCTCTATCCGCCCCCGGGCATCTTTGAGCGAGAAGGGGGTCTGGATCTGGTCCTCTTCGGTCCCGGGGAGATCCAGGTCCTCGGGGGCGATGTAGGGCGCCTCGGCCATCACGACGGCCCGGCGGATCTTGTTCGACAGCTCCCGAACATTGCCGGGCCAGGGATAGGCCTGGATCGCCTGGATCGCCTCCTTCGTAAACCCCAGGATCTGCTTCCGCATCTGCTCGCTCACCCACTTCAAGAAGAGCTGGGCCATGAGGAGGATGTCTTCGCCCCGCTCCCTGAGCGGCGGGATGTGGATCATGACCACGCCGAGCCGGTAGTAGAGGTCCTCCCGGAACCTGCCGTGCGCAATCGCCTCTTTGAGGTCCATGTTCGTCGCGGCGATGATGCGGGCATCGACCTGGATCTGCTGCCGCCCCCCGACCCGCTCGAGCGTTTGGTCCTCGAGGAATCGGAGGAGCTTGACCTGGAGCGCGAGAGGGAGTTCCCCGACCTCGTCCAGGAAGAGCGTCCCCCCCTGGGCGTACTCTACCTTCCCTTTCTTTTGCTGGATGGCACCGGTAAAGGCCCCCCGCTCGTGGCCGAACAGCTCGGACTCGAGGAGGGTCTCGGGGATCGCCCCGCAGTTGATGGTGACGAAGGGGCCCGCCTTTCTGAGACTCCGCTCGTGGATGGCCTTCGCCGTGAGTTCCTTCCCGGTGCCACTTTCGCCGATGACCAGGACAGGGACGTCGGTGGTGGCCACCTTGCGGATGGCCTCGAAGACCCGCCGGATCCCCTCACTCGTCCCGATCATCTCCTCCTCCTCGGCCTCGGTCCCTGCGGCGAGGGTCCGCCGCTCGTGCTCCAGCTCGGCGATCCAGCAGGCCCGCCGCATGACGAGTCTGAGGAGGTCGAGGTCCACGGGCTTGCTGAGGAAGTCGTATGCCCCGTAGCCCACGGCCCGGACGGCGTATTGCCGGTCCCCGTAGCCGGTGCAGACAATGACCTTGCCGGTGCCGCCCTCCTTCCGGAAGTCCTGCAGCCACCGGAGCCCCCCTTCGGGGTCGTTCGGGTGTGGCGGCAGGCCCAGATCCAGGAGGACAAGGGCGGGATGTTCCGCGCGGGCGATGGTGTGCGCGGTTGTTGCGTCCCCGGCGGGCAGCAGGCTGAACTCATCCTTCAGTGCCCACTCGAGCTGCGTGCGGGTCACGTCGTCATTTTCAATGAGGAGGACCTTGGGCCGAGCCATACTTCACCCCCTTTCGGGTCCCGGGAGGACCTGTACCCCTCCCTGCGGTTCGGGAAGGATAATGGTCACCCTGGTGCCCTCTCCATCTCCCCGGTTCGTCACCTGGATGCTGCCCCCGTGGGCCTCGACGATGACTTTCGCGTGATACAGCCCGAGCCCCAGACCGCGGGCTTTGGTCGTCCGGAACGGCCGGAACAGGGATCTCTCGAGGTAGTCTTGAGGAATGCCGGGCCCCGTATCCTCAATGACCAGGCAGATCTGCCCCTTGCCGGGGCCGCGTTGGCCAATCACAGAGACGTGCCCCCGCGTCTCGATGGCCTCGTAGGCGTTGAGCAACAGGTTAAAGAACACCCGCTGCATCTCCGCGATATCCACCTCGACGTGGAGAACCCCTTCCAGCCCCCGGACTTCGGTTGCCTCGACCTCGGCGCGCCGACCCGCCCTGGCCAGCAGGTCCAGAGCGGAATCGATCAGTTCCCCCAGGGCAGCAGGCTGCCGGTGCAGGGTGATCCGGGGTGGGACCCCGGACAATTTTTCGATCAGGTACTTCATCTTGCCGGCCACGTCCTCCAGGGCCCGCACCGCGTCCTGCCGGAAGGCCGGATCGTCGAGGTGCCCTCTGAAATTCCGGATGGTGAGGGAAAGGGTATTGCTGAGGTTTCTGAGATCATGGGCCACCAACGAGGCCACGTGCCCAAAAGCGGCCATCTCCTGCTTCTCCCCGAGCTGCTCCAACAGCCGGCGCTCCATCTCGCGCTGCCTCCGGATATCGCGGAGGAGGAAGATCGTCGTGGCCTGGGCGCCAGGCTCGCCCGTCTGGCCTACCGAGACCGAGACCTCTCGCCGTTCGCCCGACTTGGTCCGCACGAGGCAGTGATACCGCCTGAGGGCCCACGGGTCCACTCCCCGTGCCTTCGCAATCGCCGTGAGCTCCTCCCGAGCGATCAACTGGTCGAGTCGCATCCCCTGAAGCTCCTCTGCCGTCCATCCGGAGATCTCTGCCATTTCATCGTTGGCCCAACGGATGGTATTCATCGCTTCAGTGATCAGGAGTCCCTCCGGGAGCCGCGCGAAAATTCCGAAATATTCCACATCGGGCAACGGATCATGACCCATCGAACGCCTTTCTGTCCCTACCTCGCAAGATTCGGACCAAGACCGTTTCTCTCCTAATTACCCTAATTTCAAGGGCTGTCTGGGGACCACCGCCCCGAGGGGTGTCCGTTTTCAGAACAAAGCTCGAATTCCGCTCAATCTGCCGACCAGTTTCTGTACAATTTGCAGCAAATCTGGACGGCCTGATTGAGGCGGCGCGAACGCCATCGGGGCTATGGCCCTGGCATGCTCTGACACTACCCACGTCAACTCCTCTTTTCGTTGCCACTTATTAATTAATTTTGCACTTGTTTTCCTTTTTTACAATGTCGGATTTGGACTTACACGGTCGTCAGATTTGGTACTAAGCGATCCCCTTCGAAAGGCGTAGGTCCACGGTAGGAGATCTACGAATGCTCCAATGCTCTGTAAACGAGAAAGCCCGGGGGGGGTCCCCCGGGCTCTTCATTTGCTGCTGGAGCCTCTTGCAGCGTATTCGCACCTTCTTTGAAACCAAAGCCTAAAATAGGTGGCGGCCGGTCATGCCTTTCACTCTCGTCGTCTTCTATCCGGCCGCATCTCCCTCCTCATTTGCCCTCAAGGTCAGCAAAAGCTCCCCTGCGACCCGATCCTTCTCCTCCTCGGTGGACTGCCGCCAGGAATCGTTTCTTGGTAAACGGCCATCCGAGCTCATCAATACCGGGCGGAACATCGACGCGATGAAGGTAGAGACGAGTTGGGCCAGGTCGCGGATGCCGCGGAGCTGCTCCAACCGCCTCAGAAGCTCCTGCTCCACGGGCTCAGCCTCCTTCATAAATTGTTCGAACTGAGCCCCACCTTGCGCAGACATCTCCTGGTGAAATTCCGCGATATGATTCATCAGGTGATCCATAGGAATGGTGGGATCTTCCAAGATTTCCCGCAGTTCTTGCAACCGGTCGATCAGGGACAGAGGAGCCACCGCCAGTTTGTGGAGCTTCTCCATCAAAAACTCCGTCCGGTAACGCTCCCATTCCCTCTGGTGATACATTCTCTCAGCCCACTCAAGCGCATCATGCGTTCTTCCCATGGCGACCTCCTTCCCGGCTGTCTCCCGCCGGCCGCTCAACTTCCGTCTCACGGGTTGAGGACTCTCCGCAAGTCCGTTTGCTGTTGGACAACGGCCTTCTCACACCGGACATTTGGCATCCTGGCGGGTAAATAAGGAGTGCGGTGAAGAATTGCCGGATTTCAGAAGAAATCGAAATTCCGATTTATGAATTGCTCGAAGCGGATAATGTCCTCTCGCTCTTCTGGTCTAGGCGGTCTGACTGCCCCCTCCTTTTCCCGCGGTTTCTCCACTTCAGGGACCGGTGCTTCCACCACTGCTTCCTCCTTCGTGATATCAATGAAGGAGTCTTTGAAGAAACTGAGGGCCATCTTTTTGCCGGGCTGGACGTGGACCTCCGTCTTTTCCTGGCCGATCCGGACCGTATGCGGACCTGGTTTCACCTCTTTGAACCAGACCGGCGTTCGCCCAATCGAAGACCCATCAAGGGAAACCTCAAGATCAGGTGGCTCGCTCACCACCGTCAGACTTCCCGGCAGCTCCACACGCCCCTCGAGGGTTCGAGTGGGCGGAATCAACTCCTCGGCAGCAAAAGTGAAAGTGAGCCCAAGAACCAAGGCCAAGACCGTGAAAAGGCTGATTTCTTTAAGATACTTGCTCATCGAAGTTCTCCACGAAATCGAAGCCAGCCCCACCGAAGATAATAGCACGAGTCAACACACTCATCCAGGGGGACCCTGTGCCCCTCAAAGGACGTTCGGGTAGCAGGCCCCGAAATCAATTTGCTGCGAACGGCATCCCTCGGGTCTGCGACCTTAGCAGGTGCGAGCGCGCTTCCGCTCAGCTCCTTTCAGGGTTTCGCGGCAACAATACGCCGACAGCCGCGGGGATAGCAACCAAGGAGTCGCCGCTATTCCCTTCAGGGTCCGGGGAGATGTAGGCTTGTTCTTCCGCCTCATCCATGTCCGGAGCCAACCACTCCATTCGCATCGCCTCGTAGTAATCCGGGACTTCGAGCGGCTCTTCGACGGATTGCTCGGGAAAGAACAAAGGTTGTCGGGGATCCATGTCTCACCCTCCAAACGGACCGACCAAGTTTGACGTCACGACCTCGCACCCCTAGGTGCCAAAGCGACGCTTCCGCTGCTGATAGCTGCGGATGGCGCGGAGGAGATCGATCTTGCGAAAGGCGGGCCAGTAGGCGTCGCAGAAATAGAACTCGCTATAGGCACTCTGCCAGAGGAGAAAACCAGAGCAGCGGAGCTCTCCGCTCGTGCGAATGATCAAGTCGGGATCCGGCAAGTCATATGTGTAGAGGTACTTGCCAATGTCCTCGGGAGTGATCTCTTCGGCGATACGGCTAAGCGACATGCCGCATTTGCCTCGCTCGCGCAAGAGTAGGCGGACGGCATCCGTGATCTCCTGCCGGCCCCCGTATCCCAGCGCCAGATTGAGATAAAAACGATCGTGCTCCCGTGTCGCTTCTTCAGCAATGCTGATGGCTTCCTGAAGTGGGGCCGGAAGAAGATCGAGTCGCCCGACTGCTCGGATGTGGACCTCTTTCTCGTGGATCTTCGGATCGACGGCTACCGCCAGGATCTTGGCCTCGATGAGTGCGAGGAGTCCGTTGAGTTCGCCCGGGGGTCGCGTAAGATTTTCCGTCGAGAGGGCAAACAGGGTCGTGATTCGGATCTCGAGTTCTTCCAGCCAATCCATTACCTCCTCGAGCTTATCAGCGCCGATGCGGTGTCCGGCTAATGGATCGTCCAACCCACGCTCTCGTGCATACCGACGATTCCCGTCAAGGATAAGACCGATATGACGGGGCATGGGTCCCCGTCTCACCTCTCGGAGGAGGCGCCGCTCGTACAGTCGATACAGAGGGGAGAGAATATAAAACATGCTATTGAGTTTTCAGGATCGTAAAGTAGTCCTTGATACGCCCGCTATTATCAATAAAGGAGGCCTCCAGCTTGTCTCCAACGATATGCAGCGCCAACGATCCCAGCTCGCTGAACGAAATATACATGACCGGGTGGTCCAAAGAACCCCCGCCGGTCTTACCAGAACTACCCGCCACTACGTATACGGCACCCTTGGATCTCTTCATATAGGGCTTATCGCCGTTTCCACGCCCGTCGCCATTGTCTAGAAGCATGCCCTTGGTCAAGGTATCGGAGGTGCCGTAATGCCCATGCAGTTGGAACGACCGCTCGTAGGAGTGACTATGCCCGCTCAGAACGAGGTCTACCCCATATGATTCCAAAATCGGCAAAACATTTTTTCTCATCACCATAAGGCCGCGCTCACGATCGGAGTCATGAGAACCTTTTGAGTACGGTGGGTGATGCCAGTAGGCGATGATCCATTTTTGGGTGGTCGCCGCCAAATCCTTCTGCAGCCACGTCAGCATCGACCCCCCCGGAGAGCGATCACTATCGTGCGAATCCAGGCAAATGAAATGAACGTTTGCGTAATCAAATGAATAATACGCCTCGGTACCGGAAGGCACACCTCCTGCCTCCCCCCGCCTGGGCAAGGTGAAGATGTCATAATAGGGCCCGCTTTGCGTATCAGAGTCGGCGCTGTGTCCATCGTGATTCCCCAGAGTGGGCCAAAGAACTGTTTGCCTCAATAGGGATGGGTACATTTCGAATACAGCCTTCTGATATTCACGATCAGTACCGTCGCGATACGCGTTATCACCCAGCATCAACCACACATGTGTATACGTGTCACCCTTCGCCGCTAAGTACCCATCCCGCACAGCTTTTGCGTTTCTATTCGCGGTGCCAGAGTCTCCAATCACCCATACTCGCACTGGTTTGTCTACCCCGGGTCTCGGTGGGGTAACAAAAAAATGTTCGGCATCACCGCCCGCTGAGGTTGCAGTGGTGGAGCCGATGGCATAATAGTATGTCGTATCGGGTGTGAGCCCCGTGAGCTGAACCTCGTGTTCCGTCCTCAACGTGGACTGATCGACTTGGGAGGTCAGCTTGCCCTGCGCCGGCCCGTAGCTGACCCGGCTATCGGTAGCCACGTCCGTCCGCCACCTCACAACAATGCTGCTGGGAGTACTAATCTGTAAATATGGCCCCCGAGTAACTGTCAGACCACTTGCAGAGAAGCTAAAAAACAAAGTACAGAACGAGGTGCAGAACCCGGCAACTACCTTGGAAAGAATACGTCTAGACATGGGGGCCCGCGATTCTGGGGGTTACCATTCCCGGAGTGTCGTGCTCGGAGGTCTTCCTCAATTTGTAGTAATAATCAGTAGTGGCGGATTAATCACGTCTTCGCGGGAGCGATAATAGACGCCATTGCTACTATTCGAATCGATGGCAAAGCTGTAGGTTCCATTGCCAGGAATCGCCGCGGTCACATCGAGTTCGACAATATTGCCCACAGCCACTGCCCCCAACGCAGCCAGAGCTGGCCCATCAATGGCCGGGCGGGTATTATAGGTCACCGTCTTCTCGCCCCAGCTATTGTTGGATATCGAGTGAATCGTCCCCCCAAATACGCTCGCATCGACCACCTCCAGCCTGAGGCGGGCAGACTGCACAGCCCCACTGAGTCCGGTCACGTTGAACCGCAGGTACGCAATCTTGGTGGGTGAGCTGTCTACCTGAAGCGTCGTGCGAGATCCATAATTAGTATTGGGGCTATTAGTGTTTACGTATGTATCCGCCACGGGAGTAAAGGTTACCTGGGTCCCTCCGCCACCTCCCACCGGCTGGACCGTCACCCCCACGCTGCCGGTGGCCGTCCCCCCCCGCCCGTCCGAGACAGTCACCGTGATCGTGAAGGTCTGCTGCACGCTCACGTCGGGCGGGGTGTAGGTTACCGTCGCCCCCGCCCCCACGATGGTCCCCCCTCCGGGAGGGGCCGTCCACGTGTATGCCAAGGGGTCCCCATCCGCATCAGTGGCCGTCACACTGAGCTGGGCGCTCTGATCCTCAGCGACCGGGTTCGGCGTCGCCGTCGGCCCACTGGAAATCTGCGGCGGCGTGTTCGGGGGGGCCACCGGCTGGACCGGCGGACTCTGCACCGGCACCCCCGGGGAGGCCCCCGTGGCCGCCACCGGCATTACCTCAAACACGATCAGCGCCCCCTGATCGGCCGCCACCAAGGTGTAGGTCTTTGCCGTCGCCCCGCTAATCGGCGCCCCATTGCGCAACCACCGATACGTCGAGGTCCCTTCCAGATCCCCATCGGCATCGGCATAGGTGTAGTTGCCGGTCAACAGCTGGCCCACTTGTGCCGTGCCCGCAATGGTCACATTGCTCGCCGTCGGCACATCGTTCGGCTCGGTCTGCACACAGACCGCGCTTCCCGAGTCGGTAAACGTGGCCCCGGCAATCGGAACGAACTCCCAGTCGTAGCTGGTCGGATGCAGCGTCAGCTTCAGGACACCATGCGTTTTGTTGTTTCTCACCTCACTGTTTGGGACAGTTGTGCCAAAGGAATGAAGGCTCGCGCCACCGGTGCCCACGACAAACTCTCGAATGCCACGCGCTGGATCCGCCACTCCACTTGGATCCTGCGGGGCGAAGCGCTCATAGAAATGAGCGTGACCGCTCAGAACGACGTCTGCTCCAGCCTGGTAGAGTAGCGACCAGAAATCCCGCCCGGCTGCACTATCAGTGCCTGAGGCGAACAGTGCTTTGTGCATGATCGCCAGGGTGCATGGCCTCGGATTCGCGGCCAGATCGGCTTGAAGCCACTGTCCCTGGGGAGAAGTGCTGCCACAGCCGCCGACCTGTGAACATTCACTGTTGAGGACGATGATGTGCCAAGCGCCAACGTCATAGCTGTAATATCCTTTAGCCGGGTCACCCGCGGCCGCACCAAAGTAATTGAAATAGCCGGAGGCACCTGGGATGTCGTACTCATGATTGCCGGATGCGGGGCGGGTCCGGGCCTTATGGCGGCCCCAGGTGGGCTCATAATAGTTATTGAACTCAGCAGCCGTGCCATTCGGGTAGGCATTATCCCCCAGGGTGACCACTGTACCCGGGATAGTTTCGAGCAACTTGGCCGTCGCTTCATCCCGCTGCGCTGCATCCGCGATATCCCCTGCGCCGACAAGTACCGCCGTAGCGGCAAACACGGTGATCGTCGCGGCATCAGTAGCGGTCTGCCCCCCGGTGTCCGTTACTGTTGCCATAACGTGGTGGACGCCGACGGGCAGATCAGATCTGGAGAAGGAACCACCGGTGCCGATGGGTCCGTCTAGGCTCGAGGTCCACGCCAGACTCGCCGTGAGGTCTCCATCCCCAGTATCCGTCGCCGTCCCGGTAAACGTGATGGGGTCGCCTTGGTCAAACGTCGATCCATTCGCCGGCGCCGTGATCGTCACCGTCGGGGCGGTGTTCGCTCCCACCGCATAGTCCACATGGAGTAAAGGCGCTGCACTTGCTACCCCATCAAACGCCTCCGCGGTACGGTGCCCCGTCCCGGTGATGATGACCACCAGGGAGTTGCCACTGGACCATCCGGGCCGATTCACGATCTCTTGAATGATCGACGCGATATTCGGGGTCTGCTGGTCGGGGCCGGCCAGTCCTACGGTCGTCCACGGCACCGGTGACCACGACACGAAGCTTGCCGTCCTGCTCCTCGATGAAATGTTCCCACTCGAACCAGAAAACGTTGTCGCGTTGTCCGTCGCCTCTCCCTCTATGACGAGCGACGTGGCCTCGGAGTTGGCCTCATCCACCTGAAACTGAATATATGCATTTGTAATTGCCGCCCCTGGCGGGATCGTCACCGCGTTGAACCGCATCCCCACAGTTTGATCACTGCCATCAAAGACCAACTCGATATCACTACTCGTTAGCGACATGCTCCCCGACGGCTTTTCTTCCGCATCGTCGGTACTCGCTGCCACTCGCACTTCTAGCCCACTTGCAGAGTAGCTGAAAAACAAAGTACAGAAAGAGGCGCAGAACCCGGCAACTATCTTGGAAAGAATACGTCTAGACAGGGGGGGGATGTGCTTTGGGGGGTGCGATACCCGGAGTTTGATGGCGCACTTGCTTGACCTGGCAGCGTACTGTCCACGCTTAACTTCTAAATCACTCGCGGAGGATTCTGGTCCAATCGGTCGCTCCAATTTGTGGGGGCCCATCAAGGATTTGGACAGCCACGTCCGCACCAAGGACGCCTCCTCGCCCTGAGAGAGGGCTATTAACGAGTGACTCTTGATAGATCCTGTAATGTGGGGTGGTGTGCCTGGAGGTCCTCCTCAATTTGCAGTGATAATCAGTAGTGGCGGATTGGAAGTTTCGCGGGAGCGATAATAGACGCCATCGCTATTATTCGAAGCCGTGGCAAAATTGTAGGTTCCATTGCCAGAAATGGCCGCGGTGACATCGAATTCGACAATATCGCCCACACTCACTGCCCCCAACGCACTTAGGGCTGGCCCATCAATGACCGGGCGGGTATTGTAGGTCACGGTAGTCTCGCCCCAGCTATTGTTGGATATGGGGTAAATCGTCCCCCCAAATACGCTCGCATCGACCACTTTGAGTCTGAGGCGGGCAGACTGCACAGGCCCACTGAGTCCGGTCACGTTGAACCGCACGTAGGCAATCTTGGTGGGGGACCCGTCTACCTGCAGCGTAGTGGCAGCCCCAAAATTGGTAGTGGGATTTCCACTGTGTACGAAGGTATCCGCCACGGGAGTAAAGGTTACCTGGGTCCCTCCACCTCCCGCACTCACCGGCCCGACCGCCGGACTCTGCACCGCCACCCCCGGGGAGGCCCCCGTGGCCGCCACCGGCGTTACCTCAAACACGATCAGCGCCCCCTGATCGGCTGCCACCAAGGTGTAGGTCTTTGCCGTCGCCCCGCTAATCGATGCCCCATTGCGCAACCACCGATACGTCGAGGTCCCTTCCAGATCCCCATCGGCATCGTTATACGTGTAGTTGCCCGTCAACACCTGGCCCACTTGCGCCGTGCCCGCAATGGTCACATTGGTCGCCGTCGGGGGCGTGTTCGCGGGACCGCCTGCAGTTGTAATGACCAGTGCTGGCGGATTGATCTCGGCTTCGCGGGAGCGATAATAGACGCCATTGCTATTATTCGAATCCATGGCAAAGCTATACCTTCCGTTGCCAGAAATGGCCGCGGTGACATCGAATTCGACAATAGCGCCTACCGCCACTGCCCCCAACTTACCCAGGGTCAGCCCATCAATGACCGGGCGGGTGTTGTAGGTCACGGTAGTCTCACCCCAGCTAATGTCGGACATGGAGTAAAGGGTCCCCCCAAATGTGCCCGCATCGACCACCTCCAGCCTGAGGCGGGCAGACTGCACAGCCCCACTGAGTCCGGTCACGTTGAACCGCAGGTACGCAATCTGGATGGGGGACCCGTCTATCTGAAGCGGCGTGCGAGACCCATAATTAGCATTGGCGCTGTTGCTGTTCACGAATGTATCCGCCTCGGGAGTAAAGGTCACGCCACCACCCACTGGGAGGACGGTCACCCCCACGGTGCCGGTGTCACTTCCGCCGTTCCCATCCCTCACCTTCACGGTGACGGTAAAGGTCTGCTGTCCCGTCATAGCTGCCGGCGGAGTATACGTCACCGTGGCCCCTGTGCCGGTAATCGTCCCTCCCCCAGGCATCACCGTCCAGGTGTACGTCAAGGGGTCTCCGTCCACATCACTGGCCGTCACGCTGAGCTGGGCCGTCTGATCCCCAAAGATCATGTTAGGGGTCGCGGTTGGCCCACTGGTAATCTGGGGCGGCGTGCCTGTACAACCGCTGTTGCCAGCAAGCAATATTTCCAATAATTTCCCGTCATTCACTTCGTCACGACCATAATCAGCGATATATACGTGTAAGATATTGGGATCGTCGCCTAAATCACTGCTCGGAGCAAAAGTAATCCCCTTCGGGTGGAGCACCCCAAACGGTTGGATATCAATGATGGTGACAAGTTCACCGCTCGTTGTGACCTCAAATATCTTTTTGTCCGGGCCAGAGACGACAAACAAATTTCCACTACACCTGTCGAATGCAATACCTTCAGTATCTTGTATTACGCTTGGCAGGAAAAACGAACGTAAAAGGGTTCCAGAGGGTGTGACTTCAAAAACAGTACTGGCAACACCATCTGAAATGAATAGGTTCCCCGTAGTAGGATCAAAGGCTATATCCGACGGGTCAGTACTCCCAAAAGCGAGGGTCGAGAAACTCGAAAGCGCTATTTCTGGGTTCAGAGGGTTAACCTCAAATACCGTTTTCTTATCGTCATCCGGGATAAATAATGTTCCAGTCACGGAATTAAACGTGACCCCTGTGGGCTCCTTAGAAAACTTTAAAGTACTATACGGTGTGAGGACAGCACCGGAAGGAGTAAGCTCGAACAGATTGAACCCTGTGAAAAAGGGTGTTTCGTCGACCTCTGAATCAGCGAGCCATATTGAGGCATTCGCAGGGAAAAAACCCAAGCCCGCCGGATCAGAACTGCCAAAAGTTGTCGTATCAATTGTATTAACCAACGTGGCTTGTTGGGCTTCCAGCGGCCTCGCTGTACCCAGCATTAACCCGATTATCCCTACTCCCACGATCTTCAGTAAGATCTTATTTCTGACATACATGATACTCTTCCTCCTCTATGGTTCGCCCGGCCACTAAGTTCGGCCCGTTTTTGTTCTCCTCTGGCAGAGCGCCTAGGGCAATCGCTCCTGCAGTGAGGCGGGAAGAAGCTCGAGCCCTCCACCGCCCGGATCCGGAACCCCTTCTGGTGGATTTATTCGGCAGGGCTTCTGTATCTAGCGGCCTTCGAAACGCAGTACGGTGGCTAATGTCTTGATCAGGATGCTCAATTCGAGGCGAACGGACCTGTTCTTGATATAGTAGAGTTCATACTGCAGTTTTTCTTTGGCATCGTCAACTGATGACCCATACCTAAAATTAATCTGTGCCCAACCGGTTAGGCCAGGTTCCACGAGATGGCGTGTTTCGTAAAAAGGTATGGTCTCCGCCAGCTGCTTAACAAATTCTGGCCGCTCGGGCCGGGGTCCTACCAAAGACATCTCGCCCTTCAACACGTTCCATAGCTGCGGCAGCTCATCGATTCTTGTTTTTCTAAGAACGTGGCCGACAGCCGTGATTCTGGGATCCCCCTCCGCCGACCATTGGACGCCTTCCCTCTCAGCATCCTTGACCATCGTGCGAAACTTGATGACATCGAATAAGCGTCCACCTTTGCCCACTCTTTTTTGCCGGAACAGGATTGGGCCGGGATCGTCAAGTTTGATTGCCAAAGCAACTAGTGGAAATATCAAAGCAGTAAGTATCCCCAATAGGACTGCTGCGGCTAAATCCAGGACGCGTTTAAAGGTCTCAAAGCCACGTTTATTGAATTCTCGTAGGTTTTCGACGAACCATCCCTCGTTGATGGCACAGACGGGTATCTTCCCAGTAAGCTGTTCAGACAAGTGGCTAATCTCCACAACATGAATCCCGGAGCACAGAAGTTCGTAAAACAGTCCCCGTACGGATGGCTCTTCGCGTAGTTGCCTCGAAATTGCCAATATATCTATGTGATTCCCGTTAAGGCAATTGAGGATTGTGGAGGCCGGTGAGACATTCTCACCATTCCACAAAACAAATGAACGCGAAATCTCAAAACCTAGATGGCTACTTTCACTCATGATCCTGTGAAAGTCGTTGATTTCCGTCTTTTTGCCGCAAAGCAGGATTTGCATCTTGGTGCCGTTACTGCTCCAACGCAAGAACAATACACGCCAAGCAAAAAGAAGGGGTGCGGCCAGTGGTAGATCCATAACCAAGATAGTCTCAGGGAGCATGAGAAAAGAAGAAAAGGTGTCAAAAAAGACGATGGTAACCATGCCCGAAATGCCAAGGCCTTGGAGAAGTCTTCTTCCTATGGTTCCAGGTGTGGCAAAGCGTTCTATGTCATAGAGGCCGACACTATAGAAAAACACAAGCCACGCCCCGAACAGGATATTAGATGCAATGAGGTGTCGGGGCACTACCTCAAAGTTGAGTAATGCAAAGTGCCCCATCGTCAACAGAAGGAATAAGGAAAGGTTCAAGAGCAGGAGATCACCTAAACACAGGATGCCCTTCCTCAGGGGAAAAGATATGGAAATCCGCCTCTTACCCTTAAGAGCGAAGGGCAAACAAATTGATTCTGCTCTGTTTAGACCGCCTTCAATCATATCCTGCCTTGTACGTTCATGATTACGGCGATTCTGAGACGGCTCGTTCCCTCATTCACGTGTGCAGAAAGAATCGCCGCGTTGCGCAGCGGAATGTAGTTCTTTGTACAAAGACTCGACTTGCGCAACCATCCTTTGCCTGGAAAAATAGCTAGAACGCTGCTGAGCAACTTGCCCCATCTCACTACACAGAGTTTCATTATTGAGTAAATACAGAATACGCTCTGCCATTTCCGAAGGTTGGTGTGGAGTCACAAGAAAACCGGTTTCTCCATCAATTACAACATCGCTCGCACCATCAACATTGTTGGCAACAATTGGCTTACCAGCACTCATCGACTCAAGAAACGCAATGGGCAAGCCTTCCCAAAGCGAACTCATAGCCGTTATGGTCAGCATGGATATGATTCTGGGAACGTCATTTCTATAGCCCAATAGGAAGAACTTCTCTTTCAGATTAAGCTCATCGATTAAGCGCTCACATTTAGGGCGCAATGAGCCATCACCAACAATCACAAACTGAACCTTTGGGTAACGACTGACTACTATGGCGGCAGCGTGAATGAAATCCAGCGGATTTTTTTGTCCATCTAAACGACCAATCATTCCCACAAGCTTACAGTCTGGATCCAGACCCAATTTGTTATGCATCTGTGTATCATTGACAGGTTGGCGAAATCTTTCCAAGTCAATACCATTGTAGATCAAGGTATATTTATCTTCTCTGCCGATCCGATGTGCCAGCCCCTTCTGAATGTCGGGCCTAGATACAACGATCATCTGGTTGGTGAATCGCGCGCATAGGCGCTCCAGGTTCACATAAAACATCTGATGTAGTGTCGACTTTCTTGCATGTAATCCCCAACCATGAACGTGATGTAAAATCACAGGGACGCCTGCGCTAAATGCTGCGATCCTTCCAATCACCCCGGCCACAGAAGAGTGCGTATGTACGATGTCATAGTTTCCTTGCACCATAATGCGCCGAATATCCGCAACCCCCTTCAGATTTACAACTGGGTTTATATGATTAATCAAGCTCGGTATAATTCGAGTATTGATGCCCAGTTCATGTGCCAGGTATGTCACATCAGTTCTGCCTGGGGGGATGGGACCTGTTACAAGGCGTGCATCGAAGTCGGGATGGTTATTGAAATGGCTTGCGAGGTCTAAGACAACGTTTGTGGCCCCGCCTGAGGCTAACCCGGTGATAACAAACAGCACACGGATCTTGCGTGGGACCACCCTGTAGGTATCTTCATGATGGACATCCAGAACTAGTTGATTGCATCCGTGCTCTTTTCTGACAATATGCGTGAGATGAACACCTGTGGATGTTTCCTTAGCAATGGTTCGTCTTTCTCCTAATCTAAAGCGTGGAGATAAATCCCCTTCGAGTAATTCGTTGCTGTGCTTATGACGTCGAGTCATAGATATATCTCCTCCGGTGTGGATGGAAGGTAATAGAGATGTTTAGAGGCGTGACAGGATAAGAGAGCCCAGACGGGATGGATTTTTCCTGACTAATCAGTTAGCCGGAGGTTGGTCAGTAGCGAGAATCTTCCGTTATGGTCTGATCCTTTCCAAGGCTGGAGGGACATGATTGCCTGTTATCTGAGTATAGATTTCCGCGTATCCGGAATGCATAGCGGTCAGGCTAAATCGCTGCTCGACAAGCTCTCTGCATTTATTGCCTATCTCTGTTCTCTCGGAAATTGGCATCTCTCTAAACCTCCTGATTTCTCGGGCAAATCCCGCTACGTCATCCGGGTGGATCAAGGGAATAAAGTCTACGCCTTCCGCTATTTCTCGGTGCGGCGGAATATCGGAAAGTAGAACCGCACAGCGACACGCCATCGCTTCAAGAACCGCAACAGGGAGTCCTTCTCCGTACGAGGTAGAGATGAATAGATCTGCGCGAAGTAAATGATCAAATACCTTGTCACGCGGAATCAATCCCGTGAACTCTATCTGATTTTCAAGACCGACTTCCCTGTTTTTTATTATGAGTGAGTTTCGCAACGGCCCATCGCCAATATATACCAGGCGGCTCGTTTGGCTTGTTTGATTAATGCTCTGTTGAAAAGCGCTTATAACAGAAAATGGATTCTTTATCTCAACTAATCGGCTGATGGCTATGATTGTAAAATCACTCGTTTGGCGAGGTCGTTGGCGGGTATTCGCTGCAACGTTGTCAACACGGGCTATATCCAGACCATTTTGAACACAGTCAAACCTATCACCCGCTAGCCGCCTGTAAAGAACAGGGAAGCTATCGTAACTTGCCCGACTACAACAGACCACCCTTTGAAAACTGGCAAAGACGGGCAACCACAATATGCGGTTTCGAAGCTTGTAGTTTGGGTAGCTGTCATGTACGGTAACGACTGTAGAGGGCTTGAATTTCCGGTAGGCGAATCGCGTGGCCGCAAGAAATAGGAAGCCGCAGTGGGGCGAATGGGCATGAATAATATCATATTCTTTTTCGGCCAGGGCGGCCTTCAAGGCGCGAAAGAAGCCTTTGAAAGAGCCATCCCCCTCAAACAAGGTGATCGTTTTGGGCGGCTTCATGTCTGATTTGAAAAAGGTGCATAATGTAATTTCACGCTTGTCCGCCAATGGTAGAGAAAATTGGTTATAAACCTGATCGGTCTCTCCTATCTCAACATTAATATGCAGGATCCTAGTGGGTCTCTTCGACTTATACAACATACGACTTCTCGTTTTCACTTGGTGGCATAGCCGAAAACAACAATGCGATCTTAGGCACGACCATTCAGCAATAGACTGATGTACTTATCGACCACAGCTTCGAAAGAATAGGGTTGCCAGCTTTCTTCGGTTGGATGGGGCGTCTTACCCTCCAAACCTGCTTCAATCGCCTGGGCCAAGGCCGTTACATCCTCAACCGGTACCAATGAGCCGTACAGTCCATCGGCCAGAATCTCCCTGGGGCCACTTGGACAATCGGTCGCAATGATGGGTGAACCACAGCATAGCGCTTCGATGAGGACCGTCGGCAATCCCTCCCATCGCGAGGAGAGGACGTACAGGGAGGCCCGGCTCATGTACGCATACGGATTCTCTACAAACCCTGGCATGGCGACATCAGCTTCCAGGCTAAGTTTATTAACCAGCGCCTCGAGCGCAGGGCGGTCCGGTCCTTCGCCCAAGATCAGCAACCGGGCTGGCCGAGTCTGGCGTACTTGAGCAAAGGCCTGAATGAGGGTGGGAAAGTCCTTCTGTTTTGTCAAGCGACCGACCGCCAATACAACTGGCGGTTGACCGGCTTCAAACCACGGGTGATTCAAGGGCGCCCGCGCCTTCTCCCGCAGCTCGGGCGTCACGACCGGGTTGTAAAGGATCTTGATTCGCTCGCGAGGTAGCCCTGTCACCTGGCTCAAGTCATCGGCCACCCCCCCAGAGGTAGCGATAACACAATCGGCCCACGGGTAGAAACGCTTGACCAGGTGCGGCACCATTCTTTGGCGCCATTTGGCCGAATTGCCAGCCGAGCGCGACAGGGTGTTGTGTTCAGTGACCAGCAGTCGGCAGGGAACGCCGGCCAGGCGTCGGGCCCAGAGGGCGACGACGTTGGCATAGTCCAGCGCAGAAAGCAAAGCTTCGGGCTGCTCACGTCGCAGGTAGCGCGCCAAAGCTGGTAGACTCGTCAATACCCGTGAAGCTTTCAGGTCCACGAGCCGGATTCCCTCGTGAACATCGCTCAGATATGGGCCTTTAGCCTGGGCTAACACCAAGTCTACGGCACAGCCACACCCGGCAAGACCGTGAGCCAGATTGAGCATTACCCGTTCGGCGCCACCTCCATACAAAGAGGGGAGATAGATTGCAAATTGTTTTCGTTGATCGCGCATGGCACAGCGACTTTCCAACCGCCAATTTACTGTGGCACTTCTATATCCCATCCCTCATACACGCCACACCACGTGACTACGTATAAATGCTGCGTATTCTTGGGATCAAAGACGACCTGGCCTTTATGTTTAAATCCTCCCTTAAAAGACATAGGCAAGTAGGGATTTATCTTTTCCCATGTCTCCCCACCGTTTTTCGACCGAAAAAGCCCCGTATCTTCGTACCGCATATCCCGGGCATACAAGGCTCTGTAAACGATATTTTTGTCCTTCGGATGGACCGTAACAAACTGGGTTTGCTGCTCATCAACTCTTTTCCATGTTTTCCCTGCATCCGTACTCTTCCAAAGATGCGAATCAAAGGTCCAGTGCAGCTTCCCCTCACCCTTTGTCGCGACCACATAAATGACGGCAGGATCACTTTTTGCCAATGCTAACGATTTTATTGTCCCAAATAATTCCGGGGATACTTTTCTCCAGAGGTCACCTCCATCTGAGGTCTTGTACAGACCTCCGTAGGAAGCAAGATAGATTTCCAAGTTATTTTGTGGATTCATTGCAAATTTCAAATAATAGTCATCATTGCTAACATCCTTAATATTGTCCAGGCCAAATTGAATTTGCTCTTTCCATGTCTTAGCGCCATCTTCGGATTTATACACTCCAGTGGAATATGCAACATACATCGTACGCCTGTCTGGGGGCGTGGTTGGATCAATTAAAATATCCTTCACGCCTAAAGTGGTAAAAGTGTCCTTTTTTCTCTGATATTTCTTCGCATTATTCTTTATAAGCTTATGGGAAGGCACAAAATCAGGGCCAATACTTTTAAAGGTAACACCCCCATCATCACTCTGGTATAATTTCCATATCTCTTTCTCTCCTAATCTGTCTAATGCAACCTTTCCCATCGTGCCGAGAAAAAGCCGGTCTCTCACATCAGGATCGTATACAACAACCCTGGTATCCACCCCCTCGCGAGCTAAGATCCCCCAGTACGACCATTCCCACCAATTGCCACCATCTCTGGAAATCTGCAGCCCTTCGTCATCATATGATATGGCAATATTATTACTCAATGGATCCAGTGCAACATCCTGTGGAACAATCACCTGGAAGTTACTACGTGCCATCCGTTTATGGGTAAAAGTGGAGAGACGTGTCATAGGCCCAAATTGTTTCATCGCAAGATCGTAAGAAGAAGATTTGTCACCATATTCAAATCCCAGCTCAAACCATGTCTTACCCCCGTTGGTCGTCATAAGCGCTCCAGACTTTCCGGTAATAATTACATGATCAGCACTGCTGGGAGCCATTACAATACTGTGAAAACCACCTACAATTCCCCGGTTGGACCAATCCAAATTTCCCTCTCCTGTTTGCAAAAGATGCTCAGCGTATTTCCCGTCGAAATCCGGGATGTGATTGTCCCATCGACCCGTTGGATACAATATTTGTCGCCACGACTGTCCCTGATCACGCGATTTGAACGCTTTATTGTCGACAACACAGAATAGAGTATTTGCATCAGCAGGCGTGGAGGCTATTTTAATGAATCTTTCTGTCCTCTCTATTCCGATAGCGTTTTCTAGACCATTATTTGTTCCCACCCAGGTTTTCCCAACGTCATCGGAACGGTAAATCCCCCCATAGATTTTATCTGCTTTTTTGATGGGAAACATGGAGGCAAACAGAATTGTGTTCTGACGGTCAGATACCAGCGTAAGGTAATTGAATTCCAAGGAATGGGCAGCTCCTATTATGTCTGTATTTACCTTTTTCCAGGTCGAACCATAATCTTCGGAGATGATGAGTCCCGGTGTTTTAGATTGTGGATGTCTTAGCGCAAATATCCGTTTATGTCCTTTGCCTGCTATAAAAGAACTATTCGGATCAATTAAGATGCGCGCCCACACATTTCCTCGTTTCTGATCTTCTCCTAACGGATTTATCGTTTTCCAAGATTCGCCACCATCGATTGTTTTGTAGATCACGGTTCCATTTACCCAGTTCTGAAAATACCCGGCTCCCGGGTCGCCGCTACCAGCGTACACGATCCTAGGATCCGTTGGGTCCACCTCAATATTGCCAATAAAATACGATGCGTCTCCGCCTAACAGAAATTCCCAGTTTTCCCCACCGTCACTGCTTTTATATAAACCATGAGTGCCGCCCGCCCATATGATCTCGGGTTTTTTCGGGTCAAAGACGCTTTGATGGGCACCCCGATAACCAGGATACCCGCCATATCTATATTGTGAGGTGACATATTTTCCCAATATATTCCAGGTTATACCTCCGTCCCTAGTGATAAAATGGAGTCCCATATCGATACCAATGGAAAAAATGCTTGGATTGGTTGGATGAAAGGCGGGACCACGCATGGTGCCTCTGGTTCCAGGTCCAATTAATCTCCACTGCACTGCCTGTGCTTGGATTTGTGAATGGTAACCTAGAGTAAGAGTAGTTGTTGCAAAGATTATTAAAACTCTGACAGTTCTTTTCATTACCTTCGCTTTCAAGTCTTTTCACCTAAGGCTGGACTGGATTTTATCGAGCCAGATTGGTACATCCCCGTCCAGATGGCTCCCCATTCACCCCCTACCATCTTCTCATTTTCTCCAGCAACTCACATCGATTTGCATACACTGTTCGAGTTCATCAAATTCATCCTGATATTGCTGGCTCAGACGTTGTTTCAATTCTTCATCAAGTGGTGGCAGCGAGTCTCCCTTTGCCAGGATTCGCGGGATGCTGGTTCGCATTACGAAATCGACAACCGGCTCTAAGTGCCACTTACGAAGCTGGCGTCCTGTCATTGCAACACAACCATAAAGGAATTGGAAAATCGGTACGCTGCTCGGATTAACTTTTCCACTCCCCGCAGATGGTGGAAACTTATCGACGGCAATGGCCAGGAAATCTGCTAAGGTTGTTTTAGTTTGCAAGATATCAATAACAGCATCCTCAAATATCAGGGCTAAGATTCGGGTTCTATCAAAATAGCGCAAGTACCGCTTAAGATAGCGACTATAGAATCCTCTTTCTAGCGCCCTGGGGCGGGCAGCCAGAAAATCCTCAAACGAGCCTCTATAGTTCCTTCTCTGGACATAAAAACCGAACTGCGAATGCGCTCGATTAACTGGATGCCTCAACATAACTATCAACTTGCTCTGTGGCAGTGTCTTGAAAATTCGCTCTGGACAGTCGGCGCATTCAACATATTGTGGTGAGATCTCTCCAATGGCTTGATATCTTTCGGCATGCTCCGGTTGAGGGAATAATGTCTCATACCAGCTAAGACCACGTTCGTAATACTGATCGAAAAAGTTAATTTCGTCCCGAAGGGTGGGCGTATACACATCCGGATGGCTGGCCAGCAATGTATTCAGCCACGTTGTGCCAGCTCGCGGTGCCCCGATCCCTAAAAAGGTAGGTAAGGTCATCTAGGTGTTCTCTTTAAAAGAGGGGAGATGAATGGTGATTCGTTCATTGACGCCTACCGAACGAATTGAGCGAAAGACTTGTCACGCCGAACAAGCGGTACCATTTCGTCCCGAGTACGGGTCAGGGCCGCGCTGGCGATGACGAAACTCAGAAACAGCCAGGTTGCCTTTTTATACTCGTACGTCAGGGCAGAAGCGCCGATGGCCCAAACCAAGAGAGTCGTAAGCCAGAATCTTGCGTCCCACTTAGGCTGGCCCGACTCTCT
>Ga0209642_10000740_pt1 | contig 21348 bp, 13 predicted proteins | sample RifCSP19_2_FD_184025 | JGI IMG/M metagenome (GOLD analysis project Ga0209642, IMG submission 184025) | Soil microbial communities from Rifle, Colorado - Rifle CSP2_sed 19_2 (SPAdes) (version 2) | ecosystem: Environmental > Terrestrial > Deep subsurface > Rock core/Sediment | place: Rifle... | reverse complement strand
GAGAGCTGGATGCGGTATGGGCTGGTACGAGGCATCGCTTCCTCCCTAGCCGGGAGAGAGTATGCCTCAAATTGGTCCCGAAAGCCAGTCATTATACGTCATAGTATTTATGAAATGGTGCACTAGTCGTTAGCACGCCGCTTTCGCTTTTTGCTGCCCCAGCTATTCCCTCAAGAAGGTAGCCTGTAAAGATCGAGTTTTCGCCAGTTGGACCCCCTCCGTCAGCTACCGTTTCATCCGCCTTACCAGCCGTGATAACCTGCTCGTCGTTGGAGCATATCCGACATGAAACGCTCGATCCCGGGATAGGCAATCCTTTGAAGAGCCAGCCCGCTAAAGCACGCATCCAAGATGAACACAATGTGTTTTGCCGGTATCAGGTCAGCATTCCGAGTGATGTCGTCCCAGCGTATAAGAGTTGCAGGGCTGGAAGGGTTTCCGTCTGCTGGAACCAAGTAGCCTACCTGGCCGCGGTATCCGGCCCGCGTGAAGCCGTGACCCGCGAAGAAGAAGACTAGGCGATCGTCAGGCGAATTCGCGACATCAATGAACGAAAGGTAGCTAGCCAGTATTCGCTCGCGAGTCGCATCGGCATCCAGAAGAAGAGAGACCTGATCCTTTGGGAAGCCAAGATCATCAGTGAGCCTACCGGCAAAATCCTCGGCGTCTTTTCTTGCATAGGACAATGGCCCGGCATTCTTGTAGTCATTGATGCCTATGACCATCGCCCAACTAGAGTTGTATCGGGGCATAAAGGAATGGTTAATGCTCATGGAGCCTGGTCATATCCTAATTAGACGGAAGAGTTCACGATTGGCTTGGCGTTGCCTAACGATTACGGATTGATGTGGCGCACACCCGCCACATAATCCTGAGTTGAACTAAGCCGCCTGTTTGGGCGCAGCGCTCGGAGTTGCTGGAGGGCGCTTGGGATTTGAGGCGGATGAGCAGGGCAGCGCCGCGTCCGTTCAGCGCGCCAACGGGGCGTATTGTAGTCCCAAACTGCACATGGGGATACGGATGCCGGTGCACGTTTCGCCGGGTTGGAAAGGTTGAACCGCGCCGGCTGCGGTGGATGGCGAGAGAAGCAAGCACCTTTCCGGCAAGCGGGCGCGGGGAACGATCTGCCCCGCCAGGCGAATCCAGACAGGAGCCTTGCCGGATTGGGATGCTCTGCGGTTACAATAGCCGGGACTCATGCACTGAAGATCCCAACCCATGTCGGCTTGCGATCCCTCGACCTCAGAAACCACCGAAGACTCACCGTGCGCCTCTTCAACACCCTGACGCAGTCCCTCGAGCCTTTCCACCCACAAGGGACGCATGTCGGTGTCTATGTCTGCGGGATCACCCCCTACGACACCACACACCTGGGTCACGCCTTCACCTATGCGTGGGCCGATATCCTGGTCCGCACCCTGGAGCACATGGGGCATCTCGTGCGCTATGTCCAGAACGTCACCGATATCGACGATGACATCCTGCGCAAGGCCAAAGAGCTCGGCCAGGACTGGCGGGATGTGGTCGGGCAGTGGACCACGCACTTCATCCGAGACTTGATTGAGCTCAACGTGCGGCCCCCGGATCACTATCCAAAGGCCACCGAGATGATCCCTGAGATCATTCGCTCCGTTCAGTGTCTGATGGATGCGGGCGTGGCCTACGTCGCCGGCGGCAGCGTGTACTTCGACCTCGCAGCATGGCCCGATTTCGGCAAGCTCTCCTCCCTGCTACGGGGCGAGATGCTGCCGCTGGCTAACCAGCGCGGCAACCGCCCCGACGACCCGCACAAACACGACCCGCTCGACTTCGTCCTCTGGCAGGCACAGGCGCCTGGAGAGCCGGCCTGGGAAAGCCCGTGGGGACCTGGACGCCCCGGCTGGCACATCGAATGCTCGACGATGTCAAGAGCCCTGTTGGGCGGGACAGTCGATATCCACGGCGGAGGCGCGGACCTGGTCTTCCCCCATCACGAATGCGAACTGGCTCAAGTCGAGCCCTGCAATCGTGGAACGCCCTTTGTCCGCCTCTGGATGCACACCGCCATGGTCCGCCATCAGGGCGAGAAGATGAGCAAGTCCCTCGGCAACCTGGTCATGGTGCGAGAGCTGCTCAAGGATTGGTCGGCCGACGGCATACGTCTGTATCTCGCCGCACACCATTACCGCGCGCCCTGGGAACACAATCCCGACGAGCTCGGTCAAGCGCAGAGCCTCGCCCGCAAGATCTCCCGGGCTGCCACGACGCCGGGCGGCGCCCGAAGGATCTTCGACGCCGGGCAAGCCCGATCCAGCTTCATCGGCGCCATGCAGGACGACCTCAACGCGCCGGCGGCCATCGCCGTGCTGGAGAAGCTGGCCGAGGACACGCTCGTGGCCGCGGACAACGGGCGACGAGTCGCCGATGCGCAGTCGACCCTGCGCTCGCTCTCGAGCGTCCTAGGCCTGCGGCTGGATACGGAGAGGCCCGAAGCACGCGTCGTGGAGGGATGGGAAACGCACCTCGAGAGATTCGTTTCCGAAAAACGGCCTAAGCAGCCCACAGACTAGGATGCCCGATGCAGGAGAACGCTGCCGCATCTCGCTCGCAAGCGATCTTGGAAGCCCGGCGTAAGATCGCCAATCAGCCCCTGTACCTCGACACGGAAACCACCGGTTTGGATCAACGGGCGCAGATTGTCGAAATCTGCCTCCTGGATCACGATGGGAGCGTGTTGCTGGAGTCGCTTGTGCACCCAACGAACCGCATTCCAATCGACGCCACCCGCGTGCACGGGATCACGGATGCCACAGTGCAAGGCGCGCCGCGCTGGTCCGAGCTCTGGCCGCAAGTACAGGCCATCCTCGCGGGACGATCGATCGCGGTCTATAACGCCGAATTCGACCAGCGCATGATGCGCCAATCGCATCTCGTCCACGGGTTGCCGTGGGAGCCAGCGAGCGAGCTCTTCTTCTGTGTGATGCAGCTCTACGCACGGTTCTACGGTGAGTGGGACAGCTACCGCGGCTCCTACCGCTGGCAGCGGTTGGAGGACGCCGGCCGGCATCTCAGGCTCCCCCTCCCGAACAAGCATCGCGCTCAGGCTGACGCGCAGCTGGCGCGCGCAGTGCTGCACGCGATCGCCAATCAGACGTAGATTCCATCCAGCGGCATGATGCAGAGGTAGGAGGGCCGGCGTAGGGGCGGCTCGGTAGGGGCGGCTCGCGAGCCGCCCTTTCTGGGGGCACGAGGGCGGTCTGAAGGGGCGTTGCATGCAACGCCCCTACCTATGTTCCCCACTGCCATGCGCTCAATGAGATACACGTCCACGATTGCACCTCTTGATGATATAATCAATATCGCTTAACTAATAAGGATGCTTAACTATGACTGCGTCGCGAGAACTGGAAGCCGCCCTGCGCACCTGGACCTCCGTCTTCATGCGCCTTGCCACCCGCGAGTTCGTGCGCTGGATGAAGGAGGCGAACTTGTCGCCCTCCCACGTCAGCACACTGATGCGACTACACTACATGGGCCACTGCCCCGTCTCCTCCATCGGCCACGACCTGGGAGTGAGCGCCGCCGCGGCAAGCCAGATGGTCGAGCGGTTGGTAAGTCTGGGATTGCTTGAGAGGGGGGAAGATCCTGTCGATCGACGAGTCAAGCGGATCGCCCTTACGCAGGCAGGGCATGACATGATCCGCGAGGGAGCCGGAGCGCGCCTGAGCTGGGTTCAGTCATTGGGCGCCCGGCTTACTGCGCAGGAACAGAGGGCGATTATCCATGCCCTGAAGTCTCTCACGGCGGCAGCGACAGAGCTCGAGGCTCAGGCTCTCGCCACAACTCAACTTCAACCTCAAGGATAACTCCATGATGCGTCAACGTTCTTCGTTCAGCCCCTCGCGCGGGGCGCTGGGGCGGGCCATCCGCTATCTGGGACACTATCGACGCGACGCCGCCCTAGCCTATGCCGCGATGTTCATTGCCACGGGCGCGCAGCTCATGGTGCCCCAACTTGTGCAGAACATCATCGATGTCGTCTCCAAAGGCGTGGTCGCTGCACGCGTCCTCGAATTACCGCAGGCGATTCAGGGCCTGGCTGTCCAACAGCTCAAGCTCAGCGTCGACCAGCTCATCGAGAATCGGGACGGTGCGCCCTCCGCCCTGCTCTGGGCCGGCGGTCTGATCCTGGCCTTCGCCGTCGTCCGCGGGCTTTTCGCCTTTTCCCAAGCCTATATGGGCGAACGCGCTTCCCAGAGCGTCGCCTTCGACATGCGCAACGAGCTGTATTCCAGGATCCAGAGGCTCTCCTTCAGCTACCACGACCGCAGCCAAACCGGACAGCTCATGATCCGCGCCACCGACGATGTGGAAAAGGTGCGCCTGTTCATCGGCCAAGGCCTGTTGATGGCCCTGCAGGCGCTCGTCCTCATGTCGGGGACTCTGATCATTCTGTTTCTCACCAACGCCCGCCTCATGCTGGTGCTCCTTCCTATCCTGCCCGCCGCAATGCTGCTCTTCATGGTCTTCGGAGCCGTCGCCCGACCGATGTTCGAGGCGTTGCAGCGCAAGCTCTCCGCTCTCAACGCCGTTCTGCAGGAAAACATGGCCGGCATCAAGGTCGTCAAAGCCTTCAGCCGCGAGCGACAGCAATTGCGGCGTTTCGAGGCCTCGGCCCACGACTACATGAGCCAGATGCTGCGCGTCATGCGGCTCATGACATTCCTCATGCCGATGATCTTCCTGATCGCCAATCTGGGCCAGGCCCTCGTGCTCTATTTCGGAGGCAGCCAGATCATCGAAGGCACGCTTACCCTCGGCGAATGGCAGAAGTTCAGCCTTTACCTGCTGTTCGTGTTCATTCCCGTGGGTCAGCTCGGCTTCATCGTCGCACAAATGTCGCAGGCCGCCGCCTCCGCCGGACGCGTCTTCGAGATTCTGGACGCGCGCAGCGAGGTGGCCGATCAGCCCGGAGCAAAGCCGCTGCCGGCGGTTCGGGGGCGGGTCGAGTTTCAAAACGTCACGTTCCGCTACGTCGGCGCCGACACGCCGGTCTTGCAGAGCGTAAGCTTCTTGGCCAATCCTGGAGAGACGATCGCTCTGCTCGGACCGACCGGTTCCGGCAAGTCCAGCATCATCAACTTGATCCCTCGCTTCTACGATCCGACCGAAGGCAAGATCCTCGTCGACGGCCACGACATCCGCGGCGTCACGCTCGAGTCCCTGCGCCGGCAGATCGGCATCGTCCTGCAGGAAACCACCCTCTTCACCGGTACGATCCGCGACAACATCGCCTTTGGTCGGCCGGACGCTCCGCAGGAAGAGGTCGTCGCTGCCGCACGCGCCGCTGCGGCGCATGACTTCATCCTGGAGTTCCCCAACGCATACGACACTCCGGTTGGCGAGCGCGGCGCCACGCTTTCCGGAGGGCAGAAACAGCGCGTGGCCATCGCCCGAGCGCTGCTCATGGACCCCCGCATTCTGATCTTGGACGATTCGACTTCCAGCGTCGACTTGCAGACGGAGTGGAACATCCAGAGGGCGCTGGCCGACTTGATGAAGGGTCGCACAAGCTTTGTGATCGCCCAGCGCATCAGCACGGTGCTCAACGCCGATCGGATCCTCGTGTTGGACAAAGGCCAGCTCTCAGCGCAGGGGGCGCACGAGGAGTTGCTTGAGACGAGCGAGCTGTATGCCGAAATCTACCAATCTCAGTTGATGGAAGATGCCGCGCCGCCGGACACCGCCGTCGCGGACGCGCCAGAGCAGAAGGAGGCGGTCCATGTTCGGTGACGCGCGCCGCCTCTTCGAGCAAGAGACCCAGAAGCCCAAGAACGTTTCGCAGACGCTGATGAGATTTTCCGGCTACTTCAAGAGCTATTGGCCCCAGTATCTCGGGGTCCTCGCGCTGATGGTCGCCGCCACTTGGGCTCAGGTGACGACTCCCGACCTGATTGGGCAGGCGGTCGACTGCTATTTCACCCCGGCCGTGGCTTCGACGTTCTCGCAGGTCCCCGCCGGTTCCGCGGGCGGTGCGGCGGCCGCCAGCAACTGCTGGTACGCAACCCTCCCCGCGAACTGGACCCGCGCCGATCTGATCGCTGGCCTGGGCGGCCTCTTGCTGCGCGTCGCGGCTTTGTTCGCCCTCGCCTCGGCAGCCACGGGCATGATGTTCTACTTGATGACCTGGTCAGGGCAGCGCGTGCTCAAGACACTGCGCGTTCAGGTCTTCCGACAGATCATGCGCCTCTCCATCGGCTACCACGTGAGCCATGAGACTGGCGATACGATGAGCCGCGTCACCAACGACGCCGACACGATCCAGCAAGGGATCAGCTTCGCCATGGTGCAAGTGCTGTCCGGGTCGATGCTCATCCTGTGGATTGGGTACAAGATGCTCTCTCATAGTCTCGCGTACGCTCTGATCGCGCTATCGGCCTTGCCGCTCATGTTTGTTGCCACCGCCTGGTTTTCGAATCAGGCGCGCAAGGCATTCCGGCGCACGCGCATCGAGATGGGGTCGGTAAACGCGGAGCTGCAAGAGAGCATCTCTGGTGTGCGTGAGGCGCAAGCCTTCAGCCGAGAAGACGAGAATATCGCCGGCTTCCGCACGGCGAACGCGGCCAATCGCGACGCGAACATCCGCGCCGTCGCTTTCACCTCCGCCCTTGCTCCAACGCTGGAGGCGCTCGGCTACCTGGCGCTGATGCTCGTCACGGTTGTCGGCGGATGGGCTTTGCTCAAGGGTGGAACCCTGCTGGGCACGACGATGTCCTTCGGCCTGGTGGTCACGTTCCTCGGCTACGTGCAGCGCTTCAACCAGCCGGTGCAGCAAATCGCCATCCTGTGGACCAACATCCAGAGCGCGATCGCCGGAGGGGAAAGGATCTTTGGCTTGCTGGATGTCGTCCCCGACGTGCAGGACGCGCCGGAAGCCGTCGAGCTGCCTGCTATCCGCGGCCTTGTGGAGTTTCGGGATGTGTGGGCTGAGTACAAGCATGGCGAGGCTGTGCTGCGCGGTGTCGGCCTGCGGGCGGAACCCGGACAGACCGTGGCAATCGTGGGGCCAACCGGCGCGGGCAAGACGACCATGATCAATCTCATCCCCCGCTTCTACGACGTTACAGGAGGCGCAATCCTTATCGACGGGACGGATGTGCGGTCGGCGACTTCGACCAGCCTGCGCCGACAAATCGCGGTCGTGCTCCAGGACAACTTCCTGTTCAACGACACGCTGCTGGAGAACATCCGCTTCGGCCGGCCGGAGGCGACGGATGAGGAAGTGATCGCGGCCGCCAAGCTCGCCCATGCCGACTCGTTCATCGAGCGTCTTCCACAAGGCTATGCGACGCTGCTGGGCGAACGAGGCGGCGGATTGAGCCAAGGCCAGCGCCAACTGATCGCCATCGCGCGTGCGGCGCTCGCCGACCCTCGGATCCTGATCCTCGATGAGGCTACATCGTCTGTGGACTCCCGCACGGAGCGTCTGATCCAGTCGGCCCTGGAGAAGCTTCTCAAGGGCCGCACGAGCTTCGTCATTGCCCACCGTCTGAGCACGATCCGCAGCGCCGACCAGGTGTTGGTCCTGAACAAGGGAGAGATCGTGGAGCGGGGGACCCACCCGACGCTCCTGGCTGCACATGGCTTCTACCACGATCTGTACATGAGCCAGTTCCGGCGGCAATCGATCTCTGAGCCGACGGATGGAAAGCAGCCCCAGACGATCCCGGCGACTTCCAGCTGAGGTGGGAGGTGCTCACGACTTGGCCAGGCTGAGTCAGCCCCTTGTGCGGGGAGGAGATTATGGGATGGCCGCTAAGTCCCAGAACCTGACGTTGTCGAAGTCCACCGCGCCGGTGCCCGCGATTCCGATGACATTTCCATCCCCGGTGTGGGCGCCGTCCGTGAAGTAAGCGACAGGCTGACCATCGAGATAGAAGGCGAATTCGGCGCCCTTCGCTATCAGGATCACCCTCGAGGGTTCGTCCGCCGCGATACCGGCAACCTGGCCGTGAACAAGCTCCACCGGTTCTGGTTGGTCAGGTGCGGACGACAAGATGGACCACTCACTCGTACCGGCCGAATCGCCGAGGCGCACGATCAGGGTGTAGTGGCGCCTTCCTGTCTGTCGGAAGAAGATCTCCACGCGCAGATCCCCATCATCTCCTCTCTGCGTGAAGTCGAGCTGCAACACGAAGTCCCGCGCAACGAGGGGACCCCCAACGCTGGCAGAACCTTCCACCGTGCTCAGGCGCAGGACGCCTTCCTCTTGTACGACTCCGCTTGACATCACCGACCAGCGCAGAAACCTCCCGCTCATCGTGGAGAAATCATCCTCGAAAGTGGCAGGATTCGCCTCCAGGACGGCGAGGATCGGCGCGGCGAACTCCTCGATCCAAGCCGGTGGAGGCGTCATGGTCTCCGTCGGGACCTCCGCTGGCTGCCGCGCAGCTTCGATGGCCCGCTGGAAGACAACGTACACCTGCGCGCCTTCGATCTTCGTTGTGCGATTGAGAAAGAAGGCAGGTGCGCCGACCACTCCGCGGCGCGTGGCCTCCAGGGCCTCCGCCTCGACCCGCTTCTGGTACTTGTGCGAGCCAACGCAGTCGCCAAAAGCCTCCCCGTCGAGTCCGAGCGCTTCGGCAAATGCCTGGAGCCGGGGCGGCGAAAACGCGCCGGAGTTTTTCTCGGCTTGATTGGCAAAGAGCAGATCATGATAGGCCCAGAATTGACTCTGGTCTGAGGCGCAGTAGGCGGCCTCAGCCGCGAGCTGGGACTCGTCACCGAGAAGGGCGCCGAGGCTGCGGAAGGTGATGAGCAGCTCGCCGCTAGCTACGTAGTCTTGCAGCAGGCGGACCTCGACCCGATCGTGGAAGGCCCGGCATTGCGCACACTGGAAATCGGAGAACACTTCTAGCACAAGCGGCGCCGACCTCAGACCGACGCTGTTACTCTTTGCCAAGGGCCTTTCAATGGTGGGCGGGAGGATCACCGCGGGACTCGGCGGGCCTGCCCGGAGAATCCCCGACTGAACAAGGAAGATCCCAGCCCCGACAAGAATCACCCCAAGCAGAACCACGAGAAGCCTGAGGCCCCTTCGTCGGGAGCCGGACCGCGCCGCAGAGCGGACCGGCTTCGCAGTCCCACGCGGTGCAGGGGCGGCGCTGGGAGTCTGCCTCTTGTAGGACACAGGCACAGATGCGGACCCAATGGGAGGCTCCTCTCGCGGAAGCCAATCGGCCAGCGGGGAACGTTCCGCCGGGTCCAGAAAATAGGCCGATGGATCCCGAAGAGAGAGAGAAAGCATCACGCCGGCCATCCGCGCATGCTCGCGGATATCGTCCTTAGGATCCGAGGAAGCCACGGCCTGCAGAGGCGCGACCGCCCTTCTGTCCTTCAGGAGGCCCAAGACGTGGATGGCCGTGAAGCGATAGAGAGGGTTCGGGTGTCGCAGGTACCCGATGAGAGGTTCTACGGCCGCTGCTCCGAGTGCGACCAGCCTTTCACTCACGGCGGCGGGATCGGAAGCGCCCTCGGTGGCGCCAGAGACCAGAGCCTCAACCTTGGCCCGCACGTCGATGGGATCGTCCTGATCCTCAACGACGCTGGTCACACTCGTTCCAGAGCTAGGGACCTCCTCAGCCTCCTGGGCCTCTCCGCCGGGCTCCGCTTCTTGGCCGTGAGCTGGCTCGCTCGCCTGCGCGGTCTTGAGTATCTCGCCGAGCGCCACTTCGGCCAGGTGGCGAACGCCTGGATCAGCATCTTCCTTGAGCAGGCGGATCGGCTCGATCGCGCGGCCATCCCTCATTTTCCCGAGCGCGGCCACGGCCATCAATCGCGCCCATGAGTCAGGATGGCGCAGGTAGTCCAGCAGCGGCGCGACGGCGGTGGGTCCAAGGTCGATCATCTCCTCGATGGAGCCCTTGTGGCTGGAAGGATCGGTGTCCTTGAGAGCGAAGATCAGTTTGTCCACTTGAGCTCGGATTTCAGAGCCAGGGACAGCCACGTCTATCGCCATCCCTACTGGGGCAGCAGCATCGGGGGATGACCCGAGGGTGGTGGACTCTGGACGCGGCAATCCGGGGGCGGGCGTTCCAGGGCCAGGGAAACTCCCTTCCACTGCCTTCTCTCGATCGGAGGAAATCGCTGTGCCGGAGGCTTGGATCGCAGCGAAGGTCTTGCCCATGGAGGGCGCCGCCTTGGGTTCTTCGGACGCCGAGCGGCTGTCTGCCGGAGCGACGTCGTTCTTGGCGGCCTGCGCACTCACGGTTTGAGAGAGCCGATGTTCGTAGGCAGGATCCCACCAGACCGTGCCGGCGAAGCGGCGGGCGTCCGCGAAGTGTTTCTTGGCGACCGCTGGATCTCCGCACGCCTGCTGCACAAGCCCGAGCAGATAGTGAGACTGCCAGTCGGCGGATGGCTCGATCTGGATGCTGCGACGGCAGTATTCCAGCGCTCGGTCAAGGTCATCCTGAATGGCGAACTGCAAGCCGATCCCACCGTAGGCCTGCGCCTGCTGCAGCGTGGGTAAGCCGAGGGACGCGGCCTGCTCGACTCTGTCGATCGCCATGCTGGGATCGCCATCGCGCGACAAACGCTTCGCATCTTCGAATACGCTCTCCCAATCGCGCGTCTCGGATTCACGGACGACCGGCGCAGCTTCTTCGTACTTCCGAAGTGCCTGTAGATCGATGCGCCGTTCCTCCCGCAGCGGAGTGAATCGGCGCAGGATCGACTTTCCCCAGTAGAGAATCGGTGAGGCTGGGAGCTCGACGCCGGCGTTGAGCCGGCTATTCTCGCCATACCAGGCCCATCCTTCCTTGCCCCTCCAATCCGCCTCCAACCACTCCGCCACTAGCGCCCCACAACCTGGGCAGTATGCGGTGGCGCCCCAGGAGCCGAGCCCGGGCGGTGGTCCGTCGATGCCTGGCGTTTCCCTGCACAGGTACGCCTGACCCCAATCGAAACTCTGGCCGCATTGCGCGCAGCGGGGCATGAGATTTTCTGTCATCGTGGGTCTCCAAAGTCCCGAATTGCGCTGGGGTTTCGTGAGGAAGAGGAGCGTCGAACGAGGGAGATACGACGGGTGTTAGCGATTCGCAGACGCGCCATGCCGCTATCCATGCGCCCGCATGAACCCGGGAGGCAATCCCGGTCACCTTGCACATACCCATTATCGCGCAAGTGGCGCCTTTCGCTATCCTGATCTATCATTGGCCTGGGCAAGGGGGTGACAGGAATAGGCGCCCAATGACCTCAAGCGACTTCCCTCCGCGGATTCTCATCCTCCTCGGAGCCTTCTCAGCGATGCTGGCGGCTCCCGCCCCCCTACTTGCGCTTGCCTGGCAGGCCGAAGGGCTCGTACCGCAGACGATGTCAGGCATGCTTCAACCGCTCTCCTCACCCTCTTCCGCGGACTTGGACCTTGACGCGGGCCTCGAGTCGTTCTCCCTAACTCAGGGAGTGGTTGGGATTTACCGAGATGGGGAGAGGCTGTGGACGAGTCCTGCTGAGTGGGACGTGGCCCAGGCCCAAGTGTCCGACCTCAACCACGACGGACAAGCGGAGCTGGCGCTCCTTGTTTGGCGCAAGTACGCCGCGTGGCCTGTGGATGCGTACATGGCCTATCCGGGCCGAATCCGCGACTTCCATGACCAGGACGGCCTTTCCTGTCACTTCATCTTGATCGGCTGGCGCCACGGCGCGTTTCGCGAGTTGTGGGCCGGGTCCGCCCTGGCCAGGCCGCTCCTGGCCTTCCGCGCCCTGGACGTCAACGGAGACGGTCGGCAGGAGCTGCTCGTCCTCGAGTCTCACTACGATGCGCAGCAGCGGATTGCCGACTCGGTCGCTCTCTGGGAATGGAACGGCTTCGGTTTTTCACTGCTTACCCGCACGCCACAGCGTGTATACCCGAGCATCGTCGCGGCGCGCTCGCCCGACGGTGAAGTCCACATCCTGTTGCAGACCCGATCTTGGAGGTGAGCGATGACCCGCCGCCAGGCGCCACGCCGTGTTCTCTTCCTGCTTCTGCTCACAGCGCTCGCTTGCAATCTTCCTTCCCTCTCCCAGCCGACGCCCGCTCCGGGCTCTCCGGCTCAGCCCACCGCGCCCGGGGGCCTGCCCTCGCCGGCATCCCTCAGCCCCACGCCCCCTCCCCTTGCCTACCCACCGCCCTTTGCCAAGTACAGCCTGCCGAAGGCGGCCCTACCGGTGGCCTTCCACGGCTATGACCTGCCGCTCGACCTGGCGACCGTTCAGGGCGTGGCGGAATTCGAGCTCTCTGATGCCCAGAAGGCGCTGCTCCAGACCCATGGATTTGCGGTCGTACCTCCGGAATCCGGCGGGTACTGGGAGTTCTACCAGATCTACGAGGACGTGCGCTATGAGGAACAGCCCGTTTTCATCACCACGGATAGCGTCTTGCACGTCTACCACCTGCTCTTCGACAAGACCCTGCGAGACCTGGAGACCCGCTTCTTCGTCCCCACTTTGGAAGCTCTTACGCTGGCGATGATCGAAGCCTGCGAAGACCAGTTGAGCGAGCTCACGGGGACTCCACTCGAGGAACCCGCCCGCAGAAATCTGGCCTTCTTCGTGGTGGCGGCTCGCCTCCTGCAGATCGACGTCACGATCCCGGCCTCGGTGACCGGCCTGGTGCAAGCCGAGCTGGCGAACATCGAGGCGCACTCCTCTCCTGCGCTATCCCCCATCTGGGATCGAGACGACCTGCCGTCGGACAAGAAGCTGATCGAAGACTACACCCAGTACATCCCGCGCGGCCACTACACCCGCAGCGACACGCTCAAACGCTACTTCCTGACCATGATGTGGTATGGGCGCTTGACGTTTCGACTGCGCGACGGATTCGAGACCCAGCGGGCGCTCCTGATGACTCGCGCGCTCGAGACCGCTCGGGCCGGCGATGGAACCCCGGCCCATGATCTGTGGCAAAGCATCTTCGAGCCGACGGTCTTCCTGGTCGGCAAGGCGGATGATCTATCGTACTTCGAGTACGCGGCTCTTTCCGACTCGGTATTCGGCGCCGATGCCCCCCTTACGGCGTTCGCGGATGCGGCCGGCCTGGGAGCGTTCCAGGAGGCGGCCAAGACGCTCCCTCCACCGCGGGTGAACTCGATGTGGGTGTGGATCTCGGAAGATACTCAAGAAGCGACGCAAGGGTTCCGCTTCATGGGTCAGCGTTTCACCATCGACGCCTATGTCTACGGCCAACTGATCTGGCGCAAGGTGGGTACCTCGGATAACCAGCGCGGCCTCCCGAAAGCGCTTGACTTCTTCGCCGCCCTCGGCTCCGAAGAGGCGCTCAGTATCCTTGTCACGCTGGGGGAAACCGCCTATGCGAACTATGGCGCCCAGATGGACAAGACGCGCGCCGAGCTGGCAGCCCTCGAGCTGGATACCTGGACCGAGAACGTCTACTGGGCTTGGCTCTACGCCCTGCAACCCATCATCGAGGAGAAAGACACTCGCTACCCCGAGTTCATGCGCACAAGAGCCTGGACACGGAAGGACTTGAACGCAGCCCTCGGATCCTATACGGAGCTCAAGCACGACACGATCCTGTATGCAAAGCAGGTGATGGCCGAGATGGGCGGCGGCGCTCCCAAGGCCCCCAAGGGCTACGTCGAACCCAATCCGGAGGCCTTCGCTCGTCTGCTCGCGCTGGCCGAGATGACCAGCACCGGCCTCGCCGAGCGCGGCCTGCTCGACGAGACCATGCAAGGCAACCTCGCCAACCTTATCGATCTACTCGCGTTCTTACAGAGCGCGGCCGAGAGAGAGCTCGCCAGCCTCCCACTCAACACCGAGGACTATGATCGCATTCACTTCATCGGCGGGGAGCTGGAGGCGCTGACTATCGCCGCCTCCGATTGCGAAGAGGAAGGGCCAGGGTGCTCGGATCTGCAGGACCAAAAGGCAGCCCTCGTCGCCGACATCGCCACAGGCACGCATCCGACCATCTCGGGCTTGGCAGTGCTCGAGGAGGCGATCGGGCGCCCCACGCGCATCTACGTCGTCCTTCCCGACATCCCGCGACGGCTGGCGGTAGGCGCGGTGTTCACCTACTACGAGTTCGAACTCCCAGCCGCCGAGCGCATGACCGACGAGGCCTGGCAGGCGCTGGTGGCGGCGGGGGACACTCCCCTCCTTCCATTCTGGACCGACGACTTCCTTGCGCCGTGAGATCCGCCCTCCCGCTCGCGTCACTCGCCGTCCTCCTCGCCGTCTCTCTCGCCATTGGCGCCGGACAGCCGAGGAGGGAAGTCGTGATTGCCCTTACCGGGGACGTGATGCTAGGTCGTGGAGTAGGCCAAGCCTATATCCATGGGGGATGGGAACGCGCCTTCTCCGGGCTGGTCGGCACTTCACCTGTCGCCGACTTCACGTTCGCCAATCTTGAATCTCCCTTGACCGAAGCCCCTTTGGAGCGCGCCGCCTTCGATTTGCGAGCGCCGGTTACGGCTGTCGCCGCGCTCCGAGGAGCGGGCATCGATGTGGTCTCCTTAGCCAACAACCATGCGCTAGACGCTGGAGCGAGCGGCCTGAGGGATACTCGCAACGCGCTGGCGGACGGCGAGATTGTGCCCGTCGGCCCTGGCACGGACTCGGAGATGACGTCCGCGGGAGGCATGCGCATCGCGTGGCTCGCCTTCGACGATACTCTCCTGCCCCTCGAGTTGCAACCCACCCAGGATGCGATCCTGCGGGCTCGCGAGGTGGCCGACCTGGTGATTGTCTCTGTGCACTGGGGAGCCGAAGGGGACTCCGGCCCGCGGGAACGACAACTGCGCTTGGCGCAGGCGTTCGCTTCCGCCGGAGCCGACGTCGTCGCCGGCCACCACCCACATCGGCTGCAGCCGACCGGCTGGATCTGGGGAAACGGGCGTGGGCGGCCAACGCTCGTCGCGTACAGCCTCGGGAACGCGTTGTTTGATCAGGGCGCGCCGCCGGCCGCCCGCGTGGGTGCGCTCGTCCTTATCCGAGCCGGGCCACAAGGAGCGTGGGACGCCTGCGCCTGGCCACTGCAGATCCAAGCGGATCCTTGGCGGGTCACTTCCGCCAGCCCAGCTGTGGCGCGGACCGCGGAGAGCGCATTGGGCTTGAGGGATTGCAGCCACGATCCGTAGGGGGATCCAACTTCGGAAGTAGGGCGGCTCGCGAGCCGCCCTACCGACTCGCCCGCCTATCCCTGCGAGAAAGTACGAGGACCGCCGCTCGAAGATCCGGGCACTTGCGAAGCATTCGCGCTTGCGCATCCTCCAAGATCACTCGAAGACCTTCTCCTCCAAGTCGGGATTGGGAGCATCTTCCTCAACGTCCCGACTCACAGGTCGAAAGCCCAATTCCCTGTAGTATTCGTGCTGGATCACCAGGTTCATCACCTCACTGGTGCCAGTCCAGATCAAGCCCAGTCTGGCGTCCCGCAGAAGCCGCTCGATAGGAAAGACATCGGTGTAGCCGATGCCCCCCATGATCTGCATGGCATCGTTCACGATCTGCCAGCACGCCTCCGTAGCGAACTTCTTGGCCTCCGAAACCATGCGGCGCACACGCCGCGGGTCGTCTCCCCCGTCGATGGCGCTCGCCGTGGCGTAGACGAGGGCGCTCGCCGCGTCGAGCAGGGTGGCGCTCTCAGCAACCTTGAAGCCTACGGCCTGAAACGTGCGGATCTTCTGTCCGAACGCCTTTCGCCGGTCGCTGTAACGACCCGCGATTTCGAGCGCCGTTCGAGCCAGGCCCAGTGCGCCGGCGGCGCTGGTCATCCTTTCGGGGATCATCATCTGGTTGAAGATCTCCGCGCCGCCGTTTTCCTTGCCGATCAGGTTCTCCTTGGGCACATGCACATCTCGGAAGTAGACCCGGCCGGTGCCGCCGCCGCGCGTCCCTAGCAGTCCGTAAACTCGCTCGACCTGAACTCCCGGCCCGCGCTCGACGACAAAGACGCTGATCGAGGCGTGCGATGCGTCGTCCGCTATCGTGCGTGCGTACACGAGGAAGTAGTCGGCGCCTTCTGCGCCCACGATGAAACGCTTCTGGCCGCGCAGGATATAGCCATCGCCCTCGGGAACGGCGGTCGTCGTCGCCCCAAAGAAATCCGAGCCGCCGCGCGGTTCGGTGAGCGCCTCAGCGACGGTCACCCGCCCTTCGAGGACCGGTCGCAGCCAGCGTTCCTTCTGCGCTTCGCTGCCGAAGATGTGCAGCGCCTCTCCCACGATCGACGGCAGGCTGTAAAGACAGGCAAGGGACGTGCCAAGCACGCCGACTTCCTCCAGAGCGATGATCTCGTCGGCCCAGGTCAATCCCCTGCCCCCGTAGCTCTCCGGGAAGCGCAGGCCGAGAAGTCCCCGTCGCGCCGCAGCCTGGATGAACTCCCGTGGGTAGGATATTCGCCCGGCATCCATGTCAAGGACCAGTTGGCGCGGTACGTCTTCGCGCACGAAGCCTCGGACTTCTTCCCTCAAGTGCTTCTGTTTCTCGTTCACTAGACTCTCGATCATCTCGGTATCCCTCTCGCCGCGCACGTCATGCAGAGCGCCAGCGGTCCGATCGCGCTGCCGCGCGTCACGTCCTCGTGCCTGACTTCGGAAGTCGCACCGGCGACTTCCGAAGTCGGCCAACTTGTCAACCCACACGACCTTCAGGCAGAGAGAGCTCCTCTTTCATCGCTAGGCCGAGTCTGCGGATGCCCTCGCGGATCAAATCCTCGTTTGCGTTCGAGAAGTTGAGTCGCATCGAGTGCTCGCCCCCGATCTCATCGGGATAGAACGCAAACCCGGGGACATACGCCACCTTGGCTGCCGCCGCCTTGGCAAAGAAATCGCGGGTATGGATGCGGTCTGTTGCGCGAAGCCAGAGAAAGAGCCCTCCGGCGGGACGTGTCCAGGAGACGCCCTGCGGCATGTGCTCTTCGAGCGCCGCCAGCATCGCGTCGCGCCGTTGGCGATAGACGCCCCGCAACCGCTTCACATGTTGCCGAAGGAAATCGCCCTGGCAGACTTGGTTTGCGACCATCTGCACAAACGTGCCGGTGTGCAAATCGGCGCCCTGCTTGGCCTGCACCAGACGCGCAACAATTGGCTTTGGTGCGACGAGCCACGCCAGCCGGATTCCCGGCGCGAGCGTCTTGGAGAATGTACTCAGGTACAGGGTGCGTTCCGGCGCCAGACGGAAGAGCGGGGTCATGTCTTGCCCTTCGTAGCGAAGCTCGCCGTAGGGGTCATCTTCCACGATCACCAGGTCATGCTCACGGGCGATCTCGACCACGAGCTCACGACGCTTGAGGGAGAGCGTGGTGCCCGCCGGGTTGTCGAAGTTCGGCAGGACGTAGACGAATCTCGGACGGTGGCCCGTGCGCAGAATGCCGAGGAGATCTTCGACGCGCATTCCTTCATCGTCGATGGGCACGGTACAGTAGTGCGCCTCATAGGACGACCAGGCCTGCAGCGCACCCAGATAGGTCGGCCGGCTGCACGCGATGCATGCGCCTGGATCGACGAACAGCTTCCCGATCAGATCAAGGCCTTGCTGAGAGCCGTTGAGGATGAGGATGTTTTCGGATTCAACCCAGATGCCGTAGCGCGACATCGCCTCGGCAAGCAGCTCCTTCAACGGTAGGTATCCCTCGGTCGGACTGTATTGCAGGGCGATATGGGCTTCACGCTCAAGGACATGTTGGCATGCCTCCTCGAACTCGCGGACGGGAAAGAGCTCAGGAGCGGGAAGTCCGCCGGCGAAGGAGATGATGTCGGGCTGCAGCGTGAGTTTCAGCAGCTCGCGGATGATCGAGCTCTTCATGCGCGACGCTCGCTGGGCCAATCGCGGCTCCCACCCGATATCCTCGACCTTGGTGACCACAGCCTGCGCTCGTGTCATGGATACTCCTCTTTGCGGTCTGTCGTGATTGTGGCACCGCGCGCCGATCAGAGCAACTTGCAGCGGTCACCGGCTGGACAGGAAGAACCTCTCATTTCCACTCCAGGAGGGTGCGGAGGGCGCCTCCCACATGATGTGGCAGCGGTAGTGCCTGCGCTAGGGGCACCATGATACCGGGTAGCGCGTAGGGGCGAAGCATGCCGTCTCGCACCGGCGTGCCGCCGAGCTTCGCGGCACGAACGGTGCTTCGCCCCTACCCTGCCGGAGAGGCGCCAGGTAGAAGGAAGTCGCCGATGACCTGTGGACAAACGGACCGACGGTTGCCACACTACGCGAGATGCGCCCGAGAGTGACCGGGCTTCGCCCGAATCCAGGAAGCCAGTAGAATGGGGTTGGCTGTGGTCTGTCCCGGCCGCGGAGGGCAGGAACATGGGCTTCTCATCCTTACTCAGTGAGCGCCAAAGCCAGGTCTGGCACGCGGAGAAGCGACTAATCCGACGTCTTCTGGACGAGCTGGCAGCTTGGGAAGCGGAGAAACGCGATCTGGAGATCCTTCGCCAGGCGCTGGAACAGCTCGATGAGCTCTTCCTGCTCGTCGTGGTCGGCGAGTTCAATAGCGGGAAATCGGCCGTTATCAACGCCCTGCTGGGAGAGCAGTATCTGCCCGAGGGGGTCACACCGACCACTGACCGCGTCTACATTGTGAGGTACGGGGAGCCCGGTCCCCCACAGTTTCTCGAAGAAGACATCCAGGTCGTCAGCTTTCCGTCCGACCTATTGCGCGAGATGCACATCGTCGATACACCAGGCACGAACGCTGTCCTGCGCCGGCATGAGGCGGTGGCGCGTGATTTCGTCCCGCGCAGCGATCTGGTTATCTTCGTAACCTCTGCCGATCGCCCATTTAGCGAGAGCGAACGGGGGTTTATGGAAGCCATCCGTGAATGGGGGAAGAAGATCCTCGTGGCCATCAACAAGATCGACATCCTCGAGAGTCAGAATGCCGTTGCCGAGGTGGTCGCCTACGTTCGCGCTCAGGTGCAGCGGTTGTTGGGATTCGAGCCTGAGATCTTCCCCGTCTCGGCCCGGGCAGCGTTGCGCCGCACCCTGGGCACTGCAATCTCTCCGGCCGACAGAGCAGAAGATGGATTCGATTCCTTGAGGGATTACCTGATCACCACGCTTGGCGAGGAAAGCCGCGTGCGGCTGAAGCTCCAAAGTCCCATCGGGGTAGCAGATCGAGTCCTCCGGCGCCACCTGGAGCTTGCCCAAGGCCGGCAAGACTTGCTGCAAGAGGATATTCAGGCCTTGGCTGCGATCGCGCAGGATCTCACCACGCACCAAGTGCAGGCTGCGCGAGAATTCGATCGCCACATGGCGGCGGTCGAAGCCGAGATGCTGGCGATGCGAATTCGCGGCGAGGAGTTTCTCGATGACCGGATGCGCCTGCTGAAGATTCGCGGGATGCTGAACGCAGGCCGCATGCAGGCGGCTTTCGAGAACCAGGTCATTGCTGACACACCCAAAAGGATCGAAGCTCGTATCCAGCAGGTCATTGATTGGCTGGTTGATCGGGAGCACAGCCAGTGGAAACGAGTGGCGGACGCCCTGGGCCATCGTCGCGACGCGGGGCGCCTCTCACAGACCGCTCAAGATGCCTGGGGCAGCTTCTCGCTGAAGCGCCAGCAACTACTTCAAGGCCTTGGGGCTCAAGCAGAGCGCACCGTGGCGTCGTACGACCGAAAGGCTGAAGCGCTTCGACTCGCCTCTTCGGTCCAAGAATCGGTGGCTATGGTCGGTCTGATTGAGGTCGGAGCACTCGGGCTCGGGCTTGTGTTGAAAGCTCTGCTCGTGGGCGCGGCCGCCGAAGTGACGGGTCTGCTGGCGGCGGGAGTGCTTGGCATACTCGGGCTTGCGGTGATCCCCTATCGCCGCGGAGTGGCCAAGAAGAGGATGAGGGTCAAGATGGAAGGTCTGAGAGCACGTCTGCAGGAGGTGCTCGGGGAGAGCTTCCGCGAAGAGATGGAGCAGACTCGTGGCCAGGTGGAGGGGGCTCTCGGGCCCTACCATCGTTTCGTGCTCGACGAACAGGGAAGGCTTGCTCATCTCCATCAGGCCCTGCTCGAGATCCGCGAACAACTCACAAGGCTCCGCGCCGAGGTTGAAGGGCTTGTTCCAGGCTCATCCGAAGCAAGCGAGGCGCCGGTCTGACTTTCCGTCGTTGGCGGCTCTTGGCGATGCCCCGCGGCGGGTAACCTCTCCGGCAGGGTACGGGCGAAGCATTCGCTGTATCCGCCGAGCGCATGTCCAACGGCTTGACGGCGAATGCTTCGCCCCTACGCACAACCCGGCATCGTAAGGGCCCAGCATGGGCGCTACCGCTGCCACACCAGGCGAAATGCCCCCTTCACGGCGAGGCAGTAGCATGGCACGCGGGATTGCGCTATCCTAGCGGGATCCGTCGCGGGGCGAACAGAGGCGCGTCTCCAATCCGCAAAGTGGGAGGGACTGCATGACACGTAAAACGCTTGGCTACGTCGAACTGGTCTGGACTTGCCCGCGTTGCGCGACGAAGAATCCTGGCTCGCGCAAGTTCTGCAATGGATGCGGGGCGCCTCAGCCAGACGACGTCTCCTTCGAACAGCCTGAGGAAGAGAAGCTGCTCACCGACCCCAAGGCCATCGCCTGGGCCAAGGCCGGCCCGGACGTGCACTGCCCATACTGTGACGCCCGCAATGCGTCCGGCGCCACGTTCTGCGGCGCGTGCGGCGGCGACTTGCGGGAGGCCAAAGCGCGCGAGAGCGGGAAAGTGCTCGGCGCACATCGCGCCGAGCCGGCCGCTCCAATCGGCTGCCCGAACTGTGGCACGGAGAACCCGGCCTCTGCCTTGCGCTGCTCGAACTGCGGAGCAAGCCTTGCAGCGGACCGACCTCAAGCGGCTCAACCCACACCGAAGCAGCAGTCACGCAAGAATCCGCGGACCGCCATCCTCGTCGTGGGCGCCCTCGCCGCGTGCGGCCTGTTGGCGCTGATCCTTCTCCTGGTGTCTGGCCGCAGGAGCGAGATTGAGGCGACGGTGGCATCGGTGTCGTGGAGCCGCAGCTTGGAGCTGGAAGCCTACGGTCCTGTGGAGCATGAGGGTTGGCGCGACGAGATCCCAGCCGAGGCGTCCATCGGCGTGTGTATCATGGACTACCGCACAACTTCGGACTTCCCGGCGCCGCAAGCGACTGAAGTCTGTGGGACACCCTACACCGTTGACACGGGCAGCGGCGCGGGTGAGGTCGTGCAGGACTGCGTCTACGAGATCTACGAGGAGCGCTGTTCCTTCACCATCCAGGAGTGGTCCGTCGTCGACACGCTGACCGCCTCAGGATCGGACTCGGACCCGTTCTGGCCGGAGATCAGCCTCGCCGGCGGTCAGCGATATGGCGAGCGGCGGGAGGCCTTCGAGGTGGTCTTCTCGGCCGATGGGGA
>Ga0209642_10000737_pt1 | contig 21368 bp, 14 predicted proteins | sample RifCSP19_2_FD_184025 | JGI IMG/M metagenome (GOLD analysis project Ga0209642, IMG submission 184025) | Soil microbial communities from Rifle, Colorado - Rifle CSP2_sed 19_2 (SPAdes) (version 2) | ecosystem: Environmental > Terrestrial > Deep subsurface > Rock core/Sediment | place: Rifle... | reverse complement strand
TGATCGACGGCTGCCGGCGCCGTCAGTCGGCCGGCTCGGGCTGGCCGGTTTCATGCGTCTCCTCTGCGTATTGCCGAGCTATGCCTTGACGCCGCTTTTTTTTTTCGCTCCCAGGTCTGCCTGGTCAGGCGTCGGCATGGCCTCCTGGTCTTCCTGTGACCGGCTCTGGTCGATGCGAGCCTGCAGGTCCTCAAGGCTGACTTCGATTTGCTGGAAGGGCCCTCTGCGGAGTCGGTGGCCGAGGGCCAACTCGGCGGCAAGGGCAATGTCGCGCTCGGTAATCGTCGTCCGGCCTTCAAAGGCGGCGTGCGCCCGAGCCGCCTTGAGGATCACCAAGTCGGCCCGGTGACCATCGACCTGCAGAGATGAGGTCAGAGCGGCGATCGACAGTAGATCTCGTCGTGTGTACTCGACTTGATCGAGAAGCCTGCGCGCCGCTTCAATCTTCCGCGAGAGGGCGACTTCCTGCTCCATCCATCGCGCCCGAAAACCCTCGGGGTCGCTTTCGAAGGCCAGGTTCCGCTCCATGATGAGGACGCGGTCGTGAGGATCCTTCAAGCCTCGGATATCGACGCACAGAGCGAAGCGATCGAGAAGTTGGGGCCGCAGATCTCCCTCCTCGGGGTTCATCGTACCAACCAGGATATAGCGCGCCGGGTGGCTGAAGGAGATCCCCTCGCGCTCGACGATGTTCATGCCGAGCGCGGCCGAGTCGAGCAACACATCCACAACATGGTCGTCGAGCAGATTGACCTCATCGATATAGAGCAGCCCACGGTTGGCGGCGGCCAGGACGCCGGGCTCGAAGTGGCGCTCCCCGTGTTTGATCGCTCGTTCGATGTCGAGTGTCCCAACCACGCGGTCCTCTGTGGCGGAGACCGGCAAGTCGATGAAGGGGGTGCGGCGGGCTGCCGTGGGCAAGGCCTCGCCTCGGCCGACGCGCTCGCGGCATTCCGTACACCAAGTGGTAGGGTGATCCGGGTCGCATCCGAAGCGGCAGTCTTCGACCACGTGGACTTCCGGCAGTAGCGCCGCGAGGGCACGTGCGGCGGTCGACTTCGCCGTCCCTCGTTCGCCACGAATCAGAACGCCGCCGATGCGGGGGTTGACCGCATTCAGTATCAGAGCCCGGCACATTCGCTCCTGGCCCACGATGGCGGTGAAGGGATAGACGATACCCACCTGGATGACCTCCAACGGCGCCTTGCCGTCTGGCGGACGGATTATACCGCGGGGCAGATTGGACCACGGACCGCGGACGACGGACGACATGAAGCGGAGGATAGACGGTGGACGGCGGACGGTGGACCACGGGAGAGAAGAGGACTGCTCACTAAGCACCGCTCACCTAGCACTGCTGCGACAGAGAGCAGTGATCCGTGATCAGTACCACTGGAGATACGGACCGCGTCTTCCCCAGAGGTTGTCAAAGGCGCTCCTTCCTCTTATAATCGCGTCATCTTCCAGTGGAGATATCGTGTTGATAGAGCAGAATGAAGGGGCCAGTGGGCCGGAAATGCAGCCCGTTGGCGAAGCGATCGTGCCGGAAATGCAGCCCGTCGACGAAGCGATGGCGCCGGAAATGCAGCCCGTCGACGAAGCGATCGTGCCGGAAGCGCAGCCCGTCGACGAAGCGATGGCGCCGGAAATGCAGCCCGTTGGCGAAGTGATAGGGCCGGAAATGCAGCCCGTTGACGAAGCGATGGCGCCGGGAATGCAGCCCGTTGACGAAGCGTTAGCGCCGGAAGCCCACCCGATGGACGCCTTTCTCGAAGAGAAAGCGATGGGCATGGACACCCCTCGACGGGGCGAAATCCGCACCGGTACGATCGCCCGTATCACGGAAACCGATGTTCTCGTCGACATCGGCGCCAAGTCGGAAGGCGTGATTCCAGTCAGGGAGCTGGAGCAACTTCCGACGTCCGAGCGCGAAGCCCTCGGAGTCGGCAAACAGGTCACGGTCTATGTCATTCGTTCCTCAGGCAGCGACGACATGATCTTGCTCTCCTTGGCACGCGCCGAGGAGGAAAAGGACTGGCATGACGCGGAAGCGCTGCTGACGTCCAAAGAGATCTTCGAAGGCGTCGTTTCGGGCTACAACAAAGGCGGCGTGATCGTCAAGCTGGGGCGCTTGCGTGGCTTCATCCCGGCTTCACAGGTCAGTCTTTCTCGGCGACGGCGCGCCGAAGGGGAGTCGCCCGACAAGCGCTGGGGGAAGATGGTAGGGGAGCCGATCGTGGCCAAAGTGATCGAGGTTGATCGGCGGCGGAATCGCCTCATCCTCTCGGAGCGCGCCGCGTCGCGCGAGGCGCGCGAGGTCCTCAAACAGCGCCTCATCGCCGAACTCAAACCCGGCGAGGTCCGCTCTGGGCACGTGATTAGCTTGGCCGATTTCGGCGCCTTCGTAGATATCGGCGGCGCCGACGGCTTGGTTCACATGTCCGAGATCTCCTGGAAACGCATCTCCCACCCACGCGACGCGCTCAAGGTGGGGCAGGAAGTCCAAGTGAAAGTGCTGGGCGTGGACCCTGACCTGAAGCGAATCAGTCTCTCCATGCGCGAACTGGAAGCGGATCCCTGGGAGACGCTCGTCGGTCAGCTCCAAGAAGGCCAGCTTGTGGAAGGCAAGATCACCAAATTGACGAAGTTCGGCGCTTTTGCAAGCCTGGCGGGCATGGAAGATTACGAGGTCGAAGGTCTGGTCCACATCTCAGAGCTGTCGGATCGGCATGTCAACCATCCCAAGGAGGTTGTGCAGGAGGGGCAAACCCTCGCGCTGCGGGTGATCAAGATTGACCGCAAGCGCCGACGGATTGGCTTGAGCATGAAACGGGTCGATTCCGCCGAGTATGCCGAGCTCGACTGGCGGACGGCGATGGGCGAGATCCAAGGTGTGGAGGAGGAAGAAGCTTTCATCCCGGCTGCCTCGGAGATCGTGGAGGATTTCGACGAAGCGTTGGAAGAGGAACAGCTCGGGATGGGTCCCTTGGATGCGGAAGCCCCTCCTTCCGCCACGGACTCGACGTCTGTGCCGCCGACGACGGAGAAGTCGAGCGACAATCATCAAGACGCGCCTCAGGAATGGAGCGATCCTGGTGGGGGAGCCGAAGAAGCCTAAAGCAGCTGACACACTCGGCCGGGCGGAGTCGACGAACCCGCCCGGCTTGCGTTTCGGGGCTGTTCGGGTGATCCCTTGCTCCTATTGCCAAGTCCAAAATCGGACTCTCTGGTAGAATAGCATGCAAGGGGGACAGCTTTTTGGGGGTCATTGCGGAGGCAGGTGAGTTGACTGAAGACAAGCTGAAACGCTTCACACAGAGAGCACGGCGGGTGCTGAGCCTGGCTCATGAAGAAGCTGAGCGGCTTCATCATAACTACATCGGTACGGAGCACCTGTTGCTTGGGCTGATCCGCGAGGAAGGCGGAGTGGCAGGCCGAGTCCTCCGCGAATTGGGGCTCGATCCGGCTCGGATCAAAGAGATGGTGGAACGCCTCACCGGCGTCGGTCGACACGCCGGCGGACGGATCGAGCTCGCTCCGAGCACACAGCAAGTGTTGGAGCTGGCGGTGGAGGAGGCCCGCCGTATGGGCCATCACTACATCGGAACCGAGCACCTGCTGTTGGGCCTTGTTCGACAGGGTGAAGGCGTCGGCCTGGATGTGCTGCGACGGCTCGGGATCACGCCCGAGCAGGTCCGTCGGCAAACACGCCGCATTCTGCAGGAGAGCCCCACCAAAAGGGCGCCCACTACGGCTGGGTCCCAGCGCAAAGATGCCGCCAAGACCCCCCTTGTCGATCAACTGGCCACCGATCTAACCTCCTTGGCTGAAGAGGGGAAGCTAGACCCGGTCATCGGCCGACAAATGGAGATCGAGAGGGTCATCCAGATCCTTGCCCGGCGCACGAAGAATAACCCGGCGCTCATCGGCGAGCCCGGCGTCGGCAAGACGGCCATCGTCGAAGGCCTTGCGCAACGGATTGTGGCTGGGGAGACCCCGGAGCCCTTGCTTGGAAAACGCGTGCTTCAACTTGACGTCGGCTCGCTTGTGGCGGGCACGATGTACCGCGGACAGTTCGAAGAGCGGCTCAAGCGAGTCATTGACGAGCTCAAATCTGCCGGGGCGATACTGTTCATCGACGAGGTCCACATGCTTGTCGGCGCCGGTTCGGCAGGCTCGTCGGTGGATGCGGCCAACATCCTCAAGCCAGCGCTATCGCGTGGCGAGCTGCAGGTCATTGGCGCCACCACCCTCGACGAGTATCGCAAGTACATCGAGAGCGACGCCGCCCTCGAACGACGCTTCCAACCGGTCATGGTCGAAGAACCATCCATCGAGGAGACCATCAAGATCCTGCGCGGCGTCAAGGGGCCCTACGAGGAGCACCACAAGCTGGCAATCACCGACGAGGCATTGGAGGCCGCTGCGCACCTCTCTGCGCGCTACGTCACAGAGCGATTCCTTCCCGACAAGGCGATTGACCTGATCGACGAAACCGCGTCTCGCGTAAGGATGTACAAGAGTCCGGAGGCGGCAAGGCTGATGAAGATGATGGGTGAGTTGCGCGAGACCCGCGCCGCCCACGCTCTGGCCATTGAGGAGGCGCGCTACGACGACGCTCAGGAGTTGATGGAGAGAGAAGGAGAACTGGAAGAGAAGCTCACGCAGATGAGGGCCGGATGGGATCGGTCGGAAGGGCCTAAGGTTACAGCGCAAGACATCGCCGAAGTGGTCTCCATGTGGACCGGCGTCCCTGTGATGCAGATCGCCCAGGAAGAATCGATGCGTCTGCTTCAAATGGAGGGGGCGCTCCACGAGCGCATCATCGGCCAGGACGAAGCGATCAACGCCATTGCCAAGGCCGTGCGCCGTGCAAGGGCCGGCCTGAAGGATCCACGGCGCCCGATCGGCTCATTCATCTTTCTTGGGCCGACCGGGGTGGGCAAGACGGAACTGACCAAGGCGCTCGCCGAGTTCATGTTTGGCACGGAAGACTCCCTGGTACAGATTGACATGTCGGAGTTCATGGAGCGCCACTCCGTCAGCCGGTTGGTCGGCGCCCCTCCGGGTTATGTGGGCTACGAAGACGCCGGTCAGCTCACCGAGGCCATCCGGCGCCGTCCCTACTCGATCGTGGTCTTCGATGAAATCGAGAAGGCTCACCCGGAAGCTCATAACATGCTGCTCCAGATCATGGAGGAGGGTCACCTTTCCGATGCGCGGGGTCGCAAGGTAGACTTCCGCAATGCCATCATCGTGATGACCTCCAACGTCGGCGCCGAACTCATCCAACGGCAGACTCAGTTTGGTTTTCCCATCGCCCGCGATGAAGCGTCGGAGGAGCGGATTTCGTACGAGGAGATGCGCAAGAAGCTGACGGAGGCCTTGCGCAAGATCTTCCGTCCCGAATTCATTAACCGCGTGGATGCGATCATTGTCTTCCACGCCTTGAGCAAAGAGCAGATCACGCAAATCGTGGAGCTGGAGCTGGCCAAGCTCTCCGAGCGACTCACGGAGCATGAGGTCACGCTTCAGCTGACGGAGGCCGCGCGGTCGATGCTTGCCGAGCGGGGGTTCGACCCGGAGATGGGTGCGCGTCCGCTGCGCCGGGTCATTCAGAACATGGTTGAGGATCGCCTGTCGGACGCGCTTCTGGCTGGGGACTTCAAGGCCGGCGACCACATTCTGCTGGATGTTGAAGAGAGTGAGCTGGTGATGCACAAGACGGAACCTGAGAAACGAAGCGAGAAGGAAGAGGCCGTCAGCGCCGGATAAGCGGCGGGAATGTCTCCTCCTCGGATGGCCCCCATGCAATGCAGCAGGCGGCCCGACCAACGATGTCGGGCCGTTTTGGTATCTTCTCGAAGTCGATGAGGAATGAGGCGAAGGAAGGGAGGCGAGTGTGGCCAAGTCAACAACGCGTTACGTGTGCCAGCAATGTGGCCGGATCGCGCCCAAGCCGTTGGGCCGTTGCCCTCAGTGTGGCTCATGGAACAGCATGACCGCCGAGGTCGTGACAGCGGAGCGCAAGAGAGCTCCCGTTCTTGCTCGAACGTCGTCGCGCCCGCTGCGGCTGGCCGAAATCGCTGGTGACGCCAACGAGCGACTCGCGTTACCGATGGATGAATTCGCACGCGTGCTGGGGGGAGGCATCGTCCCGGGATCCCTTGTTCTGGTCGGAGGCGATCCGGGGATTGGCAAGTCGACCCTTCTGCTGCAAGTGGCTCTTGTGGTGGCTGAGTCTGGGCGCGTGCTGTATGTGTCGGGGGAGGAGTCGAACCGGCAGATCAAGGCACGCTCTCTGCGCCTCGCCGGCGAGCGCCCCCTGCCCGAGCAGATGTTTCTGCTCAGCGAAACCGATTTGGGGATGATCATCGAGCATGTCCGGGAGATTGCGCCGCAGTTGGTCGTGGTGGACTCGATACAGACCGTGCATGTGGAAGAGATCGAGTCGGGAGCCGGTTCGATCTCACAGGTACGAGAGTCAGCCTCGCGTCTGCAAGTACTGGCGAAGTCCTGCGACGCGGCCATCTTCCTTGTCGGGCATGTGACCAAGGAAGGCGCCATTGCCGGGCCGAAGGTGCTGGAGCACATTGTAGACACCGTGCTCTACCTCGAAGGGGATGCGTTTCACGCCTATCGATTGCTGCGCTCGGTGAAGAATCGCTTTGGCGCGACGACCGAGGTGGGGGTCTTCGAGATGCGCAGTTCTGGGATGGTTGAGGTCGCCAATCCTTCCGAGGCCTTTCTGGCGGAGAGGGCGGTAAACGCCCCGGGGTCGGCGATTGCCGTGACCTTGGAAGGGACCCGTCCGTTGCTGGTCGAAGTGCAGGGGCTGACGAGCCGGACGGCGTTCGGCAATCCTCGGCGGACGGCCAACGGGGTTGACTTCAACCGCATGCTCTTGACGATCGCCGTGCTCACGCGCAGGGTGGGTCTACCTCTCGGCGAGGAAGACGTGTTCGTGAACGTAGTGGGCGGCCTACAAGTGGAGGAGCCATCGGCAGACCTGGCGGTGGCAGCTACGATCGCCTCCTCGTTCCGAGACCAGGCGATTCCCGCGGATCTCGTGATGATTGGGGAGGTTGGCCTTTCCGGGGAGTTGAGGGCGGTGCCGCAACTGGGGGTTCGCCTGCGGGAGGCTGCGAAACTTGGTTTCCGGCGCGCGGTGGTCCCCAGGAGCGTGAGAGGAGAAGAGGCGCGTCCGGACGGCATCGAGATCCATGCGGCGAGATCGTTGCGGGAGGCGCTTGCCGCCGCCTTTGGCAGCGAGCGCAAGGAAGCATCATAGGAGTGCGCGTTCGGCGTCTCGTCCAGCGGTGGCGCGACATCCGATGGGTCTTTTGGCGGCACTTTGCCCGAGCGAAGGCTTGATTCGCTCGGTTGGTTCATGGCCGTATTCCTGTTGTCGCCCCGTCGGGTCGTTAAGGTTTCACTCAAGCTGGCAAGGGCGGGCTGGCGCCCGTTCATCGTCCCTAGATCTGGCGTGATCGTCCTGCGCCTGCAATGAATCTGGCGGGTCATTGAGTGGTTGCCGCTCTCTCTGCCGCAGAGCCACGAATCGTCCTGGCGCGACGCCTTTAACAATACGTGTTCTTAAATCTTCCATTGTTTTTAGGATGGCGTCGGCTGGGGAGGTTGAACTGTGGCTTGCGATTTGCTAGAATGCTGCCATCGTAGGTGGTGGTAGTTCAGGGGGAAGAAGTCCGCGCAAGACCTCTCACTGCCTCGACCGGAGGCAGCCGCACGGCAGACGGCTGAAACCCTTCGCTCCAGTACGCCGTTCGTTGGATCGCCAACCTTGGGTCGTGGGCGCCTTGCCCATCCGGCACTCTCCAGGAGTTCGCCGACGGAGGATTATTTGGACGCGCATCGCCTCTGGGACGCCGCGCTCGGACAACTGCAAATCGAGATCCCGCGCTCCGCATTTGACACATGGGTTTACGGTGCGGAGCTCTTGACTTACGAGGATGGGACTTTCATCGTTGGCGTCCAGAATGCGTATGCCCGCGACTGGCTGCAGGATCGGCTCCATCCAACGATCCGACGCGTCCTCAGCGGCATCTCGGGGCGAACGGTCGATGTACGATTCGTGGTATCCCACGATGAACCCGCGCTCGAAGAGCCCACGATTGCGCTGGAGATCCCCCAGCCGGCCAGCTCCAATCTCGTCTGCAATCTCAACCCGCGTTACAGCTTCGATAGCTTCGTCGTGGGGCCAAGCAATCGACTTGCCCACGCGGCCGCGCAGGCAGTGGCAGAAAGCCCGGCACGTGCCTACAACCCGCTCTTCCTTTACGGCGGCGTCGGTCTGGGGAAGACCCATCTGCTCCACGCGATGGGCAATGCCTGCAGTGCGCGCGGGTTTCAGGTTCTCTATGTCTCCTCCGAGGAATTCACCAACGACCTGATCCATGCCATCCGGATGCATACTACGGACACCTTTCGCGAGCGCTACCGGCGGATCAGCGTGCTCCTGGTTGATGACGTTCAGTTCATCGCCGGTAAAGAGGCCACGCAGGAGGAGTTCTTCCACACGTTCAACACGCTGCACGGTCAGGACAAGCAGCTCGTCATCTCCTCCGACAGGCCTCCCAAGGCGTTCGTGACCCTTGAGGAGCGACTCCGCTCGCGCTTCGAGTGGGGTCTCACCGTGGATATCCAACCACCCGACCTCGAGACTCGTCTGGCGATCCTCGGATCTAAGGCCGAGCGGTCGGGGCACACCGTCGAGCCCGAGCATCTTGAGATGATCGCTCGGCGTGTGCAAAGCAACATCCGGGAACTGGAGGGCGCTCTCACCCGCGTCCTGGCCTTCTCTGACTTGAGCGGCGTTCCGCTGACAAAGGCTGTCGTCGAGTCGGCGCTGGTTGACTTCTTCCCTCGCGCCGGAGCGCTCAGCCCCGATCAGATCATCGCCGCCGTGGCTCGTCAGTTCGGCGTCGACGAGGACCGCCTGCTCAGCAAAGAGCGCTCGGCGCGGGTCTCGCTCCCGCGACAGGTTGCCATGTACTTGATCCGTCAGGAGGCCGGCCTCTCTCTGCCTCAGATCGGCGACACGTTGGGTGGACGCGATCACACGACAGTGATCTACGGCCTGGAGAAGATATCCGATCTTCTCGAGACCGATGACTCACTGCGCCGACAGGTCTTCGCCGTTCGCGAGGCGCTTCACAGCCGAGCTGTGTGACCCGAGGAATCGAGACTTCCTTCCTCTGTGATTGATGACATGCCTCATTGGCGCTGAGCGGACATTGCGGCTAGACTGATCGTGCAAGCCGCCACACAAGAAGCGCGTCGGACGACAACAGCGTAGGACCAGAGTGAGCGACTCGATCTGGCCCCCTCGTGGCTCCCAGACGGCGCTCCAATCGGCGATCGAGAAGTCCTCCGCACGCCTTGTGGCGGCGTTTTTTCTCCCCACACCCCTTGCCCCCTGGAACCTTTAGCCCCCCATCACAGGTGATCGTTCTCGGCGCCTTCCGCTGATGTAGCGGCGCTGCATGCTGCGCCCTGTGCTCCGCTTGAAAACTGCTGGCTCGGAAGAAGAAGGACTTGCCGTCAGCCCGGCGGCTGGAAGGGCGCTCTCCAGCTAGGCGACTTGTGCACATGTACGACCTTCCACTCGCCGTTGAGGCGCACGAGAACGCGGCTTTCGTTGTAGCTCTTCACTGCGACGCCGGAAGCGTCGGCGCTGGAGAGCAACATCGTGTACGAGCAAATCACGGTCTCGCCGTACGATTGCTCGCGATAGTTTGCCAGGTCGAATCGCAGGCGCGGCTTCTTGGCAGGTTGGCCGGATTGCGGACGAGGGTCGAGCCCGAGAGCGGCGCTGTCCTCCCGCGCCGCTTCGGCCAACATGAAGTCGTGGAAGGGCAGGCCGTCGATACGATGCGGGGTCACGAACCACTCGTAGATCGTGAGGTCTGCCACGGTCGTGTTGTGGTAGGTCTCGATGTCGCCAGCGAAGATGGCCTGCAAGTGTTGATCGAGAAACCTGCGGGTTTCTGTGACCTCAGTCATGCCACGCTCCTCATAATAGGGAAATTGGATCGATATCGAGGGTCCAGCCAGTGGGCAAGGGGACAGGGATGAGCGGCAGAGGGTCGCCAGAACGCAGGATGATCTGCCAGCGATAGTCCCCACGCAGGCGGCGATAGAAACACGGCACCGGGCCGATCAAGTCAAGCTCTCGCTCCAGCTTCGCAGCCCGAGCGCGCAAGACGCGGGCGAGCCTCTTAGCCTCTCCTTCGGCGATCTCCTGGGAGGCGTGCTTGTACAGCAAGCGGGCGAGGCGTCGAAAGGGGGGATAACCCAACTGGCGTCTGTGTCGCAGTTCTTGTGTGTAGAACGCGTGATAGTCATGGCCGGCGGCGGCGCGGATGGCAAAGTGCTCCGGCTGGTAGGTCTGCAAGATCACTCGCCCGCCGAGCAGGCCGCGGCCCGCGCGTCCTGCGACTTGAGTCAGCACCTGGAAGGACCTCTCCGCCGCTCGGTAGTCCGGCAGGTTCAGGCCGAGGTCGGCCAGCACGACGCCGACGAGGGTCACGAGAGGCAGATCGAGGCCTTTGGCGATCATCTGCGTTCCGATCAGCAGGTCCGCGCGATGGGCGGCAAAGTGGGCCAGGATCAAGTCGTGGGAACCTTTGCGGCGTGTCACATCCCAATCCCAGCGTAACGTCCGCACCCCCGGAATGAGTCGCTCGACTTCCGCTTCGATGCGCTGCGTCCCGGCGCCGAAGTGGCGGATCCTCAAGCTGCCGCAGTTTGGGCATTTCGTCGGCTGCAGGCGATGGTAGCCGCAATGGTGGCAAAGTAGACGCTCTCCCACGGAGTGGTAGGTGAGCGGCGTGTCACATCGCGAGCAACGCAGGGAATGTCCGCACTCCCTGCAGAAGACGTATGTGCTCGAGCCGCGGCGGTTGAGGAATAGGATCGCTTGCTGCCGGGCTTCGAACGTCTCCTTGAGAGCCTGCTGGAGCGGGCGGCTAAAGAGAGAGGGGTTGCCCGCGCGCAACTCCTGGCGCATGTCAACGACTCGTACGGTGGGCAAGTCGGCATAGCGGGCATCATGATCGCTTGCCAAGTGTTGGGGGGTGACCCCCAAGCGCAAAGCTTGCTGCTCCACGCGTTGGCGGTGCGCGATCACCCGGTGCGGCAGAGTCAGCCTGCGCAGCGTGCCTTTTTCGGCGCTACGCATCGTCACCACATCGGGCGTGGCCGTGCCCAATATGCAGACCGCGCCCAAGAGGCGGGCGTAGGCGATGGACGCCTCGCGGGCATGGTAGCGAGGGGTGGAGGTCTGCTCTTTGAAGGAGTCGTCGTGTGCGTCGTCTACCACGATCAGACCAATATCGGTCAGAGGTGAAAAAAGCGCACTGCGCGGGCCGATGATCACCGAGAGTTGACCTTCGCGGCAACGGCGCCATGTGTCGAAGCGCTCCCCTTGTGACAGTTGCGAGTGAACCAATCCAACGCGACCCGGAAAGCGAGCCAGGAAGCGGCGCACCGTCTGCGGCGTGAGGGAGATCTCGGGGACAAGTATGAGGGCTCTCCGTCCGAGGGCGAGCGTCTCGGCCACGGCCTGTAGGTAGAGCTCTGTCTTGCCGGAACCCGTTACGCCGTGCAGAAGGATAGGGAGGGGAAGCTCATGAAGGGATTGCTGCAGGGCCTGGCGTATCTCTGTCCAAGCGACCTCCTGCTCGGGCGTCAGGACCGGCGCCTGGTCGGGAACGAAGTCGACGTCGGCGAGGGGATCCCTCCAGACCTCCTGCTCGCCGAACCTGAGAACGCCCGCCTGGCGCAGTCGACGCAGATCCTCCGGCTTGGCACGGCATTCGGCATAGAGCCAAGTGACTTCCAGCGGTTCACCTTCAGCAATCAGCTTCTCGACGACGGCGAAGCGACGCAAGGAGGCTGCGCTCCCGAGGCGTTCGAGACCTGAGCATGCCAGCCGGGCAGCTTCAGGAGAGACGGCCAATTGAGCCATCCGAACGTGGCGCGGATGGACCTGTGGCGGGTTGAGGACCGGCGCTCGCTCCAGGACAGCCAGCTTGACCAAGGCGTCAGCCGCGCGACGCCATTGGCGTCGTCCGAGCGCTCGATCGATTTGATGGGCGCCCAAGGGGCCGCGCTTGGCCAAGAGTGCCAGCAGCCGTCGTTGTGAGTGGTCCTCCGTCGAATAACCAGCCTGCAACACTCGGTAGAGCGTGTCGGCCCTCTGCGCGAGTCCGGGAGGGAACATCAGGCTCAGGCAGTCGATCAAGGGGGCCAGGGTCTGCTGGTGCAACCAATTGGCGAACTGGAGCTGCGCCGGGGTGAGGGCTGGCCGGGGGTCGACCAGGGCCTCCACTGGCCGAGTCTCCGGAACGGGGGTCGTCGCCGAGAGGCGCAGGACGAGTCCCTGGACCCGGCGCGGCCCGAAGGGGACGGTGACCAAATGTCCGGGCTGCAGTCTGCCTAGGATGTCTGTGGGGATGGAGTAGTGGAAGACGCCCCGCAAGGTGGGGAGGTTAACCGCGACTTCGGCGTACATCGACGTCACTGGCGGGGGTCTGGGGTGGGAGTAGGTCCTGCCGATCCTTGCGCGAGAAGGCCACCCTTGCGATGCGCAATCCGTCGAGCAGCTCCACGCGCAGCTGGGCCCCTTCGACCTCCACCGTGTCCCCTGATTGAGCGAGACGCCCAAGCCGGCCAAGGATGAAGCCGGCGATTGTGTCGTAGTTGGGGTCGGAGAGCTGGAGATGGAAGTACTCGTTGACAGTTTCGATCGGTGTCAGCCCATCGATCATCCAACTCCCGTCGGCGAGGGGCAGGATCTCAGGCTCGTCGTCCGAGCGGTCGCTCATTTCTCCGACGATCTCCTCCACGAGGTCGGCGAGGGTCACGATGCCCGCCGTGCCGCCGTACTCGTCGAGGACAATGGCGATGTGCTGGCGACGGACGCGCATGCGGCTGAGAAGAGATCGGATGCGAGAGGTCTCGGGCACAAACACCACTTCGCGCATCAATTCCCGAGCGGTGACGGAAGCCGAATGGTTGTCGATGCGGGCGCGTAACAGATCGCCGAGGCGGATGACCCCGATCACATGGTCGAGGCTGGTCTCGTAGACCGGGATCTTGGTGTACGAATGGTCGACTGCGACGCGGAGCAGGTCTTCGAGACCCATCTCTGCCGGAACGGCCACGACCTCGGTGCGGGGGACCATCACCTGGCGCACGAGGGTTTCGCCGAAGTCGAAGACGGCGTGCAACATCTCTTCTTCTTCGTCTTCAAAGAGACCTCCCTGCGCGCTGGCCGTGACCAGCATCTTGAGCTCATCCACTGAATGGACCAACTCAAGACCTGAGGCGGGCTTGATCCCCACCACCCGCAGCAGGAGATTCCCGGCGCCGTTGAGCAGCCAAATGGCGGGTTTGAAGATCCGCGCAGTCCAGATCGTGGGGCGGGCGACGATCAGCGAAGTGCGCTCCGGGTTCTGCAGGGCGATCGACTTGGGGGCCAGCTCGCCGACGACCACGTGCAGGAACGTGATCATGGCAAAGGCCAGCCCGGCCGACAGGCCGTGAGAGACGGAAGTCTCGAATCGAGCCGGGAAGAGCTTCACAAGGGGCTCGAGCAGGTGTCCGAGAGCCGGCTCGCCAATCCAGCCTAGGCCTAAGCTGGCCAAGGTGATGCCGAGCTGTGTGGCGGCGATGAAGCGGTCGGGATCGCGAATGGCGCGCTGCACCCACAGAGCAGGAGCGTTGCCCTGAGCGACCAACTCGGCGACCCGCGTCCGGCGCACGCTGACCAACGCGAACTCGGCGGCGACGAAGAAGCCGTTGGCGAGGACAAGCAGCGCAACCCCAAGCAGTTTCAGCAGGTCAAGAAGGACGGCGTCGCTCATGGGGAGAGACCGGGAAGGAGAAGGCTTCGAACTTCCAATTGTGTGAGGTAGCCGAAGGGCGGTCTGCGAACCTCCCAGAAGGCGAGGGTCGAGGAGTTAAGCAAGCTCCTTGGATCGCCGGTAGATCCCAACCGCGCCGTAGCCAACGACCGCCTCGTCATCCAGCGTGATCTCGCCGGAATGTGCGTAACGCAGCAGGCGTGCATGGTTCGCTCCGAGGCGTAAGGCGGCCGACAGGACGGTCGCCACCGCGCCTCGTCCACAGGCAAACCCGACCCCGTGCTCTTCGGCCTCGAGGACGCCTTCGGGGTCCAGGTCGACGATACGGCGCAGGAGCTCGGCATCGAACTGCGTTGCTCGCTGCGCAGGGTAGAAGTGGGAGAGGTCCGAGCTTGCAATCAGCAAGGATCGCTCGTTGGCGAGGAGCTGTGCCAGGGATTGCGCCAACGGATGAACGACGGCCCAGGTCTGGTCGCCAAGCATGAGGGGCAAGAGCCGGAAAGGTCGGCGCAGGGCGCGCTGCAGAAACGGAAGCTCGATCTCCACGGAGTGCTCGCGGTCTTCCCGAAGCATGAGCATCCGCAAGCCCTGAGGCAGCAGCTCTTCAAGGCGGTCGAGCATGTCGCGTGCGACGGTCACGTGGCCGAGTGGGGTCGTGTAGGCGCTGTGACCTGACGTGAAGACTTGCCCTGGATACGGGAGATGGAGGGGTGAGACGATGACCACGAATTGGGGCTCGAATTCGCCCACCTGGCGGAAGGCTGCCGCGGCGACACCCCCGGAGTACTTGATGCCGGCGTGGGGCGCGACGAGGGCGATCAGTTCGCCGTTCACGTTCGGCTCGGGCGCCTCGGCGAGCAGCCGATCAACCAGGCTGCCCAGGACATCCGGCTCTTCTGGGTACCACATGCCAGCCAGTGCGGAAGGACGAAGTTCGGTTCTTGCTTCCATGAGCGCCAAGCCCTTTTCATTGTAGCACAGGGCTTTGTTGCCGGAAAACGGCCCTTGACAAACGAACAAATGTTCTGTACTATGGAATAGAACATGCGTTCTATTCCAGCGAATGTGGTAGGGACATGAGTGGATCTCGATTTCATCACGCGTATCTCGATCGCACGGCCGACCGTATCGAGCGGGCGCTCTCCGCACTCTCTCGTCCGGCGAGGGTGGATGGGGGAAAGGTCGGCTCGGGATGGGTGCGCTACCACTTGACGCCGATGGCTGGCACCAAACCGCAACAGGTGATGGAGATCGCCGATCGCGTCGCGGATGCCATCGGCGCATCCGAGGTGCGTGTGGGTGAAAGCACAGACGGCATCGCAATGGACGTGCCGTATGACGAATCGAGCTACCTGGGGCTATTGCCGCTCATGCGGGCGATCGGCCCGCTAGCTCCGTTGACCGCCGTTGTGGGCGCGACGACGACCGGAAAGCCGCTCCTCTTGCGCTTGAACAAGGATAGCACATGGAATACCGTGATCTCCGGGCCGCCGCAGTCGGGGAAGTCGGAGCTGTTGCGCACGCTGTTGCTTTCGCTCGCGCTGACCAGCCGGCGGTCGCAACTGCAACTGCTGGGTGTCGATATCGGAGGGCGCGAACTTGCGGTCGTTGAGGCCACGCCGCATGCTTTGACCGACTTGGCCACGGATGAGGCGTTCGCCTCTGAGATGATCCTATGGCTGGAGGAAGAGGCGGAGCGCAGACAGCACACCGGTGTGAAGGAGCCGCATCTTGTCCTGGCGGTCGACGACCTGCCGAGGCTCCTTAGCGCGGATTCGCATCCCCTCGCAGTGCGCCTGGAACGAATCGCGGCCATCGGGCCGAGAACCGGCGTTCACTTCGTTGTATGCGCCACCTACGCCGATCGGCAGCTTCCCCCGGGCTGGAAGAAGCAAGCGACTGTAACTCAAGCCGACGCCCTTGATTCGGCGGCAGCGAACCGGGGCGGTGCGTGGCAGCCTGTTTTCCGCTTCCACGCCGGCGGCCGCACCACCGACGCGACCATCGCCTTGCTCGGCGCACGCGATCTTGATCTGGCAATCGACATGCTGCGCTCGGGCTGGCGCACTCCTTCTGCGCTGTCCGAATCGGACGCGGAGCAGAGTCTGTGATGGCTCCCGCAGCGCGACACACGGCCAGTCCCTGCACGTTCGCCCTGGACGGTTGGCAGGCGATCAGAGCATGACCACGCCTCTGCTGCGGACTCTGGTCTCAATCCCGGGCCCTGGACTTCTCGTGCTGGGAGCTCTGGTGGGAGTGTTGGTGCTGCTGTGTGGCTCAATGCTGGTCCAGGCGATCTTGGCAGCCGTGTCGGTCAGCCGCGTCGAGCATGTCGTGTCTGACTGGAGGTCGATGGAGAAGCGTGTCGACATCAACGAAGCCGATGGCGGCCTGCTGCGTCGTCGTTCGGACTTGTCGGGATTGGCTGAAGCGTCTCCACGCGCGCCGCGTCGATTTGTGGGGGCGGCTGAGGCGGCAGAGATGGTTGGTCCAGAGGAGGTGGAGAGTTGAGCGGACTCGGATTTGGCGAGCTAGTGAATGTGGGTATGCAGGGCTCAGCAGGGTTCCCCACGGAGTTCACCTGGCGCAGGAGGCGGTACGCCGTGCGTTCTGTGCGCTCATTCTGGCCGAGGTCTGGGGGTAGAAGGCCGAGTCCAGCGGCTCGGAGTCTGTACGAAGTACTCACGGAAAGCGGCATGCGCTGTGTGCTCTCGCGCGAGCTCGCCCGAGACTTGTGGCGGCTTGAGAGAGTGCTTTCCTAGCGAGGAGGCAGGGATGCAGATCGGGATGCTCTGGTTAGACAGCGATCGTCACGCGGACGTTGCATTGAGAATTGAACGGGCGGCCCAATACTACCGCGCCAAGTACGGCCGACAGCCAAACCTCTGCTTAGTCCACCCCAGAACCGCCGGCGATCAACCGCCTCGCCAAGTCAGCGGCCTGGAGGTGCGAACGAGTCGATCGATCCTGCCAGACCACTTCTGGTTGGGGGTCGAGGAGCGAAACAAGGCGAAGCTGGCGAGCGTGGGGCAGGCGGCGTAGGGCCTGTCACGCGGCGTGGCTGAAGCCCGAATGCAAGCGGGGGCGGCGGGCGGGGGCCGAGTCCTCACGGGCCTGCGGCGTATTCCGCCGAGCTACTGCGGCTGGGATAGAGTGGCGAGCTAGGCGACGAGAGAAGCGGCCAGGGTTTCGATGCCCACCGTCAAGTCCGCCCTACCGGTCTTCGAGGCGATGTCCAGATCGAGCAAGTCGTGGTAGATACGCTCCAGGTCGGGCAACGTGAAGTTCTGCGCCTGAGAGGCGACCTTGGCCACCACGAAGGCCGGTGCGTGCAACACTTGTCGGGGATTGAGCCCTTGGTCAATGGCCTCGCGGGCGATCAGAAGCATGCGGAACTGGCGTCGGATCATGGCAAAGGCGTAGCCTGGGGACTCCAACTCGAGCAGGCGACGCAGCCGCGTGAACGCCTGCTTTGCCTCTCTCCGCCCCAAAGCGTCGACCATGGCGAAGACGTCGCTCTGGCCGCGGAAGGGAGTAAGTTGCTCGACGTCGGCAGCCCGGACAGGGCGTTGCCGGTCCACATAGTCGAGCAGCTTGGCTAACTCCTGGTCGGCCACCCGCGCATCTTCGCCCACCCATTCGGCAAGCAGTTGGACGGCGCGCGGTTCGATCTCACCGCCCATTCGAGCGCATCGCTGGCGGAGCCAATCCGCGAACGCTGGACCGGAGGGCGTCCGGAATAGGCGGACGAAGGCTGAGTTGGGATGACGGCTGACCCATTCGATCAGAGGTTGCAGCTTCGAGGGCGGGTCGCCGCTCTTGGCTTCTTGCGGCTCGAGCACTTGCAACAGGGCCAACGCTGTGGAAGGAGGCAGCGACTCTAAGAGCTCGAAGAAGGCCTGTGCGCGCGGCCCTTCCAGACCGGCATGGGCGACTCCATCGACGATCACGAGCCGTCGTCGAGCCAGGAAGGGAGTCGCAGCGCAAATCTCGGCCAGGCGGCCGAGATCCATTTGGGATGCCACGAGCCGCTCGGTATTGAGGTCCGCGGTCCCCGGATCCCCGAGCTTCTCACGCAGGCGCGTGATGAACTCGGAAATCGCCAGACTATCGTCCCCATAAAGCAGGTAGACGGTCGGGGGCGTTCGATCGCTCTCAGCCACGCGTCAACACGCGGAAGAGGCCTGACCCCATTCCCCGGACAGGGCGAATGGAATCGACCTGCAATGAATGCGGATCGGCTTCCGTGGTGAGCAGGCGTTGTGCGGTCATGCCCAGCGGCTGGGCGACGATGAGCGCCAGCACCGTGACCATCACGGCGAGGGGCAAGCGACCGAGGCGATCGCGCCAGCCCTCCTCCTGGCCTCCGAGCAGCGTGAAAAAGGAGGCCGTGCCGGCGAGCGCGCCGGCGGTGAGCAAGCTGGTGCCGCAATTGGGGTGCAGCGCCAGCTGCCGCTCACCGGCCTTCAAGCGCGCCAATGCCTCCTGTGCGGCAAGGAGCACAGACTCTAAGGGGACATCGGCGTAGAGATAGAACCCTTGGGCGTCGGAGCGGCCGACGAGGGGGCGGCGGGGGAAGCGACTGCTCAGCACGTGGATGGTTGCATGCTCGAGGGCGTGATTGCGGCGGATGCGAGAGAGGAGGGGGGAATCAAGGAGGCGTCTCAGCATTGACGGCATTGCATGCCTCGGCGGTGGGTTGGGAGAGATTATAACGGAGGAGGCAGAGCGGAGATTGGGGAATAGAGATTGGGGATTGGTTGCTGGTAGTTGGGCGCTAGGGCACCGTGGCTAGGGTTCGTGACCGACCGTCTACCGTCCATCGTCTACCGTCGGTGGTCTGTGGTCCATCGTCCGCGGTCCTGCCCCATACTGCCTCTTGCGCCCAACAACCTTCCGTTGTATTATGGTACCGCAGTACCAGGCACATCCGCTCGCCGGCGCGGAGGCGGGGGGAAAGCAAGCCTTACGACCGGCATGAGAAAGACACGCGGGAGGGAGCGATGGCCGGCGAGACTGGGTCAGGGGCAGCACGACGCCGTATGAACACACTCGCGACCAGGGTTGTGCATGCCCTGGTCGTGGCGTCTCTGCTGGCCGGCAGCGCGGCGCCGGGGGCGGTCCTTGCGTCACGTGCGACGGTAGACGGTAGACCGTCGACGGTGAACCCTCCACCGTCCTCCGTCGACCGTCTGCTTTCCGTGGTCCGCGGTCTGTCGTCCGATGTCCGTTCTTCGCGGTCCGTCGTCCGTGGTCCGTTCTTCCCCGTCCGTCATCGACCGTCGGCGCAGACGCCTACTCCTCCTCCGAATCCCCCTATCCCGACCGGCGAGGCCGAAGTGTTGCTGCTCGACCCCGTGCGCGGCGGGAGCGCGACGGCCTTCGAGGGCGACGTGCGGCTGTCGTTTCCGCCGCGGGCGCTGCGGGCGGGCGCGCTGGGGTCGCTGCGTCGCTTGCGCCTGAGCCTGCGGCGCGTGACGGGCGCCACGCTCTCGGGGCACGCCTTCGAGATCCTGGCGGAGGCGGCCGGGACTGGAAAGGCGATCGAGCGCTTCGACCAGCCGATCTCGATCACGCTGCGCTACGAAGAAGCGTCGGTTCGAGGCGACGAGCACAGCCTGACCATCTTCTACTACGATGAGACTCTAGGAACCTGGCGCCCGCTGCCGACGACGGTCGATACGGCAGCGAACGTGCTGACGGCGCGCACCGAGCATCTCTCCACGTTCGACTACAACACCCAGAACTGGCAGGCGGCGCGCACACCGAGTGTGGCGGCCTTCCAGGTCTCGACCTTCACCGGCGCGGCGACGTACGCCCTGCCGCTGGCGCTGCCGCCGGGTCCGGGCGGGCTGCAACCCAGTCTGAGCCTCAGCTACAACAGCCAGGCGGTGGATGCGGCGGGCTCGCGCACACAGGCTTCGTGGGTGGGCATGGGCTGGTCGCTGGAGACCGGCTCGATCCAGCGTGACATGCACGGCACGCTGGACTACGAGGGCGACGACACCTTCACGCTCAACGCGGGTGGTGTGAGCTCGCTCTTGCTGCACGCCGCTGACGGCACAGACAGCCGGGGCGCCTATCAGGAGTATCGTACGGCCGAGGAGAGCTTCTGGAGAGTGCGGCGCTACCCCGCCGTGGGCCGGCTGGGCTACGCCAGCGAAGACGACGTGTGGATCGCCTGGGACAAGGGCGGGACGCAGTACCGCTTCGACCCCGGGCCGTACTACCCGGACTACCGCAACTGCGGGGTGGAGATGCTGCGCCGCTGGCAGTGGCCGCTGGCGCAGGTGACGGACCGTTTCGGGCAGTCGATCCGCTACGAGTATGCGACGGAAACCAAAGTGACCAAGAAGTGCGAAGGGCCGCTCACGCAGGTGGACCAGTCATACCATGCGGTAGCGGTGTACCCGGCGGTCATCCGCTATCCGCACAACCGCTACCGTGCCGTCTTCGTGCGCACGGCGCGTACGGACTACGACCCGGCGTGGCTGGACCAACAGAGCTTCACGCTGTACCAGCGCTCGCTGCTGAGCGAGGTGCGCGTGGAACAGGACGCCGATGGGGATGGGACCTTTGAACAGCTGATCCGCAAGGTCGTCTTGCGCTACGCGACCGACCCCAGCAAGATGATCTTCCCCAACGTCGTCTGGCCGACGGGCGGGAGGACGCCGACGCTGGTCGAGGTGCAGGAGTACGGGCTGGGCGGCGCGGCAGGGCTTCCGCCGACGCGCTTCGTGTACGGCGACCCCGCTAAGAACGGCGGGGCGAACGGCGGGCTGCACCTGACGCGTGCGGAGAACGGGTACGGCGGGGTGGTCGAGTTCGGCTACGACGTGTGGCACGGCGCGGAGAGCGTCGATGCGGGGGCCAAACAAGTGTGGTCGCCGCCGCTGCGCATGTGGCAGACCGAGGTGGCGGCGAATGGGCTGGGCCGGCCGCTGATCTACCCGGGGGCGACGTACCACTTCCGCGCCCGATTGGACGGACTTCTGGGGTATTCGGCGCAGATCAAGCTGGATACGGGCGCCAGTGGCATGCTCCTGAGCGATCCGATTGCGCTGGTAAGTCCGTCCCCCAGCACGTGGGAATGGCAGTGGGTGGAGGCGACCTTCACGCTGCCGGCGGGTGCGACGCAAGCGCTGCCGCGCATCTACTGCAGCTTCTGCGACGTGAGCTCGCTGGAGATGAAGCTGCTGCCGACGCGCTACCGGGCCGCCGAGAAACGGCTGACGGATGAAGTGACGGGCCAGACGGCGAGCTTCCGCTACGCCTACGAGGGTGCGGCGATGAACGACACGGCGCACTCGGCGGGCATCTCGACCGCTAACCCCTATGCGACGAAGTACGCTGAGTTCCGTGGTCACAGCCAGGTGATCGAGACCGGGCCGGAAGGCACGGCGACGACGACGCGCTTCTACCAGGACGACGTCCTGAAGGGCCGGCCTTCGCGGGTGCAAGTGCGCGCGGCGAACGGTG
>Ga0209642_10000733_pt1 | contig 21447 bp, 6 predicted proteins | sample RifCSP19_2_FD_184025 | JGI IMG/M metagenome (GOLD analysis project Ga0209642, IMG submission 184025) | Soil microbial communities from Rifle, Colorado - Rifle CSP2_sed 19_2 (SPAdes) (version 2) | ecosystem: Environmental > Terrestrial > Deep subsurface > Rock core/Sediment | place: Rifle... | reverse complement strand
CCGCGGGATCCCAAGTACTTGTGCCATTGTTCACCATCGTGACGGAGACCTCCGCGGTGTCTCCCGGCAAGATCATCGCCGGCGCCGACTGCGAGACGTAGCGCGCGCCGTTGGCCGGGGCCGCCACCTTGATGCGAAGGTTGGGCGTCAAGTCGCCGAACCAGGCCACGCCGTCTTGAACCATTTGCCACTGGAAGTCGTAGACTCGGTCGGTCCCAGGCGCCGTGATGCTGAAGCTAAAGGTCACCTGTTCCTCGGGCGCGATGGGACCGTCGAGTGCCACGCGCGCGATCCCCCAGGTCGAGTTGTTCTCCGGGTTCTGGCTCCCAAGCCAGTACTCCGCCTCCGGATCCCACGTACTCGTGCCCGTGTTCTCGAAAGTCACGGACACGGTCGTCGTTTCGCCGGGCTGGAGCGCGCTCGGCGCCGACTGAGAAATGAACACGGCGTCGGACGCTGGAGGGCGAAGGGGAGCGGGAGACAGATGCAGGAGGGCAAAGCTCAAGAGGAAGAACCCCAAACGAGGTGATGTCGTCCCCGGCCATCGGTGTCGCATGGCGCCCCCACGGTGCGACCATTCACCTTTGAGTAGCGCCATGTGCCGAATCCGACGAGAGAACCTTGGCATGCGTGTTCCGACCATGTTGAGCCTCCTCCTCACTTCGGTTCTGCGAGATTGCAGTTCGTGTCTGGACCACGATGACTGAGATGGCTTTCTTTACAATAACACAGTCCACCCGGACGAGTTGCGTCCATCGATTGTCAGCCGGCGCGAGCGGTTCAGGGACAGATGGAATGCTATCGGCATGGGACTCTGTCGGAGTCTTGCCTCATTTCGTGGCCCAATGCAACGAGTGATCGCCGCCACTACTGGAAGACTACCAGGGTCCGGTTTCGGCTCTGTTACAGACGTGTAACAATTCAGACGTGGCTTGTGTCGAATCGGTTCCGCCACAGAATCCGAGAGGCGCCTAGCGAAGGAGAGTGACGCGCTTCACGGTCAGGCCGAATCCTTCTCTCATGCTAGGTAAAGGGCTAAAGGGCGGGGGGCTGTATTCCACTCACCAAGGTAGGTTATTCCTGCGGCTTGCTTCGGGGGCAGGAGGAAGCAGTAGGGGCGTTCAATTGAACGCCCGTACAGCCCGCCCTCCTGCCCCTGAGGCCGTGCCGGCCTCACTTTCAATCTCTATAGAACCGCCAGGCTCCCAGTGCGAAGAAGAGCGCCGCATAGCCAAGCAGCGCGCCGGCAGGCAAGAGCACCGACTCGATCCCCAAGCCACGCGAGACGATATTCTTGAAACCGTCCATGCCCCATGCGACCGGGGAGAGATGCCCAACGGCTTGAAACGAGGCCCCGGTCACTTCCAAGGGCACCCAGGCGCCGCCCAATCCGGCGAGCAGAAACATCGGCACGAGGGAGAAGATCACAGCCTGCTCCTCGCTCTTGGCCAGCGTCCCGATGAGCAAACCCATCGCCGCGATGCACAGCGCTCCGCTGAAAGCCACCAGTGCAGTCGCCAGCGGAAGGCGCATGTAGTCCACTTTCAGGGCGAGTTGGGCGAAGCCGATGAGCAGGGCGAATTGGGCGAGGATCATCACCAACATAGCCAGGAAATGGCCAAGCAGGATGTGCAGGCGCGAGGTGGCGGTGGTCAGCAGGCGTTGCAGCACACGCGTCTTGCGCTCGTTGACGAGCACCTGCGCCGCGGTCATGAGGCCGGCGATGGAAAACTGCAGCATCATCCCCGGTGAGGTGTGGGCCAGCGACAGGTTGCGACTGTCAGGCCGATCGATCGCCGCGCTCTGTCTCGAGGCCACCGTGATCGGAGGGTCCGACCAGGCGTCAAGGGCCTTCTGGAAGGAGGCGTCGAATGAGGCTCGTCCGCCGGTCACCTGCATCACGATTTGCGCCGTACGCACCGCGCTGGACAGGCGTCCGCTGGCGGCCAAGAGTTCGCTCTGCACCGACCGGCCTGCGCGGGTCGATATGTCGGCAATCAAGGTCAGCTTCGCAGGCGCGCCGTGCAAGGCGGACCCTCCATACCCTGCGGGCGCGATGATCGCCCCGGCCAGTTCCTCATCCGCCACCAAGCCCATGAGCAGCTCCGGGCTCTGTTCAGTTTCTTCCGCCAATCGGATGACGCCGGAGTCGGCCAGCAGGTCGTGAAGATCTCGGCTGAGCTGGCTCTCATCCAGATCCAGGTAGCCGACAGGAAGCCGGGGGTCGGTCTCTCCTCCGCCAAAGCCGCCGAATGCAAAGCCAAAGAGCAAGGTGAAGGCAATGGGCATGATCAGGAGGAAAAGGAAGGTCTCACGCTCGCGCAGTAGCTGCGTGAGGTCTTTCAACGTGATGTCGAAGATTCGCCGCATGGCTGCCTCCTAGCGCCCAGTCCTGTTGATCGAGAGGGATTTCCACTTGCTCATCGAAGCCTTTGCCAGTCTATCCAAATCCGATGGACTGGGTACTAGGCGTAGCGCCGGTTGAAACGCCACACCCCGACGGCGAAGAACGCCGCGCTCCAGGCGAGCATGATGAGGGCGGTCTGCAGGACCGCGCCAAGCGGTTGTCCGTCCATCGACTGAGTTAGCCCCCGCACGGCCCAGCCCTGGGGGACCAGGAGCGATACGCTGTTCCCGAGCTGCTGGGCGGCGGGCGAGCCCTGGGCGAAGGCGCTGATCATGCCAAGGATGCCCGTCAGAGTCAGGACGCCGCCGAACACCATGCCCGCTTGCTTGGTGCCCCGGAGCAGCGAGTTGATGAAGATGCCGGCCGAGGAGGCGGTCGCCACGATCCCCAGCGCCACGAGAGCCACCGAGGCTAGCTCGCCCCACTGGATGCGGAAGACCAGTCGCGTCACGACCAGCAGCACGGACACTTGGACCAACACTGTCAGGAACACGGCCAAGAACTTCCCGCTGAGGATCGCCGCCTGCCGCGTGGGCGTGGTGAACAGGCGCGGCAGAGTCCGCTGCTCTTCTTCGCGCAGGATGCTCTGGGCGCTGGCCGTGCCGGTGTAGAAGGCGAAGAAGATCATCATCCCGCCCATGATGGGTCCGACGATCTGTAGCATCGGATTGGCGACGGCAGGGGCGGCGTCCGGCGTCTGCACGACGAGCGCCTGGGAGGCTGCGTCTCCTGCATGCACTGGCGAGGCGGCGCTGTAGAGCTGGATCACCTGCGCGATCAAGGCTATGTCGCTGGAGCCCGCTTCCTGCAGCGCGAGCTCGACCGCGATCCTTGCCCCCGCCAGTCCGTCGGTGAACTGATTCAGGATCGACTGGACGATCCCTGGACCGATGGTCAGGGTCGGGTCCTGGTAGAACTCGATCACGGCCTGGCCGCCGGGCAGGGCGAACTGCGCAGAGAAATCCTGCGGGATGATCAAGGCCACCTGCGCCTCCTGGCTGTCCACGGCGGCGCGCGCCGTCCCTGCGTCCGGGGCTTGCGAAACCTGGATGAGGTCCTTGAGCTCCTCGCTCTGCAACGCTTTGACGACGAACTCGCCCATCGTCTCCGCTTTCACGCCTCCCGGTGCATCCAAGGCGCTGAGATTGAGAGCTGGGCTGCCCCCGTCGAGGTTGGCGACGATCACCTTCGTCACGGGCAGATCGAACTCGCCTCCCTGGGCGATATTGCCGAACATCACGTAGAAGAGGCCGGTCACCATCAAGGGCAGAACGAACATGAAGACCAGCGCCACTGCCGTGCGGAAGGACTGGGTCATATCCTTTATGGCGATGTCGAGGGTTTTCATGGTGCCCTCCTAGTCGCGCAGGGCGCGGCCGGTGAGATGCAGGAACACCGCTTCGAGGTTGGGCTCCTGGATGTCGACGGATGTGATGCGAACGTTGAGGGTCGCCGCCGAGTCGAACAGGCGCGGCAGGACTTGGTTGCTGTCCTCCACCAGCAGGCCGATCATTCCATCCTCGGCGCGGATGCTCTCGACGCCTTGCACTGCCCTCCATGCCTCGAGAACGCGTTCCCCGTCGGAGCTGACGGTGAGCGTGATGCGGTCCTTCTCGCCGACGATCCGAACCAGCTCCTCATGTGTGCCCATCGCGATCAGCTTGCCGTGATCCATGATGGCGATGGCGTCGGACAACTCCTGGGCCTCTTCCATGTAGTGCGTCGTGTACAGCACCGTCGTGCCCTGCTTCTTCAGCGCGACGACGCTGTCCAGGATGCTGCGCCGCGATTGCGGGTCGATGCCGACGGTTGGCTCGTCCATGTAGATGACCTGCGGCTGGTGGAGCAAGGCGATCCCGATGTTCACCCGCCGCTTCATCCCGCCCGAGAACTTGCCCACCCGCCCATTGGCGCGCTCGGCAAGCCCGATGACCTCCAGCACCTCGTCCACGCGCCGGCGCAGCGGCGCGCCGCGCAAGCCGTACATCTTGCCCCAGAAGACAAGATTCTCGCGCGCGGAGAGGTCTTCATAGATGGCGATCTCCTGCGGCACGACGCCCAGGACGGACTTCACCCCCATCGGATCGTGGCGGATGGAATGCCCGAGGACAACGGCGTCGCCCTGGTCGGGGCGCAGCAGGCAAGAGAGCATGAGGATGGTCGTCGTCTTGCCCGCGCCGTTCGGCCCAAGCAGGCTGAAGATCTCCCCTCGGCGAACGGCGAAGCTGACGTCGTGCACCGCCTTGAGCTCGCCAAAGCTCTTGTCGAGATTCTGCACTTCAATGGCGTTCATAAGCTCCTCCTTCATCGACACGATCTCCCATCCAGTCAGCAATTCTGTCGGTCATTCTGGAAGCCACAGATTCCACAGATTCCGACCTGAGAATAGTGTCATCCGCGACAATCTGTGTAATCTGTGGCTAAGTCTAGATTGTGACGAGCCGCTTGCCATCCGTCGAAAGAGGTATCCGGGGTTTGTTTTGGGATGAGAGGCAACGCGGCCCTTCCGGGGGCAGGAGGGCGTATTCGTAGGGGCGGCTCGTGAGCCGCCCCATCCGCTATGGGACCTGCACAATCTCAGGCCCACAGCACGGGAGCACCTCGAGATCGTACACTCCCGGCGCCAGGCGATCATGGTGGTCCAGGTATCCCCGCGCATCGGGCGATCTCACCCAGAGATCGGCTCTCTGAACAATCGACATTGTATACCCTTCTAGCTATCGCGTGACTTCCGCTGCCAGGGCGGGCTGACCCGTTGGCGGCGACACTTGCACTCGACTCTAGCAACCGTGTTCGCGGAGCTTGTGCTGAGGGCCGAGGAGGTGTACACTAGACAAATCCGGTCCGCTTACTCCCAGAAAGTAGACACAACCCACGCTCTCCCATCAATCGAGCTCGAAAGCAACACGGAGCCGAGGATTCGATGGAGCAGGTCCCATCGAAATCCTCGTGGCTCGTCACATGTCGTCTGCGGTTCGAATGGAACGCAACTCGCGGCGCGAAGTACGTTGGGAATTCGCGCCATGAGCAGCATTAATGCTTCAAGAAGGGCATTCAACCCGCACGTCGAAAGACCTCGAACGGAAGCCCGCGAGCCCAAACGACCGGACTTCACGGCATCCGGGCGAAGCGTTCATTTTCGTCATCGGTTCAGAGGACAGATGCCGGCCCCACCCGTGGACGGGCAGGTCGGCCTCGGAGGCAAGGTGATCCGCGATGGCTTCATCGGAGAAAGCACCCAGTCGACCTGACGGCGAGCAGAAGCAGGCTGCGCCATCCATCTCCCTGCCCAAGGGAGGCGGCGCCATTCGCGGCATGGGCGAGAAGTTCGCCGCCAATCCTGTCACCGGCACAGGCTCCATGTCCGTGCCCCTCGCCGCCAGCCCCGGGCGCTCTGGATTCGGCCCCCAGCTTTCGCTCGCGTACGACTCCGGCTCCGGCAACGGCCCCTTCGGCTTCGGCTGGTCGCTCAGCCTGCCCCAGGTCACCCGCAAGACGGACAAGGGCTTGCCGCTGTACAACGACGCCGACGAATCGGACGTCTTCCTACTATCTGGCGCAGAAGACTTGGTTCCGCTGCTCCGTTCGGACGGCGCCCGTTTCGAAGATAGGACGACCGCGCCAGGCTTTACCATCCACCGCTACCGTCCGCGCATCGAGGGCCTGTTCGCCCGCATCGAGCGCTGGACGAACATCGCCGATCCTAACGATGTCCACTGGCGTTCCATCTCCAGGGACAACATTCTCACGCTCTACGGCGTGGACGCCGACGCGCGCATCGCCGATCCCGAAGACCCCGCCCGCATCTTCAGCTGGCTGATCTGCGAGACCCGCGACGACAAGGGCAACGCCGTCCTCTACAAGTACAAGGCGGAGGACGGAACGGGGGTCGATCTCAGGCAGGCCCACGAGCGGAATCGCGGCGATCGCAACAGCCCCCAGCGCACCGCGAATCGCTACCTGAAGCGGATCCTCTACGGCAACCGCGTGCCCCTGCTGGACCTGGACGACGAAGGGCAGCGGCCACGCTTTCTGACCGAGGCGCAGATCCAAGACGCCGGCTGGATGTTTGAGGTGGTCCTTGACTACGGCGAGCATGACGCGGACGCCCCGCAGCCGCGTGACGCCGGCCTGTGGCCCTACCGCGCCGACCCGTTCTCGTCCTACCGCGCCGGTTTTGAAGTGCGCACCACTCGCCTGTGCCAACGTGTGCTCATGTTCCACCATTTCGAGGACGAACCTGGGGTCGGAAACGACTGCCCGGTGCGCTCCACCGACTTCACCTACTCCCACGAGCAAGACCCCGCCAACGCCCGCAACCCCGTCTACACCTTCCTGCTCGCCGTCACTCAGACCGGCTACAAGCGGCGCAACGGCGGCTACCTCAAGCGCAGCCTGCCGCCGGTCGAGTTCGAATACAGCCAACCCATCGTGCAGGAGGCCGTGCGCGACGTGGACGCTGAGAGCCTTGAGAACCTGCCGGTCGGCCTGGACGGCGCGGCCTACCAGTGGACCGATCTGCACGGCGAAGGCATCCCCGGCATCCTCACCGAACACGCCAGCGCCTGGTTCTACAAGCGCAACCTTAGCCCGATCAATGTCGTACCCGGCGACGGCGCGTCGCGCAGCGAAGCGAAGTTCGCGCCCGCCGAACTGGTCGCCAGCAAGCCCAACCTCGCCCTGACCGGCGGGCAGGCGCAGTTCATGGATCTCGCCGGCGACGGCCAGCCGGATTTGGTGACGCTCGAAGGTCCGCTGCCCGGCCTGTACGAGCACGATGGCGAGGAAGGCTGGCAGCCCTTCCGCCCCTTCACCTCACCCCTCAACCGTGACGCAGGCGACCCCAACCTGAGGTTCGTGGACCTGGACGGCGACGGCCACACCGACGTGCTGATCACGGAAGACGATGCCTTCGTCTGGCACGCTTCCCTGGCCGAGCAGGGCTACGGCCCAGCACGGCGTGTCCATCAGGCCCTGGATGAAGAGAAAGGCCCACGCCTGGTCTTTGCCGACGGCTCGCAGTCCATCGTTCTCGCCGACCTGAGCGGCGACGGCCTGACCGACCTGGCCCGCATCCGCAATGGGGAGGTCTGCTACTGGCCGAACCTGGGCTACGGCCGTTTCGGCGCCAAGGTCACGATGGACAACGCGCCCCACTTCGACCATCCCGACCAGTTCGACCACAAGCGCGTGCGCTTGGCCGACATCGACGGAAGCGGCACCACCGACATTCTCTACCTGCACCGCGACGGCGTGCGCCTCTACTTCAACCAGTCCGGCAACCGCTGGAGCGCGCCGCAGGCTCTGCGCGTCTTCCCGCGCATCGACGATCTCGCCGCCATCACGCCCACCGACCTGCTCGGCAACGGCGCCGCCTGCCTGGTCTGGTCGTCGCCCCTGCCGGGCGATGCTGGGCGGCAGATGCGCTACGTGGATCTCATGGGCGGTCAAAAGCCGCACCTGCTGGTGAGGACGGTCAACAACCTGGGCGCCGAAACCCGCGTGCACTACGCCCCTTCGACGAAGTTCTACTTGCAGGACAAGCGTGACGGCAAACCCTGGATCACACGGCTGCCCTTCCCGGTGCACGTGGTCGAGCGCGTGGAAACTTACGACCGTATCAGCCGCAACCGCTTCGTGACCCGCTACGCCTATCATCACGGTTACTTCGACGGCAGCGAGCGCGAGTTCCGCGGGTTCGGCATGGTCGAGCAGCTCGATACCGAAGAGCTCGCGGCTCTCCGCGCGGGTGGCTCCCTCGCCCCCGCGGGTGGCTTCCTCGCCCCCGCGGTTGGCTCCCTCGCCCCCGCAGGTGGCTCCCTCGCCCCCGCAGGGGGAGAGGGCAGGGGTGAGGGGGCGACCAACATCGACGCCGCCTCCCACGTACCGCCCGTACATACCAAGACCTGGTTCCACACCGGCATTGATCTAGGGCGCGAACATGTCTCCGATTTCTTTGCCGGGCTGCTCGACGTGCAGGATCGAGGCGAGTATTACCGCGAGCCGGGCCTGACTGATGCACAAGCAAAACAACTCCTGCTCGACGATACCGTGCTGCCCCACGGATTGACGCCCGAGGAAGAGCGCGAAGCCTGCCGCGCCTTGAAAGGTTCAATGCTGCGCCAGGAAGTCTACGCACGGGATGCCACCGAGAAGGAAATGCATCCCTACACCGTCGCCGAGCAGAACTTCACCATCCGGCGTCTGCAGCCGCAGGCCGGAAACCGGGGCGCGGTCTTCTTTACCCATGCCCGCGAAGCCATCAGCTTCCACTACGAGCGCAGCCCGGCGGACCCGCGCTTCAGCCACGCGTTGACGCTCGAGGTGGATGAGTTCGGCAACGTGCTGAAATCAGCCGCCGTGGGCTACGGCCGCCGCAAGACGATTCGCGTCGTCGATGAGGAAGGAGAAGCAGATGAGGTATCGAATCCTGACTTGAACAAACTTGACCCACGTGATCAGGAGAAGCAGACCCAACTCCTCGTCACCTACACCGAAAATCGTGTCACGAATCCTATCGAGGCTAACGATGACTACCGCACGCCGTTGCCATGCGAGAGCCGCACTTACGAGCTAACCGGCTACACGCCGACCGGCACGGCGGAACGGTTCCAGAGTGCGGACTTTGTTCAGCATGCGGCCGATGGACTGGAACACAGCTTCGACAGCGAGATCCCCTACGAAGCCGCGCCAACCAACGGCAAACAACGCCGTCTGATCGAGCAGATGCGCACCCTTTACCGGCCCAACGACTTGGGCGAAGCCCAGAACGATCCGCTGGCGCTGCTGCCACTGGGAACGCTCCCACCGCTGGCCCTGCCCGGCGAAAGCTACAAGCTGGCCTTCACCCCGGGGCTACTGGCGCAAGTCTTCCATCGCAATGGTCAACCGCTGCTGCCCGACGCCGCCAGTGTGCTCGGCGGCCAGGGCCCCGACCGAGGTGGCTACCTGCCGAGCCAGTCAGTCAAGGCGGATGGGCGGTTCCCTGACACCGACCCCGACGACCACTGGTGGATACCAGCAGGTCGAGTCTTCCTCTCACCCGACAGGGACGACACCGCCGCGGACGAGCTCGCCCGCGCCCGCCGGCATTTCTTCCTGCCGGGCCGCACCCGCGATCCGTTCCATACCCATGCGATCAGCACGGAGAGTTTTGTCGCTTACGATCGCTACGACCTGCTGATGGTGGAAACTCGCGATGCGCTGGGCAACCGCGTCACGGTTGGAGAACGACTGCTGAACGGCGACATGGACCCGGCGAAGCCGGGCAACGACTACCGCGTGCTGCAAGCCCGGCTGATGATGGACCCCAACCGCAATCGCGCCGCGGTCGCCTTCGACACGCTGGGCATGGTCGTGGGTACAGCCGTCATGGGCAAGCCCGAGGAGAATCGGGGCGATTCGCTGGACGGCTTCGAGGCCGACCTGCACGATGCGGTCATCCTCGACCATCTGGCCCATCCATTGGCCGATCCGCAGGCCATTCTGCGGCGCGCCACCACACGCCTCGTCTACGACCTCTTCGCCTACCAGCGCACCAAGGACGAAACAGACCCGTATTCGGCGGTCGTCTATACCCTGGTCCGCGAGACCCATGGTGCCGACCTGGCTGTCGGCGAGCAGACCAAGGTTCAACACAGCTTCTCCTACTCCGACGGCTTCGGCCGCGAGATCCAGAAGAAGATGCAGGCCGAGCCGGGACCAGTGCCCCAGCGCGATGCAGACGGCAGAATCATCGTCGGCCCGGACGGCCAGCCGGTGATGACGCCAGACGAATTCAGCCCGCGCTGGGTGGGCAGCGGCTGGACGGTGTTCAACAACAAGGGCAAGCCCATCCGCCAGTTCGAGCCTTTCTTCACCGACGCTCACCGCTTCGAGTTCGACGTGCGCATCGGCGTCAGCCCGCTGCTCTTCTATGACCCGGTCGAGCGCGTCGTCGCCACGCTGCACCCGAACCACACCTGGGAGAAGGTGGTCTTCGATCCGTGGCGTCAGGAATCCTGGGACGTCGGCGACACCGTGTCCGTGGCCGATCCCCAGACCGACCCCGACGTGGGCGATTTCTTCCGCCGCCTGCCGGATGCGGACTACTTGCCCACCTGGTACACGCAACGTGAGAGTGGAGCGCTGGGACCACAGGAACAAGCAGCCGCCGAAAAAGCGGCAGTCCACGCGGAGACGCCGAGCATCGCCCACGCCGATTCGCTCGGACGAACGTTCCTCACCGTCGCCCACAACAAGTTCAAGTATGGCAACGCACCGCCAGCCGACCCGCCCACCGAGGAGTTCCACAGCACGCGGGTCATCTTCGACATCGAGGGCAACCAGCGCGCCGTGCGCGACGCCATCGTGCAGAACGGCGACGCGCTGGGCCGCATCGTCATGCGCTATGACTACGACATGCTCGGCAATCCCATCCACCAAGCCAGCATGGAAGCGGGCGAGCGCTGGATGCTGAACGATGTGGCGGGCAAGCCGCTCTACGCTTGGGACAGCCGGGATCATCAGTTCCGCACCGCCTACGATCCCCTGCGACGGCCCACCGATTCCTTCCTGCGCCAAGGCACAGGTGCCGAGCTGCTGGTGGGGCGCACCGTCTATGGCGAGACCCGGCCCAACCCGGAGGCCAAGAACCTGCGCGGCAAGGCGGTTCAGCTCTTCGATCAGGCGGGCGTCGTCACCAGCGACGACTACGACTTCAAGGGCAACCCATTGAGCGGCCAGCGCCAGCTTGCCCAGGAGTACAAGGCGACATTGGACTGGGCGGCCACGGTGCCTTTGGAAGTCGCCATTTACACCAGCCACACCCTCTACGACGCGCTCAACCGGCCGACGGAACAAACTGCGCCGGACAACAGCGTCATCCGCCCCGGCTACAACGAAGCCAACCTGCTGGAGCGGATGGAGGCCAATCTGCGCGGCGCGGCGGTCGCCTCGCCCTTCGTCAGCGACATCGACTACGACGCCAAAGGCCAGCGCATGCTGATTGATTACGGCAACGGCGTCAAGACGGCATACGAATACGACCCGCTCACCTTCCGCCTGACTCATCTGAAGACGTTGCGCGGCGCTGAGCGGTTGCAGGACCTCTTCTACACCTATGATCCAGCCGGGAACATTACCTCCATCCGCGACGAGGCTCAGCAGACGATCTATTTCAATAACGAGGTGGTGACGCCCAACAATGACTATACCTACGACGCGATCTATCGGCTGATCGAGGCGAAAGGGCGGGAGCACATCGGTCAGCTTGCAAGCCCGCAAGTTGATCACGACGATTCGCCACGCATGAACCAGCCGCATCCTACTGACGGCCAGGCCATGCGCCGCTACACCGAACGGTACGATTACGACCCGGTCGGAAACTTTCTGCGCATGATCCACGAGGCAGGCGCGACGGGAAGCTGGACACGGCATTACAGCTACGAGGAACCGAGCCTCATCGAGCCTGCCAGGAAGAGCAACCGCCTAAGTAGCACGAGCCTCCCGGGGGATGATCCGGATCACCCACCCTATTCGGCGCGCTACCGCTACGACGATCCCGCCGGCAAACACGGCAATATGACCTCGATGCCCCATCTCCCCAAGATGGAGTGGGACTTCGTAGACCAGCTGCAGGCCACCTCAAAGCAGGTCGTGAACAACGGCGACACGCCTGAAACCACCTATTACGTCTACGACGCCGGCGGGCAGCGCGTGCGCAAGGTGACGGAGCGCCAGGCCGCCGCCGGGCAAACGGCCACACGCAGGAAAGAGCGCATCTACTTGGGCGGCTTCGAGATCTACCGCGAGTACGAGAGCGACGGCGCCACGATAGTGCTTCAGCGCGAGACGCTGCACATTATGGATGACCAGCAGCGCGTCGCCCTGGTAGAAACGAAGACAATCGACAACCAATCCCCAATCTCCAATCCCCAACCCCTAATCCGCTACCAGCTCGGCAACCACCTCGGCTCGGCTTCGCTGGAGCTGGATGACGCGGGGCAAATCATTTCCTACGAAGAATATCACCCCTACGGCAGCACGTCGTATCAGGCAGGCCGAAGCGCGGCGGAAGTGAGCCTGAAGCGGTATCGGTACACGGGGATGGAGCGGGATGAGGAGAGCGGGCTGAATTATCACGGGTCGAGATACTACGCACCGTGGCTGGGGAAGTGGGGGAGTGCGGATCCGATTGGGCTCGAAGGAGGGATCAATTTATATGCCTATATTGGTAACTCACCTATTTCGTTCATTGACATTAGCGGGCTAAATCCTGATGAGCCGTCTTTGATCTATTCAGCATCGTTTGTAAGATCCGAAACAGGACGCACTCATCTTGATGAAGATCGTGGAGTAATGTATTTGACAGCAGGTGAGTCCTTCAGCCCCATAGCTTCGAGGTTGAAACATTCTGGGGGCATTGGCGGAACTGACCCTACAGCATTTGAATACCAAATTGCAAATGATATCAATGAGGGTAAATTGGGAGGCTACAGACTCATCACTGATACGAATAGCAAGATTTATGGGTATCAATTGGATTCCCCATTCATTAGCTATGACCACTCACAGCGGCCACCGACATCACAACAATATGATAGCAGCCAACGCGGCGCACGATATTACAGTGCGCTATTCACTAGGGATGGAAAGTTCATTGAAGGGCAACAATTCAGCCCCAATAATGGAACAACGTATGGTGTGGCAGGTCTAGAGTATATAGCGGGTGGAATTGTAGGTGCAGCCGCAACTAAACTATTTCTTACAGTCGCACCAAAGGCTACAACTGTTGCTTTAGGGTGGACTGTGGGTACGAATGTCGGCGAAGGGGCCACTGGAAGGTCTTCTGGCCTTAATCCTTTTCACCCGGGAGACTTTGGGAGAAACTTATCAACTGGCGAGCGCGGAGGTCGGCTGGTAACGGCGGCTGTTGTAGGATCATTAGCATTAGGGGGGGTGGGAATGCCTCGCAGCCCCCAGATCGTTTCCCCCGTATTTCGCTTTGCTGGGCGTGACATTGTTGTTGTGGAGACTTCGGTGGGAAGGCAAGCATTCTATCGTTCCACGGGTATAAACAGCGGATCCCCTGGAAAGTGGCTCCCGTTCGACGGAGTATTGAACATACCCCAAGCGGGACTCAAAAACTGGTTCAATAAGTGGGCCTACACGGAGGGCTTTCCCGTCGGACATCCACTTCATAGACTCGGCAGCGGGGAATTCAGTCAAATATCGCGGCGTCTAGGTCAACTCAAATTACCGAGCGGCGGGCAGCTACGAAGTGGGGAGCATACGAACGATATTCTCGGCTTTTTCCGGGCTCGAATAGGCCAGTAAAACAGGTCGTGGCCGGGTCTTCAATGATGGCAGCAAGCGTAGGTTGGGGTGAATGGAATGAACCCCAACATTTCGCGGCGGTGGGGTCTACCTTTGGATTTCTTCACCGTCAATCTGGCTGAGCGGAAACGAATAAGGGAGTGTTGAACCATGACCGAGTGTGGCCTCTGCGACTACCCGTCACGTCCCTCACGAACGCGCAGCTTCCGCTGTTGAATGCGGCGACGCCGTCCTTCGACAAGCTGGTCATCCTCGATCCGGTCGGTGCGAGCGGGGCGACCATCGGCGCGGATGACCACGCGCGGGAGGCGGGCTGGCAGTTGCACGGCGCAGGCATCTTGCAGACGGTGACGCCGGCGGAGGTCCCGACGAAATGCGCATAGCCGCTCTTCGCTGCCATCCGCCGCGAAATGCGCAACGAGAGGCCCAGGAGCGGAACGGATCTCGCAGCGGCTGCTCGACTCGCACGAGGGCAAGAATACCTTGCAAGAGAATGGCATGCACTACGCGTTAGCCGTATGAGAAGACCCGGGACCGATCACGTCCCAAGAAGAGGGTGTCCATGAACAAGATCAGCTTTCCCCTGAAGTTGCGCATGAAGCGCCCGCAAGTGGCCGACCTGCAGGATGCGCTGCAAGTCCTCCTCGATCGCGGCATCCTTCTTCGCGAGGACGGTGCCGCCCGGCGGGAGCTTTCAGCGGCTCTCCCACGCGAGCGCGCCGAGCAAACGTACGGCGCTACAACCCGCAAGCTGGTGAGCGCCTTCCAGCAAGAGCGGCGGCTGCTTGGCCCTACTGGAGCGCCCAGCGGCGAAGTGGACGAACCCACCGCCAAGGCGCTCAACGCGCTGCTCAAGGAGTTGGGTGTGCTCGATCAACCGGCAGAACCGGCAGCGCCGCGGTCGTTCGTCGTCAGCGGCGAGGTGCGACGTGAGGACGGCTTGCCCATGCATGGTGTGCAGGTGCGCGCTGTCCACGAGGCCGTTCGGCGCGCCATCCGGCTGGGTGAGGACACCACCGACGTCGAAGGCCGCTACTCCATCCGTTACGAACCGCTGCCAGGAATAAGGAGCATCAACCTGCGCGTCACGGTGCTTGACGCCGATGGCAAACTGCTGCGCGATTCCGACGTCATCCGCCGGGCAAAGCCGCTGGAGATCGTGGATCCCATCGTGCCTGCCTCTGAGCTTGAACCGCATCAGGTGGAGGGCAAGATCTTCAGCCGCTCCAGCGCCAGCGTCGGCGGTTTGCGCGTCGTGATCGTGGATAAAGGGGTCGGCGGGGATGTGCAGCTCGCCGAAACCGTCACCGGCGAGGGCGGCGCATTCCGCGCAACTTTCTCGGACGGCGACCTGCGTCGGCGCGGCAAGGCGCTGCCCGACTTGCAGGCACGTGTTTTCGCCGGCGATGCCTTCTTGGATGCTTCCGATGTTCATTACAACGCCTCGAACCGCGAGACGCTGAATGTCGCGCTGGATGACGAGGCGAGTTCTGTCCTGGCGTCGGAACATGAGACGTTGATCGGCGCGATCGCTCGCAACCACAAGGGCCAATTGGGCGACCTCAAGGAATCCGACGACCGGCAGGACATCACCTACCTGGCCAACAAGACCGGGTGGGACGCGCGCGCCGTCGCGCTTGCCGCGCTGGCCGACCAGTTCAGCGCACGGACCATGGATGCTACCGGCGCCCCGGCGATCGCGCCTCCCCTTTTCTACGCGCTTTTTCGCGCCGGACTCCCCGCGAACGAAGACATCCTCTATCGTACCGATGCCGAGACGCTGGAGACGGTCTGGACCAAAGCCGCTGAGCAAGGCGTGATTCCGAGTTCGATCACGAGCACGATTCCGGCAGCATTGAGGCAATTCCAAGACCTCAGCGCCCAGAAACTGCTGACCGGCCCAGCGCTGGCGGGCGTGTCATCGCTCAAGGAGATGCTCGTTTCCTCCCGCCTCACCGAGGCGCAGCAGCAACAGTTCGCCGCCCTCTATGCGGCAAACCGCACTGACATAGCGGCCTTTTGGCAGGCCGTCGGCACGGCGTTCGGCCAGGACACTGCCACGCGCTTGCAGCTGGACGGTAAGCTGGCTTTTCTCACCCTCAACAATGCCCCGCTCATGCAGGCGCTGCACCGGGTCGACGGGATTCAGGGGTTGTCCGACCCGCTCCAACTGGCGCAGGCGGGATACCATCGCGCCGCCAAGTGGGGTGAGTTGTTGAACGCGGACACGCCCATCCCGAAGGAAATCCCCGGTGATACGCCGGGGGCAAAGCGCGCAAATTACGCCGAGTTTCTTGCGGCCCAGGTGCGCCTGAGTTATCCCACCGCGGCAATGGCGGAGATGGTGAAGAGCGGGGACTTGCCGGTGGGCGGACCGGACCAGGTCCATGGCTTCCTGACGGAACACCAGGGGAAGTTCGAGATCGGGATGCAGCCGGTCGAACAGTATGCAAAGCGGAACAACCTGCAAGTCGCTCCCGAAGTGACGAAGGAGGTCGCGCGCATCCAGCGGGTCTACCAGATCACGCCGAGCGACCAGGCGATGACGGGCCTGCTGAAGCAGGGAATTGACGCCGCCTACCACGTGGTCCGCTTCGACAAGGAGGCCTTCGTCCAGCGTTTCGCGCAGGACCTCGGCGGCGCAGATCAGGCCGCGCTCGTCCATGAGCGGTCGCAGCAAGTGCACAACTTCACGCTCAACATTGCCACCAGCTACCTGACCGCCAGAAACGGGATTGCGCTGGGCGCCTCTCCGATGATGCTTGGCGCACAAGGTTCACCGGACGGCGGCCAGGTGCTCCGGCCTGCGCCCATGGGAGCGTCGGCCGAGAACGCCGCCGACGTGATCGCCTATCCCACTCTGGAGAGCTTGTTTGGCTCGATGGACTTCTGCGCCTGTGATCACTGCCGCTCGGTTCTGTCCCCGGCGGCGTATCTGGTCGACTTGCTGCAGTGTATCGACCGGGATCCGAATCAACAAGAGCTGGTTGCCGGGATGAGAAACCCGCAAGCGGTTCTGCTGGAACGGCGGCCGGACATTCATCACCTGCCGCTCACGTGCGAGAACACCAACACGGCTCTTCCCTACGTCGATATCGTCAATGAGACGCTGGAATATTTCATCGCCAACAACGTGCAGAAACTCTCGCTCGAAGAGTACACGGGTCACGACACCCATGGAGTGGCGTCGGAAGACCTGCTGGCGAGCCCGCAGTTCGTCGTGGAGGCCGCGTACACGATTCTGCGCGGCGAACGCTTCCCGCTGCCGCTGCCGTTCCATCAGCCGCTTGAGAATCTGCGGCGCTTTTTCGAGAAGTTCGACGTTTCGCTGCCCCTGGGCATGGAGCGGCTGCGCAAGGCAGACGAGCTGGAGCGCGGCGCCAACCCCTACGGCTGGCGCGACATCTTGATGGAGGACCTCGGCCTGTCGCGCGAGGAGCATGAAATCCTGACCGACTCGGCGGCGGTTCCGCTCTGGCGGATGGTCGGTTTTCCCCACGCAACGGCGGACGCGGCCGTGATCGCGGCGCTCTCGAACGCCAGGCTGTTCGCGCGTCGCGTCGGCGTTTCGTATGACGAGCTGGCGGCGCTCCTCCGCACCCGCTTCATCAATCCCAACAGCGACCTGATTCCGAAACTGGAACGGCTCGGGGTTCCTTTCGACAAGCTTCAGGCCCTGCACGACGGAACGATCGCCGATTTGCCTCTGCCAACCGGGGCAGGCGCGCCCGATCCCTCCCAGTACGACGGCGACATCAACGCGTGGGTGAAAGACCCGGAGAACTTCGCGCGCATCATGGCCATCATCGTGCTGGCGGATCCGACCGACACATCCACCCGGATCGGCGCCGTCGAATTCGTTCGTTTGCTGAGATTCCTTCGCCTGTGGAAGAAGACGGGATGGACCATCGAGCAAACCGACGCCGCGATCTGCGCCCTGTATCGGACGGATCTCGCGCCGCTGGCGACGGAAGACATCCATGCCGTTGCAAAGCTCGACGCGGGGTTCTTGACCTTGCTGCCGCGACTCGGCATCCTCGTCCGCGTGATGAAGGCGCTGAACCTGACTCCAGACCGCGACCTGCTGCCGTTACTGGCGTGCTGGTCGGACATCGGTACGCAGGGCGATCACGCGCTGTATCGCCAGATGTTCCTGAACGCTGCCATCCTGAGCCAGGATACGATCTTCGCCGATGACGGTTACGGCAACTTCTTGAAGGACGCGACGAAGAAGCTCCTGGACCACGCGGAAGCCCTGCGGGCGGCATTCAATGTCACCGCCGAAGAATTCGCTCGAATTGCCGCAGCGCTTGGCTTGGACGCTACCACGCCGCTGACCGTCGCGAACATCAGCGCCATCTATCGCCGTGGATGGTTGGCGCGTAAGCTGCGCCTCAGCATCCGCGAGTTGCTGCTCCTTACTTCGCTGACCGGCCTCGACCCGTTCGTCCTGCCCGATCCGACCCATCCCGCGATCTTGCGGCTGATCGCTCTGGTTGAAGCTCTGAAGGCTCGGTCGCTGAAGTCGGCGGCCGCACTTTATCTGATCTGGAACCAGGACCTGAGTGGCAAGTCCGCGCCCGACCCGCGGCGCGTGGCGGAGTTCGCCCGTACGCTGCGAGGCGAGTTCGCGAGCATCGACGACCAGTTTGCTGTCACGGAAGATCCAGGGGGCGACGTCGCGCGCGCCCGCATGGCGCTGGTCAATGGACAGGAGGCCTCGGACAGCTTCTTCGCGTTGCTGGAAGACACCATCGTCCTGGACGTTCCCTACGCGCAGGGAACGCCGGCGCTCGATGCGGCGATCACCACGGTTGACCCCAACATCGCCTATGACGACTTCCGCCATCGCATTTTTCACAAAGGCCTTCTCCGCGCGCCGACGCGCATTGCACTGACGGCGGTCGGGGGCGTAACGAGCGACTTCCAGAACGCTGTGGATGGCCTCTTCGCCCGAAGCGAGGATGCCAGCGGATCGTTCTTCACCCGTTACCCGGAGCTGAAGCCGCTCTACGATGCGTACATCGCGTCCACCGACCCGCTCGAGAAGAAACGCAGCGCGCTTCTGGCCGCGTTCCGACCCGAGCTCGCCAGGCGCCGTAAGCGCCAGGTGGCGCTGCGGCGGCTCAGCGATGCCGCCTCCGTCGACATCAGCTTCGCGCAAACCGTCCTGGATCCGGAAGCGGCGCCCTATCCGCTGCACGCCGCCGGGCAGCCCGGCCAGCCCGCACTCATCGACGTGATCGCGCTCGAGACGCAGGGCCTTGCCGCCCAGTTCTTCTTCCGCGAAACCGCCACGGGCGCCGTGGACCTGAGCGTTCCGGCCGCCGCGAATCTGGACTATTCCACCGTCAGGGGCAATGCGCTGCCGACGAATCCCACTCCAGGCGCGGCGGTTTCCGGCATCTGGCGCGGCCGTGTCGAGACCTCTGAACCCGGCTATTACAACATCGTGATCGAGGCCGACGCGGGGGCGACAGCGTCGCTGACACTGGCGGGTGAGGCGCAGCCGCTGGCGCAGAACGGTGTTGTCTGGCGCAACACCAACCCGCTGCAGCTGAAGGGGGGACGCCTCTACGACATCACGCTGACCGTCGAGAAAGTGAAGGACCGGCTTAGCGTGAAATGGGAGACGCCGAAACGACCGCGAGAGGTGATCCCCGGGCGCTCTCTCTATCCGCCCACGATCCTCGCGCCGTTCAGCGATGTGTACGTCCGCTTCTTGAAGTCCGTGTCGCTCGCGTCTGGCCTGCGGCTGACAGCCAATGAGATCGCTCATTTCGCCGCCGACCCCGACTATCAAATCGGCGGCGCCGGTTGGCTGAACGCCTTGCCGGTGAGCGGTGATCCGACGCCACCCTCTGCCGCGGCTCTCCTGAAACCATTCGAGGCGCTCCTGGACTTCGCCCGTATCAAGGCAGATCTGTCCCCGGACGACGAACAGGTGCTGGCCATCCTGCAAGACCCGGCGGCGGCCACGGCAACCCCCGACAGCCGGCTCTTTGCGCTCACGCATTGGGACCAGGCCTCATTGAGCGACGTGCTGGCCCGGTTCGGCGGCACGCTCGCGAGCCTGGCGCACTTCGACGTGGTTCGTCGCGTGTACGACGCCTTCGCGGTCATTCGGCCAATCGGTGTCTCCGGGGCCTCGCTGATCCGAGCCACAACCAACGCGCCGGACGGCGGGATCGTGCGCGACTTTCAGGCCGCCCTGCGGGCGCGTTACGCCGCCGCCGCCGATTGGCGCGATCTCATTCAGCCCATCAATGACGCGCTGCGCGGCCTGCAGCGTGATGCGCTGGTCGCCTACATTCTCCACCAGATGCGCGAGGATCCCGACACCGCACAGATCGACACTCCCGACAAGCTGTTCGAGTATTTCCTGATGGACGTGCAGATGGAGCCGTGCATGCTGACCTCCCGCATCCGGCATGCGCTGTCCTCGGTGCAACTGTTCATCGAGCGCTGCCTGATGAATCTCGAACCGCGCGTTTCTCCGGCATCCATAAACGCCAGCCAATGGACGTGGATGAAGCGCTACCGGGTCTGGGAAGCCAACCGCAAAGTCTTCCTGTGGCCAGAGAACTGGCTGGAGCCAGAACTGCGCGACGACAAATCGCCGTTCTTCAAGGAAATCGAGAGCGAGCTGTTACAAAGCGACATCACCGAGGACTCCGCTGCCACCGCATTGCTCAATTACCTGGCGAAGCTGGAGGAAGTCGCGAAGCTTGAGCCCTGCGGTATGTACTATGTGGAGCCGACTGACAGAAAGGGCGAGGTCATTCACCTCGTGGCACGCACCGCTGGGGCTCACCGCAAGTACTACTACCGCCGCTACGAATTCGGCTACTGGACGCCGTGGGAGCAGATCAAGTTGGACATCGAGGATAACCCGGTGCTTCCCGTCGTGTGGAACGACCGGCTCCTGCTCTTTTGGTTGCGGCTGTTGAAGAAGGGGCCGGATACCGCAAACAAACCTGAGCCCGGCAAGAAGCTCACCGAGCTGGAGACGGATGACCTGCACCTGACCGATCCTGAGATCACAGTGCAAGCGGTGCTGTCCTGGAGCGAGTACTACAACGGCAAGTGGCAGCCGGCGAAAACGTCGGACGTGAACCTGCCGACCGCAATATACACATCCTCACCCGGCGTTTTCGATCGGGCGGCAGTCCGCCTGGGAGTCGCGGTCGAAGGCGATGCTCTCCGTGTCTACATCAGAGATTCTCGCTTCCAGTTCATGCAGCGTGGTGGAGATGGTAGCGTCCGTTTCGTTGAAATGTGGCCTGGTTCATTTCGCTTCTATAACACCCACAGTCTTCCGGTTCGTGGGGATGATGTGTACGCCGTCGGGCCGCCTCTGTCAATTCCTGTGAGACGACGAGATCTCGCCGGCGACAGCACGCGCAGCTTTGCCCTCAAGTACAGCAAAGTGACGGGGCCGGACGTAACCCGGGAAATCCTGCTGCCACAGCTTCCCTTCGGGATCATCAATCCAAGACACGAGCTGCAAGACGCATGGAATTCGCCGTTCTTCTTCGCGGATAGCCGTCATGTCTTCCTTGTCACCACGAAAGAGCAGCCCGTGTGGGTTCGCAATTACGGTCGCTACGACATCTTCGTCAATCCGGACGTTGTGAAAGTGGCCCAGATCCCGCCGCTGGTGGTGCAAACTCCGCCGCCCCCGAAACCGAAGTTTTGGGGAGAGGGAGGCCCGATCGGTTCAG
>Ga0209642_10000726_pt1 | contig 21525 bp, 19 predicted proteins | sample RifCSP19_2_FD_184025 | JGI IMG/M metagenome (GOLD analysis project Ga0209642, IMG submission 184025) | Soil microbial communities from Rifle, Colorado - Rifle CSP2_sed 19_2 (SPAdes) (version 2) | ecosystem: Environmental > Terrestrial > Deep subsurface > Rock core/Sediment | place: Rifle... | reverse complement strand
TGCTGCTTTAGCGTTTTACCTCCCTCGGCGTAGCGGAACGTGCCGATCAGCATCGGATTGTTGGGCTCGTCCTTCCAGGGATCCATATAAACCCCGAAGTCCACCGGTTTGAAGCTTTCGACGGCTGGGACGTTAGCCATACGTTCGTTGTCGATGTAACACTTCATCGTGCTCTGCGTGGCCATGATGCGCATGGTGTGGATACCCCCGGGAAGCGGCGCGCTCAGCTCTTTGGAGGCAATGTCCTTATTCAAGAGCCTGAGGTGGGTGTTGATCTTGTCCTGTATGTTGAAGTTACCGATCTCCTGACCCTCACCGTCATACCACTTTATGAAGAACCAATGACCCCTCGTATCCCCCCCTTTAATGAAGAATTCCATTTCGATAGTATACTTCGGTGGAAGCGCTCCGGCTGCGATCTTGGGGCGGATGGAACCCTTGTCCGTGCACAGGATGTAGTTCTTGCCCCCCTGCTTCGCTACCTCGAAAACCCCCTCATCCAGCCTCCACCGCGAGGGGAACTCGCCCATTTCCTCGCTGGAGAAGTCGTCGTAGAAGATGACCTTGTCCCCGGGAACGAAGTCGAACTTGGTATAAAGTGACATATCTTCTGAAGCTCCAGGGCCAGTTGACTGTGCTTTCGCAGTATCGGAGGCGGGCTCTTCTGTTGATTCTTTGCTAGCTGCAGAAGTGTCCGAAGCTGTTTCTTCCTCCCCCTCGATTGTCTCCTCAACCTTCTTCTCTGCTTTTTCTTTTACTTTGTCCTTGAGCTTCCCAAACTGTGCCATGGTCGGGGACGACATAGCTATGCAAGCAAGGCATAACAAGACAATGAAAATGAATTTTGACTTCATAGAGCTCTCCTTTCTTCGTTAAACCTAATGGGAAGTTACTTCTCTACCCATTAAGAAGTTTAGTTTTTTATTCCTGGCTCAAAGCGAGCAGGTTGTTAACTTTCTTTATTTCTGACTCAATCAGCTTGATTCCCGTTTTTGGGGCTAGATAGAAAATCATATAAAAAATATACGGACTTTTAACCCTGTCAAGCTTTTTTTAGCGTGGATTGGGGAGATCAAATGGGGCGACCTTTGCGATCGCTTTCGGAGGTATCCTAACTAAAAAAATCTTTTGCTCTGAGGAAGGTACCGCACTATGAGGATAGTTTGCACGCCAGTTTGGTTACCCTTAACTCTCTGTGTCAGCTTTTCGCCTTAAAGACCCAGCGCGGGGCAGAATCTGTGGTCTGCCGGAGAATGAGGTTCAGCTGTGCCGCATGGTGCTGGACATGGCGCATGTTGTATAGAAGTAACTCCGCCACGCTTAAGTCAACTGATCCGAACACCCAGCGCTGACGAGCCTGCTCGTCTGTCAGAGCTTCAATCCTTGCCCGACATTTTTTGCGGCTATGCTCAAGATAAGCTTGAAGCTCATCTTTGGTATAGGGACGCTCGGGAATAATCCCGGCTGGGTCCATCTCCTCAAGTCCAAAAGGAGCCGGAGGAGCAAATCCCTCAGGCGAGTCGGACAGGTTAAAGTCGAGCCAGAAGAGTGTGTGAAAAACTATATACCAGAATTCCGGTCTCCGCGAGCGATCGCTCCACAACTTTTCCGGACAGGCAACCAGGGCATTTTCCAGCGTGTCAATAGCCGCCCCGAACTACTGCCAGACAACTTTTTTCCAGAAACTATCCATTTATTTGTCATTGTGTCAGGAGTTTTTCTCCTGATATGCTACACTTCTCACCTTTTATCAGTTCACTAAAGTGAACTGCAAGTGATTTTCTGATTTCATCTATTCCAGTTGCTTTCAAGCAACTGACAAGACCCAGCTTGTAGGTCAGGTGCGCAGGATACCTGACCTACAAACTAACTCAGATCATTTCAAGTTTCTACTGCGTTTTTATCCAGTCGGTCTGACATTTCTTAAGGGCAGGAATAAATCTCTCTCGCCACATCGGCTCGTTAAATTTTTTTGCGGCCTCTAATATTGCTTCCTCATCATCCACATACATAGTTAGTGCACCAAAGGACGCTTTTAGACCTTCAACTACTTGCTGATTTCCTCTTTTATGATGGTACTCGATCATAATATTTAAAGCTTGCTCTAAAGTATCTACAGGGAAAGGCAAAAATGATTCGGGAATCCGCGCACCAAAAATAATCAGAAGCTTTCCACCCACATACTCAAGATATGTACCCCAAATTTGAGTAATTTTACTAGCTTCATTAAGTGTCATATTTTTTACGTTGTGTAAGGACCTGCTCCTGACACAACCTTTAACCATCCACTATGAACCATGAACAATCCACCGTTTTTAATCTGGCGGGGCCGACGAGACTCGAACTCGCGACCTCCTGCGTGACAGGCAGGCGTTCTAACCAAACTGAACTACGACCCCGGCTAACGCTGGTTGGTGGTTATTAGTTCATAGTTCATGGTTAAAGTCATTAACTACGAACTAACCACTATGAACCATCCACCAGATTCATCTTGGGCGGTACAGGGATCGAACCTGTGACCTTCTGCGTGTAAGGCAGACGCTCTAAACCAGCTGAGCTAACCGCCCGGGCTTACGCCAGTTAATAGTTGATAGTTCTTGGTTCATGGTCTATAGAAAAAACTATCAACTCTTCTTTACACTCAATTCTTCTGGTTTGGGAGCTTTCTCCTCTTGCTTTTTCTTTTCTCCTAAAAGGATGGCAATCGGAATCAACACGCAATAACCCACCACCAGAAGGATCGGGGCTAAAGTTATAGAGCCACGGGCCAAGGCAATATAACCTATGATTATAACCAAAAGCCCAATCCCCAGCCAGGTCCAGTTTCTTTTGGTGAAAGGCAGGGCTCCCTTTTCTTTAGCTTTCTCAACTTTGGGCTTTGTTTTTACTTTAGCCATATCTTCTCCGTTTAACTTACAAATTTAACAAAGATTTCAACAGAGTCAAGCAAATAATCCGAGAGCTCTGAAAAAGTGGAGGAGTGTGGTCGGGCAAGGTGCCCGACCTATCCTACGGATCCGTTTCTAGGACGAGAAATCAAATACTTACATTCACGTAGGCGTCCGCCTGAGGCGGACCAGCCCCGCAAAACGAGTTTTTCAGAGACCCCAATCCATTTCACAATCGACAAAACCGTTCCTTCTTTATCTTTTTGGCTCAGGCTTGAGAGTCTATAGGGGTGATTCGGGAAGTAGACTCGCTCAAACCTAAGACGAAGAAAAGTATCATATTATCAATCGCCGCTGTATAATAGCACTGAAACTGTGAGGCTAAAAGAAACGCTACTACAGATAAAACCCCACCCAGTATCAAAGCCTTTGCGTATCCTTCCTTTTTCTCCTTATATCTACGCAAAAGATTTTTCAAGAAAACAACCCACATAAAGATAAAAGCTAAAAACCCGACAATACCGGCATTGACCGCCACGTTCAGAAAGTCATTATGCGCATGCCCGAAGATCTCAGAAGGAACTTTCAAATACCTCTGGTAGAACTCCGGAAAATTTCCGAACCCTATCCCGAACAAAGGGTGATCTTTGAAGATATTGAAGGAGGTGGACCAGATGACTGACCTGATATCGGCCTGCTCTAAGGATCCAGCCTTAACCGCAATAAGCGACCTGCCCAGAATCTGCGGATCGATCAAATAGATAATGACCAGATACCCCGTAACTGCCAGAACCTCCCTGGTTTTGTTTCGGCTCTTAAAGAAAACGAAATAGACGATGAAGGCGAAAATCTGAGCATAAAGAGTGCTCCGGGTGTAGGTAAAAAAGTTTGCCGTTACAGTCAAGACTGCGACCGTAAAATAGAATGTCTTCAAAGAGGTTTTTTTTTCGAAAGAGCCCAGACAGAAGCTGATTATTCCTATGAGCATGGCAAAGAAGCCATAGGTCAAGGGTATGTCAAAAAAACCTATGGAGCGATACTTTTTATAGGGGGAGATAAAAGAGGGATCGATCTGCAGATGACGCAACAGGTCCATTCCGGTATAATGCTGCCAGATGGCATACAGAGCCACAATCCCGGAGATCAGGAAAATCAGATTAACTAACTTTCGGATGAAATTTTCATCCTTGAGATTATTGACTAAAAGGAACGGGATGACCAAGAGCCATTCATCCTTCAAAGTGAAAAGACTATGAAGTGGGTGTTGCGAAAAGATAATCGAGACAACCCAGGTACCAAGATAGACTAAAACCGGCAACTCGAAAAAAGATCTTTTCCAGTCAAGGCCTTTTCTGGAGAGCATCCTCCAGACCCAGCCTAAAAGCGCAAGGCAGAGGCCGGTTTGCGTTCCGGCAATTGAAAAGGGAGAGAAAAATGCGAAGACCAACAGTCCGAAATTAACCAGACTCTGCGGCGAAACAAATTCAGATTTGAGCACTTCAGCCTGACTGCTCATCTGGTTTCCTCACCTAAGGAGATTCTCCTTAAAACTCCCAGGAAGCCACTGAATAATCTATCCAGTCCAAAAGGGAGCTTTTGAATATACCGTGATGTCAGGTCGAAATCAAGCTTTTCCAAAGTCCTGGTAAAAGCTAAGATTACAGGATAGAGGATCACTCCCAAAAGGATGCAGACGATAAGTCCGAAAACCCCAGGTAAGAATGACGAGAGCAGATAAACTACAAATCCCATAATGGATGAGGTCAATCCGATCTTCAAAGCCGGGATCAAAGGGAACTTCCTTTTCAGGAAGAAAGCATACACGTAGACGATAACACCTACCCCGAAGAAAACCTGGGCTGAGAAATTCACCCAGACTGCGCCTATTGCCTGGTATTTGCGGGTAAGGAAAAGGTTCAATATCAGCTTCAGAAGCACTGCCAGAATGTAAAATCTAAGTATCACCTTTTGTCTTTCCACACTATAGAGGAAGGAACTGGAGGCAGTAGAAACCGAGCCGACTGTACCGGCTAAAAGGACGATCGCAAAGATTAAAGCTGAGGGCAGGTATTCTGCTCCATAAATACTGGTTATTATCCTTGGAGCAAGAAAAATGCCGCCAGCACACAGAGGAAAGGCAATAAGAGCTAAATACCTCGTGGAATTATAATGGATATTCATTAATCTTTCTTTTTCACCGCCCCCGTAGGCTTCAGACATGATGGGAAGCAATACCCCCGTCAGTGCGCCGGGCAGAAGCAAGATCAACTTATTGGCTAAATTGAAACCTAAATTATAAAATGCTACCTGAGTTTCATTGCTGTACGCTCCCAAAAACAGTAGCTCGAACCTCTCCCACAGAAAAGCCTCTAAAAGCAAAATGACGAAAATACTTTGGCTATAGTTTATGAGCTTACTCTTCAATTCTGAAGGCAATCCTTCCTTGACATAAGGATATTTCTTGGAATGATAGAACTCATAATAAAGAAACGCTCCAAGAAGGTTGGAGATAAAACTGACCCAGAAAAGATACTCTACATCTTTTTTTAAAACCAGAGCAAGTAGCAGCAGGAGAAAAGTCAAAGGAGAAAGTATGAAAGTCAAAAAGGCTATCAGGTCATACCTTAAAAACCCGGAGAAACCTGCCATATAGATTGCCAGAAGCCCCATCGGCATCATCCCCAGGGCGCCGATTCTTAGATAAAGGGAAAGATAAGGCTTATGGTAAAGCCCTGCAATTATCGGGGAGGTGAAGAAAAGTAAAAGGGTGACTAAGATTCCAGCCCAGAAAATCCATCTGGAGCAATTCCTGAGGATGCTCCCTGCAGAGACAAAATCTTTCTTGCCTGAATATTCCGAGATATACTTGGTAACTGTGGTAGGCAGTCCTAAATTTACAAAATATCCAACAATGGTCAGAATCCAGAAAGCCAAGCTGTATTCGCCTAGTTTTTCCGGGCCTAACAGCCTGGCGATTACGATGGAGGTTATAAATCCAAAGAAAAGCCCACTCCCTCTGAAAAGGAAATTGTAAAAGGTGTTTCGGGCTATTGAAGGGGTATAAATATTCTGGGGTATCTCCAAATTCTGCTATCTCCATTTAGTCAAGGGAGGGATTCGAGGTCGGGCACGGGTGCCCGACCTACGAAATATCAAGAAACCTCATCTCGTAGGCGTCCCGCCACCGGCGGGACCAGCCCCGCTAAAAAGCTCACCGACTCTGTGACAGGCATTACTCAAAGTTCCTCTCAATCAGATCACAGATTATATGCCCGATTAGAATATGAACCTCCTGTATCCTCTGGGTCTCACAAGAAGGGACGATGATGGAGAAACCCGCAATCCTGGTCATCTCTCCCCCATTCTTTCCAGAAAGAGCCAAAGTTTTCATTCCGATTTTCCTGGCAGTTTTTATGGCTAAATTCACATTTGAGGATTCGCCTGACGTGCTCAGAGCTAAAAGGGAATCCCCTTTTTTGCCCAATGCTTCCACCTGGCGGGAGAAGACTTTTTCGAAACCAAAATCATTAGCTGCTGCAGTCAATACAGATGAGTTGACTGTTAAGGCGATTGCCGGAAGGGCTTTCCTTTTAGAAGAAGATTTTAGCCGCACCACCAGTTCTCCGGCAATATGCTGGGCATCCGCCGCAGAGCCACCGTTCCCGCAGAGCAAAATCTTTCCACCTTTCTTAAGACAGCTGTTCAAAATCTCCGCCAGTTCGACAACCTTTTCCGCAAGCTCTGATTTGATTTTCTGCTTTAAGGCGATACTTTCTTCAATCTGAGATTGAGCAATTGAAATTTGTTTTGATCTTTTAACCATATGTTTAAAATTTGGTGGAACAGGCATCCTTGCCTGTTCAGTCTTAGCCTTCAGTAGAACAGACATTCTTGTCTGTTCTATCTTGGTCAGACAAGAATGTCCGACCTACCAGTTGGTACAACAGACACTCCTGTTTGTTGCATTATCCTTTCACCAAATATTCTCTTATCAAAATCCCCCCATTGTTTTTCATAATCTTTATCCTGAATACTTCCTGGATTTTCCCGGTCGAATTGCCATTGCAGGGGATTATACAGGATATATTCCCGGATGCAGTTCAGCTCATCTTCGTTTCTGACAACGTGCTCGTAATAATTCCGTTGCCAAACAGGTGTACCTGACATATTGCGTGTTTCATTAATACGACGCGATGAAAAAGTTTTAAAACCGCGAATGATTTCTGAAAGGGGATACTTTGTAGGGGCAGGTTTCAAACCTGCCCCTACAATAAAAATAATGCCGTGGACATAATTTGGCATTATGACAAATACATCCAGTTGAATATTGGGATAATGTTTTGGTAGATCTAACCACACTGATTTAACAATTCTGCCGAATTTGCTGAGGCTAATCTTCCCATCTAATATTTTCCCAAAAATGGATTTACCTTTATGTGAGCAAATAGTAATAAAATATGCACCTGGTGTTGAATAATCATACTCATTTAACCTGATAGAACGGCGGTGATGTTTTTCTGTATCTGGAATTGTGCTCATATAATCGCCCTACTGTAGGGGTTTGATCTATCACACCCTTCTTTATTATTGGCACGATAAATCGTGCCCCTACATATGTATTGCCCTTGCAAAATCTTTCAATCTATCGTTGCCGCCTTGTTCTTCTAATGCGTTCCCAATCACCACGAAATTTGCACCGGCTTTTACTTTTTCCTTAGCAGTTTCCGGATCCCTTATCCCTCCACCTATTATCAGGGGAACGCTTATAAATTTCTTCACCTCTTTAATCAGAAAATCAGGCACAGATTTATCCGCACCGGAACCAGCATCCATAAAGATAAATTTCATCCCCAAATATTCAGCCGCTAAAGCGTGCGCGCAGGCGATATCCGGTTTGTTCGGAGGCAGAGGCAGGGTGTCGGACATAAACTGGACTGAAGTCATTTTTCCTGATTCGATTAGCATATATCCGGTAGGAAGCGGCTCTAAACCAAACTCCTTTATCACTGGTGCGGCTTTCACCTGCTCACCGATCAAAAGATTCGGGTTCCTTCCGCTTATCAAGGACAAGAACAATACCGCATCCGCATATTTTGAGACCTGATTGGCATTTCCCGGAAAGATTATCACCGGTAGCTTGACTTTTCCCTTTATCTTTTTAATCGCCTCATCAAAATGAGTTGAAAGAAGCAGACTTGACCCAACTAAAATCCCATCTGCCCCTCCTTTCTCTGCCCGAAGGGCTAAATCGGAAATCTCTCTGGGGCTTAACCTGTCCGGGTCCAACAAAACCAAAAAACCCGCCCTTTTTTCTTTGATGACTTTTAGTAATCTTTGATAAACTCTCAAATTCCCCTCACTTGTTTTGGAGATAGTGTCCTCAGACACTACCTTATGTCATTCTGAGGGAGTGTAAGCGACCGAAGAATCTGTAGATTCTTCACCCCGCATCTTGCGGGGTTCAGAATGACAATTATTGCTCTCTATTGGTGTCCTTACCAACGAAGAGGGGTTGTTGGTCTGGAGACCAACAACCAGCAATCTCGCATTATATTTAGACGGTCAATGCACTCAAGAAATCATCCTTTTGATTATCTCCGGCACCTTTGATAAAGCAAAATCCAGCTTGGTTATATCCTTTCCACCGGCTTGAGCTAAATGCGGTTTCCCTCCTCCACTTCCCCCGGTAAGTTTTGCCACTTCTTTAATTATCTCCCCTGCCCTTATCCCCTTTTTTACCAGGTCATCAGTTACGGCAGTCACAAAAGAAAGCTTTTCATCCGAGATTATTGCGAATACCCCGATTGAGGATTTAAGATTTCCTCTGAGTGCATCTGCCAAGTTTAATAAGCTCTCCCTGCTCCCTTTTTCATCTTTGTAGGCAATTATCTTAATACCATCCAGCTCAAACGCATTCTTATATAGCTCTTTGATCTTTTCTTTGGCACTCCCTGCCTCAGCCTGCTTTACCTTCTTCTCCATCTCCCTGCTGTTCTCCAGAAGCTCAGCCATCTTTGTTCCTAATTCCTCTCTCTTAACTTTTAGAATATCAGAGAGTCCCTCCAGAGTTTTCTCTTCCTCTTTAACCAATTCATAGGCACTCTTTCCGGTTACTGCTTCTATCCTTCTCATTCCTGCGGCAATGCTTTGCTCTGAGATTATCCTGAACAAACCTATTTCACCTGTAGCTTTAACGTGAGTCCCGCCGCAAAGCTCCATGGAATATTCATCTACCTTTACAACCCTAACTGTATCCTCATATTTTTCCCCGAACAAAGCCATCGCCCCAAGCTTTTTCGCCTCATCCAGAGTTGTGTTAAATGTTTTGACCTCCAGATTCTCCCAGATTTTCTGGTTGACCTTATATTCTATCTTTTCCAGCTCATCCTCAGTCAAAGCCTTAAAATGAGTGAAATCAAACCTGAAGCTTTTTGGCTCAACTGAAGACCCAGCCTGATGCACATGCTCTCCCAAAATATCCCTCAGTACTGTATGCAGAAGATGAGTTGCAGTATGGTTACGCATTGTAGATTTGCGGCGTTCTAAATCAACTATTGCTTCGATTTCCTCCCCTTTTTTTAAACTCCCTTCTTCTCCAACTGCATGATGATATATCATAGAATTGGATTTAGTTGTGTTTAAAACCTTAGCCTTCCCTCTTCCTCCGACTAAATACCCTTCATCTCCTATTTGTCCACCGCTTTCTGCATAAAAAGGAGTTTTATCTAGGATTATGTACCCTTGAGTGCCTTTAGTAAATTCATCTATATCTTTACCCTCAACAAAAATGTTCTGAATCTTAGCTTTTGCTTTATTATCACTATAACCTACAAAGGATGTTGTAGAAGTAAATTCAATAGGTATTGAAAATCCCACCTCTATAGTCCTAGCTCCTTCTCTCGATAAAGCTCTCTGTTTTTCTAACTCTCTTTCAAACCCTTCCATATCTACCGAAAGGTTTTTCTCTTGTGCCATCACCTGGGTCAGGTCAACCGGGAAGCCAAAGGTATCATAAAGTTTAAAGGCTTCTTCGCCCGGGATGACTTTTTCGCCTTTTTTTATAACCTTCTCTGCAACCTGCTCAAAAAGCTCTAATCCTGAATCTAAGGTCTCGCCGAACCTTTCCTCTTCAGATTTTATAACCAAAGCGATATGCTCTTTTTTAGCCTGAAGCTCCGGATACACTTTCCCCATTAATTTCACTACTATGCCTGAAAGGTCGAAAAGAAAAGGTTTATGTAAATTTAAAAGTCTTCCGTGTCTTGCTGCTCTTCTTAAAATCCTTCGTATGACATAACCTCTGCCTTCATTGGAAGGTATTGCTCCATCAGCAATGGCAAAGCTCAAAGCACGGATATGGTCGGCTATTACTCTGAATGACTCAGAATGAGGTGAGTTCTTGTATTTTTGTCCGGAGATCTCCTCTGTTTTTCTGATTATAGGTTGAAAAAGGTCAGTATCGTAATTTGAATCTACGTTCTGTAGAAGAGCGGTCAATCTCTCGAAACCCATTCCAGTATCAACAGTTTTCGACGGCAGATCAGTGAGCTTACCATTTTCATCTCTGTAATACTGCATAAAGACTAAATTCCAGACCTCAATCACTCTTCCACAGCCACAGTTCACCCCGCAGTCCGGCTTGAAGCAGCTATATTCTTTACCCCGGTCATAATGGATCTCCGAGCAGGGCCCGCAAGGACCAACTTCTGCCATCTCCCAGAAATTCTCCTTTGCATCGAACCTTAAAACCTTCCCTTTTTTGATATCCGTATTTTCATACCATAATTTCTCGGACTCATCATCTTCCGTGAAAATAGTTGCCCAGAGTTTTTCCCTGGGAAGCTTGCACACTTCAGTCAAAAATTCCCAGGCATAAATAATGGCTTCTTTTTTGAAATAATCCCCAAAAGACCAGTTGCCTAACATCTCGAAAAAAGTATGGTGATAGGTGTCTTTCCCCACCTCTTCCAGATCGTTATGCTTACCAGAGACCCTTATACATTTCTGAGAAGAGGCGGCTTTATTATAATCCTTTTTCTCCAGTCCTAAGATGAGTTTCTTGAACTGGTTCATCCCCGCATTGGTAAAAAGCAAAGTCGGGTCATCCTGTGGAATCAAGGAGGCACTGGGAACGATCTTATGATTCCTTTCCTCAAAATATTTTAGAAATTTTTCTCTGACCTCTGTGCTTTTCATCTGATCTGCCTTGGTTAAAGCACGTTCATTCTGGCTTACAGAGCTGTCCCGCCACAGGCGGGATACGTATGCGCCCCTTAGATACCCCTCCCTTGATGGGAGGGGTAAGGGGAGGGTGAAATATTTTTTATTTTCCCCTCACCCTAACCCTCTCCCACAAGGGGAGAGGGGACTTACTTGATAGCTCGGGCAACTGTGTTGACCAACCCTTTCACCTTTTGAGCGAATTTCCTATTCGATGTCGCAAACCTCCGAGAACATGAACTTGACTACTGTTCCTCTATTTTCAAAACCTGCTTGACAATATCATACGAAAATCCTCTTCTCAAAAGAAAACTCATTATTCTTCTCTTTGCCACGTTTTCATCCAGGCTCTCATACCTTTTTTTTCTCTTCTGCAAAAGCTCTTTAGCTAAGATAAGCTCTTCATCTTCGTCTCTGAAGTATTCTCTGAGAACTTTCTCGATGATCTCTTTTTTTATTCCTTTTTTCCACAGCTCCTGCTTTAAAAGGATTTTCCCGCGAGGGCTATTCGAAATCCTGTCCCGGATAAAAGCAGAGGCAAATTCATAATCATCTACGAGATTTACCCTTTTTAAATCCTTTATTACCTCAGTTATTAAATCTTCTGCAAACTCCTTTTTCTTTAATTTATCCCTGACCTCCTTTTCACTCCTCATCCGGTAGGATAAAAATCTTAAGGCAATCTCTTTTGCCTCTTTTTTGGTTTCAGCCTCAATTATCTTGTCGATCTCTTTTTGCCCAAGCTCCTGTCCGACCTTTAAACCATACTTGTAGACGACCTCTTCATCCAGGCCAAAAGCAAACCTTTCATCTAAAAAGACAGACCTTCTTTTAGGATTTTTCTTCTGAGGCTCGATTTTGGTTATCCGGGGCATTTCTGAGGAAATCGTAAAGAAGGTGCCAGCAACTACTTCCCTTTTCCTTTGGCTACCACTTCTGGTTCTTTCTCCTCTGCTGGTTTAGATCTGAGCCCTAATTTCTCCTTTATCTCCTGTTCAATCTTTCTGGTAATATCCGGATTGTCCAGTAAAAACTGCTTGGCATTATCCCTTCCCTGGCCTAACCTTTCACCTTTATAGGAGACCCAGGTTCCGCTTTTCTCTAAGACGTTCTGTTCCACCCCTAAGTCGACCAGCTCACCCTCTCTGGAGATCCCTTTCCCGTAGATTATATCGAACTCGGCTTCCTTGAAAGGAGGGGCGACCTTGTTTTTCACTACCCGCACTCTGGTTCTGGAGCCGGTAACATTCTCGCCTTCCTTGATCGAGGCGATTCTGCGGATATCCATCCTGACTGAGGAATAGAACTTCAGCGCGATTCCGCCGGTGGTGGTCTCCGGATTCCCGAACATGACTCCGATTTTCATCCTGATCTGGTTTATGAAGATAACACAGGTTTTGGATTTGCTGATTGTGCCGGTGAGCTTCCTTAAAGCCTGGGACATAAGCCTTGCCTGAAGACCCATATGAGCGTCCCCCATCTCCCCCTCGATCTCTGCTTTGGGCACCAGGGCAGCAACTGAGTCGATTACGATGACATCTACTGCTCCGCTGCGAACCAGAGTCTCGGTTATCTCCAGGGCCTGCTCACCCGTATCGGGCTGGGAGATCAGGAGATTATCTATGTCCACGCCCAAAGCTTTAGCATAATTTGGAGCAAGTGCGTGTTCTGCATCCACAAAAGCTGCAACTCCACCGGCTTTTTGAGCTTCAGCCAGGATATGCAGGGCTAAGGTGGTTTTACCAGATGCTTCCGGACCGAAAATCTCTACCACCCTTCCCCTTGGAACCCCTCCCACTCCTAAGGCATAATCCAGAGCAACTGAACCAGTGGGAATCACCGGGACTTTTATCCCTAAACTTTCACTTCCCAATCGCATGATAGACCCCTTTCCAAACTGTCTTTCTATCTGGGAGACAGCCTGATCTAAGGCTTTCTTTTTCTCCTCGGATGGATTTGGCGACATTTTTTACCTTCCTTTCTTTTGTTCTTGTAGGGGCACGGCATGCCGTGCCCCTACCTTCTTTAACTTAAGGTACAAGAGGCATCTTTTTAATAGGCGTGTAAATAGCCCCGGCCGGATTAAGCTGGGACCTCATCACCACCACCTCTTTTATTTCGATCTCCTCTGTTTGGAAATTCGTGGTTTTTATCTGTTCAGCTAATTTCTCAATATTTTTGGGGGATTTAACCCTGCCAATGGTCAGATGTGGAGAGAACTCCCTTTCCTCTTTGGGATAACCCATATTCTCCATCTCCTGCTCAATCTTTTTAGCCATTAAAGCTAACTCCTCTTTTCCTTTTTCAACCCCTATCCAGACCACCCTTGGTCTTTTCAGATTGGGAAAGCAACCCAAATTCTTTAGACTTAATCTGAAACCTCTAATCCCCTCTAAAGCTTTCTCAGTTCCTTCAAAGACTTTTTCGATTTTATCTTCCGGCACCTCTCCTAAAAATTTTAAAGTGGCATGCACATTTCCCGGCTTGACCCAGGAAACATCTGCATTGATTTTTTTGAGAGGCGTCTGAACCTCTTCAATTTTTTTCTTGAGCTCATCTTTTAGTTCAACTGCTATAAAGGTGCGCATATTCTTTTAAGTTATGGAGTGTAAACCTTTAGGTTTACCTTTGATAAAGCTAAAGCTTTATACTCCAGTCGTTATTTCAACATAAAAAGCCTCACCAAATTCAAAGCCGCCTGCGCGGTTCTTTCCCTTATAGTCTGCCGGTCTCCTCCGAAAATAAATTTCCGGGCATACGAATCATTCTCATGGGCAAACCCGATATAGACCAAACCCACGGGTTTCTCCTCTGTTCCTCCAGTGGGTCCGGCGATCCCGGTTGCGGATACACCGTAATCCGTGTTGGAGACTTTCCTGATCCCTTCAGCCATAAGAATTGCCACTTCTTCGGAGACTGCGCCATATTTTTCAATTAACTCCCGGGGGATCTTCAAAAATTCCATCTTGGACTGGTTGCTGTAGCTTATCACTCCGTCCATAAAATAGTTTGAGCTTCCGGATATACTGGTGAGCTTTGCGCCTATCAAGCCACCGGTGCAGGACTCAGCTACCGAGATGGTTTTCTTTTTATCGGAGAGTAACCTGCCCACAACCTCTTCCAGGCTCTCTTTGTCCATTCCATATATATTCTCATTCAGGATTTCCCTTATCTTTTGTTCTATCTCTGAAATATCTTTTAAGGCTAAATCTTCGCTTTCAGAAGTGATCCGGAGTTTAATGTCTACTCCGGAAAAGCTGGGAAGAAAACCTATCTTCACCGGACTTTTAGCTTTCAAGACTGGGTCCAATTTCTCGTATATGGCTGATTCTACTATTCCCGTGGTTCTCAAGACCTTTTGCAGAACGACCTTTCTGGAGGACCTGGTTTTCAAGAAAGGCAGGATCTCATTTTCCAGAATAGTCTTCATCTCCAAGGGAACCCCAGGAAGGGCGAAGAAAAACCTCTTGCCTTCCTGGATAAAGATGCCCGGGGCAGAGCCATATTGATTGGGCAAAGCCTTGGCACCCTGGGGAAGTAGAGCCTGATTCTGGTTGATCTTGGGCATCTCGATTCCCCTCCTCCTGAACCCTTCCTCCACTTTTTTTAATATATCCTCATAAAATACCAGATTCCTCTTGAAAGCCTTGACAATTCCTTTTTTGGTCAAGTCATCATTGGTAGGACCTAACCCGCCAGTGGCAATAACCAGATCCGCCCTTTCCACGGCTAGTTTAATTGCCTCGATTATCCTTTTCAAGTCATCCCCCACCGAGGTTTTGAAAGCGATCTCAATTCCCAGACTGGAGAGCTTATCCCCGATATAGGCGGAATTGGAATCCAGAATCTCCCCGTGGATTATCTCATCTCCGATAGTTATTATCTCTGCTTTCATATTTTTAAAACTTTTAAGATGATCAGAACCTGCATAATAAGATTAGTGTAAATCCCAGCCACTACATCATCTAAAGTTATCCCCAGCCCGCCTTCAAGTTTTTCGCAGTCTTTAGCTGGAGGTGGTTTGACAATGTCTAAAGCCCTGAAAATGACAAAAGCTAATATATACAAAAAAAACCTCTTTGGCAAAAATAAAAAAGAGACCAGCATCCCGCATCCTTCATCAATTACTATCTTCCTGTTGTCCTTGCCGAAAACCTTTTCTGCTCCGGTTGCAGACCATAAACTTACAAAGAAAACCAAAAGGATAATTCCGCCAAGGAGATAAAAATTCTGGGGTACAAAAAACCAGACCAGAATAAAAGCTAACAGACTGCCACAGCTTCCCGGAGCAACAGGCGTATATCCAGTAAAAAAAAGAGTTGCCAGAAGAATCTGGAAACGCTGGATAAGGCTTAAGTTGACCGTTTCTGACTCTATTTTAACACCCCCTTGAGCAGAGGTATATTCTTCACCAGGTAATCTATACCGGTTCCCAAGGTCAGGAGCATGCTTATAAAAACCAGAAGGTCAAAAAGTCTGAAAACCTGAGGGCTGGTGAAAATGCTCCAATCGTAACCTAAGGGAAGAAGAGTGGTCTTCAGGTTGGTGAAGATTAAAATTATACTGATGACTAACATCTGGGAAAAAGTCTTCACCTGAGCTAAAATCGTGGGCATAATCACCATCCCTTTATAAGCCGCTAAACTCCTCAAGCCAGTGATGAAAAACTCCCTCACGATTATCACCAAAATCATCCAGGCTTTAACGTAGCCTAAAGCTACGAAGGAGATAAAGGCAGTAGAGACCAAGATTTTGTCAGCCAGAGGGTCCATAAACTTCCCGAACCCGGTTACCACTCCGTATTTCCTGGCAATATACCCGTCATAAAGGTCAGTTAAAGCCGCAAATAAGAATATGAGAGTAGCAAAATAACGAGAATAGACGTTATTCACCAGAAAAAAGACCATAAAGACCGGGGAAAGTAATATTCGTGCTAAGGTAAGTTTATTAGGCAAATTCATCTACCAATCCTTAAGATCTTTTTTTCATAGAGTCATTGCGAGGATCCGCCTGAGGCGGAGACGAAGCAATCCACTCCCTTCGTAGCGCGACCCTTTTAGGGTCGCTTGGGCGAGGCTGATCCGCCACTGGCGGACAAGACCTTGAGGCCTCGCACTACGAAAAACAAGCCACTCTAAAATTCCGCTTGGTAAATTTAACCTTCTAACCCTTCTCAGTCAATAAAAAACCTCCCTAAAATAATGTAGGGCAGAACATGACCCCAGCATCAGGAGACCAATCAAGAAGCTTGTTTTCACCATTTTTGCTACTCCTTTTCCAATAATTTACCTCATAAGATGAACCTGACATTTTTTTTCAGGAGAGCAGAATCAGAGTTCATCCTGACCTGAGCGCAACTTAGACCCTGAAAGGCTCTGGATTCGAAAAATGGATTTCGATACGATCAAAACCAGCACTCCTAAAAGAATCCCATAAAAAGCGCCTCCCACGACATCCAGAGGATAGTGTACCCCGACATAAATGCGGGAGAAAGAGACTGTAACCGCAATGGCTAACCAGATGAACCACGCCCGGCGATAAAGAAAAGTTAAAATCGAGCCTGCGGCAAAAATATTAGCCGCATGCGATGAGGGAAAAGAGCCAGAATGCGAGCAGCCAGCTAAAAGATGCACTTGTGAAAAAACATTGCAGGGCCTGACCCTTCCGATCCAGGACTTAAGCAGAAGATTAACGGATGAATCTGCCATTCCTAAAACAATCAGGACCAGAACAGCGGCTATCCTTTCTTTTTTCCGTCCGAAGATGAGCATAGCCAGCATTATCAGGAAAAAAAGGATTCTCCAGTTTTTGAACTCCGTAATAAAAGGCATCAAAAGGTCTAAAAAGGGGGTTTGCAGTTTCAGATTGATAAAAAGAAAAAGCTCTTTATCCAGCTTGACTAAAAAATCAATGACTTGAGCAAACATAATCGCGATCCTGTCATTGCGAGGTATGCACCATAGCGGTGCGTACCGAGGAGGTCATTTGACCGACGAAGCAATCTGCTAACTCGCTCTCTGTTGGTCTCCAGACCAACAGAGCCATCCTGCCGGATCGGGCGTTCAACTACTGACCCCAACCCAGGCGACCCTAAAAGGGTCACGCTACGAAAGACCCCCCAACCGATTCCTGTCATACTGAGTCCGCCGAAGGCGGACGAAGTATCTCTCTTTTTTAAAAAGCCTTCGCTCTCTGTTGGTCTCCAGACCAACAGAGCCATCCCGCTGGTTCAGAATTTCAACTCCAGACCCAGCCCTATAGATTCTTCGCCCGCAGGGCTCAGAATGACTGTTTATGCGCAGGTCATATTGGGCTAAGCGAATTTTCTCCTCTTTTCAAAAAATCCTTCACCTCTTTCAGAGTCGGAATACCTTCTCTGCCGCCTAACTTTCTGCACTTCAAAGCCGCGCAGGCAGAGGCAAACTCAATGATTTTTTCCATTCCTACGGATCCGTTTTCGGACTTCCATTTTTTCAATAGCCCGAAGATAAACGCGCCGTGAAATACATCCCCTGCTCCGGTGGTATCTACCATTTCTAATTTAAATCCTGGGAAATAGTTTACTTTCAGTGAGTCGGTCCACACGCACCCTTTTTCAGATAGGGTGATCACCACGCACTTGAAACCTATCTTTTTCAGCTCCAGACAAGCCTGGCTTAAATCCTCAAGATGCGTGTAATCATAAGCAAATTTTTTAGAGACTACCAGATAATCAACTAAAGGGAAAAGTTCCTCTAAATTTCCTCTTAAACTCCCCAAATCTAAGATGACTTCAGAACCATCCTTTTTCGCCTTTTTAGCTAAAAATATATTCGCCTCTTTGTCCCTGCCATCTAAATGCAGGTACTCGAAGGAGACATCCTTCAAAAAAAAGATTTCTTTTGGCTTGACCGGTCTCATCCGGGTTTTGTCCAGAGCTACAGTTCTCTTCCCGCTGTTTTTATCCACCCAGATGAAAGCCTTTAAACTTTTTACGTTTTCATCTATGAGCAGGTAATCTACATCAACTCCAAATTTTTCCAGCTCAGACTGGATTACCATTCCCTCATAATCATCGCCTATCTTCCCCACAAAAGCAACCTCAGCTCCTAATTTTGCCATAGTCGCCATAGCAGTGGGAACAGGACCACCTCCCTGAACAGAAGACGCTAAAACATCTACTTTCTCATCCAATCCGGGATAAGGGTCTAAGATGGAAAGGTAATCCAGAGCACAGATTCCAAATCCGAGACAATCGAAATCATATTCCTTCAAACTCTATCTCTCCTCTGGCTTTATTCATTAATTCATCTTTGAGCTTCGAGATAATTTCTTTGCTTACCTCTATTTCCATTCTCGCTCGATCTCCAAAAGCCAGCTTTTTGACTTTGACTTTTTCTTTATTTAGAATCATCTGAACCCTATCAAAATATTTTTTTGGAAAGAGCAGGACGAGCTCCTCTCTAAGCTCTTTTTTGATGAAGACACAACTCCGCAGCACTCTTAAAGCGCTTTCATAATAGGCTTTTGAAAGACCTCCGGTGCCTAACTTGACCCCACCGAAGTAACGAGTAACCACGATTAAGATATCTTTTAGATTCTGGGACAAGATTGCAGACAATATCTGCCTGCCAGCAGTTCCGGAAGGTTCTCCGTCATCGGTAGACTTCTGGATTTCCCCTTGCCTCAAAACGTAGGCATACGGATTATGGGTCGCATCGTGAAATTCTTTTTTTATCTTTTTTATCCAGAGCTCAGCTTCTTCTTCTGAGCCAACCGGTATAGCCGTGGCAATAAATTTCGAACCCTTGACCAGAAATTTATCTCTTTTAAATTCTTTTATGCTGAGATAGTCACTTTGATTTTTTGTTTCCTTCAATTTTTTTCTCCACGAACTGCTGGATTAACCTTTTCAGCCGGCTCCCGTAGATCAGATCGAATTTCTCCATCTGATCTGGGATCAAGGATTCTGCTTTTAATCTGACCAGGGCGGCTTCCTTTTTTGCCTCACCTAAGGTCAGATCTCCTTTTTTTATCTTCTCGCAGGCCTGATCCACAAGCTTCTTGAGCCGCTTCAGTTTTTCTTCAGAATCAAGATACTCTTTCATAGATAATTCAAAACCAGATCTAAATCCTCAGCCCCTTTAATCGGAATAGCTCCAACCTTGACCAGTTCTTCAATACTTTTGTTATTTTCTCTTATAACCACAAAAAGAGGCTTTCCCTGATCAATAACTTTTTGTGCCGCATCCATTGTCCCTGAAGTTCCATCCTCAGTCTCCACTACGATAACTGTCTGAGAAAGACCTACAACTATCCGGTTTCTTGCCATAAGCTGACCCACTTTCACCGGAGCATTCAAAGGATATTCAGTTAAAAGAGCACCGTTTTTGCTGATCTCAACTGCCAGGTTAAGATTTTCCTCAGGGTAGATATTATTTAAACCTGAGCCTAAAACTGCGTAGGTTTTTCCTTCTCTGGCAAGGGCTCCTAAATGAGCGCCTGTATCGATCCCCCGGGCTAAACCGCTGACCACCACCCCATCCCTTTTCGCCAGCTCCTTTCCTATATCAGTTGCATCTTTTATCCCCTCATAGGTCGCATGATGAGTCCCCACTACTGCCACAAACAGGGTTCTGGATACAGGAAATTCTCCTTTGAAATAAAGCAGAGGTGGCGGGTCATCGATCTCCTTTAAACTCTGGGGGAAATCCTCATCCAATATGGTTTTGATTCCGATTCCCTGCTCTTCCAAAAAAGATATATGCTCCTCTATCTGGATTAATTTCTCCTGAGAATCGATTATCTCTTTAGCTTTCTCCAAGCTCATCCTCGGAAGTTTGGAGATTTGTTCTGAGGTTGCTTTGTAAACGTTTTCCGGAGACCCGAAGGCAAAAAGAAGCTGCTGAAACCCTTTGGGACCAATCTTAGCTACTTCCCTTAGAGCTATTACATATTTTCTATAGTCCATTTTAGTATTGGATTATAAACCTTTTAGGTTTATCGAATTTGTAGCGGAAGGCTTTAGCCTTCCATAGTCTCACCCACCAATACTCCCCTGGAGGTCTGAAGACCTCCGCTACATCTCTCTTTAGAGCTTTGAAACACATCCTATTATTTCACCTCACATCCTTTTTCACTAATATACACTATTTCTAAATACAGGAAAGAAATATTTGGAATGTAAACCTTCAGGTTTATCAGGGATTATTTTCAAGAATTCGCGTAGGGGCGGTCGATAAAAGTCTTACGACCCGTAGGGAGTTTAACTCCGCCCAAGAAGAACGGTGGAGACCCTCGTAGGGGATTTCGTAAAACTCAACAGTCTCCACCCTCATGCGACTTTATCAAATCGATCAGGGCGAGGCAACCTCGCCCCTACAATTTTTTTATTTGTTATCTGTCATTTTATTTGAAGATACCCTCTTCCATTTAAGAATTCAAACTTCGTCCCAAAGATAGATGAATCAAAAGACAATCTATCCAGTATCTCCTGAGCCATTTCGCCTAAAGCTATCTTAGGTGAACAGGGAAAAGTTACAAGCTCAATCGGGATTATCTCAGCCCGGAGAAGTCTTTTGTCCTCAAAAGTGACTTTCAGGATAATGCTCTGGTTATTTTTCAAATCTCTCTGGTCGAAGACAAAATTCCCCAAGCTATAAGCAATGAGTTTTCTCTTGTAAAGCTCTATCCCCTGAAAAGTATGCGGATGATGCCCTACGACGATATCCGCTCCACAGTCAATTGCCATATGAGCTAAGCTCTTCTGATACTCAGTTGGAAAATCCTGATATTCTATTCCCCAGTGAAACGAGACAATGACAAAATCTGCAGCTTCCTTAGCCTTTTCGAGATCTTGAATTATCCAGGCATGCCTCGCCTTGGCTACACCTGGATGGTCTTGTCCTGCAGGGAACGCACCTGGAGAAAGGTCGTATCCTAAGAAAGCTATTTTCAGATTACCCAGATCGAAAATGGCAGGCATTCTGGCTTCCGTTACATTTTTGCCCGCACCGATTACTTTGATGTTGTTCTTATTCAAAACCTCAAGCGTTTGCTCAAAAGCCTTTTTGCCATAATCGTATGAATGGTTATTTGCCAGATTGAGCACTTTAAACCCAGCATAGACCAACCCTTTTACTGCCTCAGGGTTTCCTCTAAAAGAATAGAGCTGGTCTCCTCTGGTCCCTCTGCTGGAAAGAGGCGATTCCAAATTTCCAAAAGTGACCTCGGCTGAATTCGTTATCTCGGCGATATTCTTGAAAGGGTAAAGATACCCTTTTCTTTTCATCAAAAAATCCACGCCCCGGGAAAGCATAATATCACCAACCAGAATTAGACTATGCTCTCTGGATAAAAAAGTGTTTTCTCTAAAGAGTACATCTTCTGACTTGGAAGTGAAAGGAGAAAGAAAAAAAGACAGGATAAAGGGGATGAA
>Ga0209642_10000725_pt1 | contig 21557 bp, 15 predicted proteins | sample RifCSP19_2_FD_184025 | JGI IMG/M metagenome (GOLD analysis project Ga0209642, IMG submission 184025) | Soil microbial communities from Rifle, Colorado - Rifle CSP2_sed 19_2 (SPAdes) (version 2) | ecosystem: Environmental > Terrestrial > Deep subsurface > Rock core/Sediment | place: Rifle... | reverse complement strand
GTGGTCTCGATGCCCCAAGGGCCATTTCACCTCCGCTGCGCTGTAACTTCCCCGGCTGTGAGTGTCAACCGAGTGCAGCGTGGCAGCTTCGTTGTCCCCAGGGCATCCCGAACAACTTCGGCTATTGCCGTGCGAAACAAGCATCACGGCCCGATTGCGGGGGGTGGGAGGTGCCCCCTGCGGGGATGCTTCGCGAGGGGTTTGGGGGCAGGCGAGTTCGCGGCACAGCGACCGCGGTCTTGAACCTGCCGCGCAGTCGGACCAATCCTGACTCGCTCTTGCCACACTCCGGCCATCGGCAATTGGTTTCCTATGGGTGCATAGTCAAAAGCCTCCATCAACGACAAGGAGAAATAGCCATGAAAACCCTCACCTTCATGCTGACCGGCGCGTTGGCGCTGGCCGCGTTTGTCCCCTCGCTCGCCAGGCAGGATGCCCAGCCGCCGGGCAGCATCGCCACCAACGGCGAGGCGGTCGTGATGGTCGTCCCGGATGAGATCATCCTGACGCTGGGCGTCGAGACGCAGGACCAGCGCCTCAGCGTGGCGAAGACGCAGAACGACGCCCGCGTGCGCAAGGTCATCGCTGCGGCGCAGGCGCACGGCGTCGCCGCCCAGCACATCCAGACCGACTTCATCTCCATCGAGCCGGTCTACGATGACTACGTTGATCGGATCGAGGATCCGATCGGCTACCGCGTCGGTAAGACCATCGTGATCACACTGCGGGACATGTCGCAGTTCGATGGCCTGCTCGCCGACGCGCTGCAAGCGGGCGCCAACTATGTGCATGGAATCGAGTTCCGCACGACCGAGCTGCGCAAGTACCGCGACCAGGCGCGCGAGCTGGCGATCCGAGCGGCGAGCGAGAAGGCCGCTGCGCTGGCGAAGGCGGCGGGCCGCAGCCTGGGCACGGCGACGTTGATCTCGGAGGGCTATTCCGGTTGGTCGTCCTCGTATGGCAGGTGGAGGGCGAGCTGGCGCGGGGCGTCGTCTCAGAACGTGATCCAGGAATCGGGCGGCGCGGCCTTCCTCTCCGAGGGCGGCACGGCGCCGGGGCAGATCCGCGTCGAAGCCAGCATCAGCGTGACGTTCGAGTTGCGCTAGTCGAGAAGCTCCCCACGCGTATCGGGCGCGTGGGGAGCACCGTCTCAAGATGGAGGGTACGATGAGAATGCACCTTCGCCTGCGCAGTTGGTTCCTTCTCTCGGCGCTGCTTGCTGCTTGTCAAGCCCCGGAAGCGCCCGACAGCACAGTCCTAGATCTGGCGCGCATCGCCCAGGACTATCCGCGCGTGGATGGCTCGACCTCCGCCTATCCGCTGCAGGTGCTCATCGCTTGCAAGATGCTTCAGGTACCCTGCGCGTGGACGGACTTCGACGGGGGAAACTGGCTGCGCTTCGTCCAGCCGCAGGGGACATCGGCAGAAACGCCGTCAGCGGCCGAGGAGAAGATCCTGGGCCTGGTTCATACCGGCACGCATGACGCCTACGTCAACCTGATCCAGGGCGAGGCGGACGTGATCCTTGTCGCCCGACTTCCTTCCCACGACGAGTTGGTCGGGGCGCGGATGGCGGGCGTCCGCCTGGAGGCGCGCCCGATCGCTCTGGACGCGCTGGTCTTCCTGGTCAATGAAGTGAACGGCGTGGAGAGCATCGGCCTGCGAGAGCTGCGGGCGATCTATGCCGGCGAGCTGACGAGCTGGCCACAATTAGAGGATTGCCGCGGTGTAGAGAAGTGCCCGCAGGCTGCGATTCGTGCCTACCGGCGGAACGCCAACTCCGGCAGTGAGGAGCTGATCGAGAAGCTGGTTATGCAAGGGACACCGATGGCCGAGGCTTCACAGGAGCGGATGTTGACCTCGATGATTCTCCCCATCGAGGTGATCGGCGGAGGCCCAGCAGTGGCCGGGGACGTGAATGGGATCGCCTTCTCGGTCTATTACTACGCGACCTTCATGGCTCCCAGCCCGGGCGTCAAGTTTGTCGCCGTCGACGGCGTGACGCCCACGTCGGCCAGCATCGCCGACGGCAGCTATCCGCTGGCGGCGGAGGTGTACGCCGTCATCCGCCAGGGCATGCCGGCGGGAAGCACGGCGGTCATGCTGCGCGACTGGCTAGTCACGCCGCAGGGCAAGGCGCTCATCGCCGAGAGCGGCTACGTGCCGCTTCGCTAGCGACGCGCAGGCGCCGGCTGCTAGGCCAACAAGCGTATCAGGTTCTCGGGCGACAGGAGCTCGATTTCGTGTGGCCTTTCGAGGAACGGGAGGACGTCGCTGCGCACGCCGCGCCAGTCCAGCCCCCCGAGCCGCTCGCGTAGCACACCTCGCCAGCTCTCCGGTGTGAGTTGGGCGCCCTGCCAACCCGTCTGGCGGAGGGCGTTGTTGAGCAGCTGTAGGTTCGGCGCGGGCGGTTCGGGGTCTGCCAGATACCACAGAAGATCGTACAGGTCTCTCCCCTTCGTGTACCGGCGCTGCAGGAAGGCGTGGAGCTTGCCAGCAAAGAGGGAGGCGCGATCGTGGTGCTGCAGGTGCAGCAGGCCGTGCCGCTGCACGACCGTGGTCTCCAGCCCGGCGCCCTGCGGCGGCCGGGTATCTACTTCTAGCTTGACGCTCAGGACCGCCTCCTCGTGCGGCGAGAGCCCGAGCTCATGCAACAAGCCTGGGAAACGCACAAACGCGTTCTGAACCGTCTTCTGATCGCTGACCTTGAGCCGTACGGCGTAGCCTTCTCTCTCGAACTCGGCCTGGATTGCCTTCAGGTAAGCGTGGAAGTCGTAGCGGTCCGGGTCCCGTTCGAGGGCAAAGTCGAGGTCCTCGGAGTGTCGGGGGAGGGAGTAGAGAAAGCGCAAGGCCGTGCCGCCGTGGAAGGCCAGCGAGACCATCGCTCCGCCTCGCTGCAGACAGGCCAGGATCCTGGCCTGCAGGTACTCCCGGGCCACGTTGGTCGCCTGCGATGGGTTTTGACGCACCAGGCTGGCCACATAGTCCTTCATACGGCCTCGTACTCCTCGCGCTCGGCTTGAGCCAGGCGCAGGATGCGTTCGGCGGCGCGCTCGACTTTGGGCTTGGCGAAGACCCGCGCCATCTTGCGCAGCCCGGTTGGGTCGAGGCGTTCGAGGGATTGCAGCCGCAGGGACTGCAAGTAGCCATCGGAATCGCCGCCCGGTGTGAGGTAGACCAGGTCGAGCAGCGCCTTTTCGGGAAGCGCGACGAGGGCTTGGCCGCTAGCGCCGACCTCGATGGCGTGATATCCCGAGAGTAGGCTCCTGCGAACGGCGCGGAAGACGAAGGCGCCCAGGGGCGTATCCCAACGGCGCGGGCGGGCTGCGGCAACGCTCACCGTCACAGGCACGCTTTCCGGAATGAACCCTTCGTAGGCCAGAGCGGATTGCAGGCTGACATACGAGCCGCGCACCATGCGGTTGGCGATGAGGAAAGCATGCGGGGTGGCCTTGGCGAAAGGAGGGGCGAGAGTGTACAGGCCGCGCCGAAGCTGGTAGAGCTTACCGACGTCCACCCAGCGCGTGAGCTGGCGGCGGATGTGATCCGGGTCCACGTCACCGGCGAGCAGCAGCCCGGTTTCGAAGACGGGTTGATCTCCGACGATCTCAAGGAAGCGCTCGAAATCCATGGTCGTATTTTGCCACAATTGGCAAATTAATGCTTTGGATCTTGACCCAAGCTGGAGCAGGGGACCAGGGTTGCTTCAGGCCTCCTGTTCGCCGGCCGCCCGGCGGCTGCGCCTCCCGGCGCCGCACGCCGAGTGCGGCCGTTGGGGAGCGGCCGCCCGGCGTACAATACTCGCATAGGCTCCGATAGGGAGGGAACCATGGACTACGTCAACCTTGGCCGGACCGGATTGAAGGTCTCGCGCCTGTGCCTGGGGATGATGACCTACGGGACAACGGATTGGCGCCGTTGGGTGTTGTCGGAGGAGGAAGCGCAGCCGTTCATCCGTCGGGCGCTCGAGCTCGGGATCAACTTCTTCGACACGTCCGACGCCTACTCGCACGGCGTCAGCGAGGAGATCTTGGGGCGGGCGTTGAAAGAATACTCCCGCCGCGACCAGGTGGTCATCGCCACCAAGGTCTACTTCCCCACCGGTGAGGGGCCCAACGACCGGGGGCTATCGCGCAAGCACATCTTCGAAGCCATCGAAGCTTCGCTGCACCGCCTGGGCGCCGACTATGTCGACCTGTATCAGATCCACCGTTGGGACAACGAGACGCCCATCGAGGAGACGCTCGAAGCGCTGCATGATCTCGTTCGCGCCGGCAAGGTCCGCTACCTGGGCGCTTCCAGCATGTACGCCTGGCAGTTCGCCCGCTCGTTGTACCTCGCCGACCGGCACGGCTGGACGCGCTTCGTCTCGATGCAGGACCATTACAACCTGCTCTACCGCGAGGAAGAGCGCGAGATGCTGCCTCTTTGCCGGGCGGAGGGCATCGGCGTGATCCCCTGGAGCCCGCTGGCGCGCGGCTTCCTCACCGGCAGTCGCCGGCGTGGTGGCAACCCGGGGACGCCGCGCGACGAGACGGATGGCTTCGCTCACGAGATGTACTACCGAGACGAGGACTTCGACGTGGCGGAGCGCAACGAGGAGGTCGCCCGCCGGCGTGGCGTATCGCCGGCGCAAGTGGCGTTGGCCTGGCTGCTGCAGCGACCGGGGGTGACGGCCCCCATCATCGGCGCCAGCAAGATGGCTCACCTGGAAGAGGCGGTCGCCGCGCTTGCGCTGCGCCTGTCGCCCGAGGAGTGCCAGGAGCTCGAGGCGCCCTACCGGCCCCATCCGGTGCTCGGCCACAGCTGAGAGCGTGCCTTCGACCGCACCCATCCTGCTGAGCGCCTCGCCGCGCCCGGGGCCACTACGCCCCTCATCCCCCGCCCTTTCGCGGAGCACCTCGTGGGGCTCCCCTCCGGGTCGTAGATCCCTGGAGCGAAGCGGAAGGGAGAGCCGGGTGCCCCTCGCTGCGCTTCGTGCACGAAGGGCGAGCTCTTGGGATCTGTGAGCTGGCGGGACAGAAGGTCATCGTCGGAGTTCTTCTTGCATCACCGCAGCCACCTGCAAGCAAGGCGGGAGATCAGGGCACACGGAAAGTGCCCACGACCTGGCCGGCGATGGGCAGGGCGTAGGAGCGGCCGTCGAGGAGAAGAACGCGTGCGGGCTGTTCTGGATAGATGTCGTTCATGGCAACCCGGTCGCCATCCGCCGACCAGAACACCGTCCGCGGAGTTGCCCCGTAGCAGCCCGCAACGCTGCCGATCTTCGAGGGTTGCTGGCTCTCCACGTCGTAGTACCATAGCCAGGTCCGTCTCTCGTCGGAGGCCAGACACCCGACGACGACGAAGGCCAGTCGGGTCTCGCCATCTGACCATGCCATCGGATCGCCCCACGCGGGGATGGCGCCCTGCCACTCCCGCGGTAGCTCGATCTTCCTTGGCTCGCATCCCTCTCCCTCCACCCCGAGGCAGCGCGTCGGCAGGATGGCATAGGGTGTGGAGATCTGATCCCAAAGGTCTGGAAAGCCCGAGAGCTCGACCAGCAACCATTCTCCATCCGGGCTGGCGTCGGCCACGCGGTAAGGGGTCTGGTAGCAGGTCATCTCCCAATCAGGATCGGAGAGCAGGCAGGTGCGAGCGCTCGTGCGATCGTTCTCCCACGGCGATGAGAGAGCGAACGTTCTTTCGGAGAGCCAATCGCCGATCCTCCATTCCTCCGGAACACCCACAGAGGCTACAAACTCGAGGTTTTCAATCCTCACGAGCACCCAGCGAGCTTCGTTGTCAGACAAAGAGCACGGAAACGCGAAGAACCCGACACCGACGTTTCCTGGTGAGAGGGGCGTCGAGCAACCGCTATTCCGAGACACGATGAACTGGAACGCCTCTAAACTCTGCAGATTGGCGAAGAAGAGATCCTCCGTGTCCGGATACTCCCTCAGTTCAAACACGATCGTCGGGAGCGCCGCCTTAAGGACTGTGTTGTGTCGCGGATTGGGCGAGCGGCTCGTGACCGAGAACAGCACTCCCCCTTTCGAACCATCCCATGAGAGGTAGCGATAGCGGTCTTCGCCGGTCGCTTCAGAGTGCACGATGTCCCAGACGATCAGGTACTCGCCAGGTCCGATCGCTTCGAACGCCGTCCCTAGATTGATCTGCAGCTCCGGTTCGGTCGGGCCCAGGCCCGCCGGGAGTGGTATCTCGGTCTGCGTCGGAGTGGGCGTACGTGAAGGGACAGGAGTCGCCGTGGGAGACACGGTCCACGTCGGCGTGACAGTCACTTGCCCTTGAGGCGAGGCGCTCGCAGTTGGCGATGCTGGGGCACCAGAAGTGCAAGCGGTCAAGATCAGCAGGAGAGCCAACGAAGCCATCGAGCCGCGTTCCCAGGCCTTCATGGCGGCCTATCTTTCGTCCAGGGGCGGGGTGAGCGGATCGACAACCAGCAGCGCGTAGTGAGTGTAGTCATTCCCCTTCGTGCCATCCCGCGCCGCCTCGAACCTGCCCCTCAGCGGGCGTCATCCTGGTTCTTGTGATGGAAACGGATCGAATAAGACGATGAGCTCAGGGCACGCGGAAGGTGCCCACGACCTTGCCGGCAATGGGCAGGGCGTAGGAGCGACCGTCGAGCAGGATCACGCGCGGGATGTCATCCTGGAGCAGAAGACGTTCTCCGTCCGAGGACCAGAACTTCAACTCGTAGCAGCCGCTCAGCCGCGTCAGCGGCACAGAGGCCTGGCGCTCCACATCGTAGTACCATACCCAGGTTTGCGGAGTGAGCCCGGCCGTGCACTCAATGTCGGCGAAAGCAAGTTTGTCGCTGCTCGGAGACCATACGACGTCTGTTGCATCTGCGCGTCGCCTCTCCAGCCATTGGACTGGTCCCGTGACCGGGATCAGATCGCAGTCGCCCTTTGCCGTTCCCAGGCATTCAGTGACCATCAGGGCCTTCGGACTGGAAGTGAGATAGTCCGCGAAATCCTTACGCACCGGTGAGGTCCACATCAATCTCCCATCAGGGCTTGGCTTGCCCACAGAGAACCGCGTCTCAGAACACCGGACATTCCACTCCGGGGCTTGCATGACACAAAACTGAAACTTCTCCGCATCGAAGTCCCAACGCGAGGCGAGCACGCCAATCTCTGGTGCTTCCCAATAGCGGAAGAACAAATCGCCGCGAGCAACTTGCGCGGAGACTATCTGCCAATCCAAGAGAGATAGAATGACCCACAAGGAGTTCTGCTGATCGACCTCACACTCATAGGAAAAGTAGAGCTCTCCTACCTTCCCTGCCGGCCAGCAATCGGTTCCAAGCGAGAACTGCCGGGCATGGGCATTTGAGACATCCTCTGCGAAGATCTGGTCCCCGCCGGGAGAAGCCCCCGCGATATCAAAGACAATCCATGGAAGGTCAAAGTCGGCGAGAAGTGACCGGGGAGCTGAAGCCGCACTCGTGCCTTCCAGATGGAAGAGGACCCCTGCAATGTCACCACTCCAGGTGAGATAGCGATAGCGTTCCTTCCCCGTTGCATCGTAATAAGCACGATCCCATAAGACGAGGTACTCCCCAGGCGGAATCTCGCTCCATGGAGTGTCGAACACAAGATCCAGCGTCGGCTCAACCGGCCCTGCCCCGAGCGGAGTCGGAAAGAGCGTGGAGCTGGCGCTCGGCGAAGGGGCCAAGGTAGCCGCGGCTGAGGGGGTGGGACTGGGCGGGACGGTCTCGGTTGGGCTCGCCGCAGTGACAATAGCGCCTGACGTCGTCGGCGCGGCGGTTTGCCCCCCGCATGCACTGGCTGCCAAGGCGAAAAAGGATAGCACAGTGAAGACGAGCGGTTTCCTGCTCACGAAACCTCCCTGACTAACTGGCGGCCTATGGGGAAGGTGAGGGCTCCGCCACCACCATCCCATAGTGAGTGTAGTCATTGCCCTTCGTGCTCTCCCAGGCAGCCTGGAAGAAGTCCCAGGAGTAGAACTGCTCCTCGTTCATGTAGGGGTTGTAGACCCGCACCAGTGTTTCGCCAGAGCGCGTCGTAGTCACATCTAGCACGCCTACCCAGTGGGCGGCCGAGGATGTGGCTTGATCTAGAGGCCTCAGCAACCCCTGCTGGGTCTTGTCGATATTGACCAGCGCCACAAGCGCCCTGCCTTCGCCGAGCCACTGGCGCATCGTCGCGGCATCCGCCAGCGGCTCGGGCTGGATGTTGTTGCTAGCCTTGTCGAAGCGGGCGGGACGTCCGCTCTCGACCTTGAAAAACGAGGCCAGCTGGTGCCCTTCGGTGCCCAGGAATTGATTACGCAGGATACGGTCGCCCGTGAAAGCCTCCCATTCAAACGAGCCATCCTCCTGCTGGACCGACGTCCCCGTGGGAAGCTGGCTGAAGCGCTGCAGCCCGTCCTTCAGATCCAAGCCCAATAAGCCCATCACCACCAATTGGCCGCAGAGGTTGAAGTGGACAGGATAACTGCTGTCCTCGAAGACTGACCCGAGGTTAAGGTATTGAGCCACTTCTGGGTTGTCGGGAGTCCGATTCCACCTCTCCCACTTTGCCCTGATCCCTTCGCCATATCCGCCATGGAGCATTGGATGCTCCGCGGCCTGGCCTTCGCGCTGCAGGCCGAGCAGGTACAGCCGCGCCAGCTCCTGCTGCGCTTCGGGGTCCAGCCCCAGCGCCTCCGCCGACCGCCGCAGCTCCACCGCCCACGGCGCCCAACCATCCTCCAACAGCAGCCCGGGTTCATTCCCAAGCGCCCGCTCCCAAAGCTCGTCGCCCGTAGGGTCCATCCAGCGCTGCAGCCAGCCACTCAGCGCACGCAGCCGGCTGGCGTCCTCGGCCATGGCCAGCATCGCCGCCCCCAGCGCGAGCGCGCCGCTCTTGGCCGCCCGCTCCGCCTCGTCGTAGGCCTCGGCGAGCGCCTCCAGATAACCCGCCATCTCCTTCAGCGCCCGGGCGCGTTCATCGACCTGGGAGGCGCGATGGTCGGCCAGGTCTCGCAACCAGGGGCCGTACTGGCCGTCATAGGAAGGCGCGTCGGCGGCCGCAGCGCGAAGCTCCTTGCCCAGGGGCAGCAGGTCCTGATGGGCGGTGCGGAAGCGGCGAGCGCTTTCGCGCATCACATCGGTGTCGACGCGGAGAAGGGGCAAGGTTCAAGACCTCGGCTGGGTGAGGGCATGTGAGACAGTGGGGACAAGGCCCTCCAGCGAGGGCGATTGTATCCAGGGCACGGCTTGACCGCAAGGGAATTGCGTGCGAAGATGATCGCCGGGGAGCGCTGGCGTGCCTCGCTCAGAAGATGGTGCAAACGGCTATGAGTTCACACCTCCTGATGCGGATGAGGTGGCGGCGCGCTTCCGATCCGTCTCGGCCCGCCTGGAGGAGTGCACGATCCGGGTCGGGATCGGGCTGAACGATCTCGATCACGCCTGGTCCAGCGGGGCCAAAGAAGCCTTCTTCGACCACCGAAGGCTCGTACCCCAGTCGCTGGACCATCTGGCGCAAGCGCTCCGGGAAGACGCCAGCGAGATCGAGAGCGCGCGCGTCACGCTCCCCGTGTCCACCTTGGTCGGCGATCCGAAGTCGCGCTAGGTCCGTGCATCCGTCTGGGCGTGGCCAGCCTCCGAGCGCCGCGGCCGGCGCTACAGCCTCACCATCGATCTCGATCGCCAGTCGTGCTTCGGCGCAATAGAAGTCCACGATGAAGCGCCCGATCGTGCCTTGGCGGCGCATCTTGAAGCCGAGCTGGCGATTCCCAGCCGCCCGCCAGACCTTCGCCTCCGGCGGCGTGAGCGGATGGCGAAAGTCGCGCGCGCGCTCGAGGATGGCGGGAAGGATGCGGTGAGTCTTCGTGGGGTTGCGCATGCGTGGATCCTCCCCTTCGCGCACGAAGTCCCGGTGATCTACCGGGAGCATCCCGAGCAAGGCGAGGGACATCCCCAACCCTTTCGCGAAGCACCCCCGTGGGGCTCCCCTCCGGGGAGAAGGGAGCCGTGCCGCCCTCTCCCGGAGGGAGAGGGACGGGGTGAGGGCGAGCTCTTGGGATCGGTGAGCCGGCGGCGGGTGAAGGACTTCATGGGGCCTTGAAGTAGCCGAGTTCCTCCAGCCTCCTCCTCGCCTCCTCGATCTCTGCCTCGGTGAACAGCGAACGGTACTTCTCCAGGATGACGTGCGCCTCAACCGAGTTGTCCAGATCACCGAGGTCCCAGTCTCATAAGGCCCTGTCGCACCTCCTGCTCGCTCAGTTCGCCGACCGGCCCGCTCCCACCAGCAAAGAACAGGGTATCCCCCACCTTCTTGCCTCTGCAAGCAGCGCCTCCATCGCTCCTCCGGGCCTTGCGTAAGCCACTACCAACTCATCCGTCAACGCCGCCACGACTTCGTTGCGCCGCAGTGCGGACTCCTTCGTCACGCGCCGCGGCAGGTCGGCGAAGGGAGACAGGAATAGGAGACGGCCGGCATCGAATGCGGGCCGACACTCCGGCGAGACACGCATTCCTTCGAGTGACCGGGCAGGGCAAACGATGATGGGCTGATTCCCGCGCAGCAGGATCTTCAGGCATCCCTTTTCGATCGGCGAGTGGAACCCACTGATGACCGAAACGCCTTCGTCCCGCAGCTGGCGGGCAGTGTCGTGGGCACGCAGGATGGCGTCGCCGGGAGTGGTAGCCGAGCAGAAGAGTGCGGTCCTGCGTTCCGCCAGTAGAGTCACTGGACCAATCATGTGTAACGCAGGCGGAGCGTTCCTTCCCATTCGTTCGGCCAGGCTCGCGGGCCACTCAGGCTCAGCGGGCTTTAGCGCGTAGGGCTTGAGCGTGCTCATTCGTCCTCGGTCTCAGCGTCGCGGCCCATTCGGTACTTGATGTCGTAGTTGATGATGAAGTCAAGCTCCTCCTCGGTGAAGCCGTAGTGCCGCGCAAGCTGCCGGTCGATCCCGTCAAGGATGGCTTTCGACAAGCTCGGTCTGAATTCCTGGAATGTGCAGTCCTGTCGTTCCCGGAGAAACGAGTTCTTGTCATAATCCTGCATTAGGCGGTCGAAGACCTTGGGCATCTCTTTCAGTAGTACGTCGCCGACTTCGCCCACAGGGATCTGTTCCACGTCTGTGCCCGTAATGTTGCGACCGTTACCAACTGAAACGAACCAAAAGAAGAAGAGCGTAGAGTTGTACAGTGCGCCCATAAACTTGCCGTGTCTCTCGTCACAAAAGTACAAGTCACGGAAGTGGTGAACGGAGCGCGAACGAGTGGGACTCTTGAAATACTGCTCGAAATCCATCGCCCGAATCCAATAGCGCGGGCTTCGATGATAGTGCATCAAGAAACCGTGCTTGCCAGACGAGTAGTATTGAGCGACGGTCTTATTGCGCTTGAGCTCCAGCTTCTTGAGGATGCTCGCTGCTCTTGGGCTTCCCACTTGCGGAACACGTTTGAGCCGATCGTGGAGGAACGAGTGGGTGTATTCCACTCGCGGAAACAGAACTGGGCGCTCCTCCGCGGTCCAATGGTGATACCTGCTGCTCCAAATGCACGGCGTGCCGTTCTTCTTCTGGGTGCCAATGTAGATGCAGAGACGCTGGTCCACACCTTCAAAGAGCTTGGATGGCCGAATCGCGTAAGTGCTGCACCAGCTGTCTGTGTATCGCTTCAAGAGCACACTGCGAAGTGACACAGTCTCATCCAAACCAAGGACTCCGGCGGGAACAATCATCCCAAACCAGCCGGACGGATTCAGCAGTTCACACGACCTCTCCATACAGTAGGCGTAAAGGTTATCAGCAGGCTCAGAGGCATACTGCCCCTGAGAGAGACGATAAGTGCCGCGCACCCTTCGGTATTCGACATACGGTGGATTCCCTAATATCACATCAAAGCCGCCACCGTTCATGATGCCGTAGAACTCCACGAACCAGTGAAACGGCTGGTGCGACTTCAGCCACTTGGCGTAGCCAGTCTTGTCCGCTGACTCCACACCGTACTCGATCGCGAGGTAACGGTTCAGCTCGACCTGCAGCCCGGACAGCCGATTACGCAGTTCGAGCTTGTGCTCCGTTGGTACGGACGCATCGCCCTCGACCTGGCGCTCGCGGAACGCGTCGAATGCCTGCTGCAGGTCGGCTGCCTTGACCGCTATCTTGTCCATCTCGTTGAAGAGATCCATCTTCCCCTGAGTGTCACCGAGAATCGCCTTGTTGACATCGTCGTATGTGGCGAAGCCCACGAGCGTGTTCCCCACCTTGACATTGAAATCGATGTCCGGCAGCGGCTCGATGCCGAGGTTGTCGCGCTTCGTGTCCGGTTCAACCTGGGCAGCGAGCTTGAGGAAGAGGCGGAGCTTGCAGATCTCGACCGCCTCTTCCATGATGTCCACGCCGTAGAGGTTGTTGAGGATGATGCTCTTGAAGATGAAGTAGCGGCGGTTGGGGTGAGCGGCGACGTTGGCCAACACCTTACGGAAATCGGAGAACTTCTCGGGGCGGCGGGTTTCGCCGGAGCGGTCGAGGTCGGCGACAAAGGCTTCCATGCGAGTGAGGCACCCCTCGTAGAGGGGCTCCAGGATGTTGAGCGCCGCGAACAGGAACGCCCCGGATCCGCAAGTCGGGTCGAGGACGGTGACCTTCTCGATGGCGTGCCAAAAAGCACGCAGCAACTCCGGCCCCTCGCAGTTCTCGATCGCGTCCTGCGCGAACTGCCGGATGTCGAGGTTGAGCGTGATGAGGTCGGCAATATCGCGCACCTCCCGCGCCGCGAGCCTCGCTTTCACCTCTTTGTCGCGCGCGCGGCGGGCGATCACTTCGCGCCAGGTCTCCGTGGGCAGGGCGTGCTTTGGGGGCGCCGCCTTGTTCCAGCCCTTGCGCAACTCCAGTGTCTGGACAAGGCCCTCGGCGACGGGCTGATGCAGGGTTGGCGGATTGAGTCCGGCAGCGATCTCTTCCGGTATCGGCTCGCTCCCACCGTGGCGAACGGCGGGATAGATGTAGCGGTCCGGGTCGTCGGTCAACAGGTCCCAGAGCGTGGGGCCCTTGGGGTTCTCGAACGCCACCCTACACTTGGCGCGGGCGGCGTCGAACAGGAACGGCAGGACCGTGTTCTTGCTGATGTACTCGGTAATGTCCTCTTTGGTGTAATAGGCCCCCATCTGCTTCTGGTTGATGTACTTCTCAAAGATGTATCCGAGCACATCGGGATTGATCTCGTCATCGGCCCTGAGCGGCCGCTCGTCTAGGTGCCACTGGTACTGGTCGAAGTAGTCGAAGATGCGCTCGAAGGCCTGGTCGGGAATCTGGATGTTCTTGCCGTAACGCTCGGGTCTTTCAAGTTCGTGGAGGTCGAACAGGCCTCCGTTCAAGTATGGGATGCGACCCAGGAGCGTCTCCAATTTCGGCGTACGCTCGCGGCCACCGAGCCCTTCGTGGAAGAGCCGGAGGAGAAAGTAACGGTAGAAGGAGTAGAACTTGTCCCTTCCGTGCTCGGCGCGCATCCGGTCGAGCCGGTTGCGTAGGTATTTGCTGTCGCCGTCGAGGAATCCCTTGCGTTGGATGAAGTAGACGAACATCAGCCGGTTGAGCATCACGGAGGCGTACCATTCGCGATCGGCAGCCTCGGCGATGCCGGTGATGAGCTTGAGAAACGCTGCGTGCTCCTTCTGGAACTGGTCGTAGAAACGTTTGGTGACGCGCTCAACGTCGAAGCCGGCGCGGGCGCGTTGGGTCACGTCGGTGAGTGAGAGCCGTTCCTCCTCTTCGAGCGTGAAGGCAATGGCGTCGAGCTTCTGAAGCAGTGCATCGCCGGGCTGGGAACGGTGCAAGGTGTGCTCGCGGCATGCGGCGGGCTTTCCAGGCTCCCGTTTTACCCACTGCCAGATTTGCGTCTCGTTCGCCGCATCTGTAAAGACGATCAAGTGCTCGTGAGAGGATTTTGAGACCTGATGCTCGATCTTCCGCCGCTGGGAGTAGTTGGGTAGCTGCTCACCAGGGGGCGAGGGAGAGCGCCAAGCGACCATGCCCCGTTTCTGCGCCACGGCGTGGAGCTCGTGAACGCGGTCGGCAACCGGGACCTGCAGCTTGGCGGTATGCCTGTCCCATCCTAGGGCCTCAACAAACAATGTGCTGAGCTCGCCACTTGCAAGGAGCTGGCGGGCCCGGGCTTTGTCGAGGGTCATGCCTGCGCCCCGCTGGTCTCGCCCGGTCCTATGGGCGAGACCAGCCCCAAGGAACAGATGATCTGAGGTTCGCGGGCATCCTCGGCGTCGTCGAGTTTGACGCACAGGCGGTCTTCCTCTCGTAAGGCGACCACAAGCTGTACCAGCGCTTCGTCGGAAACGCTGCTCCTCAGCTGTCGGTTCAACGTGTCGATTGCTGACGGTCGAAGTGGAGCGCGGTAGACATCGTCTATCGCCGCCCGCAACTCCGGGGTGTCGAACAAGGTCCCCGCATACTGCTCAGCATATCGCTTCAGTCTTTCGTACGTACGGAACCGGGCGCCTGATGGCCTACCCAAGGCTCCGCCGATTGACTTGTCATCCCTGCCAATTCCGCCAATCGCTATGCGGACTAGTTCATGATGCCTCTGGTCGCGCGGAACGGCCGGAACCTCACGCGTGCATTCAGCAGCCTTTAGAATAGCCAGCTGCGACTGGCTAATGGTGTTTCCATCCGTGTCTACCCAGGCGAGGGCGTCGTTGCCATCCCCTGTCTTTGCATACACCAGCACACCCTGGGGCTTCTTCTCTTGTGCGGAATGTTCCTTGGCTGAAAACACGACCGGCGGGAGACCGGGGATCTCCTTCTGCAATTCTGGGTCCTGAGTTATTGCGTTCTTCCAGATCTGATACGCGTACGAGGCCAAATCCACCTCTGTGTCTTCTTCCCCATCCAGAATTCCAGCCTTTTCGTTGTACAAGTCCAAGACCGCCGCATGGTTGGCGACGTCCTCAAAGAATGCCTCATCTGTCCCTACCACTTCCTCGTTCTCTCGAAGCCTCTGGCAGACCCTGGCGCGCAAGCGCAGGATCCGTTCTACGCCTTCGGCGGGCAGGAAGGAGTAGCATAGGATCGTTTCCGCTGCCTGCCCGATACGATCTACGCGGCCCGCCCGCTGCACAAGGCGAATGATCGCCCACGGTAAGTCGAAATTGACAACGACGAAGGCGTCCTGCAAATTCTGCCCCTCGCTGAGAACGTCGGTTGCGATCAATACACGCAGTTCCGGCTTCTGTTGAATAAGTGCTTGCTTCTCATTGCTCACGGGGGAGAACCGCCAAGCCAGGACCGTGGGATCAGGTGTTTCCCCGGTAACACCTTCCATCGACTCCATCCCCTGCGCCTTGAGTTGCTCATCGAGATACCTCACAGTGTCGGCAAACTGAGTGAATACGATGACCTTGTCCTGGCGATGTGACTGCGTCAGGAGTCGATGGAGGGCAAGGAGCTTTGTGTCCCTGGCCGGATCCCACTCGCCGACGGCGAGGAGCACCGAGATGAGGGAACGGGCATCGGAAAGAAGGTCATCTCTGAGAACCGCCTTGAACAGGTCGGGTCGTATCCATTTGAAGCGCCGCAGAGCGCGAGCACGATAAAACTCATATGCGGCCTTGGCCGTATCTCGGAAGTCCCCGTCCGTGCGGAGCGGGTGCGAGCGGGCAGGTTCCTCCAGGGCCTCATCATCACGGGATTCTTCAAAGAGATCGGCCCCCCTAATCTCGGCGTCTTCATCCTCATCATAGATGCGGACATCGAGAAGCCCGGTATCCTGGGTGCCGATCGGCAGTGGCAGGTTGTTGTCGATAGCGTGGAGGAACACGTAGTTGCGAAGCGCGTGCCTCTCAAGAGACTGAAGGAAGACCTGCCCCGAACTTTCCAGCCTCTTGAAGAGGTTGGTGCGGCAGAATCCCATTAGCCGCTTTCCAGCGCGCGAGAGGTCGGCCAAGGCACGCAGCTCTTCCGGGGTAGGCGGTTCCTTCGGCTGCGGCGCGATGTAGTTGGCAAGCCCGTAGCGCGGAAGCTTCAACGAGTTGACCGCGTCCACAACCCCATCTGAGTAGAGACGCGCATACTGGTCCTGGGGATCCTCATCGTTCACAGTGAACCTGAGCGTCTTCGGGGACCTAATGGGGAAGTAGAACTTGGTCCCATTCTCGAAGGTCAGGTACTTCCTGCCACTTCGCTCGTCGGTTTCTGCATAGTTCGCCAGGATGAAACTGCGGGTGCGCCGAACCATGTATAGCCGCATGAGCTCTCGCCAATCATCAGTGTGCTCACTCTTCTCGAACGCAGCCAACGTGCGCAGGCCGCATTGATGGCGCCTCACAAATTCCGTCTCTCCCAGCTCTGCGAGGACCTTCTCCGGTCGAATTCCGATGTCGCGGTCCTCTGGGATGAAGAGCCTCAATTGGTTCGAGAGGTCGACGTAGGTCTTGTTATATGGCGTGGCTGTGAGCAATACCACCTTGCAGCCGTTCTTCTGAATGTAATCTCGAATGGCTGCGTATTTCTTTCCCTCCCTGTTGCGCAAGTTGTGACTCTCATCGATAACCGTGACCCGGTAGCGACGCAAGTTGGGCAGTTCGTTGATAACGCGGCTGAGCGAAAGGACTTTGGCGTGCAGGCGATACTGGTCCCGGTAGTCTTCCCACATCCCAACTAGATTCTTTGGCGAAATGATGAGCGTTTCGAGGCCGAAGTCGTCCTCGAATATCCGCGCAACCGCGGATGCCATAAGAGTCTTTCCCAGGCCAACCACATCACCGATTAGCACACCGTTCCGCTTGTTGAGGTGATGTGCGGCAATCCTGACCGCGGCCCTTTGGAATTCGAAGAGTTTGCCGAACTCTGGGGGAATAGCGAACTGCGCAAGGCCTTCGCGCGCTTCTTGTGAGAGATGGTAGGCCATCTTGACATAGATGTGATAAGGAGGGATGGAGTCTTCCCTTGCCCAGCTTTCCTCTATTGCGTCTACCAGTTCCATGGAGATGTCGACGCACCATCTGTCGCTCCAGCGATCCTCGAACCATTCTGCCAGCTTCAAGGCTGCATCTGCTTCGACGACATCGACGTTCAGCTCCCCCTGGTGTGACAATCCCGCGAAGGTGAGATTGCTGCTGCCGAGATAACCCACGATGGGAGCGATGGGATCAGCCCTGAAGAGGAGATACAGCTTGGCGTGAAGAGAATGCCTTAGGAAGAGCTTCACGACAACTTTGTGTGCCTTAATCTGACGGGCAAGTCGGCGAAGCGCAGCTTCGTCTTCATTGGTGGGAAAGCCCATTGTGAGCTGTTCGCGAAACCCCTGGGCGATCCGCCTCTTCAGACGCAATGCGGTTTGATTGTCCAGCTCGGTGCCATCTCCTGAAAGCAGGAGGGCCTGGCGCAGGTCCTCCTCGGGCGGCCGATGCATGCCGATTAGGAGACGACAAGAATGGTCATTGCCCCCCGGCCAGCGTTCGACGCAGTCATCGATCTGTTTCCAACCACGGAGGTTGAAGAAGCCGACGCAGAAGTCCGCCCGATTGGAGGTGGATAGTGTCTCCCTAAGGGCAGGCAGGAGGCTCTGGTCAATGTTGTCGAAGATTCGTGGCATTGATCGCTATCCTCCCGCTATCGAGGCATACATCTTGCGGCTCATGGTCGTTCCAGCGAATTCCCCGCCAACAGCATCGGCTTCGCACGGAAATGGAGGTGTTTGCGGCGCCGGCCCACCGGCCACAACGCGGGTAGCGCTACGAGGTGTTCGGCATGCGCGCAGATAGGCGCCGCGCTGGGCCTCAATGGACCCAGCTTGCCGACACGGCTCGATTGGGCTGCCAAGGTCCCCGCATGCGTCACATCCCCTTCGCCGATGTCTCCTTGGGAGCGTCCAGCCACTCGTCGAGCGCCTCCCTCCGAAACCTCGCATGCCTCCCCACCTTCCGCCCCGCCTCCTGCCACTCTCGCCCAGTCCGCTACAAGCCAACGACGCGCCCAAGCAGGGCCGCTGGCAGTATGACGCCCTCCTTGCGGGTCGTGCCGAAGGTCGCGCGCGGCGGGGTTGCAAAGCGCAAACTCCTTGTCTAAACTCTCTTCGGTGCTATACTTAGGTCGCCAGCGGATGAAACTCGGCTTCACGCCGTGTGGCTGCCCCACTGCGGTGGCACAGCCCTATATCCCTGGCAACGTCTTCATGAGAGCCGCTGCCGTCAGCGGCTTTCTTTGTGTGTAGTAGACACCGTAGCGGGCTTCACGCGTGTCGTCGATGTCGTGCACCAGACGGAAGGCCGGCCACAGCAATTCCACATATCGGTCCTCCCCCCGCTCGTACAGTCTCTGCAGCGACCAGAGAAAGTAGTCTGCCGCTTGGAGGCCCGCGCTCGCCGCCGAGCCGTTTCCCCTTGTAAACGGCATTCGGCGTGCGGCGCCAGGAGGCGCCGCCGCCGAGGATCGTGGGTAGATGTTCACCTGCGCATCCCTGGGAAGCCCGGTCTGGCTGGCGAACCGCCCCCGCGCCGCCTCGAGAGCATCACGGAGTGCAGCCGTCCTGTCTGCTTTCCCTCGTCTGGCAAAGTAGATGTGATACTCGTCTTCCTTATGCAGCAGGTTCTTAAACAGGCGACGAACGAGGTAATCATACAGTTCGTTGGGGTGATAGCGGTAGTTTGGGTCGCGCTCCTTGCGCTGGCGGGCATACTCGACCACTTTGTGTTTGTCCCTAACGACGGCCATGAGCCGTAGTTCGTAGCTGCGCAAGAGCGCGAAGACCTCTCGGCGCACCTCAGGGACGTCATCTTTCGCGTGAAATGCGACGGCGGTCTTCTTGGCCTGAGGCTGCATCGACGGGACCTTTTGGAAGTAAGGGTCGGCCAGAAGCCGGGCGCGGAGTTGTGAGAAATCGCGTAATAGGCCTTCGGGATCGACTACGTCCAACACTCCCAGGATGAAGTAGCGTGAGCACCCGCCGACCCCGACGATGATCCGCCCCTTCGAGTCGAACAGGGTTCCATCACCCGCTTCATCGACGAAGTAGTGCCGGACGGATCTTCCTCGCTCCGTCTTTCCCGTCAACGGGCCCCCCGCTCCAGTCTACACAATGGACAAATGCGGTACTTGAAGGTCTTGAGCACAGAACAACGATAGCACAAACGTTCGGATTGGGCAACAGCGTATTAGCCGATCGCCGCCTCCATCCGCGCCCTCTTCAAACGGGAGAGTTCCTCCTGGAACTCGATGAGGCGAAGCCTCACGACCCGGCCGCTGATGACCCCCGCCGAGCAGGCTCATCGACCCGAAATCTACCCCCATTCCTCTCCCGCCGCAACCAAACCGGCCAACCTTTCCCAGACCGACGATAGCGCAGCCGAACCATGAGCACATCCAAACGATGATAATCTCGCCGCCCTGTCTTAAACGTGCCCCTTGCGCGGGGAGCGGGTTCGCTGAGCAGCGCCGACGGCGGTAGCGAAGTCGCGTGCCACCGGTCTTGAGAAAACCTACCTCAGTCAGGGGGGCGCTCCTCCGGCAGCATGGGATCCATCCAGCGAAATCTGTGCAATCTGTGGCTCGACCGCAAGGCGGCCCTGGTCGGATGGTTCCGGGGCCTCGCTGGTACCAGCGGCCTATCTCCGCTCCTGCCGCCCGGCGTCGATAATGAAGCGAGACGTCGATGCGCAGCAGGCAAGGTCAGGCAGCGGACCGGCGACGTGCTCCGGCACGGGCCCACCGCTCGACCCTTCTTCCCACGTTCCGAGAGACAGCCCTCGTGGGGCTGATCCTTACACCTGTCGTGTGCGCGTTGGCCATTGTTCCCCTAGCCGTCCTCGGCGAGGCTGCCTTGGGGCATGGGCTGTCGCCCATCGGTTGGAGTGCTGTCGAGCGCATGGCCGTCGACCTCGGCTTGGTCTCGCAGCCGACCAAAGCCGCCGTCGCCTTCCTGGCAACTGACAATCGCCCGTTCTCGGCTGCGACGGGCGCGCCAGCCTTGACCCCGCCGACCCTCACCCGGACGCCCACCGCCTCGTCCACGGCTATCCCGCTGGCAACCAACACACCCACCGCCACACCGAGCATGACCGCATCGGCGACCCTGACCGTCACGCCGACTCACACCCCCACGCCGTCTCCTTCCCCCACCGCCACCCGCACACGGACTCCCACACGCATCCCCACGCGGACCCGGACGGCCTCACCGCCCCCGGCCACCGCGTCGCAGACCACGCCGGCCACCGCTACACAAGAAGGCGCGGCAACGGCGACCGCGCCGGCCATACCCAGCGAGACGCCCCGCGCGCCAGCGCCGACGATCCCCCCGGCCTGCGACGCGACGGGGAATGCGGCCTTCGAAAGCGGGCTCCTGGCGCTGATCAATCAGGAGCGCCAGAGCCAAGGGCTCCAGGCATACAATCTTCAGAGCCAGCTGCAGGCCGCGGCGCGTGAGCACAGCGCCGACATGGCCTGCAACGACTACCTCTCCCACACCGGCTCCGACGGATCGACGGCTGGGGATCGTGCCCGAAGGCAAGGTTACGACTGGTCGTGGGTGGGAGAGAACATCTACGCCACGGGCAACACGTCCTCCAGCGCGCCGCAGCAAGCCTTCGACTGGTGGATGAACAGCGCCCCACACCGCGCCAACCTTCTCCACCCGAACTACACCGACATCGGCCTCGGATACTTCTACAGCTCCGCCAGCAGCTACGGGGGTTACTTCACGGCGGTGTTCGCCAGGCCGTGAGGCGCTCATCCGGGCGCATCCGGCGCCGCTAGCCACAGGCTCGCCACCGCTTCCCCTCCATTTCCTCGTCGCCCAGCCCGCTGCGCGGCGGGTGTATACTGGCCGGCGGCCCTGTGGCCGCGGGTTCCGCTCACCACGGAGAAGCGCTAGGGCATCGAGGCCTGTCGAGCTTGGCCGCGGAGCCGAAGTGATTTCAACCCCGGCGATCGCCCCGCCCAGCATGAGGAGAAGAAAGGCATGAAGCTAGACGGCAGCGTCACGATCTCGGCGCCACGGGCTCAGGTGTGGGCGTTCCTGACCGACCCGCACGCCGTCGGTCAGTGCGTCCCCGGCCTGAAGTCGCTGGAGATCGTCAAGCCCGGCGAGCACTTCCGCGCCGTCGCCTCGGTGGGCCTAGGATCCGTCAAGGTCACCTTCAGCGCCGACGTGTTCTGGGAGGAGCTCGTCCCGCCGCAGAAGGCCAGGATGAAGGGTCACGGCACGGCACCGGGCAGCGCGGCGGACGCCACGGCCGAGATGCTCCTTGCCGAACTGCCCGACGGCGGCACGCGCCTCGACTGGCAGGCCGATGTGACCGTCTCCGGCACGATCGCCAGCCTGGCCTCGCGCCTGATGCCTGGCGTGACCCAGAAGCTGACCGCATCCTTTTTCGATTGCGTGCGGGAGAAAGTGGCCGCCGCGCCGGGCTAGGGTTTCGAGCGCCTTGCCGCAGGGGCAGGGGGGCGGGAAGAATAGCTCTGAGGTGGACCCATAGAATTGGACACATTTTAGGCCATGCTCAGGGGGACATTGGCCGCTTGAGTCCGGGCGAGAGACCAATCTCGCTCGAATTCAACCGGCGTCAAGTAGCCCAAAGCGGAATGGA
>Ga0209642_10000722_pt1 | contig 21572 bp, 20 predicted proteins | sample RifCSP19_2_FD_184025 | JGI IMG/M metagenome (GOLD analysis project Ga0209642, IMG submission 184025) | Soil microbial communities from Rifle, Colorado - Rifle CSP2_sed 19_2 (SPAdes) (version 2) | ecosystem: Environmental > Terrestrial > Deep subsurface > Rock core/Sediment | place: Rifle... | reverse complement strand
GAACGGGCCGACCGAAACCCCGCGATCGCCGCGAGGTCGGAATCCCCGAGTCCGCGGCCGAGGACGCCGTCGCGACGGTACAGAGGCTTTCCCTTGTCGAACAGGACGAGCGTGGGGACGACATCGACTTCGTACTCGTCCCACAGTGGGTTGTCCCAGTCGTCGATGTACACCATCGCACACCGCAACTCGGACTTCGTCGCCGCCTCGACGAAGCGGGGCTTGAATCGCCGACAGAACGGGCACCACGATGTCGTGAACATCACAATCGTGGGTTCCTCGGACCTCTCGATTTCGCGCCGGAAGTCCGACACGGTCGTGATCGCGAGAAGTCGCTCCATCGTCGCATCGAACTGGGAGCGTGCACTAAAACGTTGTGCATGGCGGGAACGACCGTTCGTTGAACGCTCGGCGGTCCGACAACCGGATTCGAACATTGGGCAAGACAATGCGGGCGCGACATCGTCCGGCGGTGGGACTGGCGATCGAATGCGTGCGTTTGAGAGAAATCTCAACATCTCTGAGCGTTCTCCGGACCGGAGGTCGAGATCGCCCTCGTGGCGGGAAACCTTTTACACACCCCCTCTATACCTCGCCCGCTTCCCCCCTTCTTGAAGGGAATTCCATGCCGAACCCTATTTGCTCCGAGGAGATGCGCCGCTACTTCGCGACCCTCGAGGCGGGAGCCGACGCGTGCTATAAGGTCGCCTCGGAAGCCCGAAAAAAGGGGTTCGATCCGTCGCTCGAGGTCGAGATCCCCAAGGCGGAAGACCTCGCGAGTCGCGTCGAGCGGCTCCTTTCCGGCTACGGCGTTGAGGGCGTCGCGCGTCGGATCCGAGAGCTGAGCAAGAGCCACGACCGCGAGGAGACCGCGATCCTCGTCGCGAAGGAGATCGCCCGCCGGCCCTCCCGAACGAAGGAGGAGGCGATCGATCGTGCGGTCCGCGTCGGGCTCGCGATTCTGACGGAGGGAATCCTCGTCGCCCCCCTCGAGGGTCTCGCGGAGGTTCGGATCAAGCGGAACCTGGACGGATCCACGTACGTCGACGTCTCCTACGCAGGTCCAATCCGGTCCGCGGGAGGGACGGGCCAAGCCCTTAGCGTCCTGATCGCGGACGTCGTGCGGCGGGAGCTTGGAGTCGGCCGGTACGTCCCGACCCGCCAGGAGACGGAGCGGTTCAAGGAGGAGATCCCGCTCTACAAGCAGGTCCAGCACCTCCAGTACACCCCGACGGACGAAGAGATCGAGCTCATCGTCGGCCACTGTCCCGTCGCAATCAACGGGGAGGGGACGGAGGACGTCGAGATCAGCGGGTACCGTGACCTCCCGCGGATTGAGACGAACCGCCTTCGGGGCGGCGCGTGTCTCGTCGTCGCGGACGGCCTGTGCCTGAAGGCGCCGAAGATCCAGAAGCACGTCCACAAGCTCGCGATCGACGGATGGGAGTTCATTGACCGCTACCTGAGTGAAAAGGGCGGGACCGTCGGGGACGAGGGGAGCGGCGCGATCCTCGAACCGAGCGAGAAGTTCATCGAGAACCTCGTCGCGGGCCGACCTGTCCTGTGCCACCCCAGCCGCGCGGGTGGGCTCCGCCTCCGGTACGGCAAGAGCCGCGGGAACGGGCTCGCGGCGCTCTCCCTCAACCCCGCAACGATGGTCGTCCTTGACGAGTTCATTGCGGTCGGCACACAGATCAAGACGGAGCGGCCCGGGAAAGCGGCCGCCGTCGCGCCGTGTGCGGGCATCGAAGGGCCCCTTGTCGTACTCGACACGGGCGACTTCGTCGCGATCTCGAGCGAGGTCCAGGCCCGGGAACTCCGGCCTCGGATCAAGCAGATCGCGGATCTCGGAGAGATCCTCGTTCCCTACGGGGAGTTCCTCGAGAACAATCACCCGCTCGTTCCTGGCGCCTTCTCGATTGAGTGGTACCGCGAGGAGCTGCGCGCGGCGGCGGGCGAGCTGCCCGCGGACTGGGAAGCGCCGACGTGGGAGCGGGCCCTCGAGCTCTCGCGGGACTATCGCGTCCCGCTCCATCCCGGGTTCAACCTCTTCTGGCACGACCTCGACGTCGCTTCTTTGGCCCGCCTCCGCGAGTTCCTCGCGCGGGACGGCCGATGGGACGGGTCCGTCCTCGTGTTCCCCACGAACCGCGAGATCCAGGACCTTCTCGTCGGCCTCGGCGCGACGCACAGGGTCCGTGGCTCGGAGGTCCTGATCGATTATCACACACGCGCCCTGCTCGCAGGCCTCGGCCTGGAACCGACGGCAGGGGGCCTGCAGCTGAAGCCCGCCATCGAAGCCGCGAACGGACTCGAATTCGCCGCCCGGATGGCGGGCGTCCCGATCAAGGCCCGCGCGCCCACCCGGATCGGGGCCCGGATGGGTCGACCCGAGAAGGCGGCCCCGCGCCTCATGCAGCCTGCGCCCCACGGCCTGTTCCCGCTCGGCCCCGCCGGCGGGATGCAGCGGTTGCTCTCCGAGGCGGCGCAGCAGGAGGCGATCGAGGTCGAGGTGGGCCTCCGCGTGTGCTCGTCTTGCGGGAAGCGATGGTTCCTACCGAAATGTACGTGCGGCGGGTTCGCGGAGTCCCGGAACCGCGTACGTCGGGAGAACATCCCGATTCGCGAGGTCCTCCACGCGGCGATGGTCCGCGTGGGCCTCGACGGGATGCCTGAGGTGAAGGGAGTGCAGGGCATGATCTCCCACTCGAAGACGCCGGAGGCCCTCGAGAAGGGCCTCCTGCGCGCGAAGCACGGGCTCCACGTGTTCAAAGACGGAACGACGCGGTTCGATATGACGAACCTCGTCCTGACGCACTTCCGTCCCGGCGAAATCGGGCTCGCCGTCGAGCGGGCACGGGCGCTCGGGTACGAGCGGGACGTTCACGGCGCGCCGCTCCGGGATCCCCACCAGCTCGTCGAGCTTCGTCCGCAGGACATCGTCCTCCCAATCGCGGCGGGCGACTATCTCGTCCACATCGCACAATTCATCGACGACCTCCTCGCCCGCGTCTACGGCCTGCTCCCGTTTTACCGGGTCGAGGGGCGGGAGGACCTCATCGGGCACCTCGCCCTCACCCTGGCGCCCCACACGTCCGGCGGCGTCCTCGGCCGCATCCTTGGCTTCACGCGGGCCCGAGTGTGGTTCAACCATCCCTATCTCGTCGCGGCCCGCCGGCGGAACGCGGACGGCGACGAGGACTCCGTCCTCCTCCTGCTCGACGGTCTCCTGAACTTCAGCCGCTCGTTCCTCCCGGAGAAGCGGGGCGGACTCATGGACGCGCCCCTCGTCCTCACGACCCGGATCGATCCGAATGAGATCGACAAAGAGGCGCACAACCTCGACGTGATGGGCCGCTACCCCCTCGCGTTCTTCCGCGCGACGGAGCGGTTCGCCCACCCGAAGGAGGTCGAGGCCGAGATGGACCTCGTGAGCCGGCGGATCGGGACCGTCCTCCAGTACGAGGGGTTCGGCGCGACGATCGAGACGGAGTCGATCGATGCGGGCCCGCTCGTGTCCGCGTATATCGAGGGCTCGATGCAGGAGAAGATGGAGGCCCAGCTCCGGCTCGCGTTGAAGATCCGCGCGGTCGACGCGAACGACGTCGTCTCTCGGATCATCGTCCATCACTTCCTCCCGGACCTGATCGGGAACCTGAAGGCGTTCTCCCTCCAGAAGGTCCGGTGTACGAAGTGCTCCGCGATCTACCGCCGCTTGCCTTTGAAGGGGAAGTGCACGGCGATCTACGCGAAGCGCGAGTGCGGGGGCGACCTCACCCTCACGGTCCACAAGGGCTCGGTGCGGAAGTACCTCGAACTCACGAAGCAGATTGTCGCGGAGTACCCGGTCTCGACGTATCTCCAGCAGCGGATCGCGCTCATCGACGAGGCGATCACCTCGTTGTTCACGAATGAGAAGGTCCAGCGGCTCAAGCTCGACGACTTCGTCTAGGCGCTCTGGACGCGCCGCGACTCCGCGCGGAGCACGACGGCCCCGCCAATCCCGCCGACGACGAGGCCCGCGAGGATTAGCAGGATGCCGCCCCACGGCAGCTCCGTCGTTGTCCCGAAGATGAAGTCGTACATCTGTTTCAGCGTCCCCGTGAGCTCGAACGGCGGGGGTTGGAGCCCGAGGGGCTGCACGATGATTCCGTTGAGGATTCCCCACAGGGACGCGAACAGGGCGTCCGCTCCGATTGCCCAGACGAGAGCGATTGCGAAGCCGAGCGCGAGGAGAGTAAGGGCGAGCTTCACGATTCCAGGGATTCGGATCACGTGGCCGCACGTCGGGCACACGGAGCCCAGGCCCTCAGGGAGGTCGCCACTGCAGCGTGGGCAGACTGCCATCCCCCGCCGCAACACGCACGGGCACAAAACTCTTTGGCCGGATCGACGCCGCGACGATGTGCGCGTGACGATGCGTGCGCGCCGTTCCCTACACAACCCTTTTCTCCGAGCCCCCCATCGCCCGCGGGATGCGGAGGTCCACGGCCTCGTGCCTCCTCGCTATCGTCGCCCTTGCGGCGGTCCTCCGCCTCTCGCCGCTCACACGGTTCCTGTACTTCGGCAGCGATTTCGGTGAGTACTTCCGGATCTCGCAGGGCCTCGTCGCGACCGGCCACATTTTCCTGCCGTACGACGGATGGGGGGTTTCGTACCCGTACTTCCCGGGGATGTTTTTCCCCGCCGCCGGAGCCGCGTTCGGCGGCCTCGAGGTCGCGGCGTCCTTGAGCCTCTACGTTCCGATCCTCGGGGCGGTCGTCGTCGCGATCGTTTTTCTAGTCACGGGATCCGTGTTCCGGGACGACCGGGCCGCGCTCGTCGCGGCCGCGTTCCTCGCGGTCGCGATGCCCCATGCGTTTTTCACCGCCCACCCCGTTCCCGCGGCCGTCGGGGAGCTTCTCGCCGCAATGGCCCTCCTCCTGTACCTGCGACTCCCACGAGATTCGCGGACTTGGGCCCTTCTTCTCCCGGTCACGGGCGCCCTCGTCGTGACCCACCATCTTGCCGTGTACTTCCTCTTCGTGATGGCGCTCGCAGCGTCCGCCCTCGCATGGCTCATCGGGGCCCGAAGCCCCCCGCGTGCGCAAGTCACGTATCTCGCGGTCCTGTCCGCGCTCATGATCGCGTATTGGTTCGGGTATGCGGAGGCGTTCCGCGCTTCAATCCTGATTGATGTCAACGTGAGCCCGTGGTGGCTCCCGTTCGCCGCGCTGCCCGTCTTCGCCGCGGGGCTTGGGGTCGCGATCTTCGCGCGTCGCCGGGTATCCTGGCGGTATCGGCCTCGCTTTCCCAATCGGCTCAACGTCGGCCTCGGATACGGGCTCTCGTTCGTTGGGCTGATCGCGGTCATGGTCGAGGCCGTCGTGTTCGGGATCCCGGGGACCGTGATTCGCGTTTCCCCGCTGACGATTGCGTACTTCCTCCCGCTCTTGGCGTTTGCGGCCTTCGCGGGTTCGGGTCGCAAGGAGGCGGACTTCGGGCGCGACGGGCTCGCGGTGAGCGGCTGGCTCCTGGCGCTACTCCTCTCGATCGTCATCGGATGGGACCCGGCGCCCCGACTCTTGATCCCCTTCCGCCACATCGAATACGTCGTCCTCGTCCTCGCGATCTTCGGGGGCAGCGGCTTCGTCCAGGTTCTCCGTCCTACGGGGCGCCGGGTCGTCGCCGCAGGGGCGCTCGCGGGTCTCCTCGTCGCCGTCGGCGCGGTGACCGCGATTCCGCCCTCCGCGATCCTCGCCGGGTTCGAGGAGGGCATACGACCCGCGACGCTCGACGCGGCGTACTGGGCGGGAATGCACATCGACGGTCTCCTCGCGACGGACCATCGCGCGTCGACAATCGCGTTCGGCTTTGGCGGTGTCGCCGCGACGTGGGACGCCGCCCCCCTCGCACTCACAGCGTCGGACTTTGGCGCCGCGCGGGCGGAGATGTGCGCGGTAAACGCTCCCACAGGGATTTCGCGGGTCGACTATGTCCTCATCGACGCGGACCTCGCGAACGGAGTCCAGCTCTCCCCGCTGGCCCCATCGGAGCCGCTTTCCCCGGCCGCGGCCGCGAAGTTTGCGGATGCCCCGTACCACAAGGTCTTCGACAGCGGGTACGCGCAGGTCTATTTCGTGAACTGGGGCCTCTCCGGGGGCCCGTGTCCATGAGGGTCGCGATTGTTCACGACTGGATGACAACCCTCGGCGGCGGGGAGAAGGTCGTCCTCACGCTCGCTGCGGCGCTCGACGCCGACATCTTCACGTCGGAGGTCGATCCGAGCGTCGTCCGAAATGCGGGGTTCGAACAGGTCCGTGTCCGCGGGATCGCCACGCTGCACCGCACGCAGCCGTGGCGGATGATCGGGGCGACGCGCGCGTTTTCCCGCCTCGCCCTCGACGGGTACGACGTCGTCGTGATTTCCGGTAACTGGGCCGTCCACTCGGCGCGTCACAATCATCCGAATCTGTACTACTGCCACACGCCGACGCGCGTGTTCTATGACCTCCGCGAGTCCTGGCTTGCAAGCCTCCCCGCGACCCAGCGCCCCATCGCGCGGGTCTGGTCCCGTGTCCACCGATTTTGGAACGAACGCGCGCTTCCGCACCTCGACCAGATCGTCGCGAACAGTCGGAACGTCCAGGCCCGGATCCTGCGGGTTTGGGGGAGGGACTCCCTCGTCGTCCACCCGCCGGTCCCGACCTCGCGGTATCGGTTCGAAGGGGTCGGAGATTTCTGGCTCGACGTCACGCGCCTCTCCCACGAGAAGGGCCTCGGCCTCGCGGTCGAGACCTTCCGCCGGCTTCCGCGCGAGCGGCTCGTCGTCGTCGGCGGGGCTCCTCGGGGGACGGATCGGACGGCGTTCATCCGCGCCCTTCGACCGCCGTCGAACGTGGAGTTTCGGGACACGGTACCGGAGTCGGACCTCGTGGACCTATACGCGAGATCTCGGGGCGTGATCTCGACCTCCGTGGACGAGGACTTCGGGATGACCGCGGTCGAGGCGAACGCGTCCGGGAAGGTAATCGTTGCCGCGGATGGCGGCGGATATCGGGAGACGCAGATCGACGGTCTCACGGGTTTCCTCCTCCCGCCTGACCCACACGCATTCGCGGCCCGGATCGGGGCCCTCACCCGGTCCGACCTTGAGTCCCGGGCAGACGCGTGTCGGAATCAGGCGCGGAAGTTTGACGCGAGCGTGTTCGTCGAACGGATGCGGACGCTCGTCGAGGCCGCGGCGGAGGAGGCGCGTCCCTGAGGCTCGCAATCTGGTACGACTATCTCGAGACGATCGGCGGCGGGGAGCGGGTCGCCCTCCTCCTCGCGGACCGGCTCGACGGGGACCTCTACACGACCGCGCTCGACCCCGGCCTACCGGGTCGGGCGGGCGCGGAGGGCGTCCGGATCCGCTCCCTCGGGGGACTCCTCCGAGGGCCGCCGATGCGGCAGCTCGTCGCGAGCTGGCGGTTTGCACGGGCCCGTCTGCGGGACTACGACTGCCACGTGTTCATCGGGAATTGGGCCCACTTCGCTGCGCGTCACCACCATCCGAATCTGTACTACTGCCTCACGCCGACGCGCGCGTTTTACGATCTCAAGACGGCGACTCTTGCACGCCTCTCGCCAGCCCGCCGCGCGGTCGCCGCGACGTGGATCGCACTCCACGGGGCCCTCGACCAGCGCGCGGTCCTGGCATGCGACCGGATCGTCGCGATCAGCGAGAACGTGCGGAATCGCGTGCGGCGGTTCTATCGCCGGGACGCGTCCGTGATCTTCCCGCCTGTCGCGACCTCCCGGTTCCGGTTCCTCGAGCTCGGCGATACCTGGCTCTCCGTGAACCGCCTCTATCCTGAGAAGCGGATCGAGCTCCAACTCGAAGTGTTCCGTCGCCTCCCGGAAGAGAAACTCCTCCTCGTGGGCGGCTACACGGCCGGCGACCTTGCGGGTCGCTACGTCCGCTCCCTGAACGTGCCGCCGAACGTGACACTCCTTGGGGAGGTCCCATCGGGACAGCTCGCAGAGCTTTATGGGCGGTGCCGGGGCCTTGTGACGACGGCGGTGGACGAGGACTTCGGGATGACTCCCGTCGAAGCGATGGCGGCCGGAAAGTGCGTCCTCGCGACGGACGAGGGCGGGTATCGCGAGACCGTCGTCCGCGGTGCAACGGGCTTCCTCGTCCCGCCAACCCCAGAGGCCTTCGTGGAAGCGATCCGACAGCTCGACGACTCGACCCTCTTGTCGATGCGGGCCGCGTGCGTCGCCCGCGCGAGGCAGTTCGACGAGACCTTGTTCCTTGAAAAGATGAGGGCCACAATTGCAAGGTGAGGACCGGGTACGCACATGTGCAGACCGGGTTTCCCTCCAATTCCATCCGAGAAATGGGAGACGTGAGAAGGTCGAGATTCGCGGTTAGGGCGGGGGCGGCGTCGGGAAGCACACCGCGCAATTCGGGTCGAGGTCGGAGAGCTTCTTGTGGTACTCGCAGAACCGCTGCGTGTTCATCATGTGCACGGAGAACTGAGTGATCAGCCCAATCTGCTCGGTCCGAGGAAGGCCATCATGTATCCGGGCAGCGAGGTCCTCGACGAACGGGTCGATTTCCGGGAACCGCTTCAAGAACTCACGGTCGAGGCCGCGGCTTTTTGTGTTGTAGTGGCTCACGGCCGCTTGGGTCAGACCGAGCGCCCGCGCGACTTCCGTCTGCTTCATTCGATATGTCTCGAGAAGGGTCTGTGCGAGTCGCGCGCGGATCGTGGGCAGAAGCTTGACAGCGATCACTTCGGAAGGTTGTAGCATGTGCGCTCGTTCGGTCCGCGAATAGAACTGAATCGACGGTATATAACGGTGTTGGCTTTGCTCCCAAACCACGGAATTTTCTTGGAGGGGAGGTCGGCTCCATGGTGTCCGCGCGACCGCGACGAGAAAAGGTTAAGTCCCTCTGGACTTTTGGCCGCGCCCCATCTGGTGCGTCGCCGCATGGAGTTGCTGGACGAGCTTGAACTGAAGCGCGAACGCGAGAACGGCGAGGCGGAGCGACACCGGCGCCGGCGCGACGAGTTGAACGACAAGACGCGCGAGTGGGTGATGCGGCGCGACGACCTCAACGCCCAGGTCCGCGCGCTCGTCGAGGAGGCGATGGGCCACCGCCAGAAGCGAGACGAGCTCAACTCGCAGGTGAAGAAGTCGAAGGAAGAGCGGGACGTCTGGAACCGCACGGTCAACGAGTTCTCGGATCGGCTCAACGAACTCAAGCGGCGGAAGCTTCCTAATGGGACGATCCCCCTGAGTCGCCTCAAGCGGGAGCTGCGGGACCTCGAGTTCAAGCAGATGACGTCCGTCCTCACGCAGAACAAGGAGGCGGAACTGATCAAGGAGATGACCCGCGTCCAAGCGGAAGTCCGTCGGATCGAGCAGGCCCTCGAGCAGGACGCCGAGGTCAAAAAGGCCCTCGAGGAGCTCCGAGACGCTAAGGACAGGGCGGAATCGGCGCACAGGATGGTTGGGCAGCTCGCGGAGCAGGCTCAGCGGGAGCATGACGCGATGACGGAACTCTACGAGCGATCCGACGAACTCCGGAAGCAGGCGGACCTTGCGCAGGAGGAGTTCATCAAGACGAAGATGCTCTCAGATGAGGAGCACAGAAAGCACATTGAGAACATCCTCCAGGTCCACGACTTCGACAAGATCATCCAGGGCATCCGGATGAAGACGTACAAGGCCAGGGAGGAGACAGAGGGGGTCAGCGCGAAGCGGCAAGCGGAGCTCATCTTCGAGCGCTTCAAACGGGGGGAGAAGCTAAGCACGGAGGACCTCATGACCCTCCAGAAATCCGGGTACCTCTGAGGCCCGTTTTCTCCTTTAGAGACGCCTTCCGGTTACAAAACTTTTATATATCGTAGCAAGAATACTGCAACGGGGGAATTTTGGGCTAGTTCGTTAGAGTGCATCCCATCCCTTCTGACAAGGCTAGCCCTCCCTTCTTTCTTTCTGTAATATGCGAAAACCTCGAGATCGATGTCTCAGCGCCCGTCGTCACGCTTGATTCTGATGCGTATTCAGTTCGTGGCGGTCGTGTCGCGAACTGCCACATGATTTCTCCATGCCCACCGCCCATGTCTTTTAATATGGCCGGCCATCATCTGCTTCGGACAGATGGTCCTCGAAAAGCTCGGCTCCTCGCTCCGCGACGTCCTCCGCAAGATTGCGGGCGCATCCCACGTCGACGAAGCTCTGATTAAGGAGATCGTCCGGGACATCCAACGCGCCCTCCTGCAGGCGGATGTGAACGTCGAGCTCGTCCTCCGGATCACACGGCGGCTCGAAAAGCGGGCGCTCGAGGAGAAGCCTCCGGCCGGAATGAGCCCCCGGGAGCACGTCGTCCGAATCATCTACGAGGAGCTCGTCCAGATCCTCGGCGGGGCCCGCGAGATCCCCCTCACGAAGCAGCGGATCCTGATGGTCGGTCTCTACGGCCAGGGGAAGACGACGACCGTCGGGAAGCTTGCCCGCTATTTTCAGAAGAAGGGACTCAGTGTTGGCGTGATCGCGGCGGACACGCACCGGCCCGCCGCGTACGACCAGCTGAAACAGCTCGCGGATTCGATCAAGGTATCGTTCTATGGTGACCGCGAGGAGAAGAACGCGGTGAAGGCCGCGAAGGCGGGGCTCAGGGCCCTCGAAGGCGCGGACGTGCAGATCGTCGACTCGAGCGGACGGCACGCGCTCGAGGTCGACCTCATCGAGGAGATTAGGGCGGTCTCGAAGGTCGTGCAGCCCAACGAGACGATCCTCGTCCTCGATGCGTCGACGGGCCAACAGGCGGGTCCACAGGCGAAGGCGTTCCACGACGCGGTCGGGATCACGTCCGTGATTGTCACGAAGCTCGACGGCTCCGCGAAAGGCGGCGGGGCCCTCAGCGCCGTTGGGGAGACGAAGGCCCCGATCGTCTTTGTCGGCGTCGGGGAGAAAATCGAGGACCTCGAGAAGTTCGACCCGCCGCGGTTTATCGGCCGCCTCCTCGGGATGGGGGACCTTGAGTCCCTCCTCGAGAAGGCGCAAGAGGCGATCGACGCCGAGCGGGCGGAGGCGCTCACGAAGAAGCTGATGTCCGGGAAGTTCACGCTCCACGAGATGTACGAGCAGATTGAGATGCTCGGGAAGATCGGCCCCGCGCAGAAGCTGTTTCGGATGCTCCCCGGGGTTACGGATAAGATGAAGGACGGGGAGCTCGATGACACTCAGCGAAAGCTCCGACGGTTCCTCGTGATCATGGACTCGATGACGGACGCAGAGATGAACGACCCGAAGGCGGTCAAGTCGACCCGGATCACGCGGATCGCGCATGGCTCGGGCGTCACGCCTCGGGACGTGAAGGAGCTCGTGAAACACTACGAGATGAGCCGCAAGGCGATCAAGGGCTTCGCGGGAAACCGGAAGATGCGGAAACAGCTCATGAAGCAGCTCGAAGCGTCCGGCATCGACCTCGGCGAGGAGTAGGCACGCCGCCACGGAACCTTAATGAAGGACCCTCCGCTACCGCGAGCCTAGAGGCCTGGATCATGGGGATCAAACAGTGGCTGATCCCGCAAGAACGGCTTTTCTTCGACCTCCTCGAACGGCAGGCGGCGACGGTCGCAGAGGGGGCCGTCGCCCTGCGGGACATGCTCGCGGACTTCCGCGACGTCCACGCGAAGCGGAAGCATATCAAGGATATCGAGCACCGCGGGGATGAGACCGTCCACGCGATCTACGAGGAGCTGAACAAGACGTTCATCACGCCGATCGACCGGGAGGACATTCAGGCGCTCGCGAGCCACCTCGACAACGTTCTCGACATGATCGACGCGGCCGCCAACCGCCTTTACCTCTACGAGATCGACCGGCCGAGCGAGCCGATGATGCAGCTCGCGGACGTCATCGTCCAAGCGACGAAGGAGCTTCACCGCGCCGTCAAGGCGATTCGATCGATGCGGGATGCGGACGAGGTCGAGCGGATCTCCGTCGAAGTAAACCGCCTCGAGAACGTCGCGGATGACGTGATGAACAATGCCGTGGCTCAGCTGTTCCGGGAGAAGGATGTCGTCAGGATCGTGAAGTTCAAGGAAATCATCGAGCGCCTCGAGGAGGCCACCGACTACTGTGAGGACGTGGCGAACGTCTTGAGCGACATCGTCGCGAAGAACCGCTAGGTCCGGTGCACATGGCCGTGGAGCTGCTCTACCTCGGAATCGGGGTAGCCCTGTTCTTTGCCTTTTGGAACGGCTTCACGGACGCAGCGAACGCGATCTCGACAATCGTCGCGACCCGCGTCCTGACCCCGCTCCAGGCGGTGAGTCTCGCCGCCGTCGGGAATTTCCTCGGGCTCTACTTTGGCGGGGAGGTCGCGAGGACGATCTGGAAAGGGCTCATCACGGAGACGATCGTGGGACCCGGGCTCGTAATCTCCGCGATCCTCGGCGGCCTCGCGTACGATGTCGTCACGTGGTACTTCGGGCTCCCCGTGAGCGAGACCCACGTCCTCATCGGGAGCCTTGTCGGTGCGGGTATCTTCGTTGGCGGGTTCGGCGTCGTCGTCGTTGACAGCGTCGTGAACCGAGTCCTTCTGCCGATGATCTACTCCCCCGTCATCGCCTTTGGAGGTGCGTTTCTCTTCGCCGCCCTGATCATCCGGCTGTTCCGCCACACTCCCGCCACGCGATCGAATCGGTACTTCCGGAACCTCCAGCTCGTGTCGTCGACCTTCTTCTCCTTCTCCCACGGGTCCCAGGACGGCCAGAAGGTCGTCGGGATCATCATCGCGATGCTCGCGTTCGAAGGCCTTTTGGAGAGCACGACCCGCGTCGCGCCGCTGTGGGTCATCACATCGGTCCAGATTGCATTGAGTGTGGGGACCGCGCTCGGCGGGTGGCGGATCGTGCGCACGATGGCGATGAAAATCACAAAGATCCGGCCGTACCAGGGGTTCTCCGCGGAGACGAGCGGCGCGCTCGTCCTCGTCGCGATGGCCCAGTTTGGCGTTCCGATTAGCACAACGCACGCGATCGCGAGCGGGATCATGGGGGTTGGGGCGACGCAGCGTCTCTCGGCGGTGCGGTGGGGTGTCGCACGTCGGATCGTCGTCGCGTGGATCCTCACGTTCCCCGCGGCAGCGATTTTCGCGTATCTCGTCGCCGCGTTCCTGATGCCAATCCTGTGAGGTCGCGTCTACTCTGACTCGATCGAGGATGTCCGCGTCAAGCGAATTGCTCCTGTGGGGTTCGCAGCCCTCTGAGATTCCGTGAGTGCAGTGCCAGGACGGCGCGGCCGCCGGCCAACCTACTCGCTTTCAATTCGAGGCGCGAGCAGGTACCGGACCTCGCCCTTCCCGCTCGCGATCGGGAACTCCATCTTCACGGGGTAATCGTTCCCGAGGTAGAGCCGGACCGTCGGCGCGGTCGAGATTGCCTTCACCATGTTCGAGAAGTAGTCGAGCGGGAACAGGGACCGGACGGACTCCTTCGCCTGGAGCTCCTCGAGGAGGTCCTTCGGGACCTTGTGGCTCACCGTGTCCGTATCGCCCTCCGAGACGATCTCGAACCCGTCGGGCCCCGCCAAGAGCGCAATGTGGTCGCTCACGCTCTCCGATGCGCGGATCCCCTGGCGGAGCTCGTCCGTGCGGACGCTGACCTTGGCGGGGAGGTTCAGGCTCGGTACCTTCGGGTCGCTCATCCCCGCGGTGTCGACGAGGCTCATCCGCCGGGTCGTATTTCCGACGCTCACGACGAGCCGGTTCTTTTCCTCCTCGTGCCGCATCGAGATCACGTCGCCCGCCTTCGCGAGCCGGAGGACCTCCTTCACCTTGTCCATGTCGATTCCGAGCTCGCATTCGTCCGCGCGGTACGCCTCGAACGCCCCGCGGTCCACGTTGAGATCGACCATCGCGACGTGCGCGGGGTCCACCGCCTTCACGCCGACGGCGTCCTTCGTGATGTTGAACTTCGCCTCGTCGACGAGGGTGGAGACGACGTCGACCAGTTCCTTCAAGACGTCGGCCTTAATCTTCACATCAAACATCCGACTCCCCCGCGAGCGGGCCCGATATCGGGCCCTAATTATAAGCCTTCCGCGGGTGCGCCAGATCAGTATTCCCGCCAAGTGTGGGAGCACTTCACGCATCGATAGATTCGGGTCGTCGGCTCGTCCGCGGCACGGGTCTGGCGCATCACCCAGAACGCTTCGAAGTGTGCGCACTTCGGGCACTCGACGTGCGTTTTGGGAAGCGTGTCGAGGATCTCGTCGAGGACGAGGGTCTCCGGGGGACGGTCCCTCTTCATCCGGACCGCGACACGGGAGTTCGCGATCTCTCCCTTGCCGATCCCCTTCGAGTAGCCGCAGCCGCTGTTCCCGCACGCGAGCCTGCCGTCGGAGGGGAACATGAGCGAGCCGCATTTCGGGCAGAACATTCGAGCGAGCCTGTGGCACTCGACGGACGAATAAAAACGTTACGACCTCGGGCGGTGCTGGTGGCGCGGACGTTCGTAGGGGCGGAGCGCCCGCTCGACGAACCGCTGCGTCGATGCCGAGTCCTTCGGCTTGTGGAGGGGCGCAGGGAGCTCCTTCTCCTTCGCGCGGGCGGGCTTCACCTCTTCCTCGCGATGAACAGGACGGAGTCGGGGTGGACCCGCATGGCGGGAGACGATGACCGCCGCAGGGACCTTTCGGAGGGATTCGAAGGACGTCGCGCCGGGCCGGCCGCCTCGGTGGGTCCGGTAGCGAACGACAGCGCGGTGCGGCCGGAGCTCGGCGTCTTCATCTTCCTCGACGCGCCGGTCACGCGATCGCTGCCCGAACGGATGGAAGATGTTGACAGACGTCGACGCGGCCTTCTTCGCATCGAGTTCCCTCCGCGTCTGGTCCGCGACGATGCCGCCGATGTACGCGAAAGCGATCGTTACGAGATAGCCGTTCGACCCCATCCCGAAGAGCTGTTGGAGCGCGAGGACGAACGTCGTGAGGTACTCTGCGACGAACTCGGAATATGGTGCGACGAACGGGATCGCTTCTCCGAGGGAAGTGGCGAGCGACGTTGGGAGGGTCGCGAGGTAGCTGATCTGCTCACGGCCATAGCCCGAATCGTACGCCGCGCTGACCGCGAAGATTAGGATGACTGGGATCAGGGAGGCGACAAAGGCCCTCCACGGAGAGCCCGCACGACGACCGCCGACGTAGCCCGCGACCATGTACCCCGCGCTCTGCGGGAGCCACCAAAGCAGGATCGCGAGAAGGAAGATGATCTTCGAGGCAGACCAGAAGGAATACGTAACCTCGCCGTGGAAGTGTTTCGACTCGTGGTCGACCTCGAGCCGGTAGACGCCGGATTCACGAGCGTCCTCGTCATCGGCGTCCTCGGAGCGGCTCCTCCGAAGAATGCCCATTCCCATCCCTTCGGTCTGTCTGACGCTGGTCAGACAGCCTCGGCATTCCTTTTAATACTTTTGTAACACCACGGCGTCTCGGGCTCATGGCGTCGCGTCTCGCGCGATCGCGCGTACGAGTTCCTGCGAGGCCGTTTCCTCGCCATCCGCAGCCGCGACCCGGGCCGCGACCGCCGCCCACCACTCCCGCGCCTTTGCCGCGCTCCCGAAGATTGCTGTGAGCATTCTCTGTACCCATGCTAGGAACTGTCACGCGGGACCATGGACCTTCGTCCGAATCTCGAACCCCGGGGGTGGCGGGAGCGCTATGGAGAGGACCGGATCCGCTCGACGACGTACGTCACGGCGACCGCTGCATCCGAGCGGTTCTCCCACATCATGTAGTAGTCGCCCGCCGCAGGGGCGCGGAATGTCCCCGCCTGCGCAGCGCGGTCTTCCTGCGCGTAGTACGTGACGTCGCGGCCATGATGGTGGTGGAGGTTGAACGCGACGGCTCCGTCCCCGCCGGGATGGCGGGTCTCGTACCGGAGCCCCTCGCCGTCGGACAGGCTCACCTTGAGCTCGTGGACCCAGCCCTTCACCTTGCGCGGCGGCAGCGTGACGGTCGCGTCCTTCCGCGCCTGCTCCCGCAACAACTCGTCCATGAACCGACCACGCTATCGCTTCGACCGCTGGGCCTTCGCATCGCTCAGGATCGCCGCGGCCTCCTTCACGGTCGCCTTCTCGTGGACGATTGCCCGGACTGCGCGGATCATCGGGACGGGAAAGTCGGACTGCCAGATGTTCCGGCCCATGTCGACGCCGATTGCGCCACCCTCGATCGCGTCGTGGGTCATCGTGAGGGCGTCGAGGTCCGTCTCGAGCTTCGGCCCGCCCGCGATGATGAGAGGGACCGGGCACGATTCCGCGACCTTGTGGAATGCCTCGCAGAAGTACGTTTTCACGAGCCGCGCCCCATGTTCCGCGGCGATCCGGCATGCGAGGCTGAGGTACCGGGCGTCCCGCTTCTCCAGCTCTTTCCCGACCGCGGTCACGCAGAGGACCGGGATGCCGACCTCCTCGCCCTCGTTCACGATGTGCGAGAGGTTCACGATCGACTCATGTTCGCGGCGCGCGCCAACGAAGATCGACAGGGCCATCGCGGCCGCGTTCAGGCGGACGGCTTCCTCCACGGAGGTCGTGATCGCCTCATGGGAGAGGTCTTCCTGGAGGACGCTCGTCCCGCCAGAGACCCGGAGGACCATCGGCTTGTCCGTCCCAGGGTCCACGGACGTGCGGAGCACGCCGCGCGTGAGCATGATCGCGTCCGCGTACGGCAACAGGGGCGCAATCGTCGCCCGGGGGTTCTCGAGGCGGTGCGTCGGCCCGAGGAAGTACCCGTGGTCCACCGCCAACATCACCGTCCGGCCGTCCGACCGAACGATTCGCGACATGCGGTTCTGCATGCCCCAGTCCATCGAATCGACCTCCGGGGTTGCGATGCGATCGCGTCACATAAACGTGAGGGTGTCTCGGAGGATGTCACGCGGTGATGATCGCCTTCACGCACTCTGCCCGCTGCGCGACCTGGACCGCCTCCGGGAAGCGCGACACGGGGAACCGGTGCGTGACAAGCGACGCAACATCGATCTTCTTCTGTGCGATGAGCGAGAGCGCCTTCCTCGTCTCGATTTCCGTTGCGGCGTTGCTCGGGATCATCGTGATTTCGCGGGTCACGAACGCGCTCGGATCGAAGTCAAGGCGGGTCCCCGCCTCCGGCACGCCGATGAGGCCGACGGTGCCGCCTGCACGGACCGCGCGGAGCGCTTGGACGATCGCCGGCGGGTGGCCCGTCGCGACGACGACGAGGTCCGCGCCGAGGCCATCCGTCTCCGCTCGGGTCGCGGCGGCCACGTCCTCGGACTTCGGGTTCCACACGGGGCTCGCGCCGAGCCGCCGCGCTTTCTCGGAGCGGAGCGGGCTCATCTCGCTCGCGAACACGCGCTTGGCCCCGCGGAGTCGGAGGAGCTGGATCGAGAGGAGCCCGATCGGACCCGCGCCGACGACGAGCGCGTTCTTCGGGTCGACCGGGCATCGGTCGAGCGCGCGGATCACGCACGCGAAGGGCTCGATGAACGTGCCCGCGTCGAACGTCATGTCTCGGGGCAGCGCGAGGACGCCCCCCCGCTCGACGTTCCAACGCGGCACCCGGAACGACTCCGCGAACCCGCCGGGCTCGAGGTTCGTCGCGCGGTAGTGCGGGCACATCGTCGGGCTTCCGCGGCGGCACAGCGCGCACGCCCCGCACGGCACGTGGTGGTGCGCGAACACCCGGTCCCCCTCCTCGATTTTCGCAACGCCGGGGCCGACGCTCGCGACGATCCCGACGGCCTCGTGGCCGATTACAGGTGCCGCGGCCGTGTACAATCCGCGGATCTTCTCCAGGTCGGACCCGCAGAGGCCGCATGCGCGCATCTCCACGACGAGCTCGCCCGGCCCCGCCTCGGGGGCACGCACGTCTTCGACAGCGACGCTCCCGTTCGGTCTCAGGAGTGCAGCCTTCACGGCGGGGCGCGACGATGACGGGGCCCGAGATAAGGAATTGGGTCAGCCCGCCTCGGAGTGCAGCGGGCCGCGACGGGCGGAATGAGTTATAAAGCCGCGCCGAGTTGTCGTCCAGGCGGGCCTCGATGGCGGACGTCTGGTTGTTCCTGCTCGTGGGCGCCTCCATCGTCGTTGTGGGGTTCCTCGCGTCCCAGCTGTTCAACCGGCTCCGGGTCCCGGACTACTTCATCCTTATGACGATCGGCCTCCTCCTCGGGTCCCGCCTGATCTCCTTCGGGGAGCTCGACCCGAAGGCCTCCCTCGACCTCATCGCCCCGCAGCTCACGAGCGTGGCCCTCGCATTCATCCTCTTCGAAGGCGGGCTCGTCCTCCGGGTGAAGGGGATGGGGAAGATGTGGGGGATCGCCGCACTCCACACGGGCGTCGCGATGGCATTCTCGATCGCCGGCATCTGGGCGGTGGGCGTATCCCTTCTGGGCCTCGCCTCGACGACGTCGCTCATCCTCGCCCTCGCGTTCTGCGGACCGAGCGCCACGATCGTCCTCAGCTTGCTGCCGAGCCTGCGCGTGCGGGAGCCGACGCGGTTCACGCTTACGATCGAGGGCGTGCTTGGGAACGTCGTCGCGGCCGTCCTCGTCCTCATCATCATCCAGCTCCCGGGGACGGTGACGGACGCATCCGCCTGGCTCCCGTATCTCGTTCTCGTCGGGCTGACGTTCATCGTGGCGTGGCTCGTCGGCGAGCTTTGGTCGTTCCTCGTCCGCGGGCCGGAGCCGCCGAGTTTCTCGTACATGACCTCCGTCGCCATCGCCGTCGCATTGTACGCGATTGGCGAGAGCCCGTACTTCGGCGGGAACGGCGGCCTCGCGGCGTTCGTGTTCGGCCTCGTGCTCGGCCACCGGAGGGCCCTCGCCCCGCCGCGGCCCGCGCCCGCGGGGTCCCGCGGCCTCCAGGAGTTCCACCGGGAGCTCGTGTTCCTGCTCCGGACGTTCTTCTTCATCTACCTCGGCATGCGTGTCCAGATCACGTCGATTACGTTCGCCGCCGTCTTCGGCGCCATCGCGTTCACGACCGTGTTCTTCGCGTCCCGGTGGCCGTCGACCGCAGTGCTGTCACGCGCGTGGAAGCTCCCCGCCCTCGACTCCCGCATTCTTCGGTCCACGGTCGCCCGCGGGATGACGGATACGGTCCTCATCCTCTACGCGATCTCCGTCGGCGCGATTGGGTTGAATCCGGTCACAGGGCTCGATGAGGCCACGTTCGTAACGGATCTGCTCTTCCTCGTGATTCTCGTCGCGGCGGCGGCCTCCGCGGTCCTCGTGTTTCGGGCGGAGCGAATCGCCGCGGCGGAGGCCCGTGTCGCCGCCTCGCTTCCTGTCGAGCCGAGCCATCCCGTCCCCATCGTTCCGGAACTCGACCCCGCACTCACGGAGTTCCTTGAGGACCCGCTCGTGAAACAGGGCGAGATCGACTAGGGCGCATCGTGGACGTGGAGCGAATTCCTCGGTGGTTGCGTTGGCGGCGCAGCGTGTGCGTCACGGGCGCGGCCGGTATCGATTTGGATCGTCGAAGAAGTCGATGACTCGCGTGCCGGCGCGGAGTTTCGCTCCGTGGGGCACGCCGGCGGCAATCACGTACTCGTCCCCGCGGTGATACGTGCGGGTCATGCCTCCGATTGTGAGGTCCATCTCCCCGGCCACGACGATCCCCCACTGCGCCCCGTGCGAGTGCTCGGGCACTTCCGCCTCTTCCCGCGCCTCGACGAAGATCGCGGATGCAGTTGGCCCTTGGAGGAGTCGCACTTTCACGCCCTTGAAGCTCACGTCCGCCTCGGGAAGCCGGGCGACGATCTCCGGGAATCGGGTCATGCCTCGCCCCATATGGCGGCGAGCCTCTTACATGCGCGCGTGACGCGAGGCGGTGTTCGCCCGTCAAGTACAATTTCAAGCTTGCGGGCGGGGGAGGCAACCGCCTATGTGCGCTGCTTGATGAACGTCCCCGTCTGGAATTCCTCGATTGCGACTTCGAGTTCCCTTCGCGTGTTCATCACGATCGGACCCCACCACGCGACGGGCTCCCGAATCGGCTTTCCCGAAATCAACAGGAAACGAACGGGGCTGCTCGCGGTCTCGATCCAGACTCGTTCCCCGTCACGTAGGATCACGAGGTTGTCCTCCTCGACGACTTCTCCGCTCTCCTTGTCGAATCGGGCGCGACCTTCCAGGACGTATGAGAACGCGGTGTGCCCCCGCCGGACCCCATGCTCGAACACAGTGTGAGGCGCCATCTGGACATCTAAGTATTCGGGTTCGACGACGATGTCCCGGACAGGCCCTCGGACGCCCGAAACTTCCCCGCAGATGACCTTCGCCGTGACGCCCTTGGCGACCTGGGCCTCCGGGATTCGGGCCCTATCCACTTCTTGGTACCGTGGGTCCATCATCTTCTGGGACGACGGGAGGTTCACCCACAGCTGGAACCCCCCCATCCGATCCTCGCGTGCACGGGGCATCTCCTGGTGGATGATCCCGCTCCCGGACGTCATCCACTGAACATCTCCGGGGCTGATCACACCGCGGTTCCCGAGGCTGTCCTCGTGTTCGACGAGGCCGTCCAACATGTACGTGACGGTCTCGATGCCGCGGTGAGGATGCCACGGGAACCCCGCGACGAACTCTGCCGGATTCTCGGATCGGAAGTCATCAAGGAGAAGGAAGGGGTCGAGGCGGGGGACTTCGTGGTGCCCGAACGCGCGTCGTAGGTGGACGCCCGCGCCCTCGATCGTCTCGCGGCTCGGAAGGATCGCGTCGATCGATCGGATTGTGCGTGCCGGATCGGTGTCCATGATCGCCTTACACGACGGCATCTAATGAAGATTCGCGCCACATCTGGTGGGGAGGAGTCCCGCCTCCCGGATTTGAACCGGGAACCTGATGATGTCAGCGGGTACCGCCGAAATCGGCGGGAACCGACTACAGTCACCCGCTCTGCCAGGCTGAGCTAAGGCGGGACGTGCGACGAAACGCTCTGTCGATAAAAAGGTTGCCGGGCCCGGTCCGGTGGGGGAGCGGCGAGAGGCGGTCTTGAGCCGGAGAGGTTTGGCCGATTATCCTCGGGTCCGCAATGTCACCGTTCTCGGCGTTGGCAGCAATGGATTGCCTGTGTTGGAACTATATAGCGGCCTGACGTTCTTCGGCCTCGTGACGCTTCCGCGTCGGCTCCGAAATTGGCTTCTTGACGAGGACGCGGATCCCAGCGTCCGGCATCGCGTTCTGCGGGAGGTTCTCGACAAGCCTGCCAACGATCCGGAGGTGATTCTCGCGAAGAGGCAGATTGGGAGAGAGGGCTGGGCCGCCGAGATTCTTCGCCTTCAGCACCCCGCAGGCCAATGGGACACACACGGCACATCGGCCTACGAACTATACCGTCCCAAGTACATCGCCACCAACTGGCGTCTTCTCGTGCTTTCCGACCTCGGCGTCAGCGGGAAGCACCCACGGATTGCGAAGGCCGTGGAGTTGTTCTTCCGCCGCTTCTCAGGTCCATCCGGTGGACTGGGCTATCGCGGGAGCGAGGTGTGCTTCACCGGAAACGCGGTCAGGATGCTGGTCCGGTTCGGCTACCTCGAGG
>Ga0209642_10000719_pt1 | contig 21595 bp, 19 predicted proteins | sample RifCSP19_2_FD_184025 | JGI IMG/M metagenome (GOLD analysis project Ga0209642, IMG submission 184025) | Soil microbial communities from Rifle, Colorado - Rifle CSP2_sed 19_2 (SPAdes) (version 2) | ecosystem: Environmental > Terrestrial > Deep subsurface > Rock core/Sediment | place: Rifle... | reverse complement strand
GGCCGCCCGCAAGCCGCTGGGCGCGGCGATGCCCAGCCTCTCGACTCCTCTTACCTTCGGCAAAGTAGGGAACAGGACGGCCGTGGCGAAGTTGCCTGCGCCCAGGACGCCCAGGCGGACCGGCATCGTGGGGCCCGATGGTTTCTGCGAGATGTGCGTCTTCTGCGCAGGGATCTCGCGCGCGGCGGACGGGTACGTCAAGAGCACGCCAAGAGAAGGCCGCCGATGGTCCTTGAGCAAGGCATAGGCATCCGCCGCGCGCTCGACCGAGAAGCGATGGCTGACCAACGGACGGACATCGACGCTCCCCCTCCCGAGCATCTCCACGAACGCTCCCAGGTTCCGGCCCTCCGTCCAACGAACGTAACCGGGTGGGTAGTCGTGGCCCGCCTGCTCATAGCTGGGATCGTAGCGCCCAGGCCCGTACGAGCGCGACACGACGAAGTGCAGCTCTTTCTCGTAGTAGATTCGGCGCGGCAGCCGCAGGCCGACGGCGCCGACGGCCACCACCCGGCCGCGATCGCGCGCCAAGGCGCCGGCGAGTTCCACCGGGTCGTCGGAGGCCGTATCGGCGCAGACCAAGACCACATCATAGCCTTCGCCGGCGCTCGCCGCCGCCGCGGCCCCTTCGGCCTCCTCGCGCAGCGCCGCCGCGATGCCGAACGATCGCGCCAGGTCGACGCGCCCAGGATCGAGATCGACCCCGAAGACCCTGCATCCTGAGGACAGGGCGATTTGCCCTGCCAGTAGCCCGAGCAACCCAAGCCCGATCACGGCCACGCGCTCTCCGGGCTGCGCGTCGCCGAGGCGGAAGGCGTGCAGGGCGATGGCGCCAAGCGTGGCGAAGGCTCCGGACTCGAAGTCCACGCTGGCCGGCAGCAGGGCCATGAGGTTTTTCGGCACGACCGCGTATTCGGCATGCACGGCGTGGCCGCCTCCAGCGCACGCCACCCGGTCTCCGACGCGGAATCCCGTCAGGCCTTCGCCCAGTTCGACGATTGTGCCCGCCGAAGAGTAGCCAAGCGGCATCGGCTGATCGAGGCGGTTCCGGACGGCGTCGAGCGTGTTGAGCAGGCCCTCGCGGCGGGCTTTATCCAGCGTCTGGCGGACCAACTCTGGCCGGGAGCGAGCCTTGCCGATGAGGCTCTTCTCCGCAAACTCAACCAGCGCCCGCTCGGTCCCGGCGGATACAAGGGAAGCTGCGGTGCGCACAAGGGCCATCATGGTCCCCGGCTTGGGGGTCGGCACTTCCAGTACAGAGGTCTCGCCGCCGCGGAGGTCTTGGATTACCTGCTTCATCGAGGGGTGGGTGATCGGTGGGTAGTGGGTAGTGAGCGGCGAGCGGACATGAGGAATCGGAGCGGGTGATTCGCCTTGCGGACGGGGAGTGTCGCCCAAAGTGCCATTTACTCCGCCAGCGTTTCGACACGCAACGTGGCTTCGATGGTGAGCGGCGTCTTCACCTCCGTCTCGCCCATGGTGAGGGTCATCTCTCCGGAGAAACTTTGCACCAGGTCCGAAGCGATGGTCCAGCCCGTGCGTTCATCCACCAGGACTGTCCCTTCCTGGGTGCCGCCGATGGCATAGAGTATTGTCACCCCACCCAAATCCAGAGGTCCCTCCTGGGTGTTGGGGTTGACGATGGAGGAAACGGCCAGCGTGGCCACACTGCCGTCCCGGGAGACCAAGGTCCAAGTTGTGTCTTCGATCATCGGGACGCCGTAGGAGATCTCCTGGTGGGTCGTCCAGGTGTCGCCGATGCCGAGGTCTGCTGCGGGGAATGGCACGAAGATATTACCCATGCTTTCCTTGAGCGCCTTGTCCCCGAACTGCTGTTTGAGGCTGTCGATCAGGGAGGCCACGGCCGGATCATCCGGTGCACCAAGGTCGGCAATGACATCCTCGATCATCTGGTCCACGCCCTGAACTTCCAACACTTCTCCTTCGGGAGAGACCAGCATGGAGAAGCCGCGTCCCATCATCGCGGCAAACCCCCTGGCCTGGAGCGGCACCTCATCGGGGGGGTTGGCAGAGTCGTAGCGGAAGGACCCCGCAGGACCATCTTGCTCAAAGAACACCGCGTCGTAGGTCACGCTGAAAACCGTATTGCCGGCGATGGCATCTTCCGTCGCCGTGAAGGTGTAATCGAAGCGCAGAGTTTGGCGCGTCACCACCGACTGACCCTCGCTCGTCTGAGTGATCGTCTGATCTGTGGTGAGGCGCATCCGATAGGTCTGGCCCTTCGGCACGCTGAGGCGCAGTTGCAGCTTCTCCGAAACATCAGGTTGCTTGGGAATGGCCTCGGGCGTGGCGGTTGTGCGCTGCAGGCTGTCCTGCGGCGCCGTGGGGCTGGCGCCGGAATCCGAAAGTCCCTCCACGGCGCGCTCGGCGACCATGCAGCCTGTGGACAGGATCAGGCCAAGGATACAGAGGGTGGCGAGTCGCTTCATTGGGCTAGCCTTTCTTCGCCCGCGAGCGGCTGCGCGTCGTCTTGACGCCAGCGCGGTCTTTTCCGTCCGCACCACTCGGCCGGCGGCCCTCCTCGGGAGTAGACTCCCCAGCCTTGTCCGAAGCAGGCGATCCCTCTCCAATCCCCAGCGGTTGCCAGCGAGCGGGGTCGGCGCGCAGGCGATGCGTCTCGCCGCCCCTGCGGTGCAGCTCGTCGAAGCCTTCGGTCTTAATGAACATGTGCTCGCCTTCGAGCAGCCCGAGGACGCCAGCTTGCCCCGGCTCCGCATGCTTGCTGCGGCAGAAGGCACAACCCTGGCGGTCGTGAGGTTCGTAGCTCAGCGGCTCCTCGTAGGTGGAGATGAAACCCTCGTAGTTGCGCAGTACGATCTTGTGGTCCGACTGGCTGATCATATAGCTGGGCATCACGGGGATCTTGCCGCCTCCGCCGGGGGCGTCGATCACATAGGTCGGGATGGTGTATCCCGAAGTGTGTCCACGCAGTCCCTCCATGATCTCGATTCCAGTGGCGACAGGAGTGCGAAAGTGGCCGGAGCCGGAGACCAAGTCGCACTGATACAGATAGTAAGGCCGAACGCGGATACGCACCAACTCGTGCACCAGTTGGCGTTGGATGTGAACGCAGTCGTTCACCCCAGCCAGGAGCACGGATTGGTTGCCGAGGGGGATACCGGCGCGGGTGAGCCGGTCGCAGGCCTGGGCCAGTTCCTGCGTGATCTCACTGGGGTGGTTGACGTGGATGTTCATCCAGATCGGGTGGTACTTCTGCAGCATATCGCAAAAGGCGTCGTCGACACGCATCGGGAGGAAGACCGGCACGCGCGACCCAATGCGGATGATCTCGATGTGTTCGATCTCGCGCAGGCGAGCAATGAGTTCCTCCAGCAAGGCGGGGGCCAAGGTGAGGGGGTCGCCGCCGGAAAGCAGCACGTCGCGCACTTGTGGCGTGCGCCGAAGGTAGTCCAGTTGCATCTCGAACTCGGCGCGCGAGAACTGCTCTTTCGGGTCGCCTACGATTCGCGAACGAGTGCAGTAGCGGCAGTAGGAGGCGCATTGCGTGGTGACGAGCATGAGCACGCGGTCCGGATAGCGGTGCACCAACCCCGGCACCGGCGAGTGGGCGTCTTCGGCAAGGGAATCGGCCATCATACCGGTGAACGGGACGAGTTCGGCGTCGGTGGGGATCACTTGCTTGCGGATTGGGTCGAGTGGGTCGTTCGGGTCGATGAGGGAGATGAAGTAGGGGGTAATGTCTACGCGAAAGAGGCCGGAGGTCGAGAGCGCCCGGCGCTCGGACTCGTTGAGACGGAAGATCTGATCGATTTCGTCGGCCGTGTTGAGGCGGTGGCTAAGCTGCCAACGCCAGTTGTTCCACTGCTCGTCCGGGACATCGGCATAGATCGGAGCCCGGCTGGAAGCGAAGACGCGTGTCGTCATGATCCCTCCAACCTACCCATGCAGGCGGAAAGTGCGATTCGGATCGGCGGCCCATGCCCCTCGGCGGAATCCGGCCGGGGAGCGGTCGCTCACGCTGATTGTATCTCACGATGGGAATTGAGGCGAAGGATGCGCGCCGCGGATGGGGGCTTTGTCGATTCGCCATCCAACCCGTTATTGGAGTGCCCGTGCTCGCAGGCCGAGTGCAGGGGCGGGTCTGCGACCCGCCCCTGCACGTCCTCTTGCTCGAACATCGGGGGACCGATGGCGTCCCACAGGCGGGATGCTCCGCCGAACTAGCCGCCGGCGGAGGACAGGCGCTGCACATTCGACCGTGCAGGCGCACGTTTGCGCAGTACGTGAGCCGGGAGCGGCGCGTAAACCTCCGCCTCGAAAGGCAGTGAGAAGCGCTCCGCCGCCAGATAGAGGATCTCGGTGATCAGCACGTCATACGGCATGCCTTCGGAGGCGGCCATGATACATAGGTCACTGATCAAGGGGTTCAAGCCCGGCAGAGTGTTGATCTCCAGTAGCTGCGGCTCGCCGTCCGCGTCGAGGCGCATGTCGACGCGCGAGACATCGCAGGCGTCGATCGCTTCGGCCGCCTTGCGCGCCAGGTCAACCAGGCGATCGCGCAGGGCCTCCGGGATGCGGGCGGGGCAGACGTAGCCTGGAGCGCCGGGGACGCCGATATCGAAGGACTTCGCGTCGTGGCCGTAGACGCCTGGGCTGATGCCGGAGAGGCTGTCGATCTCAAGAACGGGGAAGAAGTGGTACCCGTCCGTGTTGTAGAGCCGGGGGCGACGCCGGCGTGCGGGGAAACCGGGGTTCCCGAGGAAACCAACAGTGAACTCCCGCCCAGGAAGCGCGGTCTCCACCAGGGCTGGCTCGCGATAGCTGCGGAGGACCCACGCCACGCGCTCGCGCAACTCCTGGTCGTTGTGGACGACCGAGCCCATGTCCACGCCCATGCCGGTGCCCTCGCGCGCCGGCTTGACAAAGAGCGGGAACGCCAAGGCGGGATCGAGGGCATCGTTCTCCGACCGGAACTCCTGGAAGGCCGGCGTGCGCAGGCCCACACTCTTCCAGATCCTTTTGATCTGGGTCTTATCCAGCGAAAGCCCGTTGGCGAGCACGCGTGAAGCCGTGTAGGGGATGCCGAGCAGCTCAAACAGGGCAGGGGCTTGGGACTCGCGAGCGTCCCCCCCAATGCCTTCGGCGATGTTGAAGCAGATGTGAGGGCGAAGATTGAGCAACGCTTCCGGAAGCGTGTGATCGGCCGAGCAGATGTGAACCCAGTGTCCGTCACGCTCGATAGCCTGAGCGAGGGCTTCCAGAGTCTCGCGTCGATCAAACTCCGCCCCGGCGTCCGGAGGCTCCTCCGGATCGGCTTGGTACTCGTCCTTCAGATTGGCGACCAGCGCCACCCGCCACGGCGCGTGCCGACGATGACGGCTGGGTGGTCTCCCACGGCTTTGGATCGGTTGGTAGTAACGCATCTCGCACACTCCTCTTCGAAAGCAAGGCACCGACTTAAAGAAAATGAGAGCGCGCAACCCGCAGGTTTCACGGGAGATGGCTCTCTAGTGGACGCCGATTCACGGATGGCGAACCTGAGACACCGTTGCTCTGACAATCCTCGCCAAGCCCAATCTCCAACCCATCCATCTCTCGCCTTAACCCGCCCCTATCCTCTCGCACCGGGTTCGCTGGCGTGGTTGAGCGGAGATCGTCTCGACTCGGAGGTTGCCTCCTTTTCCTGAACTATACTCCAAATGGTGCACTATAGGACATACTTGCGCAAAATGGGTAGAGAGGATGTGCGAATTCTGTGCCTAGAACCCTAACGATCTATCAATCTTGTTCAAGCGAGAAACCTCCGATACAGGGCTTCCGCCTGTCGCATGCCGTCCTCATAGAGCGCCCTTTGGTTGACCTGCGCCAAGTTATGCTCCGCCGCCCGATGTCTTAGCTGCTCGTCCATCAGCGCGCGCTCGACGGCAGACGCCAGATCTCCAGGCTGCCTCGGGTTGATCAGCAGTCCGTTCACCCCATCTTCAATCCATTCGCGGATGGACTCAAGGTCACCGGCGACCGGGAAAGCGCCGCAAGCCATGGCCTCCAGAAGCGTGTTCGGCGTGCCGTCGTGGGAACTTGGGGAGACCATCACCTGCGAGCGGCGGAAAACCGCCGCCATCTCCTGAGCGGTTAGCTTCGGCATGAGACGCACCGACTGTCTTATCCCCAATCGATCTAACCACTTCAGGGCCAATGGTTCGTCGGCCATGGCGGGACAAAGGAAAACCGTCTCGGGGTGACCTTCCAGGATGCGCGGGATGGCGCGAAAGAAGGTCGGATTGTGTACATAGGCGCGGAAACCGCGCGGGTTGACCACGGCCGCGAACTCGCTTGGGATGTCGCCCAGAGCCTTTGCGATGGGCGAGCCAGGAGGAGGCGCCGGGGCGCCGGAGTGGAAGATCTCTGGTCGAATACCCCCGTTCCCAGGCAGAACGATGCCCGGCTTATCTTGAGCAAGCCCCCAGGCGTGCGAGAGGAGCAGGTCGCGACGGCAGTCGGCATGCAGCGCATCGGCGCGCCTGAGCGCCCGGCGGGTCCCTATCGCCATGCCCGGCGAAGCGCGAGCATGGAGGGTGAAGTCGTTCCCCCATACCGAGAGGACCAGGGGCTGGCCCCCGACCGCCCGCGCCGCCAGCATCCCTTCCAGGGGAATGCGCATAGCGTGAACTAGATCAGGCCGAATCGCCTTCACAATCTCGCGTGCGCGTTGCGCGGCGCTGCTGATGGTCAGTGGCCCAAGCCAGTGACGAACGAACGACCGCAAGCGGATTCTACCCATCCTTCCCGGATAGCTGCGACGCCTCGCGTCAAGGCGAGGCCCTGCATCGCCCATGGGCGCCCCGGGGGGCGGATCGCCCATTCCGGAGAAGGCCACCGGAACCACGGTCAGTGAGGCCAGCTTCAGCGCCTGCGAGCAGGGATAGGTCGAGACTAGATGCACCTCGTGCCCAGCATCCACGAAATGCCTGATCCAGTTCAAGGCAATGGGGCTGCGCCCGTCGGCGACGTAGAGTAGGCGCACTTCACTCTCTCAGTTCCGACGCAGCGCGCAGCGCATCGACGAAGACCTGCGCCATGGCGTCGATGTTGAAGCGCTCGACGACGCGCCGGTAGGATGCCATCCCTCGCTGGCGCAGACCCATTGGGTCGGCCAGCGCCAATTGCAGCGCCTCGCCCAACGCGGAGAGATCTCCAGGGGGCACGAGCCAGCCATTATCCGGCGCCACCAAATCGTTCTGGGTGCCGTCTCCCTCGGCGGCGATCACCGGCAGGCCGTGCGCCATCGCCTGCTGCACGGCTAGGCCGCCCGTGCCAGGCAGGACGAAAAGATCGGCTTGCACGAAGAGATTGTCCAGCCCTTGGCCCTGCAACGCGCCGAGGAACTTGGCCTGCGGAAAGAGCGAGGCGGAGGCGTTCCAATCCCTGCCGGGCAGGGCCATCACCCACCACCCACAGTTCCGGCTGGGGTCGGGCGTGCGCGCAGGCCTGCAGCAGAAGATCGACCCGTTTGCGCGCCTGCAGCCGACCGGTGAAGAGCACACGCGCCGGGCGGCCTACTGACGGTGGGCGGTCCGGCGGACGCGGCGGGGGCGGCTCGCTGGCATTGTAGGCGATGAAGACCCGCTCCGCAGGCACGCCGGCCGCGAGGTACTGATCCCGGCCAAGCGTGCTGTAGGCGATGAGCACGTCGAAGCGACGCAGATACGCCTTGCGCAGCCCACGCAAGGCCGGATTGCGAGTTGCTGGTGTTCCCAGCCCCCACCCCAGGATCGGGCGAGAGCGCCGCCGCATCCAGGCCGCTGCTTCCCAGTTGGCGAGGTAGCGCGGATTGGCTTCGAGGATGAGGGCATCCGGGTTCAGTGCTTCCAGCCAGCCACGGATTCCGCGCTGGAAACACAGGTAGAGAGGGCCGCGCAAGATATGGACGTTGCGCGCGTGGATGAGTTGAGCAACCCTAAGGCTGGGTGAGCCTAGCACGACTTCGTCGGGGCGCGCATCCCCGGCGAAGAGACTCAACCCATCCCGGCAGGCGAGCGCCAGGCGATCGAAGAACGCCGCACGATAGGCGGGAAAGACACGTTGCTGGAGGCCGACGCGGCCTGGGAATGCGCTCATCTCACGCTGAGCCAATCCGCCTCGGTTTCGCGCGGCAAACCCAGGACATAGGTCTTCCAGCCGAGTTCGGCCGGCGAAACCAGCAGCGGATAGCCGCGTCCAATTCCGCGTATGTGGTAGTCCGCTCGTCCGAACTCCTCCCAAGCGACCTCCGCGGCTCGTGGGCCGTGCAGCTCGAGCAGGAGCGCCGGGCGCACCTCACACAGGATGCGCCTCATCCCTTGCAGCGCCAGGACCTCGCCGCCCTCGATATCGATCTTGACCAGCGCCGGCGCTGGATGGCGCTCCTCGAAAACGAAGCCGTCCAAGTCCACCGTCTGCACTTCAAGGTCGCCCTCGTACGGCCCCTCCCTGCCGGTTGACCCCTCCAATTTGCCCATGCCGCCTGAGGCGTGAAGCCAGAAGCGGGCCACGCCTCTCTGCCCGGCCACGGCGCGCGCGACGAGCACCAGGCGGTCCTGCAAAGCGTTCATCTCGAGGTGGGCGCGCAGCCGCTCGAGGTTGGCGGGAAGCGGCTCGAAGGCGTACACACGCCCTTCCGCTCCGGCAAGCCACGCGAGCAGAATTGATATGTAGCCGAGGTTGGCGCCGACGTCATAGGCCACCATCCCCATGCGCGCGAAGCGTCGCAAGGCGGCCATCATCTCTGGCTCGTAGGTTCCCAGCCAGAGGTCCTTCTCGCTCCTTAGATCGAGCAGAAGCCTTGCACCAGCGAGATCCCCGCTAGCGACCGTCACCTCGGTCAAACCGGGCGGGGCCGCTCGGTTCAACTTCCGGCGAAGAACGTCCGCAAAGGGACGCGTGCGGTAGAGCAACCGCTTGACCCGGCCGGGCAACGCGCGTGCGGCGAACGCCGCAAGCCGCAGGATAGGCGCTCTCACACGGCAATCCCTTCCCAACCCAGCGCGGCTAGGTAGCCGTGGGCCATGGCATCCAGACCAAAGGCCGCCTCTGCGCGCGCCCGTGCGCCGGCGCGGAAGCGCGGTTGGTCTTTGAGCACTTCGCGCGCCGCCTCCGCCAGCCCCGCGATATCCGGCGGGTCGACGCGCCAAGGGTCGCCGCCGTAGGGTACCAATCGGCCGGCGTCACCGACGATGATCTCAGGCAGCGCGCCGGTGGCGAAGGCGATGGTGGGCAGACCGCACGCCAACGCCTCCAAGACCGCGTTCGGACAGGCTGGGTGCAGATCGGCCGCGAACAACAGGTGGGCCGAGCGATCCAGCGCAGGGATCGCCTCCGGCGGTACCAATCCGAGCCAATGCAGGTCCACCCCCTGCCGCCCACGCCAGGCTTCCTTCAACCCCTCGCTAACCCGGCCGGCCACGGCAAGTTCCACTTTGAGCGCGTGCTTTTCTTGCAAGCGCCGCGCCAGCGCCACGGCCCATTCCAGACCGACCTCGTAGCCCCCGGCCAGGTTCCCCTCGACGACCAGCAATCGCGCATGGTCGGAAGGCCGGTCCGCATCCCCCTCAGGCCGAAAGAGACCGAGCGGCACCCCATTGTAGACCACCGTGGAGGGGACCGGCGGCGGGCCATAACGGCGCTCCCACCAAGCCCGAGCGAACTCGCTCTGGTAGACGACTCTATCCGCCATACGGTCGCGGATCAGGCGCAACACAGCGTTGTTGAGCTCGGCGCGCACAAAGTGTAGAAGACCCGTTCGGCGCACCCGATGAATCCAGTTGATACCATTCAGACGTTGGACGATGGGCACCCCGCGGCGGCGGGCTCGCCATAGGGCAGCCAACCGTCGCGTGCCGCCGATCACCAAGACAGCCTGATACGGCAGGTCGTCAAGCCCGTAACTGACGCCGATCCCGCGCCTTTGCAGGGCTTCCGCAAGCCGCCGCTGGAAGCTGGCCGGACCCGCGACGCCCGGAATGCGCGCAACAAGGCAGAGGCGATGGGGCGAGGAGGCTTTCATGGCATTTGCTGAGGGGCTCCGCCTCGCGGGCAGCTAGGCACTTGGGCCCTCAGGCAATTGGGCACTTGGGCCCTCAGGCACCATGGCACATGACACTTGACACATGACACTTGACACATGGCACTTGGCACATAGCACTTGGCACTTGGCACATAGCACTTGGCACCTGGCACATGACACTTGGCACTTGACACTTGGCACATGGCACGTCGCACTTCGCGTTTCGCGAGCTCCACCCAAGTCACGGCGTTCCGAAGTGCCTAGGCGCCCTGGCGCCCAAGCGCCCCGGCGCCGCCCCATGTGAAGCCTCCAATAGGGCGGCAACAATCCGTTCCGCCGCGTGTCCGTCGCCGTAAGGGTTGATGGCGCGCCCCATCCGATCGCGGGCTTGTCGGTCATCGAGGAGCAGGCGGGTCTCGCTCACGATGCGCTCAAAGTCCGTCCCCACCAGCCTGGCCGTCCCTGCCTCGATGGCCTCCGGGCGCTCGGTCTTCTCGCGCAGGACCAGCACCGGCGTTCCCAACGAAGGCGCCTCCTCCTGGAGTCCTCCCGAGTCGGTGAGCACTAGGTACGCACGCTTCATCAGTTGCACCATCGGTAGATAGTCGAGCGGCTCCACCAGGCGGATGTTCGGGACTTTTCCCAGCACGCGGTGCGCCGGTCCATGGACGTTGGGGTTCAAATGCATGGGATAGACCAGATAGACATCGTCGGCGTAGGTCTCGGCGATGTGACGCAATGCGCGGAATATGCTCTCCACGGGCTGTCCGAAATTCTCCCTGCGATGGACGGTGACAAGGATCAGCCGGCGCCCTTCGGGCAGTCCCCTGAGCGGGCCGCCCTCGAAATCGTAGGGCTTCGCAGCGACCCGCTGCAATGCGTCGATCACCGGATTGCCGGTTACGACGATCTGACGATCGGGGACGCCCTCGCGCAGAAGGTTCGCTTTGGCCCAGTCCGTGGGGGCGAAGTGTAGGTCAGCGAGGGCTCCGGTCACGCGGCGATTGATCTCCTCCGGAAACGGCTGCCACTTGTCCCCCGTGCGCAACCCCGCCTCGACGTGGCCGACCGGAATGCGGTGGTAATAGGCCAACAGCGAAGCGGCCATGACGGTGGTGGTATCGCCTTGCACCAGCACCCAATCCGGATCGGCTTCCTGCAAGACGGAATCCAGGCCCTTGATCACCGCCGCGGTCAGGTCGGCAAGCGATTGATCGGGTTTCATGAGATCGAGGTCGTAGTGCGGATGGATGCCGAAGAGATCCAGTACCTGGTCGAGCATCTCTCGGTGCTGGGCCGTGACACAGACTAGGGAGTCGACCTGCGGAGCGGAGCCTAAGCGCTGGATGACGGGCGCCATCTTGACCGCTTCGGGTCTTGTGCCGAAAATAGACAGCACGCGCAGGCGGTCTTCGTGCACGACTTCCTGGGATTCAGGCATGGCGCCCTTCAACAGGCCGCTCTCCCACGCCCAAGCGGACCAGCTGAAACCCGGCCGCCTGCCAGACCGATGGACGCCACGCGCCGCGCGTATCGAATGCCACTCGCCCGCGCATCAGCGTCGCCGCGTAGGCGGCCTCGAGCTGGCGGAAAGTGCGGTGGTCAACCAAGAGTAGAAGCGCGTCCGCGCCGGCCAGGGCGGCCTCCAGCGATGAAGCGGCTTCTGCACCCGGAACGCTGGCCGTAGGCGCGTAAGGCTCCCAGGTCCGCACCTGCGCTCCACCGGCGACCAACCTGTGCACGACCTCCACCGCTGGGCTTTGCCGTAGGTCGTCTACGTCGGGCTTGTAGGCCAAGCCCAACGCGGCGACGGCTCGTCCACGGAGTCCGCCCAGGGCGTTTTCTATGCGCTGCGCCACATGGGCGGGTTGACCGTCGTTGACTCGGCGCGCCTGGTCGATGAGCGGGCTGAGGTCCGGCGCGGCCTCCACAAGGAACCATGGGTCGATGCTGATACAGTGTCCGCCAACACCGGGTCCGGGCTTCAAGATGTCCACGCGAGGATGAAGGTTGGCAAGCGCGATAGCTTCCCAGACATCGACGCCGAGGCGTTCTGCCAGTCGTCCGAATTCATTCGCCAAGGCGATGTTCACATCGCGGTAGGTGTTCTCCATCAGCTTGACCATCTCGGCCGTCGTCGCATCAGTGAGGACGATCTCGCCGCGCACGAAGAGCGAATAGAGATCGCGGCCGGCCTCGGCGCAAGCTGGGGTGATCCCCCCGATCACGCGCGCGTTCTCGATCAGCTCGCGCAGGATCTGGCCAGGGAGAACCCTCTCCGGCGAATAGGCGAGATGGAAATCGACCCCCGCACGAAGGCCCGTGCGCCCAAGGATGGGCGCAACAACATCCAGCGTGGTGCGCGGCGGGGAAGTCGATTCCAAGACGACTAGGTTTCCCGCGCGCAGGTGGGGAGAGATCGACTCGGCCGCCGCGACCACGGCGCGCATGTCGGCGCGTTTGTCATCCAGGATCGGCGTGGGGACGGCGATGACGAAGGCGTCGGCCGGGCGCGGCGAACGGTTGACCTCCAGGTTGCCCGAGCGGAAGGCGGCCTGCACTAGCGTGCGCAGGCCGGGCTCGTGGATGTGGACGTCACCACTGCGCAACATGCCGACCACGCGCTCGCTGATGTCCACGCCAATGACCTGCAGGCCGTGCGTGGCAAAGGTGCTGGCGGTGGGCAGGCCAATATAGCCCAACCCCAGCACGCAGAGGGACTTGAACTCCACTGGCGACCTCCCTTGCAGGGTGTCTTATTATCGCATAGACCGTCGACGATGGACCGCGGACCACGGACGATCGACGGTGGACGGTGGAGAGCGGACAACGGACGGCGGACAATTGACTTCGGGCAGATGCCTGGGCAATTGGGCGATTAGGCGCCAAGGCGACAGGTTCCCTGAAAGAGACGGCGCCCAAGGCCACGAGCGCCCAGGTACCCAAGCGCCTAAGCGCCCAATCACCAATCGAAGTGGGAGGCCCGCCTTGGCGGCGGGCGACGAGAGGCAGCGATGGTTCCATTGCCCTGCCAGCAACCCCGGCGGCTGCGCTATAATCCCCCTGTTCTCATCTCCGATCGAAGTGGGAGGCCTGCCTTCGTGGCGGGCGACGAGAGCCATCACGTTGCTGCATACCATTGCCCTCCACGCCCTCAGCTTCGCCTTCGGCCTCCAGTCTATGCGCCTGTTCCTGCCGGCGCTGCCGTGGTACCAACCCGACCTGGTAGGTACGTCCTTCGTATTCTTCATGAGCGGTCTCCTGGCGCCGCTGCTATGGGGGGCCATCGGACGACGGTGGTCGCTCTGGCTCACCGCCGGCGGGCTGGCTCTCGTTCGCCTGGCGCTGCAGGTCTCCCTGCACCCGGGCTGGGATTTCTGGCTTAGCGCCTTTGGCACAGGGCTCTTCCTGCTGTACTTGCCGATATCGTTCAGCGACCAGCGCATGAGACTGGGAGCTGTGGGCGGCATTCGATGGGCCGAGGGCATGATCCTGGCACTGGCGCTCGACACGGCCCTGCAAGGCGCCGGCGGCACCGTCCACCTGAACTGGATTGGGGGCACGGGTCCTTTGCTTGTCTCCGTAACGCTGGGGCTCGCGGCCCTGGCGCTCCTTGCGTCCCAGCCTACACAGGCCGGCCAAGCTGCCGATGACACGCCCTGGAGTGAAGCCCTGCCCATCGTTGCTGTCGGCCCTTTCCTGCTTTTGCAGATGCTCATCTTCCAGAGTCCGGGTTGGGTTGCTGAGATCGGGGCTGTCGATTCAAGGCTCGCCTCTCTCATCGTAGTCGCGGGGAATCTGCTCATCCTGGCCGGCCTGACCCTTGGGCGCATGCACACCCGGCAGGGACCGCTCTTCGCCTTGGCCGTCTCGATCGCTCTCCTTGCCGCAAGCTGGACCATTCAACTCCCAAGCCGCGCCTTGTTGCTGCTCCTGCCGCTGGTCCAGGTCGCATTGGGTTGGGCCCTGGGGCGCCTGCTTCCGATCGGGGCTGCTGCCGTGCGCCGCCCGATCACCGCCACGACCGTGGCACTCAGTCTGGGCATGTGGCTGTTCTTCGGATTGCTCTTCGCCTACTATGCGTCCTTCGTACTTGACCTCCCAATCCCCCACACGGCGATTCCACCGATCTCGGCGGGCATCATCGGCCTATGCCTGGTCCTCGCTCGCCGGCCACGCCCGAGCCAAGGGGCGAGGACTCGCCTGGAGCCGACTCTGTTCATTGCCATCTTGGCTCTCACTCTCCTGCCGGCGATGGCTTGGGACGATGCGCAGGTGCGGCCGCGCTCCCCGCGCGCGCCCGACGATCCCCTGACCGTCATCACCTACAACATCCACTCAGGCTTCGCGGTCGATGGCCGGCAGAGCTTGGAGTCCATCGCGCGGGTGATCGAGGCCAGCGGCGCGGATGTCGTCGCTCTGCAAGAGATCTCGCGCGGCTGGCTCATCAGCGGCGCGGTGGACATGCCCGCCTGGTTTGCGCGCCGATTGGGGATGCGCTTCGTGTTCCGAGGCACCGCTGACCCTCTTTGGGGCAATGCCATCCTCACTCATCTGCCCATCCTGGAGCACGGCGCAGGAGACCTGCCGCAGGGCGCGGCGTTCATACGTCGCGGTTACTTGTGGGCGGTCCTGGACGACGGCGCCTCCCCTCCCCTGCGGGTGATCGCCACCCACCTCCACCACATCGGCGAGGAGGCTGAGGTCCGCCTGCTACAGGTGCCGGTTCTGCTCGACGTGTGGGGCGGCAGCCCAGCGACCGTCCTGCTGGGCGACCTGAATGCCAAACCAGGAACCGAGGAGATGGGGTTGATCCAGCGTGCTGGCCTACTGGATACTTGGGCGGAGGTCGGGGAGGGGCCTGGATTGACCATCCCCGCCGGAGATCCGCAGCTGCGTGTGGACTGGATTTGGCACACGCCGGACTTGGTCGGCTTGGACGCCTACGTCGTCGCCAGCACCGCTTCCGACCACCGGCCGGTGGTCGCGACGCTGGCGCGGAGGATAGAGGATAGACGGTAGACGGCGGACGGTGGACGGATGACCGACCACGGACGACAGACCATGGACGATGGACGACGGACAACGGAGCATCCGCCGGCCGGAGCTTCCTGATCACTGATCTCGGATCACTTGCCTCACTCGTGATCAGTGATCGGTCCTCCCGCCCTTACGGTCTATAGTCAGGCCATTCCACCGCCGCCAGAGGAGGAAAAACCCCCATGAACCCGCCCACCGATCGTACTACGCTGAGATCTCTACGAGAGCTAGCTTTGCCCGCCCTGAGCGTGACGTTCGGTCTGCAGTTGCTGCGGGTGCTGTTGCCCAGCCTCGTCTGGTACCTGCAGGACACGCGCGGCGCCGGCTCGATCTCTCTCGCCGTATTCGCTTTTGGTGTCTTTCTGCTCGGCTTCCTGGCCGCGTTTCTGCGCCGCTTGGCAGGCCCTCGTCTCTCGCTCTGGATCACAGCCGGCGGGCTGGCCATCGTGCGCCTCGTCGAACAGATCAACCATATGCCGCTGTGGGATCTCGTGTTGAGCATGACAGGCACGGCTTTGTTCGTGCTCTTCTTGCCGATCTTCGTCGGTCATGTGCGGGCGACTGCAGGTGATAAGGCGGCGCCGCGCCTGGCATTCGGTTGGCTGTTGGGCCTGGCGCTCGATACGGCGATCAAGGGGGCGACGGGGACGCTCGACCTAAGTTGGATCCCCGGTCCCATCTCGCTGCTCACCGTGCTAGGCTTGGCGGGAGCCACGCCGATCTTGGTTGCCGCTGAACCTCATCCTGATCGCGATACGCCTTCGGAAGTCCACTGGCGGCAGGCGTGGCCCTTACTTGCCCTCGGCCCGGGGCTCTTTCTTGAGATGCTCGTGCTCCAGAATCAAGGGTGGGTCTCCCAGGTGGGTGGCATCTCCTCGGAACTGGCATTCGTCTGGGTGATGGCAGGCAACCTCCTGGCCGCACTGGGAGCATGGGCGGCGCCGGCATGGCCCCGCTCGCGCTCTCCGCTGCTGGGCCTCATGGCGGCTGCGCTCCTGCTCTTGTTTGCCTTGTCGGTCGAGAGACCTGGGGGGTGGTTCCTGGCAGGTGTCTTGGCTGCGCACGGGTTGATCGGCTGGGGATGGTCCCTTGTCGCTCAGGCGACGCAGGCGCCTGGCCGCAGCGGCCTCGGGCGTACAACAGCGGTCATGGGCTCCAGCATGGTCATGTTTCTGCTGCTCACGTTCATCTACTACGTCTCTTTCGATCTCCCGTTGCCCATCCAGCATGGAGCCATGCCACCGACGGCGGCGGTTCTCTTTGGGGCGGCCATTCTTGCTGCTGCGCTCTCCCCCGGACGCTCCGTATCGCCACGTCCGACCCGATCGGTGTTCATCCCGGCCGGCGCCCTTCTGTTCGTACCCATCATTGTCACGGTGGCTTCCGCTTCCGGCCTAGGCCCCAGCCCTCACAGCGGAATGCCGGTGAAGATCATGACCTACAACATCCACTCCGCTTTCAATACAGATGCTCGCCAGGACCTGGAAGCGATCGCCCAGGTGATCGAGGCTAGCGGAGCGGACCTCATTGCGATGCAGGAGGTGTCGCGCGGCTGGATGATCGACGGGTCGACTGACCTCGTGGCTTGGCTGTCGCGACGGCTCAAGATGGAGGTCTTTTTCTCCGGCACCGCTGATCCAGTCTGGGGCAACGCCATGCTTTCACGCTACCCCATCGGCGAAAGTGGGTCGGGGCTGCTGCCAAGAGAAGGTACCGTATTGCAGCGCGGGTATTTGTGGGCTATGGTCAATCTGGACGAGGCGACGCCTCTCTTCATCATGAACACCCACCTTCATCACATCGAGAGTCAGCATGAGCCAAGACTGGCGCAGGTGAAGAGGCTGCTCGAGTATTGGGATGGCAGGGAATTGACAGTACTGCTCGGAGATCTCAATTCGGAGCCGGGGTATCCGGAGATGGCGCTGATCGAGCAGGCGGGCTTCATTGACTCCTGGGCCGAGGCAGGTTCCGGGCCAGGCTACACGTGGCACGCCGCGGACCCCTTCGAGCGCATCGATTGGATCTGGCACACGGCAGACCTTCAGGCAACTTCGGCCGAGGTGCTGCGGTCGACGGCTTCGGATCATCTGCCGCTGGTTGTGACACTGGAGCGGCGATAGAGACATCCGCCTGGTCCCTCGTGCCCAATAACCAATCACCAATAACCTCTTCACGGCAATTGGTGATTAGTAATTGGTTATTGGACCATGGGTCTTGACAAGAACACGAATAGTAGTACAATTGTTCTAGGTTCACGATGGGGCCACGGGACCACTCACCGGCCGCCCGGGCCGGATCCAAAATTCGCCCCCCATCGGAAAAGGAGCTTCCCATGTTTCACAAGATCGTCCTCGTTGGCAATCTCGGCCGCGACCCCGAGATGCGCTACACGCCTGCCGGCCAGGCTGTCACCAACCTCTCCGTCGCCACGAACCGCACATGGACCGACAGCAGCGGCGTTTCCACCAAAGAGACTGTCTGGTTCCGCGTCTCAGTCTGGGGCAAACAGGCCGAGGCCTGCCACCAATACCTCAAGAAGGGCCGCCAGGTCCTGGTCGAAGGGCGCTTGACCCCTGACGAGAACGGCAACCCTCGGATGTGGAAGCGACAGGACGGCAGCCCGGCAGCCTCCTTCGAGGTCAACGCGCAGACTGTGCGCTTCCTCGGCGGGCGCGACGAGGCCACAGCCTATACATCCGAATCGGGCGAGGCCGCGCCGGAAGTGGGGATTGAGGACGAAATCCCCTTCTAGCCTTTCGCACAACTGCCTCCCCAGCACCCGGCGTGATCGGAATCGCTCGCCCCGACCATCATGAGGTAGAGACGCCCCGACTGGGCGTCTCTACCCGCCGTCGGCGTGCCGGCCTGCACGCGCTAGGCGGTCCGTCCCGCCTGCAGGACCCAGGAAAGTTCAGACTTCCCTTCCGGAGCAGAAGAATGACCGCACAACCCCAACCTCCCGCCGCAAACCGGGTTCGCATCCACCTCCCCGCCGGCCTCGAACCCATCTATGCTAACTTCGCCATCATCACCCATTCGCCCTCCGAGATCGTCGTCGATCTGGCTCAACTGATGCCGCAGATCCCGGAGGCGCGCGTGCGCAGCCGAGTTGTCATGACTCCTTTCAACGCCAAACTACTCCATCGAGCGCTCGGCGAGCACCTCGGCCGCTATGAGAAGGAGTACGGCGAGGTCGTCATCCCCAAGGACGCCTCGCTCGCCGATCAGCTCTTCCGCCCCTCGCCCTCCGATCCCCCAGCCAGCGAGTGAATCCCATGGACCGTCTTGAAGAGATCGGCGAATCCATTCTGCACCATTTGGAGGAAAAGAACGCGGCGCGGGATCGCGCGTTGCAGCACGCGCGCACTCTGGTCCGCCATTGTGCCCTGGCCATCCGCGCCGTCCACCGTGATGAGCAGGAGACCGTCGAGGAGCAGCTCGTTCAGGCCAGGCAGATCCTTCAGCGCATCCAGCAAGATCTAGCGCCCTACCCCGACTTGTACCATGCCGGATACACGCAAGATGCTCTGAAGGAGTTCGCCGAGGCGAACATCGTGTCGGCCCTGCTTCGGTCCGATCCCCTGCCGGATCCTGCCGCCCTGGGTGTGGAAGACGCCTCTTACCTGGGCGGATTAGGCGAAGCGGCGGGCGAGCTCCGCCGCCGCGTCCTGGATATCCTGCGCCACGACCGGATCGAGGATGCGGAACGACTGCTGGAGGCCATGGACGAGATCTACGGCTTGCTCGTCACCATCGACTTTCCCGATGCTATCACCGGGAACCTGCGGCGAATCACCGACATGGTGCGCGGCGTGCTCGAGCGGACACGCGGCGACGTCGCCACAAGCATCCAGGCCAAAGAGCTCAGGAAGGCATTGCAGGGGGTCGAGCGGAAGTTGGATCGACCCTAGGACAAGATGCCGAAGACCCTTGTGCGCGCCTCCGAAGTGGCGGAGTTCGCCTATTGCCGTCGGGCGTGGTGGTATGCTCGCCAGGGCTACCCTTCTGCCCATCTGGACCAGCAGACGACGGGCACCAAGCTTCACGCGCGCCATGGACGGCGGGTGATGGCGGCCCGTTTCGCGCGCTACTTCGGCTTTGTCCTTCTCCTCCTATCCGTCGTCGGCGCGGCCGTCTACTTGCTCACCGTGGCGTTGGGATGACCCGTGCCGCTGATCTTCATTCTGTTGCTTCTCTGCGGCCTTGGACTACTCTGGTACGGACGGCGCGCCGAAAGCCGGGCGGGTATGCCTCCCGGACGGCTGGTCTATCTCGACACCCTGAAACTGCGCCGCACAGAGCAGGCTCTCACCGACACAGGCCTGGGCCTAACCGGGCGGCCGGACTACTTGGTCCAGCAAGGCAGCCGGCTGATCCCCGTGGAGTTCAAGTCCGGGCGTGCGGGAGCCGCGCCGCACAAGTCGCACGTCCTGCAGCTTGCCGCGTATTGTCTGCTGGTCGAATCCTCGACCGGGAAGCGCCCTTCGCATGGCGTCTTGAGCTATGCCGACCGCGCCTATGCCGTGGACTACGACCGGCGACTGGAGAATGAGCTTCGGGGGCTGCTGACCGAAATCCGGCGCCTGGCAGGCCGCCCGGCGGATCGCTCGCACGAGTCGCCCGCCCGCTGCCGCTCCTGCGGCTACCGCGAGCACTGCGACCAGCGTTTGGCGTAGCGCAGCCCGACGGACTGCCTCCAGTATAATTGCCGCGATGACGCCCCTTCCCGCGCCACCCCACACCATCGCAATCGCCGCCCATCCGCGGATGCCGGATGCCGTGGAGCTTACGGACGTCATCGCCGGCTTCCTCAAGAAGCACGGGCTACAGGAGCTGCACGGCTCACTCTACGACTTGGACCTGCGCCAGCGGGTGCGAGGAGGCGAGTACGATCTGCTGATCGCCCTGGGCGGCGATGGAACCATGCTCAGGGCTGGCCACCTGTGTGCGCCGCCGCAGATCCCAATCCTGGGTATCAATGTTGGCCGCTTTGGCTTCCTCACCGAGGTCAATCACGACCATTGGGAGCCCGTGCTCGAACGGGTGCTTGCTGGCGACTTCTGGCTCGAGAGGCGCATGACCTTGCGCATCGAGCACCATCGCGAAACCAGGCTTCTCGGCGAGTGGGACGCGCTCAATGAGTGTGTCGTCGGGCGAGGAGGGGTGGTTCGCCCCGTTCGCCTTACGGCCGAAATCGACGGACGCTACCTTACGACCTATGTCGCCGACGCGTTGATCGTCGCCACCGCCACCGGGTCAACCGCCTATGCGCTCGCGGCAGGCGGGCCGATCCTGCCTCCCGAACTGCGCAATATCCTCATCATTCCCGTGGCGCCGCACCTGTCGCTCGATCGCGCCATCGTGCTGCACGAGGGGTCGGGCGTGCGCACGACCGTGCACACGGACCACCAGGCCTCCCTTAGCGTGGACGGTCAAACGCCTGTCGACCTGCTCGACGGCGACCAAGTCGAAGCCTGTGCAGGGGAACACTCGGTGCACTTCGTCCGCCTGCAAGATCCCGGATACTTCTACCGTAACTTGACCTCGCGCATGAACCAGAATCCGACCGCCGGAGCGGAGCCGTGAGCGAGGCCGCCGTGGTTTGTGCGAACCATCCTGAGCGTGAGACCTCCCTACGCTGCAACCGATGTGGAAAGCCGATCTGCAGCCGTTGCGCCGTGTTGACCCCCGTGGGCTATCGCTGCCGAGAGTGTGTGCGCGGCCAGCAGGCGGTCTTCGAGACCGCCAAGCCGTTCGACTACGCCGCTGCGCTTGCGATCGCCGCCGTGGGCATAGGCCTTGCGACTCGCTTGCTGGGGTTTCTCGGCTTCTGGGGCCTACTGGCTTCGCCGATCGCAGGAGGGGCGATCGCAGAAGCCGTGCGCTGGGCGACCGGACGCAGGCGCAGCCGTCGACTTCCGCTCTTCGTCGGAATCGGCGCGGCCCTCGGCGTGCTGGCGAACTTGCTCACGACCCTGGCGCCGTTCGCGATCGCGCTTCTCATCGGAGGCCGAGGCATTGGATTGGACACGTTGGGGGGCATGGGGCTGAGGCTCTTGTTGCCTGTCCTGTACGGGGTTCTCACCACGGGAACGCTGCTCGCCCGTCTGCGTGGGATCAGGATATGACGGGTTACCATGCTGCATGAATTGCTGGTCCGCAACTTCGCCATTATTGAGGAACTGCGACTGGCCTTCGAGCCGGGCTTGATCATCTTCACCGGCGAGACCGGCGCGGGGAAGTCGATCATCGTCGACGCCGTCGAGATGCTCTTGGGCGGCAGGGCCGACAGCACGGCCGTCCGTTCGGGCGCCGACCTGGCGCTCATCGAGGGCGTGTTTCAGGTCGAGCCTCCCTTGCGGGAAGCCCTCGAGTCTATCCTCGAACGGGAGGATTTGGCAGGAGATCGCGAGACCCTCACTTTGGGCCGAGAGATCCGCCGCGAGGGACGCAGCACCGGGCGCGTCAATGGCCGGGCGGTGAATCTCAGTCTGTTGCGTGAGCTCGGCGAGCTGCTGGTCGATGTCCATG
>Ga0209642_10000717_pt1 | contig 21606 bp, 22 predicted proteins | sample RifCSP19_2_FD_184025 | JGI IMG/M metagenome (GOLD analysis project Ga0209642, IMG submission 184025) | Soil microbial communities from Rifle, Colorado - Rifle CSP2_sed 19_2 (SPAdes) (version 2) | ecosystem: Environmental > Terrestrial > Deep subsurface > Rock core/Sediment | place: Rifle... | reverse complement strand
CGTCGTCCACCGGGAACATGTGCCGCTGCCAGCGCTCGGGGTTCTCGCGGTAGCGGCGGATCGCGCTGTAGGCGCTCCAGATGTACCCGCGCTGGTCCTCGGCCGCCGCGTAGTAGGCCCACGGGATCTTGGAGCGGTTCAGCAGGTCGCCCTCGGTGAGGAAGTCGAAGCAGGGCCGGACCTCCTTGATGTTGCCCTCGCTGTCGTAGACCTCCACCGTCTGCCCCTCGGGCGCGTCGCAGCCGAAGGTGATCGAGCCCCTGGTGGAGGGCAGGTCCCGCCGGGGGTTGTCGTGGGCGCCGCCCGAGGTGGCCGCGATCGAGTACAGGTGGTTGGGGAACGACGGGCCGTGGGCGCTGGCGAAGAAGTTGTCGAACAGCACGTTGCGCTTGGCCCAGTGCCAGTAGTTCGGCACCTGGTTGCGGTGCAGCTGGGTGTAGGCCCACTCCGCGTACGTGCCGACGAGGAACCCGTCCATCGCGCCGTCGTTCCACGCGTCGAGCGCGCACGTGTAGCAGTGAGGGAGGTCCCCGGGCAGGCGGGCGTCGGTCCCGCGCACCAGCGGCTTCGGCTCCCCGAACGCCATGCCGGTGCTCGTGCCGTTGACCCCGGGGAAGGTGCCGAACAGGTTGTCGAAGGTCCGGTTCTCCTTGATCAGGAACACGACGTGCTTGATCGGCGTCGCGGTCTCGAGCTCCGTCGCGTCGAAGACCTCGGGGGCCCCGGTCGTGACGACCTCCGGGCTCGGGAACGCCGATGGCGAGGGGGACGCCCCGCCGTCGCTGGCCGCCTCGCTCGGGGTGCACGCCGCGAGCAGGAGCCCGAACCCGAGCAGCCCGGCCACCGTACGCACGGAACGGGGACGACGGGCGTCGGTCATGGCGGCCAGGAAGTCTATCGGGCGGGCTCGTGAGGCCCGGGGGCTAGCTCGGAGAGGCCCCGCACGTAGCTCAGCCCGAAGTCCTCGTCGAGCCCGGCGGGGGACACCCCGATCTCGTTCAGCGCCCGGGCCCATCGCGCGAGCGCCATCCGGCGTGGGTCGGCGCCGAGCGCGAGCGTCTGCTCGATCGCCCGCTCGTAGCCTCGGGCGGTCCGGTCACCGCCCGCCGTGGTCTCCAGATGCTCGCGCGCACGGGCGCCGAGCCGCTCGCGCAGCTCCCGGTCCTCGGCGAGCCGGGTGAACGTGCTCGCGAGCTCCGCCGCGTCCGGCCGGCCCGGCGGGACGCGCACGACCACGTCCGGCGGAAGGTCCAGGTACGTGCCCACCCCGCTCACGACGCACGGGCGGCCGACCTGCATCGCGCGGATCAGCGTGCCGCTGACCTCGCCGCGGTGCGGGAACCGCAGGTCCGTGACGACGTCGGCCGCGTGCAGCCAGCCGAGGAACTCCTCGTCGGTCACATCGGCCGCCACGGTCGCCCGAGCGCCGAGCCCACTCGCGCGGACGACCGGGCCCGGGTCCCACGTCGGGATGCGGCGACCGACGAGCGCGAGGTGGACGTTCGCGTCCAGGCGGGCGACGGCCTCCACGACCACGTCGAGCTGCTTGGCCGCGTTCATGTCCCCCGGCGCGACGATCAGCACGTCGTCGCCGCGGAGGCCCAGCCGCGCGCGGATCTGCCCGCCGACCTCGGCCGAGCGCCGGATCGCCGCCGGGCGCTCGACGACCGGGTGCGGGACCACGAACACGGGCGTCCGGCAGCCGAAGTCCTCCAGGTAGCGCTTCGCGAAGTCCGAGTGGACGACGATGCCGCGCGCCGCCCGAGCGATCGCGGCGCACCACGGCCGCGCGAGCGGCTCGTTCTCCCGCGCCTCGGGCAGGGTCATGACCTCCGAGCGCAGGAGCGCCTCACGGCCGGCGCGGTACCCGAGAGCGTCGCCGGAGGCCACGAGGGCGTTCACCAGGTCGTCTAGCCCCAGGTCGTGCAGGACGACCAGGCTGGGGTGCAGCGACGCCAACCGGTAGATGTCGCCGTGGAAGTCGTGGTTGTTGCCGACGTGGTAGACGCCGAGCGCGTAGCGGGCGATCGTCACGTCGTGCTTGGGGCGGACGGGCCAGATCACGTCGATCCCGCGTCGGCTGCGGTAGCCGGTGCGCTCCAGGCCCGCGAGCACGGTGGCCGCGTAGCTCGCGATGCCGGTCTTCGCGGGCGGCATGGGGGAGACCCAGGCGACCTTGGCGACGCCGGGGTCTGAGATAGGCTTCGGGGTCTGGAGCCGCTCGATCAGGCGAGCAACCGTGCGACCACCTCCGGCCAGTCCGGCACCTCGTGCTGGACGCGCGCGCGGCCGGCCTCGCCCATCCGCGCCGCGAGCGCCCGGTCGGTGAACAGACGGTCGAAGGCCTCCGCGATAGCCCGGGGATCGGGCGGCGTCACGAACCCGGTCTCCCCGTCCTGCACGAACTCGAGCGGACCTCCGCTGTCGGCGAGCGTGACGACGGGGCGCCGGGCCGCGAACCCCTCCAGCGTGACGTACCCGTAGTCCTCGTCGAAGGGCCCGTAGTAGACGCCGAGCGCCCCAAGGAGCAGGTCCTTCAGCCGCTCGTCCGAGGGGCCCACCTCGATCGTCACACGCTCGGCGAGCCGATGCTCATCGATCTGCCGACGCAGGGCGGCCTCGTCCGGCCCGCGCCCCACCAGCACCAGGCGGACGCCGGTCCGGACATGCCGCATCGCGTCGATCACGAGGGACTGGCGCTTCAGGCTCTCGAAGCGGCTCGGGAACACGATCGCGTCCCCGAGCGGTCCCGCCTGCCGGGTCAGGAGGTCCTCGGTGAGGGGCGAGCGGTGGTAGAGGGGCTCGGACGGGATCCGCAGCGAGTCCCACAGACGACGCTGGACGTTCTTGGAGTTCGCGAAGACGCGCTTGGCCTCGCCGAGGGCCACCCGGTCCGCGACGTGGATCATGTCGCGGACGACCACGCCGTCCTGCTGGCGGGCCAGGTCCGCGTAGCGCGGGTGATCCCAGAGCTCGTACGCGGTCCGGTGCTGGTGGATCAGCCACACGATCTTGCGCTCGTGGTTGATCAGGTACGCGGGGAACTTCAGTGGGATCACCACGTCGATCGGCAGGCCGTTGGACTCCGACAGCTCCATGCTCCGCCACACCGCCATCTGGTGGACCAGCTCGGCGCCGGGGTACCACTTCCCGGCGACCTGCACGAGCTCGGCCTCGTGACCCGCCTGCCTGAGCGCCAGCACCAGTTGCTCCGCGTGGGTCTCGGCGCCGCCGCGGACGAACGGGGTCTGCGGGTGGCAGACCGCGATCCTCATCGAGCGGGCCCCGTCGACCCACGCAGCTCCTCGACCTCGCGACGCAGCACCTCGATCTGGGCCTCGGCGTCCGCGAGACGCTCGGCGAGCATGCGACTCATGGTCGCGAGGTCGGCCAGGAGCCGATCGTAGCGGTGGGTGACCGGCCGCAGGGTCGAGTAGACGGAGACCTTCACGTTCCGCTTCCACCTGGACGCCGAGCCGAGCAGCGGCTCCTGCCGTGGCACCCTGGACCGCTCGTCGGCCCGCATCCGCGCCGCGAAGTCGTGCAGCGCGATGCGCAGCTCCCTGGTGCTCTGGCTGGTGGGCGTGTTCGGGTCGCCCGCCCAGTACAGCTCGCGCTCGAGGACGCTTCGAGCGTCGTCCTTGAGTGCCTGCGGCGCGCCTTCGTCCATCGCCGGATCGGACGGCGGATCGGGCTCCTTCATGTGAAGGCGGAGCCTACCATCGGGCGCTCGGCCGGCTCGAGGCGGCCGTCGATCGTCGCACGGATGCCACGGATCGCCGGGACGTCGAGCGAAGGGCCACGGGTACGATGCTTTGCGTGCGGGTCGCGATCGACGCTCGGGCAGCCATAGCGCCGGGGAAGACTGGGGTCGGGTACTACACGTGGCACCTCGTCCGTCGGCTCCCGCTCGTGGACCCCACCACCCGATACATCGCCTGGTACCTGAACGCGGGCGGGTTCTTGCGCCGACGCAGGTTCTTCACCGAAGTGCAGGCGCCGAACCTGTCCGAGCGCGGCACGCCGATCCCCGCCGGGGTGTTCAACCGCATGGTCTCGAGGTTCGACCTACCACGCCTGGAGTGGCTGGTCGGCTTCGACGTAGCCTTCGGTCCGAACTTCGTGCCGCCGCCGACGAGGGCTCCGCGCGTGGTCGTCACGGTGCACGACCTGGGTTTCCGGCTCCTGCCGACCACCGCGCCTCACGCCGTCCCGTGGTGGCTGCGGGGGCTCGAGCGGACGCTCGCGACCGCGACCCGGGTCATCGTGCCATCCGAGGCGACGCGCCGCGACGTCGAGGAGGTCTATGCCGTCGACCCGGAGCGGATCGAGGTGATCCCGCTCGGCGTGGACACGGACGTCTTCCGCCCCTCGGACCCCGAAGCCGTGCACGGCGTCCGTCGGCGCTTCGGGATCGACGGGCCCTACGTGCTGGTCGTGGGCCTTGATCGCCGCAAGAACCTGCCGCGGCTGCTCGAAGCCTTCCGGCGGCTCCCCTCCTCGGTCCGGCCCACGCTCGTGCTGGCCGGCGGCGCGCCTTGGGATCCTGACCGTCGCGACCCGGTCGCGGACCTGCTCGCGCCGATCCCCCCGGACGCGAGGGAGCGGATCGTCGTGACCGGCTACGTCTCTGACCGGACGAAGGCGGCCCTGCTGGGGGGCGCCGACATCCTGGCGTACCCGTCGCTGTATGAGGGGTTCGGGCTCCCGGCGCTGGAGGCCATGGCGTGTGGGACCCCGGTCCTTGCCTCGAACGTGGCCGCCCTCACCGAGCTCGTGGACGGTGCCGGCGTGATGGTCGACCCCACCGACGTCGACGCGATCGCCGACGGGATGGGGTCGCTCCTGCAAGACGACGCGCTCCGCGCGCGGCTGGGCTCCGCGGGTTCGGATCGCGCGGGTCGCTACGGGTGGGACACGACCGCGCGGCGCACCGCGGAGGTCCTGCGGGCCTCGGCCGACGCGCCGGTCCCGTGAGGCCGGGCGTGCGCGAAGGTTCCCCGGAGACGCCGTGAGGGTCCTGATCGTGAGCTCGTACCCGCCGAGGCACTGCGGCATCGGGGCCTACGCCGCGACGCAGGCCGGGCTGCTGCGCTCCGAGGGTCACGAGGTGGTCGTCCTGTCCCCACCCGACGGCGACGGCGAGCTCCGTGAGCGGTTCATCGGCGGCGCGGCCTTCCGGCGGGCGGCCGCGATCGCCGACCGGTTCGACAGCGTCGTCGTGCACTTCGAGCCTGGCCTCTACTTCAAGCCGCGGACGCCGGTCCTGCACGTGATCACGGCCGCCTCGCTCCTGTGGCTCGTCCTTCGGAGGCCTGCGGTCGAGATCGTGGTGCACGAGGCCACCCCGCCGCCCTCCCGGCTCCGACCCGACTACCGGCTGCTCGGTCTCGCCTTCTCACGCGCCCGGCTCCGGTTCCACACCCGGGCCGAGCGCCGGGCGCTCGAGCGCGCGTACCGGATCCGGACACGTTCGACGCTGATCCCGCACGCGGACTCGGTCACGGTCCACGAGCGGCTCTCGCGCAAAGAGGCGCGATCGCGCCTCGGGATCGAGGTCGATGGCGCGATGTTCGTGTGCGCGGGGTTCCTGCACGTTGACAAGGGGTTCGACCGCGCCGTCCGCGCGTTCGGCTCGGCCGGGAGCCCCGGACGGCTCTTCGTCGTCGGCTCGGTCCGCATCCCGAGCGCCGAGACCTCCACCCACGTCGGGGAGCTGCGAGAGCTCTGCGAGCGCACGGACGGGGTCACGATGATCGAGCGCTTCGTCTCCGACGTGGAGTTCGACGAGTGGATCTCGGCGGCCGACCGGGTCGTGTTCCCGAATCGCCGTGCCTGGTCGTCGGGGGCGCTCGCGCGGTCCCAACTGCTCGGGGTCCCGGCGTTCGTCGCCGACGTGGGCGGCCTCGCCGAGCAGGCTGGGGCGGCGGACGAGATCTTCGGATCGGACGAGGCGCTCGCCCGCCTCTTCGCTCAGCCGAACCCGAACCGGGAGAGGGCGTAGCGGCGAACCCGCCCTGAGGTCTCCGCTGTACCATCCGAGCGTGCAGCGCCTCCGCTACTTCACGATCACCGGTCTCGCTCGCTACCCATCGCTGGCCTTCCCGCTCGCGCGCCTGCGTGGTGAGGGTGTGCTCGTCGACCGTGCCACGGACCTGGTCGTCGAGTCGTTCCCGCGATGCGCGTCGTCGTTCGCCCTCGCCGCCTTCACGACCGCGCAGGAGCCCGACCAGCCACGCGTAGCCCATCACACCCACACGCCGGCGAACGTCCTGAAGGCGATCCGCCTCGGCGTGCCGGCCCTCGTGCTGATCCGGGAGCCCGAGGACGTCGTCGTCTCCAACATGATCCGACACCCGGATCGCACGCCGAACGACGTCCTGCGCGGGTTCGCGCGCTTCTACGAGCCGCTCCTGCCCCACCGGCGAGGCTTCGTGATCGCGACGTTCGACGAGGTCGTGGGCGGAGGGATGGGGCTCGTGATCAGGCGGCTGAACGCACAGGCCGCGACCACGTTCGTGGAGTTCGAGCCCACCGACGAGAACGTCGCGCGATGCCTCCGCGAGATCGACGAGCACTGGCGGTACCGGCGCGGCGGTGACGAGTCCCTCGAGCGGATCGTGCCTCGACCATCGAACGTGCGCGACGGGATGAAGGCGTCTCTACACGACCGGTACCGACGCGAGGCATCACGCGCGCTCGTCGCGCGCGCGGATCACCTGTACGGGGTGCTCGCGGGGAGCCGAGCGGGCGCGGCAGGCTCGTAGCGGTGGCGGACATCTTCGGCGTTCGCGTCGACGAACTTCCCTCGGAGCGGCGCCTGCGGACCACCTGCGAGGCCTTCATGGCCGGCGAGCGCGCCTGCCTGGTCTTCACGCCCAACCCGGAGATCCTCCTACGAGCCCGGGAGGACCGTTCGTACGCGGAGGTCCTGAACGCCGCGGACCTGGCCCTGCCGGACGGGACCGGCGTCGCCTTGATCCGGTCACTGCGAGCGGGTCGCCGCGTCCGGCGGTGGCCGGGGGTCGAGATAGGAGCGACGCTCCTCGAGCTCGCCGCCGAACGACACGCGGCGGTGGCGTTCTTCGGCGGATCCGACGGCGTGGCGGAGGAGGCCGCTCGGGTGTGGCGTCGCCGCCTCCCCGGGCTCCGCATCGAGGTCGTGGGGACCGGCCTGTCCGTCGAGGAGGACGGCCGCCTCCGTTCCGCGGAGCGCGAGCCCCAGCTGCTCGAGCGGATCCGAGCGGCCGCTCCGACGATCGTGCTCGTCGGCCTGGGCGCGCCCAAACAGGAGCGTTGGATCGTCCGGCACGCCGCCGACTTCCCGTCGGCCCGCGTCATGATGGGCGTCGGCGGCGCCTTCGACATGTGGGCGGGGCGGCTCCCCCGGGCCCCCGGCCTGCTCCACCGCCTCGGGCTCGAGTGGGCCTGGCGTCTCGCGCTCGAGCCACACCGCCTGCGCAGGATCACGCGGGCGACCCTCGTGTTCCCCTTCCTCGCGCTCACCGATCGCTCGAGCTGAGATGCGCGTCCTGTTCCTCACCCCCCGGCCGCTCGGCGATCCGCGGAGCGGCGGGACGATCAAGTCCGCGGCCCTGCTCGCGCACCTGGAGCGCCGGCACGAGGTCGACGTCGCCTGCCTGCTCCGCCCCGGCGAGCGGTGGGAACGCGAAGCCGGGGTCTGCGTCGGCGTCCCCCTGGATCGCACGCGGTCGTTGGGCCGCCTCCTCGCGAGCTACGCGCGGCGCGTGCCGATCAGTATCGAGCGGAACCGGAGCCCGGCCCTGGCCCAGGCCGTTGACCGCCTCGTGACCGGCCGGGTCCCCGATGCCGTGTTCGTGGACGGCTGGCTGATGGCCCAGTACCTGCCGAAGAGTTTCGACGGACCGGAGCGGACCGGACGGACGCTGCTGCACCAGCACAACGCTGAGCACGTGATGTGGCTCCGGCAGGCCGAGCTCGAACGGTCTGCGCTGCGACGCGCGCTCGTGCGGCGCGAGGCTTCGCGTGTCCGGACATACGAGGCTCGGATCCTCCCGCGGTTCGACGCTGTCTTCGCGGTCTCCGAGCCCGATCGCGCGGCGATGCTCGAGCTCGGCGTCGCGGCGGGGCGGGTTCGACTGCTCCCCAACGTCCCGGCGCCCTCGCTCCTGGATCGCCCACCCCTGGACCCCATCCCGGAGCCGAACCTGCTCTTCCTCGGGACCCTCTCTTGGCCGCCGAACGTCGCCGGGCTCACGAGGTTCCTCGAGGTGACGTTCCCCGCGCTCCGAGGGGAGGTCCCGGAGGCGCGCTTCCTGCTCGCGGGGTCCGGAGCTCCGCCCTCGCTCGTCGCCCTCGCATCCGGGACCCCCGGGGTCGAGTTCCTGGGCGAGGTGATCGACGACGAGCCCCTGTACCGTCGAGCGCGCGCGACCGTCGATCTGGGGATCGGCGGCGCCGGCACGCGGGTCAAGCTCCTGAACGCGCTCGCCAGGGGCATCCCCGCCGTCGCCACGCCCGATGCGACCGACGGGCTCGACGTGTCGAACGAGGAGCACCTTCTGGTGGCGGAGGGTCCGTCCGAGGTCGTCCGAGCGCTCGTCAGGCTGTTCACCGAGGACGACACCTGGCGGCGTCTGAGCGAGGCGGGGCGCGAGCTCGTCAGGACCCGGTACCTGCCCGAGATCGCGTTCGCAGCACTGGACGACGTGCTGGGTCGGCTCGCCTAGGGGCACTCGACGGGAGGCTCGGTGGCCGGCGGCGGCGGGGCGTAGGTCGGCGTGAGCACCAAGGCGACGTCGACGCCCGGCGGCAGCGTCCCGGCCGGGGCGGCGACCAGGTCGAGGTTGCGGTAGTAGGTTCCGACGACTTTGGCCTGGGGCTCGGCGCCCTCGCGGTACACGATCGCCGAGCCCTTCACGGGGGAGTCGAACGAAGCGCCCGGGACGATCCCGGGCGTGATGTCGAAGCCGCTGCGGGTGAGCACATCGAGGGCCTCGGTCGCGATCGTGCCCGCTCGCCGGTCGACGACCTGAACGACGATATTGGCCGGGGACGGCGCGGTCGACGACAGCTCGGCGCCGAGGTCGCCGAGCGCGCGTCCGCCCTTGATGCGCGCGAACAGCTCCGCCGCCTGTGGCTCGACCATCTTCACGACCGACAGGTACTGCCCGTTCACGTAGATGCCGGCGGGGATCGTCGGTACCGCGCGGAACTGCGCCGCGTCGGTGGTCACCCCCTGGAGCTGGCCGGCCAGGTACACGAGCTCGGCGGGATTGCGGAGCCCCTCGTCCACGACCAGGTTGTCGAGCAGCTCGGGCACGAGCGTCGGCAGGCGCAGCAGCTCACCCGGTGTGAGGAGCCGCGATATCACGGCTCGCAGGAACTGCTGCTGCCGGCTGATCCTTGCGAAGTCGGGAACCGCGTCGCACGGCTGGTGCCGCGTCCGCACGTATGCAAGGGCCGTGGCGCCGTCGAAGTGCTGGCAGCCGGCGGGGATATCCAGCAACGTGAGCACGTCGTACATCGGGTACGGGACGCACATGTCCACGCCGCCGAGCGCGTCCACGAGACCCTGGAAGCCGGCGAGGTTCACGTACAAGACGTGGTGGACCTGCATCCCCGTCAGCGACCTGACCACACGCGCCACACGCATCGGACCCCCGCCCTCGATCCCGCCCGTGAACGCGCTGTTGATCTTGCCCTCGCCGATGCCGGGGATCTCGACCAACAGATCGCGGGGGAACGAGAGGAAGACGGCCTCCCGCCGGTCCGGTCGCGTGTGCACCAGGATTATCGTGTCCGCGCGGTTCTCGCCTCCGATGTGCTCGTCGTCGCCGAACGCGACGAGCTCCTCGGGCGTGAGCCCCTCGCGGGAGTCGCTGCCGAGCAGCAGGTAGTTGCACGCCCGGTCGTCGCAGAAGCCGGCGATCTCGGGCTCGAGGCTCCCCCCGGCCGCGGCGGCGTCGCCCGGCGGGAGCTCGGATCCGGGGATCGTGACGATCTGGCTGCGGACCCAGAGGTAGGTCCCCATCCCGGTCGCCGCCACGAGCATCACCAACGCGGAGACGGTGGCGGTCGCGATCAGGAACCCTCGGCGCCAGTGAGGGTGGGGATGGCTCGCCGCCAGGGTCTGCGGGCGCGACGGATCGGACGGCTCTTGGGGGTTCTCGGACATAGGCTGTTCCGAGGGAACAGCCTACCGGCCAGGTTCCCCCATCGGGACGGAGGCGGCCGTGACGATCGTGTGGAGACCCTCCGACGACGTGATCGAGCGCGCGAACGTCACCCGGTTCATGCGCGCCCATGACATCGCGACCGAGGGGGAGTTGATCGCCCGCTCGGTGGCCGAAATCGAGTGGTTCTGGGACGCCGTCGTGCGGGACCTCCGCTTGGAGTTCTTCGAGCCGTACGAGCGGGTGCTCGATGCCTCCCGCGGGATCGAGTGGGCGACGTGGTTCGGCGGCGGGAGCGTGAACCTCGCGCATAGCTGCGTGGACCGCTGGGCCGAGGACACCCCGGACGCCCTCGCCCTGGTGTGGGAGGGCGAGGAAGGCGACGTCCGCCGGATGACGTACGCCCAGCTCCGAGAGGCGGCCGATCGCCTGGCCAACGGACTCGTCTCGCTCGGCGTGTCCGAGGGTGACGCGGTCGGGATCTTCCTGCCGATGACGCCGGAGGCCGTCGTCTCCGTGTTGGCGTGCGCGAAGCTCGGGGCGGTCTTCCTGCCGATCTTCAGCGGCTTCGGCGCCGACGCCGTCGCGATGCGCCTGGCCGACGCCCAGGCCGAGGTGCTGATCACCGCCGATGCGTCCACGCGGCGCGGGAAGACCGTGGCGATGAAGGAGACCGCCGACGATGCGGTCTCCGACGCCCCGACCGTCCGGCACATCGTGATGGTCTCGCGTGCGGGCCGCGGCGACGCACCGTGGACCGAGGGGCGCGACGTCCGGTGGGACGAGCTGCTCGCGGCGCAGCCCCCTCGCTTCGCGACCGCGCACCTGGATCCGGAGCACCCGTTGTTCGTCGCTTACACGAGCGGCACCACCGGGAAGCCGAAGGGCGCGGTGCACGTGCACGGTGGGTTCCTCGTGAAGGTCGCCGAGGAGGTCGCGTACCAGACCGACGTGCGGCCGGGCGACCTGATGTTCTGGTTCGCGGACCTCGGCTGGATCATGGGGCCTTGGGAGATCGTCGGCGCCACGGCGCTCGGTGCGACGGTGTTCCTGTACGACGGGGCGCCGAACCATCCCGGGCCCGACCGGCTGTGGGCGATGATCGAGCGCCACCGCATCACGCACCTCGGCGTCTCACCGACGCTGATACGCGCGCTGGTCCCCGCAGGCGAGGAGCCTGTGCGCTCGCACGACCTCTCGAGCCTGCGGATCCTGGCCTCGACCGGGGAGCCGTGGAACCCCGAGCCGTACCGATGGTTCTTCGAGGAGGTCGGCGGGGGGCGCCTGCCGATCATCAACCTTTCGGGCGGGACCGAGGTCGGCGCGTGCTTCCTGTCGCCGCACCCGGTCTCGCCGCTGAAACCCTGTTCGCTCCGAGGGCCGGCGCTCGGATGGACATCGCGGTCTTCCGCCCCGACGGCACGGAGGCCGCACCCGGCGAGGTGGGCGAGCTCGTGTGCCGCAAGCCCTGGCCGGCGATGACCCGCGGCCTGCGAGGCGATCCCGAGCGCTACCTTGACGCGTACTGGCGCCGGTTCCCCGGCGTGTGGTGCCACGGGGACTGGGCGAGCGTGGACGAGGACGGGCACTGGTTCCTGCACGGCCGCAGCGACGACACGATGAACGTCGCGGGCAAGCGCCTGGGTCCAGCCGAGGTCGAGAGCATCCTCACGCTGCACCCCGCGGTAGCCGAGGCCGCGGTCGTGGGCGTCCCCGACGAGGTGAAGGGCGAGGCGATCTGGTGCTTCGTCGTACCGAAGGGCGATCCACCGAACGGCCTGCCCGACGAGCTGAAGGCCCTGGTAGCCGCGCACCTGGGCAAGGCGTTCAAGCCCTCGCGAGTGCTCGTCGTGCCCGAGCTGCCCCGGACACGCTCGGCCAAGATCCTGAGGCGCGCTCTACGCGCGACGGCTACGGGCACCGAGGCCGGCGATCTGTCGAGCCTGGAGAACCCTGGTTCGCTCGACGTGATCCGGGGGGTCCTGCAGGACCGACCGGGTGGCCGCCCCGCCGGATAGGCTTGGTCGTCCATGGATCCGGTTCGCCGACACACGGTGCTCGCCGTCGGGGTCGACCCCGGCACGCTCGAGGGCTTCGTCGTCGATACCGCCGACGACCTGCTCGGCGCCCTCGCGCGCCTTGCCGACGGCGCGATCGACGTCGTGCTCGCCTCGCTCGAGCTCCCCGACGCCAGGGGCGCCGAGGTGATCCGCTCGCTCCGGGAGCGAGCGCCGGACGTCCCGGTGATCGCGGTCGCGGCCGGGGATGCGGAGCCGGCCCACGCGATCGACGCGGGTGCGAGCGACGTGCTCCCCGAGGGTGCGGGACCCGAGCTGGTCGGGCGCGCCCTGCGCTACGCGGCCGCCATCCGGGAGATGCGCGCCGAGCTCCTTAGGCGAGAGGTCGTGGACGAGCGCACGGGCCTGTACAACGCCCGGGGGTTCGAGCAGCTCGCGACCCACTACCTGCGCCTGGCCGACCGATCGAAGCAGCCGGTGGTGCTGGTGTTCGTCCGCCTCGAGCAGGCCGAGGACGCCGAGCTGGATGCGGCCGTCGCAGGCGCCGCGGAGGCGCTGAGATCCACGGTGCGCGACTCGGACGTGGTCGCCCGCGTTGGCGCCGACGCATTCTGCGTCCTGCTCACCGGCGACGCCGCCGGCGCCGAGTCGATCGTGCTCTCCCGCGTCGTCGAGGCCGTGGCGGCCCACAACGCCCGCGAGGGAGAGGGGCGCATGTCGCTCTCGGTGGCCTCGGCGGCCTACGACCCCGATAACCCGGTGGCCCTGGAGGAGCTGATCGCCGAGGCCGGTCGCCGGATGGGCGACCTGGGGTCCGCATGAGCGGAGGCGCGTGCGCGCCGATCCGAGACCACGCGCGCTGCGAACCCTACGCGAGGATCGGACGGAAGATCGGTGGAAGACGCGCTGCTCCTGGAGATGACCCGCTCGAGCCTGACGCGGGGGGTAACGGTGGCCGTTGACCTCTCCGACGCGCGAGATCGCGAGCTCGTCGAGGCGATCGCACGCGGGGAGGAGGAGGCGTTCCGCGGGCTGTTCGGGCGTTACGCGCCGACAGCGCTCGCGCTCGCGCGCCGCGTGGTGCGGCAGCCGTTCCTCGCGGAGGAGATCGTGCAGGAGGCGTTCTTGGCGGTGTGGCGCAACCCGGCGGGGTTCGACCGGCAGCGAGGCTCGGTCAAGGCCTGGTTGATGGGCATGGTCCATCACCGGGCCGTCGATGCCGTCCGCCGCGAGGAGTCCCAGCGCCGTCGCGCCGAGGAGTCCCAGCGCTCGGATCCCGTCGTGGTGCTGGATCACGCCGACCAGGTGGCCGAGGCGGTCGGGGCGCCGCAGGAACGGGAGGCGGTCCGCAACGCCCTCGGCGGGCTCCCGGAGCAGCAGCGTCAGGTGATCGAGCTGATGTACTTCGACGGGCTCTCACAGTCCAAGATCGCCGAGCGCCTGGACCTGCCGCTCGGCACGGTGAAGTCGCGGACGCTGCTCGGCATGCGGCGGCTGCGCTCGGCGATGGCAGGGCTGGAGCGATGAGGGACCACGGACGCATCGAGGAACTGATCGCCGTCCGAGCGCTCGACGGCCTGGACGGCGAGGAAGCCGAGGTACTCGCCGCGGAGATGGCGTCCCACGGCCCCTCGTGCGAGGAGTGCCGTCGCTTGGAGGTCGAGTACGGAGAGGTCGCCGGACGTCTGGCGTTCGCCCTGGATCCCGAACCGGTCCCCGCGGGGATGGAGGATCTCGTGGTCGGGCTCGCCACGGGCTCGGCGGCGAGGCTCTCCGCCCCGGCGCCGGGCGAGCGGCGGGCTCGTGGTCGAGGGCCGGGCGGCGTGCGTCTGCGCCCGCTGGTGGCCGTGGCCGCCTCGATCGTGCTGTTCGCGGGCGGACTGGCGATCGGGGCGATCGCGACGGGCGGGAACGAGAACGAGATCCCGTCCGACGCCCGCGTCGTAGCGTTCCAGGCCGAGCCCGGTGCGGGCACGCTCTCGGTCGCCTACACGCCTGGCGAGTCCGGCGTCTACATCGTGGGCGCGGACCTGCCCGCGCTACCCGCGGGCCAGGTCTACGAGGTCTGGATGATCGAGGGCGAGACGCCGATCCCGGGCCCGTGCCTGTCCCCCGCGGCAGACGGCTCGCTGGTCGCGTTCATCGACGCCGAACTGGCGACCACCGACGTGATGGCGGTCACCGTCGAGCCCGAAACGTGTTCGACGGCACCGACCACGACGCCGGTCTTCGTGGCCGACCTCACCACCGCTTGAGTCCCGGAGCGGGCTCTCAGCGGACGACGAGGACCGGCACCTCGGACAGGTGCACGACCTTGTGGGCAACGCTCCCCATCAGGAGGCGACCCCAGTCCGAGAGTCCGCGGGTGCCCATGACGATCAGGTCGGCGCCCTCGTCCTTGCACATGTCGAGGATGGCCCGGGAGGTCTGCCCTAGCGGCACGCGGGCGACCTCGCCGCGGACGCTCGTCCCCTCGTCCTTCAGGCGTCGCACGACGCCGTCTACGAGATCCATCGCCTCCTCGGGCGTCTCTGCGTCCACGTCGCCGCCCCAGGTGAGCTCGTGCTCACGCACGTGGAGCACCACCACCTCGCACCGGTAGAGACGGCCGAGGTCGCCGGCGACCGGAACCGCCTTCTCGCTGTGATCGGACCCGTCCACCGCCAGGAGGATCTTCTGGAACACGGCTCCTCCTTCCTCCGCCCGACAGCCTGCAACAGCCGCGTCGGCCCGGTCAGGGCCTCGAGCCCCGCGGGTGCCGGTCCGTTCGGCCCGGGATGACGCGGTAGCGGTCAGGTCGATCGGGCGACGATCACCGAACAAGGCGCGTGCTCGGACGCGTGCCGACTGACACTTCCCAGCAGGACCCTCGTTACCCCGCGGAGCCCTCGATGCCCGACGACGAGCAGGTCGGTGCCGTCGCGACCCGAGGCCGCCACCAGTGCGTGCTCGGGCCGCCCCATGGCCATGTCGCGGATCGGGGTCACGCCGAGCGCGGAGGCGGCGAGCACCGAGGTCTCGAGCTCGGGCGGCGTGGGCTCCTTGGGTTCCAGCGTCCACTCGGCGTCGCGCCCACGGAACACGGGCACGACGTGGAGCAGGTGGAGCTCGGCGCCTGTAGCCGACGCGATCAGGGCGGCCAGCGTCGCCGTCGCGACGGAGGCGTCCGAGCCATCGACGCCGCACGCGATCCGCGACGGGAAGTCCTCGGGAGCGGGACGGGCGATCAGGACCGAGCAGTGCGCTTCGCGGATCACGTGATCCGCCGTGCGGCCGATCCGCAGCGCGCCGTGGAGCACTCCTGCGTCGGGCCCGACGCATAGCAGGTCGACCTGGTGGTCGCGAGCCTCGGTGACCAGGACCTCGGCTGGCTCGCCGGCCAGGATGCGTGGGGCCGCCTGGATGCCGGCCTCGCGCGTGCGGGCGCCGGCACGGTCGAGCGCGGCCTCGGCTACAGCTTCGACGTCGGTGTCGTGCGCGTGGTGCGTGTCGACCACGTACACGAGGTCGAGCGCGGCGCCGGTCGCGGCGGCGAGTCGCCCCGCCTGCCGGGCGGCTTCCTCCGCGCGCTCGGACCCGTCGACCCCGACGAGGATGCGCGAGAAGGCCTGCACCCGTTCCGTCACCGGCCGCCGACCCTGGGCACGAGCACGTTCCAGGGGGTGGGCGTTTCGCTCGCAACCGTGTCGTCCGCGGCGTAGGAGAGACGATCGTTCACGGCGATGACGCCGGGGATCGAGGCCACGAGCCGATCGAGGATCGCAAGCAAGCTCCGCCGCTCGACCTGGCCCCGGATCGTTACGACGCCCTCTCGCACCACGATCTGGATCGTATCCGGATCGATCCACAACGTCCGACGGATCACGTCCTCGCGGATCTCGCGGGCGATCTCAGCGTCCTCTCGGAGGAAGACACGCAGCAGATCCGCCCGCGACACGATGCCGACCAGGTGTCCATCCGCGTCCACGACCGGCAGGCGCTTGACCCGGCCCCGATGCATCCGCCGGGCCGCCTCGCCTGATGTCGCGTCGGGTCCCACGGACAGGACGGGCGTGGTCATGAGCTGGTGCGCCAGCATGCCGGCAGCCTTGGCTCGGTCGGCCGCTCGATGCCGGCCCTCGAACAGGTGCCCGCCCCCGTCCAAGCCTGGGTCCTCCTTCAGGATCAGGTCCCCTTCGGACACGATCCCCACCAGGATCCCGTCGGCGTCCAGGACGGGCAGGGCGCTGACCCCATGCTCCTGCATGAGACGAACGATCTCCTTGAAGGGGGCCAGGGCGTCCACGGTCACGACGTCGGCGGTCATCACTTCGGACACGGTCGGCTTCATGTCGCGTCTCCTCCTGGGCTCCACCGCTCCACCGTAGGCTCGCGACGCCGTGGACCCAACGGCCGACGGTCCCGTTCGGGAAGGTCGCGGGCCCGCGACGCACGGGACACACGGCCCGCTCGAGCCCGAACGGGTTCGCGGTCCCCGGTCGCGATACGCTGGCCGGACGTGGACCGACGCGACGAACTGATCAGCTCCGGCCTGGCCCTTGCCGCCGAACTCGACCTGGGGATCGTGCTCCAGCGCATCATCGACCTGGCGGCCGAGCTGACGGAGGCGTCCTATGGCGCCCTCGGGGTCCTCGGGCCCGACGGCGCCATCCGCGAGTTCGTGACCAGCGGGATCGACCCCGAACAGCGGAAGGCGATCGGCCACGAGCCGAGCGGTCGCGGGATCCTCGGCCTCCTGATCAAGGAGCCGCGCCCGATCCGGATCGCCCGGATCGCCGAGCATCCCGCATCAGCGGGCTTCCCGCCGCACCACCCGAGGATGACCTCTTTCCTCGGTGCACCGGTCACGGCACGTGGTCAGGTGTTCGGCAACATCTACCTGACCGACAAGAAAGGACACCAGACCTTCGACGAGGCGGACGAGCAGGCGCTGGTGGTCCTGGCGGCCCAGGCGGGCACCGCCGTCGAGAACGCCCGGCTGTACGAGGAGGCGCGGACCCGCCAGCGGTGGCTCGAAGCCGTCCGCGAGATCGGCGAGGCGATCCTATCGCGGGCCCACCCGGACGAAGCGCTGCAGATCGTGACCGAGCGAGCGGCCGAGCTCGTGGGCGCCGACACCGCCCTGGTCTCGGTCCCCGACGGGCCGGGGCAGCTGCGCGTGGCGTACGCCCACGGCACGAACGCGTCCAAGCTGCTGGGCATGACGTTCCCGACCGAGGGCTCGATAGCGGGCGACGTGGTCCGGACGCGGCTAGCCGCCGTCGTCGCCAACGCCGCCACCGATGAGCGCGCCTATGGACCGCTGGTCGCGGCGGGCGGCTTCGGACCGGTGGTCATCGTTCCGCTGTCCGCACGCGGGCGAGCGTTCGGCACGCTCTCGGCCGCGAACCTCCTAGGCGGCCGTACGTTCGACGATCAGCAGGTAGCACTCCTGTCGACCTTCGCCGACCAGGCGGCGGTGGCGCTCGAGTACGCGCGCGCGCAGCAGGAGGTCGAGCGGCTCGCCGTGCTGGAGGACCGGGAACGGATCGCCAAGGAGCTGCACGACGGTGTGATCCAGGCGCTGTTCGCCGTGGGGATGGGCCTCGAGGCCGCGGCGATGATGGCCGGCGACGAGGAACTGTCGGCTCGGCTCGAGGGTGGGGTGAACGAGCTCGACCGCGTGATCCGGGACCTCCGCAACTACATCTTCGGACTCCGGCCGGGGATCCTGGCCGACCGCGAGCTGGACAAGGCACTGCGAGCGCTGGGCGAGGAGTTCCAGTCCCGCAGCGGGGTGCTGACGATCGTGGACGTCGACGAGGAGATCGCCGCGGCTCTGGCATCGATCGCCGCCGACGTCGTTCAGCTCACCCGCGAAGCCCTGTCGAACGTGGGGCGCCACGCGGAGGCCGCGACCTGCCGTGTATCGCTGCGGCACCACGACCACATCGCGGTCCTGGAGGTCGACGACGATGGCCGCGGCTTCGACCCCGACACGACCCGCCGCGGCGACGGCCTGACCAACCTGGAGGACCGCGCCGAGGCCCTGGGCGGGAAGACCTCGATCGGGTCCGGGCCCGCCCAGGGCACCACGGTGCGGATCGAGCTGCCGCTCTAGCTACTGAACGACCAGCGCAGTCACCATCCCGTACATGCCTTCAGGTCCCTCGACGTGCGGGAGGATGTGGCAGTGGTACGCCCACACCCCCGGGTGGTCGGCCTCGACCAGGATGTCGAACCGCTGCCCCGGAGCCACCGCGAGCGTATCCGCCATGTAGGGCTGGGCCAAGACGAACCCGTCCTCGGCGACCACCTGGAAGTGGTAGCCGTGCAGGTGCATCGGGTGGATCTGCGCCCCGTCGTTCGATAGATGGATCAGCACGTCGTCCCCGAGCTCAGCGACGATCGGCTGGGTGGCGGGGAAGCCCTTTCCGTTCAACACGAAGCCCGTGGGGCCGTCCCCGAGGAACATCGTCTGTTCGACGTCCACGCCGCCGTAGAGGCGGTCGAACCCGCCCCTCGGCTCGATGTAAAGGGCTCCGTACAGGCCCCTGCCGACCTGCTCGGTCGAGTTGAAGTGCGAGTGGTACACGTACATGCCCGCGGGGTCGACCACATCGAACTCGTACGTGAAGAACCCGCCCGGCATGATCGGGTCCTGCGTGATGTACGGAACCCCGTCCATCTCGTTGGGCACGGTAACGCCGTGCAGGTGCATGGTCGTGGGTTGCGTCATCTCGTTGCGAACCACGATGCGCACCCGATCGCCGGGGTTCACGCGGAGCTCGGGCCCGGGGATCTGGCCGTTGAAGGCCATCCCGTCGATGAACACGCCGGGCTCGGTCTCCCACTGGACCTCGGTCGCCGTGAGCTCGAACGCCTTCACGCCGCCCTCCACGACGGGCTCGAGCGGCTGGTTGCCGAGCGCCTCGGTCTCGGCCGGGAACGCGAGCACGCCCGCCTCGTGGCCGTCGAGCATCTCCTGCACGCTCACCCCGCCGTGGTCTATCGAGCCGGTCGCACCGCTCGCGCTCGTCGTCCCGGTGGCACCGGCGGCGGTCCCGGAGACCTCGTCCACGACCAACGAGCCGATCATCCCGGCCTCCACGTGGCCGGGAACGGTGCAGTACACCTTGTACTCGCCGGCCTGCAGCGCGGGGACCTCGAGGGTCTCGGTGTCACCGTTGGCGAGCTCCCGCGTCTGGATCACGCCCTCCCCGGTGTCCACCGCGAAGGTGTGCGGCGCGGTTCCGTCGTTCCTAGCCCTGAACGTCAGCGTCTGACCCGCCGGGGCATGGATCAGGCCCGGGTCGATCGCGAACTCAGTGAGCACCACCGTGAAGGTCGTCGACGCCCCTGCCGCCTCCGCTCCCGTCGCCCCCCCACCATCCTCGTCTCCGCCCGTGCAGGCCGCGGCGACGAGGATCAGCACCACGATCCCGGGCAGCGCCAGGGTCCGTCGCGTCCTTCCACCCATGCCATCCCTCCTCCTCGTATCGGACAAGCATCCAACACATGACCGAGTAGGAAACGGGATGGACGATGAGCTCCGGAGGGCCGGAGGGCCCGGGTCGACCTAGGTCGAGGTCCCGGGACCCATGTTCGTGAGCTCGCGGACGGCGTGCACGAGCTCGTCGCGCTCGGGATGGCGGTGCAGGCGGACGAGCTGCCCGGGCACCTCACCGCCCGGGTGCGAGCCGAGCGCCACGATCTTGTGCCCACCGAACAGGTAGAGCGCCAGGAGCTCCTCGGCGGCCGTACCTCGCACGACGGCCTCGCTCTCGAGGCTCATGTCGAGGACCACCACCGAGGCCTCGGCGGCTAGCGCGCACGCGCCACCGCGGGATCCTACGCACGTGTAGTCGGGGCCGGTGGGACCCGGACAGGTCGCGACCTCGAACCCGGCCTCTTCGAACCACGATGCGAGCCGGTCTCGCTCGGCTTCATCGGCCTGCACCAGCAGGACGGTGTCGGGAAGACGCTGGTCGGACATCCCTCCCGAGTCTCCTCCCCGGCCCGGGCCCGCGGCTGTGCTCGAGGTCCCTCGCGGCTCGGGTCGTTCGACCCTCCGGCCCCCACCGAGCGCTCCCCCATCCTGTCCGCACATGTTCATCAGGTACTACCTCGAACTGGCGGTCCCCTTCGAGGCCGTGGAACGCGCGCTCCTGGACGAGCCCGCTACCTGGGTCCCCGGGATGGCGCTCGATGCTGAGGCTGGGGGACAGCGCCTGCTGGCCGAGGTCGGCTTCGAGGTCGACGCGGCCCGCCGCGTCGACAAGGAGGTCGAGATCGAGATCGGCAAGCCGTACGTGATCCCGGCCAAGACGATGCTGCCTATCACCTGGAGGGCCACGGCGGCCGGGCGGATCTTCCCGCAACTCGAGGCCGACATCGAGATCGCGCCCCTGGGAGTCAGCCGGACCCAGCTGTCCATCAGTGCCCGGTACCGGCCGCCACTTGGTCCTGTGGGGCGCGTGCTCGACAAGGCCCTGCTCCACCGGGTGGCCGAGGCCACCGTGAAGGATTTCTTGGACCGGGTCGGCGAACGCTTGGCGGCTCGCGTCTCCCACGGCGTCGACGGCTAGGATTAGCCGTATGACCCGCTCCTCCAAACAGCCTCCGCTGCGCGTCCTGCTCGTCGACGACCACGAGGTCGTGCGTGGCGGGATCAAGGCCCTCCTGCAGGCGACCGAGGACATCGTCGTCACCGGCGAAGCCGCGACGGTGCGCGAGGCCGTCGATGAGGCCGATCGCACGCGCCCCGACGTGGTGGTCATGGACGTCCGCCTCGCCGACGGGAGCGGTATCGAGGCCACCCGCGAGATCCGCGCCAAGCATCCGAAGACCCAGGTCGTCATGCTGACCTCGTTCGCCGACGACGAGGCCCTGTTCGCCTCGATCATGGCCGGGGCCTCGGGCTACGTGCTCAAGCAGGTCCGAAGCGGCGAGCTCGTGCGTGCCATCCGCACGGTGGGCAAGGGGGAGAGTCTGCTGGACCCCGCCGTGACCAGCGCGGTCCTGGACCGCCTGCGCAAGGGGAAGCACCTGTTGAAGGACGAGCGCCTGGCCCGCCTGTCGCCGCAGGAGGAACGGATCCTGTCCCTGGTCGCCGACGGCAAGACCAATCGCGAGATAGGCGATGAGCTCAACCTGGCCGAGAAGACGGTCAAGAACTACGTGTCGAGCATCCTGTCCAAGCTCGAGGTCGCTCGCCGGGCCGAGGCCGCCGCCTACCTGGCCAGGCACACGACGACACCCGGCACTCAGGGCTGACTCCCGCCCGAAGGTCCCGAGCGCCCGGGTCCAAGGACCCGCACGCCGGGCGAACGTCCCAGTCGGCAAGGGGCCATCGGCCTCCTAGAGCTACTCGCTCAACGTTTCATGCTGGCTCCACCGGGAAGCTGTTCGGCAAGGAGAGTGTCTCGAGCAAGGAGGAGGTCCCCCAGCTT
>Ga0209642_10000716_pt1 | contig 21619 bp, 17 predicted proteins | sample RifCSP19_2_FD_184025 | JGI IMG/M metagenome (GOLD analysis project Ga0209642, IMG submission 184025) | Soil microbial communities from Rifle, Colorado - Rifle CSP2_sed 19_2 (SPAdes) (version 2) | ecosystem: Environmental > Terrestrial > Deep subsurface > Rock core/Sediment | place: Rifle... | reverse complement strand
AAGATGAACTTACTGTTGAAAAAAAGATAAAGGAAAAAGAAGAGATTGTGGAAAGTCTGCTTACGCCAGGGCACAAGGCTTGTTCCGGCTGTGGATTAGCCTTAGCTGCTAGGACAGTGATGAATACCGCAGGAAAAGATATAATTGTAACTGCAGCTACCGGGTGTCTAGAGGTTTTCTCTACCTCCTATCCACATTCAGCCTGGAAGATGCCCTGGATACATTCTTTATTCGAAAACTCAGCTGCAGTGGCAGCAGGAATAGAGGTAGCTTTAAAAGCTCTGGGCCGGGAAAAGGAAGCGAAAGTCATCGCCCAGGGCGGAGATGGAGCAACTGCTGACATAGGGATAGGTTGTCTTTCCGGGATGTTTGAAAGAGGGCATAACATCTTATATGTCTGCTATGATAATGAAGCCTATATGAATACCGGAGTGCAGAGAAGCGGCTTGACTCCTTTTGAAGCCTGGACCTCTACCAGTCCCTCAGGAAAAGTCTCCTGGGGAAACCCGACCGAAAAGAAGAATATGCCGGCTATAGCTGCAGCTCACGGTATTCCTTATGTTGCAACTGCATCAGTTGCCTATCTAAAAGATCTGGAGAAGAAAGTAAAGAAGGCTCTGGATATCGTTGGTCCAAAATATTTACAAATTCACGCACCCTGCCCTCTGGGCTGGGCACACGAGCCCTGGGATACCATTAAAGTGGCTAAACTTGCAGTTCAAACCGGACTTATCCCTATTTACGAGATGGAAAATGGTGTAATCACCTCAGTTCGCAAAATAGCCAAGAAAGCGCCAGTTGAGGAGTATTTGAAACTCCAGGGACGGTTCAAACATCTGTTCAAAAAGCCTGGTTTTGAGAAGGAGCTGGAAAGAATTCAGGCGATGGCAGATGCGACTATAAAAAAGTTCAATCTGACGTAAGGAGAACGATTTTCCTTGAAAACCGATAGCACAGGTTTGAAAAAGCCTGTGCTATTTCTGTCTGTGGAAAAAAGAATATGCTTTTCAAATAGAAAAAGATTGGAAAACCGGGATTCGTTGAATATCTTCAATTGTAGCGGAGGTCTTCAGACCTCCTTGGTCTGGGAAGCAGGTAGGGGCAGACCTGTGTGTCTGCCCTGAAACTTGGGCGAACACATAGGTTCGCCCCTACGGATTGAAGGAAAGGAGATTTCAAATCTATGTTAACTAAAGAGCAAAGAATAGCCAGCGCTGAGAAACCGGGTAAAGATGCTTTAAGATTGCATCCCTTCTACAAGGGGAAAATCGAGATAGCGCCGAAATGTATTATCCGGGATTTTAACGATTTTGCAATCTGGTATACTCCAGGGGTTGCCCAACCCTGTAAAGAAATCGCCAAAGACCCTAACAAGGTTTACGAACATACCAATAAAGGGAATGCAGTAGCAGTGGTTTCAGACGGGACAAGGGTTTTAGGTTTGGGAGATATCGGTCCTGAGGCCGGGCTTCCGGTGATGGAAGGGAAAGCTTTATTATTCAAATATCTTGGCGGTGTGGATGCCTATCCTATCTGCGTTGAGACCAAAGACCCGGATGAGCTGATCAAAGTGGTCAAACTTATCCAGCCCTCTTTTGGCGGGGTGAATTTAGAGGACATCGCGCAGCCGAAATGCTTCTATATCCTGGACAAGCTCAGACAAGAAGCTCACATTCCGGTATGGCATGATGACCAGCAGGGGACAGCAGCAGTCAACCTGGCTGGCTTGATCAATTCCCTGAAGATCGTGGGGAAGAAACTGAATGAGGTCAAAATCGCTATGGTAGGAGCTGGAGCAGCTAATACCGCTACTTTAAGACTCTTCCTGGCTGCAGGGGTCGATGCAGGCAAAGTGATTATGACGGATTTGAACGGGATTCTTCATTCTGACAGGAAGGATTTTGAAAAAAGCGATCCCAGGTACAGGTTCTGCCAGATAACCAATAAGGATAAAAGAAAGGGTGGTATTGCCGAGGCGATGAAAGGGGCAGATGTGGTCATTGCCCTTTCTGCACCTGGTCCGGGGGTTATCAAAAAAGAGTGGATAGCAGATATGGGTAAAGACCCCATAGTCTTCGTCTGTGCCAATCCAGTGCCAGAGATCTGGCCCTGGGAGGCAAAAGAGGCTGGTGCCAGAATAGTCGCCACAGGCAGGTCTGATTTCCATAACCAGATAAATAACTCCTTAGGTTTTCCAGGAATTTTCAGGGGGACCTTGGACGTGAGAGCCAAGACTATCACTGACGAGATGGTGATAGCTGCCGCTCATGAGCTGGCTCAAACCGCACAGGATAAGGGGATAAATGAGGAGTATATCATCCCCACGATGGAGGATCCGGAGGTTTATACCCGGGAGGCAGTGGCAGTCGGGTTAAAAGCGATTGAGCAAGGGCTGGCAAGAATAAAGCCTTCGAGGACTGAGCTTATCGAACAGGCAAACAGGATGATAAGAAGAGCCAGGGAACAGGCTAATATCTTGATGAGCTCGCATTTGATTCCAGCACCGCCAGAAGAATAAAAAGGGAAGAAATAAGACGTGAGACGTAAGATGAAGAGGCTAAAGTCTAAAGGCTATAGTCTTGAGTCAAAAACCAAATAGAGGGAAAAATGTAGCGTCGGGTTTTATGCCCGGCGAATAAGAAACGCATGTAAATTGGCGTAGAGACGCATAGCATGCGTCTCTGTAGTAGATACAGAAATGGTAGGGGCACGACATGTCGTGCCCCTACAAAAAACAATTTCAGGGTGTAAAGATGAGCAAGAAAAAATCAATCAAAGATCAGAAAAACCTGGTGATGGTTTTCACCGGGAATGGCAAAGGGAAAACCACCTCTGCCTTAGGGATGGCTATGCGCGCAGCAGGGCAGAAAAAAAAGGTACTGATGGTTCAATTCATCAAGGATTTCCTGGATTATGGTGAGATAAAGTTCTCCAAGAGATTTCCGCGAGATATCGAGATTTACTCGATGGGTAAAGGTTATGTGGGAATCTTAGGAGATAAACTTCCTTTGTCCGAGCACAAAAAAGCAGCCAGACGAGCTTTAGAATTTGCCAGAAAACGCGGATCCTCAGGCAAGTATTTTATGATAATCTTAGATGAGATCAATGTGGCTCTGAATCTGAGATTGCTCAAGATGGACGAGTTAATCAAGTTCATAAAAAAGTTGCAGAATAAAGTCCATCTGGTTTTGACTGGCAGAGATGCTCCTAAAAAATTAATTCAGGTTGCGGATTTGGTTACTGAGATGAAGGAGATTAAACATCCTTTCAGAAAAGGGATACTGGCTCAGGAAGGGATTGAATTCTGAAAAAAAGGTCATAGGTTGTAGGTAATAGGAAATAGATGAATTGTAGCGTCGGGCTTTATGCCCGACGTGAATTTAACTTTGCTGGTGAGGACACCAACAAAGAGCGAATGTGCTTCTTGCTGGTCTCCCGACCAACGACCCCAGCAAATGTAGCGGAAGGCCTCAAGGTCTTTAGACTTTTAGCCTTCCATTTTATTTATTATTATTAACACGTGCGGGAATCTAAAGATAAATGTTGATAGTGGAACCAAACAACTAATAATCAACAACAAGTTTGTCAGCTAACTCTGAGAGTACTCTTCTAATACCAATATCTGTTAAACAGAAATCTCCATTTGTTAATTTGTAAATCTGTCGTACTTTGGAAGAGATTAAATATTCTATAGCTTTTGTTACAGAGGTAGGTGATTTTTGCACAAAACGGCCCAGTGCAGACCGATTTAGTCCTGAATCACCTGAATAATATAAAAGCAAAAGAATTTCTTCTTCTGTTGAACAATCAGTTCGCTGAAGCAATAAGCAGTCCTCAAATTTCTTTATGGAAGGGATTTCATATTTCAAAATCTGTTTGATTAACTTCGCTACCTCTTTTCGATCACCTTTCCAAAATAATCTCAAAAACTCAGAAAGTATCCATCTACAACTATCTACTAAATATTTTGAATCTAGATGATTAGCATCATATTCTGGATCGATATGAACTGCACCTCTATCACTTCTAAATTTATAAATAGCCCTCAATACTTTGCAGGTGTGCAATGACGATTTTCTATCTGGATAAGAATGCTTGTTATTATTTTTTAACTCCTCCACGTATTGCAAGCATTCGTTTACAGATTTCCTTGTAGCTAAATTACCAGAATCTAGATGATATAAAATTCGTGCAGCAGCTTCTGTGAATTGACCTCCATCTAAAGTAGCTGGTTCCCAATCACTCAAGATAAATCTCTTTTCTTGAGAAATATATTCATCTAATAATTGAGTTGCTAATATATTATCAAGGGGTGGCGAAACTTCATTTATGATTTTTGTTTTATCAATTAAAGTCATTTTTTATTTGTTTTTTTAGGTTGTTCGCTTCCTACATTTTTCAAGTGTTCTTCACCATCAGGCGTTATTTTCCATACTTTTTCTTCGGGATCGAACATTACTAACCCCTCACTTACTATTTTTCGGATATTATTCACAGTGGAATATTTTATAGTTGTGTATAAACGTTTATTAAGTATATATGCAATTTCATGATTATTTAACCCATCTACATTGAACTTCTTAACAGCTGCTAAAACCCAAAGACATTTCTCCCATCTCTTTTTGCAAAGCTTATATAAAACCAGATTTTTTATTTTTCCTGTAATGTTAAGTTTTTTGATATCGTCCCTTACTTGTTCAATTGAAAAAAATGTGCTTGTACTAGATTTGGTTTTAGGTTTTCTTTTATCACCTTGCTTCGTTTTTTTCTTTTTTCGTCCTCCCTTTTCGATTTGTTCCCCGAATTCTTGATTAAGCAATTTCTCAAATGCAATTTTCTTTAATTCTTGATCCTTAATAACAGAGACTTCCTCTTCTAATTTTTTTAATATTTCTCGCCTTTCCATATTTTACCTCCACATAAATACTTAAAGTCGTTTTCTCAATTAAGTCTCATATCTGAGCAATTTGAGAAAAGAAATATTTATTACCTAACTATAGCTAAAAACCGTGAAAAGCCTAGCCATTTACACCGATAAGTGTAATATTTTACACCCACTTTGTCAACAGAATTTAGTTAAAAAGACTTAAGAATCTCCAGGTAACAATTTCAAGATTTATTAATTATTTTCCTCCAGATACTTCAGCGCCATAGTTGCGGCAATCACTCCATCTGCCACTGCGGTAACTATCTGCTTGACATCTTTCATTCTCACGTCACCTGCTGCGAAGACACCAGGGACTGAGGTGCAGGAGTTCTCATTACAGATGACATAGCAGTAAGGATCGCAGTCGACTTTTCCCCGCAAGAATTCAGTTTTTGGCACTAATCCTACGTAGAAAAAGACGCCCTGAGCGGGGATCACCATTTTCTCCTTGGTCTTCAGATTAATGGCAGTTACGGATTCCACTTTATCCTTACCATCAATGGAGACCAGCTCATGCTCATAGTAAAATTTCATCCTGGGCTCTTTCAGTGCCCTCTCCATCAGTATTTTTTCCGCATTGTGACATTGAAGGCGTTCCACAAAGGTGATGCTCTTTACAAACCGCAAAAGATAGAGTCCTTCCTGAACCCCGGAATTTCCGCATCCCACTATCACTATATCCTTATCTTTGAAAAATGGACCGTCACAAGTGGCGCAATAAGATACACCCCTGCCTTTAAATTTCTCCTCCCCCGGGATACCGAGTTTGCGGGGCTCGTTTCCAGTGGCTAAAATTATAGCGTGTGCACGATACTTTCCCTGAGAGGTCTTGATAATCTTAGGCTCAGATTTGAGGTCCACTTCCACCACTTCCTCCAGAACTATCCTGGTTCCGAATTTCCTGGCATGATCCTCAAATTTTTTCGCAAGGTCCAGCCCGGTTATACCTTCCGGGAAGCCGGGATAGTTTTCCACCCAATCGGTAATCGAGATCTGTCCTCCGGGCAGATTTTTTTCTATCAAAAGAGTATCCAGCCTGGCTCTTCCAGCGTAAAGCGCTGCAGATAGTCCTGCAGGGCCCCCGCCCAGGATTATCAAATCATAAATCTTCCCCTTATCCTCCGGATGTTTACTTTCCATAGGAGTTTTGAAGAATAATTCCGGCATTTTATCCTCTGAGTTTAAAAATGAACTTAAGATAATGTTACTGATTTCTCAAAACAGCCATTTGGCTTGATTTTTGTGCCTCCACAGGTTAAATTTATCCCGCCTGTGACGGATTGCTTAAAAATTAATTTTACGGATAATTTTTGTCATTGTCAATTAAAAAATAATAAAGATTATGACGGATTACGAATAACGAATGACAGATAAAGACAAAGAAGCGTGAGCGTAAAGAAAGAAAAAAAGGGTAGGGGCGGGGTTTCCCCGCCCAAAGCTCTCAGTTGGTGTCCTCACCAACTGAGCCTCATCGAGCAGAGCACCAAAGGAACCTCGTTGGTCAGGAGACCAACGAGAAGCATAGTTAACGTTGGGCATAAAACCGGACGCTACGGACTTATAAAGATTATTACGGATTACGAATGACGAATGACGGATAAAGACAAAGAACCGTGAGCGGGGAGAAAGAAACTGTAGGGGCGAGATTTCCTCGCCCAAAGCTCTCAGTTGGTGTCCTCACCAACTGAGCCTCATCGAGCAGAGCACCAAAGGAACCTTGTTGGTTCGGAGACCAACAAGGAGCAAAAGAATTGGTCGTTGGTCAGGAGACCAACGAGAAGCATAGTTAACGTCGGGCATAAAGCCCGACGCTACGAACTGTCATTGCGAGGAGCCCGTAGGGCGACGAAGCAATCTTTATAGAGTAAACAGATTGCTTCGTTCCGATAAATCGGGACTCGCAATTACAAAAAAATATGAAAATCAAAAGAGAAAGACTTCCTCTCTGGCTAAAGGTCAAACCTCCGTTAGGGGAAAATTATAGAAAGGTCAAGTCTCTTTTATCCTCGCTTGATCTGCATACGGTCTGTCAGGAGGCGAACTGTCCGAATATCGGGACCTGCTTTGAGGAAAAGACCGAAACCTTCCTGATCTTAGGCAGAATTTGCACCCGTGGATGTAGTTTCTGTGATGTGGATAGAGGAGTCCCGTTATCTTTAGATGTCTCAGAACCTCTGCATATCGCTGAAGCTGTAAAAATATTAGGTTTAGAATATGTAGTCATCACCTCAGTAACCAGGGATGATTTGGAAGATGGAGGAGCTTCGCACTTTGCTGAAGTGATAAAAAAGATAAGAGAATCAAATCTGGAATGTAAAGTAGAGGTTCTGGTCCCGGATTTCAAGGGTGACTTTGAATCATTGAAGATCGTTCTCAGGGAAAAACCTTTCGTTTTGAATCATAACCTGGAGACGGTGAAAAGACTTTATCCCATAGTCAGAAAAGGCGCGGATTATCAAAGGTCTTTGAATCTGCTTGGAGCTTCAAAGGATTATGACAGTTCCATCCTGACCAAGTCCGGAATTATCATCGGTATGGGGGAGGAATGGGAGGAGATAATCGAGCTGATGCAAGACCTAAAAGACATCAAGTGTGACCTGCTCACTATAGGACAGTATCTTTCTCCTTCGGATAAACATCTGCAAGTGAAAAAATATTATCCGCCTGAGGATTTTTACGAATTGAAAAGGATTGGTGAGAAAATGGGTTTTACGAAGGTGGAATCCGGACCATTGGTGAGAAGCTCGTATCATGCGAGAGAACAGGTAAAAGGCTAAAGTCTTAAGGCTATAGGCTAAAGGCAAGGAGAAAGCACTGCTCTCCGTTGGTGTCCTCACCAATCCGCCAGAGGCGGATTGGTCGGGAGACTAACAAGGAGCCGGGCAGGAAGTGTTATTTTGTCATTCTGAGCCCGCAGGGCGAAGAATCTGTCGAATTTGACCTTGAGGTAGATTCTTCGGTCGTTCCGCCTTCGGCGGAGACTCCCTCAGAATGACAGGTGAGAAAAAAATCGTGGTGGAAACTAAAGAGCAAAAAGTTTTAGACCTGACTTCAGGAGATATCACCAGGAATATCCTTCATCTTGCCTGGCCTGCGGTTACCTCGATGTTCCTAGAGACTTTCTTCTCAATTGCCAATGCTTTCTGGGTAGGAAAATTAGGAGCAACCTTCTTAGCCGCGGTGATCTCCTCGGTCTTTGTCATCTGGATCATATATTCCTTAGCCGCAATTATCTCTATCGGAGTGGTGGCATTAGTCTCAAGGTCTATCGGAGCGAAAGACCCGAATCAGGCATCCTACATCTCAGAACAGGCTTTCCTTTTAGCGATAATAAGCTCGTCTCTTTTGGCCATTGCGGGGATAATCCTGACTCCTCAGTTTTTCTATCTGATGGGAACTGAAAAGGAGGTTACCTTAATAGGAACAAAATATCTCCGCATAATCTTTTTAGGTGCTCCACTTTTTTTCCTGATAGATATCTTAAGCGGTGTCTTCAGAGCCTCAGGAGATACCAAGACCCCTTTAAAGGTGGCCCTGATAGCAGTGAGCTTTAATATCTTATTAGATCCGGTCTTGATCTTCGGTTTGGGTCCTTTTCCTAAGATGGGAGCATCCGGGGCAGCAATAGCTACAGTTATTTCCCAATTCTTAGCTGTGATGCTTTTTAAAAGTTACATAGTTAAAGGAAAACTTCCTTTCAGGTTAAGTTTAAAACATCAGCCAAAACTTGAGCTTAAAACGATCTACCGGATTGTCAAAATTGGAGCACCGACCTCAATTGCTGGAATAGTCTTCAGCCTGGTCTATTTATTTCTAAATAAGATAACTGCTCATTTTGGAACTGATGCTATTGCGGCTTTAGGCATAGGAAACAGGTCTGAATCTTTATCCTACCTTACCTGTTTTGGCTTTTCTATGGCGGCGGCTGCCTTAGTTGGCCAGAACTTAGGTGCGAAAAAACCGGAAAGGGCTGAGAAATCAGCCTGGAGAACAGTCTTTATTGTGGTCTTGATTACCGGGTTTATCTCAATAATGTTTATTTCTTTTCCTAAATATATTTCGGCGTTCTTCATATCAGATGAGAAGGTTATTAAAATTGGAATTAATTACCTGCGAATTATGGCTCTATCTCAAATCTTTATGGCAATAGAGATAGTTCTGGAGGGAGCTTTTTCCGGGGCAGGTAATACCTTTCCACCGATGATAGTCTCAGTGCCTGGCTCTATTTTGAGGATTCCCTTAGCTTACCTGTTAGCCATAAAACTAAATTTAGGTGTAGCTGGAGTCTGGTGGGCGATAACCTTGACCTCCATTGCCAAGGGGGCAGTTTTAGCTTTCTGGTTTAAGTTGGGAAAGTGGAAGACTAAGAGAATATAATAAAAAAAGGTTCAAAGGTGGTCTGCTCCCTGTTGGTGTCCCCACCAACAGGGAAGAGCATTGTTGGTCTGGAGAAGAGGAATTTAAGAATTGGTCGTTGGTCAAGAGACCAACGACAAGCAGAACTGTGCTCTCCATTGGTGTCCCCACCAATCCGCCAGAGGCGGATTGTCTATAGACACATTGAGCCTTGTTGGTCAGGAGACCAACAAGGAGCAAGACGATGCTCTAGGTTGGTGTCCTCACCAACCGAGGGGTAGAATTATATGAAACAACAAGTAAAAGATTTTGAAAAAGAGCATCTTTTCTTTGTCACTTCTACCATTATTAAATGGGTTCCTATTTTTCAAGATGTTATCTATGCTGATATAATCTTAGATAGTCTGAATTTTATTACCAGGAATGAATGGGGTAATATTTATGCATTTGTTTTAATGCCGGACCACCTTCATCTTATTCTAAAAATCTTAGGCGAGAATAGAATGGAAAAAGTAAACCAGAATTTCCATAAATTTACTGCCAACCGGATAATTAAGGTTATGAAAGAAGCAGATCCTCATTTATTGAGTAAATTTATGGTGAAAAAGAAAGATAGATTATATCAAATCTGGGAGAGGGACACTAACTTTCAGAATATCTATTCAGCTAAATTCCTATTACAGAAAGCTGAATATATTCATAATAATCCGATTCAACCTGAATGGAGATTAGTTGATTATCCAGAGGACTACCCTTATTCAAGCGCAGCCTATTACTTATCCGAGAAACCTTTTAAGTTCTTTAAATTGACCGATCTTAGAGACCTTGTATAATTGGTCGTTGATCAGGAGACCAACGACCAGCATTCCCTCGCTTTCCGTTGGTGTCCCCACCAACGGAGCCTCGTTAATCAAAGCACCAAAGGAACCTTGTTGGTCTGGAGACCAACAAGGAGCAGATGCAGAACTTACTTGACTTCTCTTTTCTGAAAAGTTTAATTATGCTTGATGATCAGGCTTAAGGTTGAAAGAGTAAAATAGAGCAACAGTTGAAAAGAAGATGCCAATTACTGGCTTAATATATCACCCCGATTATCTGAAACATGAGACCGGAATAGGTCATCCGGAAAACCCTTCCCGGCTTTCCTTTCTGATGGACCACCTGGAGAAGAAAAAGTACCTTCCGGAGATGGAGCATATTGAGCCGCATAATCCCTCTTTGGAGTGGGTAAAGAAGATTCACCTACGGGAATATATCCAGATGGTAGAAGAGTTCTCCAGACATGCTCCCAGCCATCTGGATGCGGATACGGTTATCACCTCAGAAACTTACCGGGTCGCTCTTTTAGCTGTGGGAGGGGTTTTAGCAGGAGTAGATGGTGTGTTACAGGGAAAAGTCAAAAACGCCTTCTGCGCGGTCCGTCCTCCGGGTCACCATGCTGAGCCAAACAGGGGGATGGGATTCTGCATTTTCAACAATGTGGCCGTGGGAGCAAGATATGTGCAGGAAAGACATGGCTTGAAAAAAGTGCTGATTGTGGACTGGGATGCGCATCACGGAAACGGCACTCAAAAAGCTTTCTATTCTGACCCCTCAGTATATTATTTCAGCATTCACCAGTATCCTTTCTATCCCGGCACCGGAAAAGAAGGCGAAAAGGGGCAGGGGGAAGGTCTGGGTTATACCTTGAACATTCCTATGTTTGCCGGGAGCGGGGATTTAGAGTATATAGAGGTTTTTGAGACCATACTTTATCCGGCGGCTTTGAAATTCGTCCCGGATTTTATTTTCATCTCCGCAGGTTTTGACGGGCATAAGGATGATCCGCTGACCAATCTCAATCTGACAGAAAAAGGGTTTAAAAGAATAACCCAGGTGGTAAAAAGATTAGCAGAGGAAACCTGTCAGGGAAAGATAGTCTCAGTCCTGGAGGGCGGGTATAATCTCAAAGCCTTAGCTTCTTCAGTTGAAGCTCATCTTCAGGTCTTAATGGACAAGGATCAAAATGAAAATAAAAAATCGGAATGATTTTTCGAGCGTTCCTCAAAGGATGAGATGAACGGAAAATTTAAACCGATTAAGTTGTTCCTGTTAATTTTTCTCTTTACGGTTTTCCCTTCTCAAATCCGGGCAGACTACATCCCAATAGCTTCTTACAAGATCGACGTCCGGTTGGATGTTAAAAAGAAGTTAATCTCCGGGCAGGAGAAAATCTCCTTTTTGAATACCTCCACCAAAGACCTTGATACCCTGTATCTCCACCTTTTTCCGAATGCTTTTTCCTCAGACTCGACCATTTTTGTCAAAGAAAGCGGATATCTCAAAGAACTGATGAAGAAGGAAGAATACCAGGGGTATTTAAAGATAAAAACAGTCGAGGATGAAAGAGGGGAAATCAGCTATAAGTTGAATGAAACGTTGATGAGCATATCCCTGCCTGAGCCTCTGAAACCGGGCAAAAAAATCGAGCTGTCTTGCGAATTTGAGCTGAAGTTACCGAAGATCAGCTTCCGCCTGGGGTATGATGAGGATAACTTTCTTCTGTGCGAGTGGTTCCCCAAAATGGCTGTGCTGGAGCAAGATGGCACCTGGAGAAATTTCCCCAATCATTATATGACCGAGTTCTTCTCGGATTTCGGGACCTATGATGTCTCCATCACTCTTCCTCTAAAATATGTCATCGACGGAACAGGTTATGTCACCGCTGAAAAGAATAATCCTGATTCCACAAAGACGGTTAGTTTTCACGCTGAGAAAGTGCATGATTTCGCCTGGGCTGCCTCTCCCGACTTTAAGGTCAGGAAAGTAAACATAGATGGGGTTGAGGTGGTTTTCCTCTTTCTGCCAGGAGATTTATATAGATTCCCCAGATGGGTAAAAGGGGTTGAGGCGGTTCTCAAATATTGTAATTCACACTTTGGAAAATACCCATATAAAAAATTAGTTGTAGCAAATAGTAGCATAGGTTTAGGCGGAGCTATGGAATCCCCGATGTTTATAACCATGCCTCCGGATTTGCCTTTTACTCCAGAAAACGTAAGGCTGGATGAGTGGATTATTATCCACGAACTGGCGCACCAGTGGTGGTACGGGATAGTGGCTTCAAATGAAGCTGAGGAAGCCTGGCTGGACGAGGGGATGACCACTTACACTACTCGAAAAATCATGGAAAACGAATATGGGATAATGGGAAATATCATTGACCTGTGGGGAGTGAAAATTTCTGATGAAAATCTGACTAAGCTGGTATATTCTACTTCGGCTAAAGTGGATCCCATAGTCAAGCCCTCCTGGGAGTTCTTAAGTGTGGCCTCCTATGGGGTCAACGTCTATTATAAAACTTCGCTGGTGCTGGACCTTCTGGAGAATCTCGTCGGGAAGGAAAAAATGGATAGTTTTCTTAAAGAATATTATAATCAATTCCAATTCAAACATCCAAAAACAGATGATTTCATTAAATTGGCTGAAAAAGTGACAGACCAAAACTTAGATGGTTTCTTTAGAGATTGGTTTTACGATACAAAGACCTGCGATTACGAGGTAAGAAAGATAAAAAGCGAAGAAAAGGGAAATTCCAAAAAAGACAAGCTCTACCAGACGACTGTGGAATTGAGGAGAAATGGTGATATAATTATGCCAGTAGATGTTTTGATTGAATTAGAAAATGGAGAGAAGATCAGGCAGACCTGGGACGGAAAGGAAAAATGGTATAAATTTAAAATTGATACTAAAGCAAAGATCAAATCAGCGATTGTGGATCCGGAGAACAAAATAGTTCTGGATTTGAATGTCAATAACAATGCACTTTCTGTTAAACCTCACCGCTGGCCGGTTTTTAAGTTTTTGTCGGATTATCTTTTCTGGATGGAAAGCTGTATTCAGTGGATAGTGGATTTTTTCTAAAAAAAGGTGGTAGGTTGTAGGTAATAGATGATAGGTAGTAGGTAAAAGATGGTTATGTGGGAAGCGTTCAGGAATGGCATTGCCAGAGTTTGGGAGAATAAAATCTTGGCTCTGATCTTGTTTTTATTCAAGGTGTTTTTTGCATTTTGTCTTTTGATCCCTGCCTATTACATGTTCGCCAGAACTTTCTCCTTGTCTCCTTTGGCTAATAATTTTCTTAAGGGGTATGATTTTTCTCTGCTGGTGGATTTCTTTACTTACTGGAACAAGAGCATAGGCTTATACCGGGTTTTATTTCTTTTTATCATTTTAATCTCTATACTCGGTTATATATTCCTCTCCGGAGGTTTGTGGGGAGCACTCTTCCAAAATCTAAGAGAAGGCAAACAGAGATTCAAAGGTGAAAAATTCTTCGGAGACTGCGGTAAATATTTCTGGAGCTTTTTTAAGATTTTCATTTTCATTTGTGTAATTTACATACTGGCTTTCATCCTGGGGATGTTGATCTTTTCTTTAATTCAGGCAATAGCAGGGAAGGAGCTTTCAGTAACGGGTCACGTTTTAGTTCTCATCACCGGGCTGGTCATCTTTGCGCTGTTATTTATGCTGGTGGATATGTGGGGCGACTACCTGAGGATTTACCGGGTTACTTCTGAGGAGAAGAAACTCAGAGTGATTCTGAAACCGAGCTTAAGGTTTATCTTCAGGAATTTTGGAAGGACGGTTTTACTTTATTATCTTTTGAGCCTGATTCTTTTAGGAACTTTGATTGCTTATCTCGGGCTGAGCAAAATTTTGCATTTTATACCAGCGGATAAATTGCTGATATTATCTTTATTTCTCGTGCAGCAAGCTTACAGCTTGTTCAGGTCATTTTACCGGCTGGTTTATTATTCGTCGCAACTGGTTTTATTTGATAAGCTTTATGATTTGAGGTGAAACAAAAGGTATAAAGAGGTTTTGAAAACTCAGATTAGCATGGTTGTTACTCATACTGTTGCATGATAGCGTAGACTTTGAAGACCCCTCCCTTGATGGGAGGGGTAAGGGGAGGGTGACCCCTCACCCTCTCCCACAAGGGGAGAAGGAACTTGATAAAAGCAAAAAGTTGCGTAGGGGTGGAGCTTGTCTCCACCCCATGGCGGAGTTAAACTCCGCCCCTACGCGGATTAAAGCAGGAGTTTTTTAAACAAGAAAGGAGGTTTTATGCCAAAGATGTTAAAACTCTTAAAGGTATGTTTGTGGATACTTTCTTTAACCTTGATTTTCAATCCAGCTCAAGCTCAAAAAACTAAAGGGAAGGGAGTAAAAATGGAAAACAAAGAGGTTACTATTAGATGGTTCGGGCATTCCTGTTTTATGCTTTCAGATTCAGTTAAAATCGTGACTGACCCGTTTGACAAAAGCGTGGGTTACCCTGTGCCCAATGTAAGCGCGGATATAGTTTTAGTTAGCCACGAGCATTTCGATCACAATAACGTCTCTGCCATAAGCGGAAAACCTGAAGTCATAAGAGATGGTCAGACCAAGACTGCAAAAGGGATTACTTTCAAAGCTGTCAAAGCCTCTCATGGCGATGGCAGGGGGGATGATTACATTCGGGTGTGGGAATTTGAGGGGATAAGGTTTGCTCACTTTGGCGATTTAGGGGTAGATCTGACTGATTCCCAGTACAAAGAAATCGGTCCGGTGGATGCGGTTTTTATACCGGTTGGCGGTTATTTTACCATCGATGCTGAGCAGGCAACTAAGCTCGTCAACAAGTTAAATCCTAAAGTTGTCTTTCCTATGCACTACAAAACCCCGGTTATGGGGTCTGGATTTCCGATAGCGACTCTTGAACCGTTCTTGAAAGGAAAAAAGAATGTGGAGAAAGTAGGGAAAAATTCTATCACTCTTAAAAAGGATTCTCTGCCTGAAGAGATGACGATTTATGTTCTGGAATATAAATAAAGGTCATAGGTGGTAGGTAATAGGTGATAGGGAAATCCCAAAAAGAATGGCATTTTTTTCCCTACTACCTATAACCTATCACCTACAACCTAAAACCTAAACTGAGGAGTCAAAAATGGTTTACCGACTCGAAGATCTGAACTGGATGGAATTTCAAAAGTTGGTTCCGAAAAAAATTGACACCATTATCCTGCCAGTAGGCACGATTGAGGCTCACGGTGTCATTACTTTAGGAACGGACGTGCAGATACCTCAAAAGATAGCGGAGATGATTGCAGAGGATTTAAAGGCAATTATTGCGCCTCCGGTCTATTATGGTGTCACGCGAAGCCTTTATCATTATCCCGGCTCTTTGACTGTTACCTCCCAGACTTTTGAAAATTACCTTTATGAGATCATCGATTCGATGGCTGAAAAAGGTTTTTCAAAGATTGTTGTAATCAACGGGCACGGAGGACATCTGAACGAGTTGAAAAATGCGGCTTTTAAGGTTCATAAAGCCAGAAAGGCAAAAATTGCTGTCGTGCATTGGTGGATTTTGTGTGAAGATATAACCAAGCAAGTCTATGGCGTTGCCGGGGGACATGGAGCTGTGGATGAAACTGCCGGAATTCTGGAGATTGACAAGAGCCTGGTCAGGAAAGAACTGTATAAGAAAGGAATGGCGTATAAATTTGACGAAGCTCTCAGCGTAGTGCCTGTCCCATCCTCCATCATCCTGTATAAGGAAAATGAAGGGTATCCGGATTTTGACGAGGAAAAGGCGAAAATCTATATGCAAAAAGTGGCGGAAAAAATCAAGAAGATGATTTTGGAAGTGTTCAGGAAATGGGATGCGTTAAAGTTGTAAACTCGTAGCGTCCGACGTTTCTGTCGGACGTTATCGAAGGGGGAAAGAATGACTCCACTAAAAGAGGATTTGTAATCTAAAAAAGGAGTCGAGGATTTAAGGGTTCAAGTGCAAACCGTAGGGGCAGGGTGACCCCGCCCCTGCAAAATGACTGTAGAGACGCATTGCTATGCGTCTCTACTCCTCCCCCTACAAAAATTGAAACAGTCGGTAGACGGTCCAAGTATAAAAAGAGCATTTAGAAATATGAAAAAAAAAGTTGGTGATGCCCTTGACAAAGTAATAGTTTTGGTTAAATTGTGGACTATATTTTGCAGGAATAGTGAAACTTCTATTTCCTGCTGGCAAGGATGAAATTTTATCGGATGGAAGGCTAAAGCCTTCCTCTACATCTACGTCAAAATAACAAATCGAACCTATAACAATTAACCATTTACAGGAGGTAAGGTTTTATGTTTAAGAAGAGGTGTTTTGCTCTGAGCCTGGTTTTAGTTTCGCTCCTATTTTCATTCTCCTACGGACAATCCGGGAGCGGATCCGTAGGAAAGGGTAAACCCCTGGATTCCTTTAAAGGGATGGAAAAAGACATAACCGAGTACACCCTTCCCAATGGGTTAAAATTTATCATCTTAGAAAGGCACGAGGCTCCAGTGGTCTCTTTCTGCACTTACGCCAACGTTGGCTCGAACAACGAGGTTACCGGGATAACCGGGATATCTCACATCTTTGAACACATGGCTTTCAAAGGAACCACTGATATCGGTACAAAAGACTATGAAAAAGAAAAAATAATTATGGCAAAGGAGGATTCCTTTTTCAATGAGATTTTAATGGAGAGGGATAAAGGAGACAGGGCAGACCAGGGTCGGCTGAAAAAATTGCAGGATGAGTTCTCCAAAACCCAGGACGAGGCGGGAAAATACCTGGTGACCAATCAATTCGGAGCAATAGTGGAGGAAGCAGGTGGAGTGGGACTGAACGCTTTTACCTCCGATGACCAGACCTGCTACATATATAGCTTTCCCTCCAACAAGTTAGAGCTATGGATGGCATTAGAGTCAGACCGATTCATGCATCCGGTTTTGCGTGAGTTCTATAAGGAAAAAGATGTGATAATGGAGGAGCGAAGACTGGGAATAGAAAGCAGTCCGTTCGGAAAACTGTTTGAGGAGTTTATGGCTGCAGCTTATAAGGCTCATCCTTACCATCACGAAGTGGTCGGACATATGTCTGATTTGCAGTCGATCTCCCGTCATCAGGCGCTGGATTATTACAAAAAATATTACATCCCGAACAACCTCACCATCGGAATTGTGGGAGACGTTAATCCAAAAGAAGTAATAGCCTTTGCCCAGGAGTATTTCGGAAGCATTCCCAGGGGGGAATATCCTTCACCAGTGCGGACAGTAGAGCCGCCGCAGTTAGGGGAGAAAAGGATAGAAGTCGAGGATAAATCCCAGCCGATCCTGCTCATTGGTTATCACCGCCCCAACGTCACCAATTCCGAAGATCCGGCTTTCTCAGCAATAGCTGATTACCTGGGTGGCGGACGGACTTCCCGGCTTTACAAAATCCTGGTCAAGGAGAAAAAGATTGCGGTGCAGGTAGGGTCAATCCCGGCTTTTCCGGCGGAGAAATATCCTACCCTTATCGCCTTCTATGCGGTTCCAGCTAAGGACCATTCAAATCAAGAATGCGAGGATATAATCTACCAGGAAATAGAAAAGATAAAGACCGATCCTATTTCCACTGAGGATTTGAATGCTATCAAGACTAGGGCAAAAGCAAACTTCATAAGACAGCTTAGGTCCAATATGGGAATGGGGATTCAGCTTACCTCTTATCAGGTGATATCTGGAGACTGGAGAAACCTGTTCAAAGAACTGGATCGGATAAACAGTCTCACCCCTTCGGATATTCAGAAAGCGGCAAATGAATATCTCAAGAAAACCAACCGGACAGTGGGGGAGATAGTTACTACAAAATAAAAAAAAGTTCAAAGGTTTAAGGGTGCAAGAGTTCAAGGGAAAAAAATAAGAAAAGAACAATGAATTCACAAAACAATACAATGAATCTTAACAGAAGGAGAAAAGAGATGTTCAGGAGTATAAAAAACTTTAAGTTCATTTTTCTGCTGATTTTTTTGATTTTGTTTATCGCATCTAATGGATGGGCGCAGAAAAGTTATAAAGACTTAAAATATCCTCCCTTGGGCGAGCTGAAGATCCCGGAGGTGAAAAGGGAGGTTCTTCCTAACGGGATGATAGTTTTTTTAGCAGAAGACCATCAGCTTCCCATAGTCGGGCTTTCTGCCAAGGTCAGAACCGGCTCGGTATTTGAGCCAGCAGACAAAATAGGTCTTGCCAGTATCACCGGGATGGTTATGAGAACCGGGGGTGCTGGGAACAGGACCGGAGACCAGATAGACGAGGAACTGGAAAAGTTAGGCGCATCAGTGGAGACCTATATCGGAGGAACAGAGGGGGGTGCCTCCATGTCAGTTCTAAAAGAGGATGTGGATAAGGGGCTCTCCATTTTAGCTGACCTCCTGATGGACCCGAAATTCGACCAGGACAAGATCGATCTGGCAAAGGTCCAGCAGAAAAGCGGCATCTCCCGCCGGAACGACCAGGTAGGAGGAATCGCTGCCCGTGAATTCGAAAAGCTTATTTATGGAGCTCAAAGCCCGTATGCGCGTGTTCCAGAATACGCCACCATCGACAACATCAAACAAGAGGACCTGGTTGAGTTTCACAAGACATATTTTCATCCCAATTATACGATCATAGGGGTGTGGGGAGATTTCAATGCCAAGGAGATGCTCCAGAAGATAAAAAAAGCTTTTGCCAACTGGAAGCCGGAAAAGGTCGAAGGGCTGGAATTTCCAAAGGTGGATTACAAATATCACTCCTCAGTCAACTTAGTAAAAAAAGATGATGTCAACCAGGCAAATATCTATCTGGGGCATATCGGCGGGATGATGAATGATCCGGACTACTTTGCCATAACGGTGATGAATAATATCTTTGGCGGCAGCTTTGCCTCGCGGCTTTTCACAAAGGTTCGCTCCGAGGAAGGCCTGGCTTATCACGTGGGTGGTGCCTATAGTTTCGATTTTGCCTATCCGGATGCATTTTACGTTCTCTGTCAAACCAAATCCGAGTCAACAGTGAAAGCCATAAATTTAATGATCGATGAGATCAGGAGGCTCACTCAGGAAGAGGTCACAGACGAGGAGTTGAATAGAGCCAAGGAGTATTATCTTAATTCCTTTGCCTTCAGGTTCGATACCAAGGATAAGGTGGTCAACCGTCTTATGACGTATGAATACTACGGGTTCCCTTTAGATTTCACCCAGAAGACCAGAGCCCAGATAGAGAAGGTTACCAAGGCGGACATACTCAGAACAGCCAAATCGCATCTCCATCCAGATCAGTTAGTGATCTTGGCTGTGGGGAAAAGCCAGGATTTTGACCAGCCTATTTCAGTCCTGGGTAAAGTTGATACTATAGATATAACTATACCTGAAGCCGCTCCCCAGGCAAAGGAGAAGACTCCAGAAGCGACCCCAGCCTCTTTAGCTAAAGGAAAGGAGATTTTCGATAAAGTAATTGCCGCCTGCGGTGGGAAAAAGAACTTCTCAGTCATCAAGAGCGCTGTGATAAAGACAGAGACCAGTGTATCAACTCCCCAGGGTGATATTCAGCTTTCAGTTACTTCCAGCCAGATCTTCCCGAATAAGGTAGTGCAGGAGATGAACACGCCAGGTGGGGTTTTCACCGTGGTTTTCGATGGGGAGAAAGGCTGGTTTGTGGGTCCTCAGGGCTCGCAGGATTTACCGGAGTCTCAGGTGAAAGAAACCAAGGGTGAACTTTTTCGCTCTTTCACCAATCTTTTTCAGGCAGAGAATTTAAAGATTCAGGATTTAGGTGAGGAGGAATCAGAAGGGAAAAAACTGAACCTTCTTTTGATCTCCGACCCTTTTGGAAATGAATTGAAAATGTATGTAGACCCAGCATCTTATCTTCCGGTCAAGATCTCCTACCGGGGACAGGGGATGATGGGTCCATCCAACTTCGAGGAAGTCCTGTCTGATTTCAGGGAGGTCTCAGGAGTGAAACTTCCATTTGACCAAGTGATCAACGTTGAGGGGAAGAAATATGCGGAGACCAAGGTTTTGGAGATGAACCTGAATGCGAAGGTGGATCCGAATTTGTTTATCAAGAAATAGACTCAAGAGATGACGAATGCCGGATAACGGATGACGGACAAAAGATATGCATGAGAAAACAGTAGGGACGTTTAACTGAGCGTCCCTATTTGTTTCTTCAAAAAAACGTTACCCGTGACCGTTGTTCGTGAGCATACTACAACACACGTAGGGGCGTCCAATTGGACGCCCAATGGATGAGGGTGGAGGCCCACGCCTTTGGGCGGGATTTCGCAAAGCTCAACAAGCTCCACCCCTACGCGACTTATTAAGTCGTTATAACACAATAATTCTCAGCTTTGGCTGAACTTAGGAATTCCTTTCTTTACGCTCACGAGGAACGAGTCACGCTCACGGTTTTTATGCTACTTGGGAGGAGCACATGAATGTCTTTGATGCAATTAAAACCAGAAGAAGCATCCGCAGCTTTTTAGACAAGCCTGTAGAGGAAGAAAAATTATTAAGAGTCTTAGAGGCAGGTAGATTAGCCCCTTCAGCCAAAAATCTGCAGGAATGGAGATTTGTAGTCGTCAGGGATAAGGAATTAAGGAAGAAGGTTGCCTCCGCTGCTAATAATCAGCACTTTTTAGCGGAGGCACCGGTGATAATCGTGGGGTGCGCCACTGTGGTAGATTATATTATGACCTGCGGGCAGTACGCCTATCCCATCGATTTGACAATTGCAATGGACCACATGACTCTACAGGCAGTTGAAGAAGGCTTAGGGACCTGCTGGATTGGTGCTTTCAAGGAGGATGAGGTCAAAAAAATCCTGCAGATTCCGGAAAATGTCAGGATAGTTCAGATTTTCCCACTGGGTTATCCCAAAACGATACCTCCTGCAAGACACAGGAAAAAATTAGAGGAAATAGTATGTTATGATAGATGGAGCTGATGCACAAAAAAGTTTTGCCTCTGAATGATTTTTGTGCAAGAAGATGATTTCAGATTTTCTTTAAAAGATAAACCTTCAAATATCTGCGTATAAATCAGCCACTTACAGAACCCCCCAATTCTTATTTTTCAGGCATAAGGATTGCTTTTTTAATTGTATTTGATAGAGGGGTCTTTGAAAAAGTATCCAGCAGAGGTCGGGCAAGGGTGCCCGACCTACGAGTTGAACGTGCGGAGACTTTTAGCTGATTGTTGGTCTCCTGACCAACAAACTTTCTTCGTTGGAGAGGACACCAATCCTATGGATCCCCGATTTTGGGTCTTGATGACAAATTCGGACGAAGAGCAAAGGGTGATGAGTAAAGCTAAAGTCTCAAGACCTTGAGGCTTTACACTCCAATGGAGAAGATTTTATTTGACTTGAAACCTTTCTGGGATTAAGTTGGAACTTGAAGGTAAACCTAAAACTGGAGGAGAAGATGAAAAAAGTTGTCTTTATCACAGTTTTATCCTTATTTCTATCGCA